>FWPV01000784.1_pt1 | contig 63385 bp, 51 predicted proteins | sample 2228371 | NCBI WGS metagenome assembly FWPV01 (sample SAMEA103939776, study PRJEB20133) | metagenome
ACGGATCATCCATCATGGCGGGAGGAGCAGCGATCAGGTCGTTGCTCGTCGCCACATCTACTTCCAGCAGAGCAAAGTGCGTTACTTCCACAAGTTTCACGGGCGGCTGGCCGGGGAGACACTGCGGCTTTACCTGCTGAGTCTGTATGCCTGGCAACTTGGGCTGGAATGGCTCAAGGGGCGGCTGGGACATAAGCCAACGTTGCGGCGGCAGCGTGTGGCGGCCTACTGTGAGGTGCTACGTTCCGGGTTGCGGTTGGAGTGAGGACGATGCGAATTGGACTGATCAGCGGGGAGTATCCGCCCATGCAGGGCGGCGTGGCCGACTTCACACGGGAGATTGGGCGGGCGTTTGTCGATATGGGACATGCGGTGTTTGTGCTGACTGACCGCCGGGGAACCGGCAATGCCGATCCCGGTGTGCAGGTCAGCGCCGCGGTGAGTGGCTGGAACCGGGCCAGTCTGGGAGGCGTGCAGCGCTGGATTATGGCTAACCGGCTGGATGTGGTGAACCTGCAGTACCAGACGGCGGCCTACCAGATGGCGCCGCTCATTCATCTGTTGCCGCGCTGGATCCGCCGTGTTCCGGTGGTGACAACGTTCCATGATCTACGGGCGCCCTATTTGTTCCCCAAAGCTGGTCTGCTGCGGGACTGGTGGGTGTGGCGGCTGGCCCGGGATTCCGACGCGGCGGTCGTGACCAATCCCGAAGATGAACAGCGACTGCGCAGCGCTGGCGGCGTGCGACGCATCGTCCATATCCCGATCGGTTCGAACATCGCCCCGGGTATACCGGAGAATTTTGACCGGTCGGCCTGGCGGGCACAGCTGGGGGCAGCGCCAGGGGAAAGGCTGATCGCCTACTTCGGTTTTCTCAACCGCAGCAAAGGGGTGGATGTCCTCTTGCGCGCGCTGGCGGCGGCTCATAGCCCGGAGACGCCGTTCCGGCTGGTGCTCATTGGCGATCGGACGGGCACCAGCGATCCGACGAATGCCGCTTATGCTGCGGAAATTGAGACGCTGGTGGCCAGGCTGGGCCTGACCGGACGCGTCACCTGGACGGGCTATCTCAGCCCGGCGGATGTCAGCGCGACACTGCTGGCCGCTGATTGTTGTGCGTTACCATTTCTGGACGGCGTGTCCTTCCGGCGGGGGAGCCTGATGGCGGCACTGGCGCATGGCTGCGCGGTAATCACCACCGCTCCGGCAGTGCCAATGCCAGAAGTCCGTCACGGCGAGAATCTGTTTCTGGTACCGCCGGGAGATCCGGACGCGCTGGCAGCGGCGCTTCAGATTGTCACCTCGGATGAGGTACTGCGGCAGCGGCTGATGCAGGGGGCGCAGGCGTTATATGGCCTGTTCACCTGGGATCGGATCGCGGCGCAGACGGCAGCCCTCTTTGCCGACCTGATCCGGCCCTTCGCCTGATCCATCTTGCGCTCGGCAGGGCCAGGTTGATCGGGTACACTTGCCGGTCGAGTCGACCCTGGCTGGCGTTGTGCGCAGGAGGCGCCGTTGTCATCCTCCCGTTATCGACGGATTCTGGCGGTCATCCTGGGCCTGTATCTGGCCCTGGCGCTCAGCAGCAATGTGCTGACGCCGCTCTTTGAGGCCCCCGACGAACTGACGCATTATGCCCTTGTGCATCATCTGGCGACGAACGGGCCGCGCCTGCCGGTTCAGGATGCGGCCCATCCGGGCCTCTGGGCGCAGGAAGGCAACCAGCCGCCCCTGTACTACTTTCTGGCGGCGCTGGGCACACTGCGGATTGCCACAGGGGTGTTCCCGGAGAGCCAGATCAACCCGCATGCTGATATCGGTGTGGTGCCAGCCGACGGCAACATCAACCGCATGATTCATGATCCGGTGCTGGAAGCCTTCCCCTGGCACGGGATAGCGCTGGCCGTTCACGTGGCCCGGCTGCTTTCGGTCCTGATGGGCGCGGTGACTGTCCTGACCACCGCTCTGATTGCGCAGGAAGTCTTCCCCCGCTGGCCGCAGGTTGCCCTGGCGGCAGCTGCCTTCAATGCCAGTCTGCCGATGTTCAGTTTTGTCAGCGGGACGGTCAACAACGACAACCTGGCTAACATGCTGGCCGGACTGCTGGTGTGGCAGATCATACGCCTGGGACGTAAGGATGGCGCACCGGCGTGGGGAACTTACGCCGGGCTGGGTCTTCTGGCCGGAGCAGCACTATTAACCAAGCTCAGTCTGGCCCTGCTGGTGATTCTGGTGGCGCTGGCGTTGCTCCGGCTGAGCCTCCTGCGTCGGGATTGGCGGCCGCTGGTCGTGGGCGGGGTGATCAGCGGCGGGCTGGCGCTGGCGCTGGCCGGATGGTGGTATGTGCGCAACATACAGCTATACGGCGATCCCACCGGCTTAAACGTATTCCTGCAGATGATTGGTCAGCGGCCAGTTCCCGCCGATCTGGGGCAGATTTGGAGCGAGCGCGGGTCGTTGTTACGTTCATGGTGGGGGGTGTACGGCTGGATGAACGTCCTGCTCCCGGACGGAATGTACACGCTGTTGGATATAGTCGGTGGAGCAGGGCTGGTTGGCTTTGCGGCGCTGGGAGTTGCCCGGCTGGCTGGCCAGACGCAGCCGGAAGCACAGGCGGCAGGCTGGCCACTGGCGGTAGCGATTGTGTGGCCGCTGCTGGCGCTTGTTGCGCTGTTGCGCTGGACAAGCATCACACCGGCGTCCCAGGCGCGACTGCTCTTCATCGCCATCGGGCCGCTATGCCTGTGGTTGGCCGCAGGGCTGGGATGGTGGCTGCCACGCCGTGCCCGGTCGGTTGCCTGGGGAATGGCGGTAGCCCTGCTGGCGGGTGTGGCGCTGTATGGCCTGTGGTTCGTCGTCCGCCCGGCGTATGCTCTGCCAGCCCTGGATCGTCCGCTCGCAGCAGCGTTGCCTGGCGAAATGATGGACTTCTATGAGCCGGGAGAGGCGCAGCCCACGTTGCGTCTGCGCGGTTACACCCTGGAGACAGCGGAAGTGCAGCCGGGTGAGACGCTACACATGACCCTGTACTGGGAGACCCTGCAGACACCGACGCGACGCTGGAGCCTGTTTGCACATGCGGTGGACAGTGCCGGACTGATTGCCGGGCAGCGCGATCGTTACCCCGGACGGGGACTGCTGGCAACCGAATGGTTACAGCCGGGCCAGCAATGGGCCGAACCGCTGGCGATTGTCCTGCCGGATACGGTCTATGCGCCCGATACGCTGACCATCATGATTGGAATCTACGATCTGGCCAGCGGAGAACGAATGCTGGCCGGAGAGGAGAGTGAGACGTTTCTGATTCTCAAACCAGCGATTGATCTCCAACCGCGCGCGGATGGGATGGGCCTGCCTAATCCGCGTCGTGATAACTTCGACCATCTGATCGCCCTGCGTGGGTATGATCTCAGTACACGGCATCCGCACGCCGGCGAGGCACTGACCGTGACGCTATACTGGGAGGCACTGAGGCGCATGGCGGAGGATTACACCGTCTTCGTGCATGTGATTGACCCGGCGACGTGGACGATCTATGGCGGCTCTGATGCCGCCCCGGCCAGCTGGACGCGCCCGACTTCGTCATGGGAAGCAGGTGAGATCGTGGTCGATGCGCATACATTCACCCTGAATCCGGAAACACCGCCGGGGGTGTATACCATTGAGATCGGGTTGTATCGGATGCCCCAGCCGGGTACGTTTGAGCGACTGACTGTGATCGCCGGGCCGGGTGGACAGGCCAATAACGTGATCTATCTGACACGGGTGGCGGTCGAAGCGGCGGAAGGTGGCGCACCATGAGGCTGGTGAGCGCAAAGTGGCGGGCGGATGTCCTGGCCTGCCTGATTCTGCTGGCGCTGTGGGGTGGGTTCTTCTGGCGCTTCCTGACGCCGGTGGAGGCCGATCAGGTCTCGCTGGTGGAAGGCGACTTCTCCGGCCAGTTTGTGGCTTTCGGTGCGTACCAGGCAGCGCGGCTGTGGGCAGGCGAAGTCCCATTGTGGAACCCGTACAACAACGGCGGCCTGCCGTTCATAGCCGATACCCAGGCAGCTGTCTTCTATCCGCCGCGTCTGCTGACTATCGCGCTGACCGGGCTAAGCCGGGAATGGAGCTACCACGCCCTGGAGCTGGAGATGATGGCCCATGTCTTGCTGACCAGCCTGCTGATGTACGGGCTGATCCGGTGGCTGACGGCAGGCGCCTCCGGTAGCGTAACGGGGGCGCTGATCGGGGCGATTGTGTGGGCCTACGGAGGCTTCATGACCGGTTACCCGCCACTGCAACTGGCCCTGCTGGAAGCAGTGAGCTGGGGGCCGTTGATCCTGCTGGGTGTGCATGGGGCTACAGCGCGGGAACAGCCTCGCGCTGCCTGGCTGCTTATCAGCGGCCTGGGGCTTGGCCTGAGTGTGCTTGCCGGTCATCCGCAGACCAACTGGTTTCTGGGCTGGCTGGCCGCAGCCTTCCTGGCCTGGCGGGTGTACCGGCGTCGCTGGCCCTGGACGGCCTTCCTGACCGGCGGAGCACTACTCGCTTTGCTGGCGGCGGCGCTGGCAGCGGTGCAACTCCTCCCGGCGGTGGAGTACCTGCAGCATACCACACGGCTTGCCTACGGCTTTGAGGCCAGACGCAACGGCTTTCCGATTCAGGATGTGATCCAGATCGTGTTTCCGCGCGTGCTGAGCGTGTGGTCACCGCTGTACGCCGGGATAGTCGGGTTGATCCTGGCAGCAATTGCGCTCTGGGAGCGGACCCGTGATCGCGTTTTCTGGGGCGGGGCCGCGCTTTTCGCGTTGTTGTTCAGTTTCGGGGGCAACGCGGCTCTGTACGGTCTGCTGGTCAACCTCTGGCCAGGGCTGAATCTCTTTCGTGGCCAGGAACGCGCGGCGATGGTGTTCGCTCTGGCGCTGAGCATCCTGGCCGGGCAGGGGGCATGCTATCTGTTCAGTCTCGATCCGGCACAGGCCAGAGGGATTCGGGCGGCACTCTGGCGCGGTCTGCTGTTGCTGGGTGTGTTGACCGGGTTCGTGACGATGGTGGCGTTTGTTCTGTGGCTTGGAGAGACGACCGGCTTCGATGCGAACAGGCTGGGGGCACTGGCTTTCTCCGCACTGGTTGCCTGGCTGGCTGTTGCGGCCATGTTGTGGTTACTGCGCGCGCCCGGCGACCGGCTGCGACAGGGCGCGGTAGTAGCGCTGCTGGTGTTCGATCTGTTCACGGTGGCGGGCGACAATCTGCTGACGGAGCCAGTTCCCCCGGACAGGCGGCTGGCGCGACCGGCTATTCTGCAGGTTGCGCTGGACGATCCGGCCGTGCCGCCCCAGCGCGTCGATGGCCAGCGCGGCGTCCTGGCCAATTACGGTACCCTGTGGCAGATTCCGGATATTCGCGGGATCAGCCCGCTCTGGCTGGATGGGCCGTATGCCGTGATCGGACAGACGTTCCCGAACCCGCTGGCCTGGGAGCTGTTCGCCGTGCGCTACGTTTTCACCGATTGGCAGGAGTTGCCTGTGCCAAGCACGGTTATCGCCCAGGGTGCAGATGCCTACGGGCCGATCAACGCCCATCTTCTGGCTGATCCGCGTCCCTTTGCCCTGCTGATGGACGATGTCTGGCGGGTGGATGGTGATGCGAATGCGCGGGCAGTCCTGGCTGAGCCGGGTCTGAACCCGCGCCGGACGATTGTCCTGGATGTGGGCGGTGGGGTGGCGCTGCCGGAAGTGCTGCGGGCAAACGGTACAGCGATGGTGACCTCCTTTACCCCGGAGTCGATCACGATCGCGGTGAGGGATAATCCCGATCCGGCAGTATTGAGTCTGGCCCTGCCTCATTATCCAGGCTGGCAGGCCTTTGTTGACGGGCAACCAGCGCCACTGCTGCGAGCCTACGGGGCGCTGAGTGCCCTGGTGTTGCCCGGCGGTGTTGCCGAGGTGCGGCTGGTCTACGATCCGTGGACGTTCAAGGCCGGCGCGTTAATCAGCGTCGTGAGCTGGCTGGGGCTAGCGCTGGCTGGTCTGTGGCAGTTCTGGCGCTGGCGGCGGCGGGAGGGAAGGGTGTGACAGAACTGGACAGGCTGACCGAGCGGATTCTGGGGCTGCAGAGGAAGACGGTTGCAATTCTGGTCGGTGTGGCGGCAGGTCTGCTGGCCGGTCTGGTCGGGCTGGCAATTGTCGGGCTGGGGCCGGTGTACGCGGCGGCACTGGTACTGGGAACGCTGGCGGGGCTGTATATCCTGACCGACCTGGATGCAGCACTGTATGCCGTGATCGCCGTGATTGCGCTGCTTCCTTACGGCACGTTGCCGTTTAAGATTGTGATTACGCCCTCGTTTCTGGATCTGGCGCTGGGCGCGTTTCTTATGGTCTATGCGTTCCAGTGGATGACCGGACGGCGGCGGCTATTCCGCTTTACACCGGTGCACGCAATGGTGCTCCTGTTCGGCCTGGTGCTGCTGTTCAGCTTCCTGATGGGGCTGCGCCACGCTTCCCTGACCAACAATATCCTCAAGCAGTTTGCCGAGATGCTCATGGCGATGGCCCTTGCTTTTGTGCTGGCGGATGTCGTGCGCGATGAGCACAGCCTGCGGCGCCTGATGCAGGTGATCGTGGCGCTTGGGGCGGTGACGGCAGCGATCGGTGTTGCTCTGTATGTGCTGCCCGACGCGTTGACAGAGAATCTGCTGGTGCGGCTGGCGCCCTTCGGCTATCCCAATGGCGGGGTGGTGCGCTATGTTGAAGATAACCCGGCGCTGGCAGAGCGGGCGATCGGCGTCTGGATTGATCCCAATTCCTATGGTGGCGTTCTGGCTGTGCTGGGCGCACTGATTGGACCGCAACTGTTTAATGCGCGTGCTCTGGGCTGGCCGCGGTGGGTGGTGGCTGGTGCGCTGGGGCTGGTGGGCGTGGCTCTCTTGCTGACCTTCTCGCGCGGGTCGATGCTGGCGCTGGGTGCGGCGCTGGGTTTTGTGGCGGTGATACGTTACCGCCGTCTGCTATGGATCATGCTGGCGGCAGCCGTGCTGATCCTGGTGCTGCCGGTGACCCAGAGCTACGTGGTGCGCCTTGTGGAAGGGCTTCAGTTTGCGGATCAGGCTTCGCAGATGCGGATTGGCGAGATTAACGATGCACTGCGGCTGATCGGCGAGTACCCCCTGACAGGTGTTGGATTCTCCGGCACTCCGACCCGTGATCTCTATCTTGGGGTGGCCAACCTCTACCTGACCCTGGCGGGTAACACCGGTCTGCTGGGCCTGAGCATCTACCTGTTGATGATTGGCGCACTGTTTACCTACGGGTTGCGGGCGTGGCGGCGACCCGGGCGCATAGCACGCTTTGAGGGCTTCTGGCTTGGCGCTTACGCGGCGATAGTGGCCGTGCTGGTCGCCGGTATCTTCGATCACTACTTCTTCAAGCTGGAATTTCAGGCATCGGGCACGCTGTTCTGGCTGGTGTTCGGGCTGGCGACGGCCACGTCCCGTCTGTGGCTGGCGGCGGAAGAGTACCAGGATGGCGTGGACGCAGGCGCGACCGTGGCGAAATTAGCCTTGCCAAAGTTCCTGATGTAAGGTAGTATGGCCGACGCGAATCGAGACCCGGATTGCATTCACGCACTGCAAGCCGGCTTTCCGCTCTCTCTCCGGCATCCTCGCCGGCAGGAGGGCAATCCCGAGGAAAGGAGGCGAAAGCCACCTCATGCGTAAGTACGAACTCGTTTTTATTATCCGCCCGGACGTGCCGGATGACGCTGTCGCCACGACGATCGAGCAGGTCAAGCAGTGGGTCGTTGCGGGATCGGGCGAAGTCCAGCGCGTTGAGCAGTGGGGGCGGCGCCGTCTGGCATACCCCATCAACGATCAACGTGAGGGGCACTATGTGCTGTTCAATTTGCTGCTGGCGCCGCAAGCCATCGACGAAGTGGAGCGCAACCTCAAGCTGAGCGATGTGATCCTGCGCCACCTGCTGGTTCGTATTGACGAGTAGCGGATAGCGCGGCAGGATTGCGCTGAGGCTGCTGGAGGCAGGTAAGAGTGGATCATACTGGGTAGAGGAGTCGTTGTTATGGGGCGGGGGCTGAACAAGGTCATGATTATCGGCCACCTGGGGCGTGACCCGGAAATGCGGTACACCCCCAGCGGGCGGCCGGTAACCAGCTTTAGCGTGGCGACAAGCCGGACGTGGACGTCTGCTGAAGGCGAGCGCCGCGAAGAGGTTGAATGGTTCAATGTCGTGGCCTGGGGCGCCCTGGCGGAAATCTGCAAGTCGCATCTGACCAAGGGCCAGCAGGTCTATATCGAGGGTCGGCTGCAAACACGCGGCTGGGAAGACGAGAACGGCAAGAAACATTACCGCACCGAGCTGGTCGCTAACGAGATGATCCTGCTGGGTGACCGCCGCGCCTCCGGCGACATCAGTCAGTATGATTCGCTTGATACTGCGGACGACGAAGAAGACTACGCATTCTAAGCTGGGACGGGATAACCCGTGAAACAGGAAGAACCCATGAGCGATCTGGACAATCAATATACGGATGAAATCGGCGGCGACGACGAGCAGTCAGGGCGTCGCGCCGGGCGGCGGGGTGGACGTCGGCGCCGTGTATGCCCCTTCTGCGGGGATAAGGTGCGCGAGGTTGACTACAAGGATGCCGATCTGCTGCGCCGGTATGTCAATGAGGAAGGCAAGATCCGTCCACGCCGGCAGACGAATGTCTGCGCACGCCATCAGCGCAGCCTGGCCCAGGCGGTCAAGCGGGCGCGTCATCTGGCGCTGCTGCCCTTCACCGGTCAGCACGTGCATGGATAGGTCGGAGGTGCTGGTGATCAGACAGGCATGGAACGCCGCCTGTGGGCTGGCCTTCCATGCCATGTCTGTTTGAGGTCGGCGGTCCTACTACGAGGAGAAGATAATCCGTATGGCCAAGAAAGCCACCACGGGCGTCCCCAGCCGGCGCAAGGCGCCGGAACAGGAAGGACCTCGCACGTATCTTTCCCGCGCGGAACGCGAGGCGCGCGCACAGCGCTGGGTGTTGATCGGCATTGGTGTGGCGCTCGGACTGGCGCTGATCGTACTGCTGGTCGGGATCGTTATTGAAGGTTTCATCCGCCCCAACCAGCCAGTTGCTGTGGTTAACGGTGTGGCGGTCACAACCGCAGACTTTGAAAAGCGCGTGCGCCTTGAGCGCTGGCAGAGTGGCCAGTTATTGCTTAACGTGGCTAACCTGTATGGCGTGGAAATGCTGACCGACCAGAACAGCCCATTCTATCAGCAGGTCATTCAGTTGCTGCCGGGGCGGGAATCTCTGCTCGGGAGTCAGGTGCGCGATGAGATGGTGGATGAGATTCTGATCCGCCAGGAGGCAGCGGCCCGTGGAATTACGGCGGATGCCGCCGCGGTTGACCAGCGGATTCAGGAATTCTTCGGTTACAACCCGAATCCCGAAGAACCCACCGCCACACCTGTACCCAGTGCAACACCAACGCCCATCGTGTCGCCCACGCCGTCGCCCACGCCTACCGCTACGCCGGAGCCGTCGGAGACTCCGCTGCCCACTTCGACCCCGCTGCCGACGGTTACACCGCAGCCCACCCTGACGGCGGAGGAACTGGCCAGCCGTTACCAGGAAATCTCGGAACGGTATCTGTCTGAGGCGGCCCAGGCATCCGGTTTGAGCCGGGAGCAAATCCGGGCGATCTTCGAGGTGCAGGTACTGCGCGAGGAACTCCAGAAAGCCATCACAGCAGATATTGGGCCGATTGAAGAGCAGGTGAATGTCCGGCATATCCTGGTCAGCACTGAACAGGAAGCCCAGGATGTTCTGACGGCGCTGGCGGAAGGGGAGTCCTTTGCCGAACTGGCCCGTGCAGTTTCCATCGATACTGCGAGCGGGCGGCTGGGCGGTGAACTGGGGTGGGCTGGCCGCGGCAAGTACGTGGCCGAGTTTGAGGATGCCGTCTTTAACGGCGAGATCGGGCCGATTATCGGGCCGGTGCAGTCGGAGTATGGCTACCATATCCTGCAGATTCACGCTCGCGAAGACCGCGAACTGACGGCAACGGAGCTGGAGCAGAAGCGCCAGACCGCGTTCACCGATTGGCTGGCCGAGCAACGTACCAGCGCCGATATCTCCTATCCCTATAGCTACACTGATCGCACACCGGACGATCCCACCATCTACGATCTGGGGCTGGCCGGGCTACTGGGCGGCACGGGATCATAGGGTATGTAAGCCGGGGTGTGCCGGAACAAAGGCATATCTGACCGGAGATCAAACGCCGGGTGGCTGTGGCCGCCCGGCATTTTTTCGTCAGGCCAGGCCTATGTGTTTTTTAATGGGGATGTGAGGTGCTTGATCTCGCTCAAAACATGGCTTATGATGTGCTTGAGCGGACTTGTCCGGACAGGACATGACAGGCATGTTCAGGCTCTCCAAGACCAGCTCGCTGCCCCTGCATACCCAGCTCCTCAATGAACTCCGACATGCCATTTTGAGCGGGCGGCTCAAGCCACATGATCGACTCCCCGGCGAATACGAACTGGTGGAGCAGCTTGGCATCAGCCGGACGACGATCCAGAAGGCCTGGGAGGCGGCCCAGGATGAGGGCTTGATCTATCGTGTTCCGGCCAAGGGGACATATGTCGCCGCCCAGCAACCGGACCAGCAAATATCGCGTAATGTCGGTTTTCTGGTGCCACAGTTCCTGTACACTTTTGACGGCGATTTGCTTGATGGCGCGGAGAAAGTTCTGCGCCAGCATGGCTATCGGCTGCTCTTTGCGCAGACGGAACGGCGTGTTGAGGAGGAAAACCGCCTGCTGCACACCATGTGCCAGGAGGGGGTGGTCGGTTTTCTGCTGTGGCCGGTCAGCGATCCGGAAGAGAAACGCATCCTGACCGGGGAGAATTGCCGCGTGCCGATTGTCCTGCTTGACCGGCCAATTCCTGGTGTTGCCCTGCCCTGCGTCACCAGCCGCAACTATGAAGGCGGCATGCAGATTATGACCCACCTGCTGGGGCTGGGGCATCGGCGGATCGCCTTTCTGGCCTGGCCGCACCTGAATCTGTGGCCGATTGCCGAGCGGTTCCGGGCCTACCAGGATGCGATGCGTGGTGCAGGGCTGGAGCCAATGTTAGAACCGCTATACATTGGAGTGCCATCCACCGAGGCCACGAACTACCGGCGGCTGGCCCAGTCTGCGCAGGAAGATGTCCAGCGGCTGACTTTCCTGCTAAACCAGCCGGATCGCCCTACAGCGCTCTTTGCCATGAATGATCTCGTTGCCATGCTGGCTTTGCAGGCAGCCCGCAGGGCGGGACTGCGCGTTCCGCAGGATCTTTCGATCGCCGGTTTTGACAACTTGGAGATGACGGAGCATGTCGCGCCTCCCCTGACGACAGTAGAGCAGGACGTGCGCCTGATGGGGGCGGAAGCGGCCAGGCGTTTACTGGCGATGATCGCCGGGGAACCAGTACAGGAGGTCTTTACGCTGTTGCCTACCCGGCTCATTGTCCGGGAATCGACCGGCCCGGCACCGAAAGGAGGTGATTGACACAGGAGCTTGAGCCGTGATTCAGTTGAGGCGTTGGCGGTTCCGGAGCGGTCACGCCCGTAACCGGTGAGTAACGGGGCCACGCTGGTTGCAGGTGGCATTCGTAACGCCGAAATGCAGTACCTTAAGCTATTGCCATGAGGAGAAGCAAGATGTTGACGAGGAAACTTAGCAGCCTGTTGCTCGTTGTCGCCCTGATTCTGATGGCGGCGGCGCCCGTGCTGGCCCAGGGCGAAGAGGTACGCCTGACCATGACCTGCCGGTGTGTGGCAGGCGGCGTGAATAACAACCTGGTGGTCTGGCTGAACACCTATGTGTTCCCCACCTTCCAGGAGAAGATGGCCGCTGAGGGCAAGAACGTCGTGGTTGAACTGGTTGAGTTCGGCGGCGGCGACGAACAGCTCAAGGAGCAGTATGCCCTTGACCTGGGAGTCGGGGCCGGTCATGACCTCTTTGCCTTCGATGGTTTCTGGGTGCCGGAGTTTGTGGAAGCGGGGCTGCTCAAGCCACTGGACGAGATCGCTGGCGAGGCAGTGACTAACTGGGAAGGCTGGTCGCATATCACGCCGGGCATCCAGAGCATCCTGGGGTATCAGGGGAAGCTGTATGGCATCGCCAGCGGCACGGATGTGCGCCAGATCTTCTACCGGACGGATGTCTTTGAGCAGGCGGGCATCGAGATGCCCTGGCAGCCAACCAGCTGGGCCGAACTTCTGGACACGGCGCGCGCACTCAAGGAAGCTGGCGTGGAAATCCCGCTGCAGGTGAACGCTGGCACCGCGATGGGTGAAGCGACCACGATGCAGGGGTGGTTCATGGTGCTGCTGGGCGCGGGCGAGCATATGTACGACTTTGAGGATGGCAAGTGGATCGTCAGCAGCCCGGCCATCCTGAACGCGCTCAACTTCTACAAGACGGTCTATGTGGACGAAGAGCTGGGTGATGCCCGTATGCAGCTTGTTGCCGACGGGCGTGATCGTTCCTTCCAGGCGTTTGCCGAAGGTCGCGTGGGCATGCTGGTTGAGGGCGACTGGTTCTGGCGTTCAGCCATCCTGAACTTCCTGGATGTGCCGACCCGTAACCAGGTGGTTGGCTGGGCCAAGATGCCAGCGCTGGAGCCGGGTGCGGGTTATCGCGGCCAGGACTTCGTCACGATCTCTGGCGGCACGGGCTGGGTGCTGAACCCCAATACTGAGCATCCGCAGGAGGCATGGGCGCTGCTGGCCCACATGTCCAGTCAGGACGCTCAGCGTGCCTGGGAGCTGATCCAGCCGCGCATCAACTTCCGTGATGATGTGCCGGTTGGTGGCGATCCCGTCATGTCAGCGATGGCCGAGGCCCTGCTGCCGCTGACCACCGTCCGCCCGATGCTCCCCGCTTACTCCCAGATCTCGTACCAGGCACAGCTCATGACCGAGCGCGTTGTCTCCGGCGAGATGACACCGGAAGAGGCGATGGCGGCCTATGCGGAAGCGGTCACCGAACTGGTCGGCGAGGAGAACGTCAAGAGCGTCCCGCTCCAGTAACGGCCTGTAACCTCCCTGTGGGGCCGGGCTGGCCTGACAGGCCCGGCCCCCTTTGATTGTCAAGGGGTGTGGTGTGGAGCAACAGCGAGGAGTTTTCTCCGGCAAAGTTGGTCTGGCCTTTCTGACGCCAGCGTTGTTCTTTGTGGTGGTCTTTCTGCTGTTTCCATTTGTCTGGATCTTCTATCTGAGCTTCACCAATCAGACTCTGACGGGCGCTTCGGCCCTCAGCCCGTCATTTGTGGGGCTGGAAAACTACGCGCGCCTGTTTGACTTTGATCGCTGGCGGCGAGCCGGCGAGTTCGGAAGCGCGCTGTGGATCACGATTCAGTTTGTCTTTGGGTCGGCTCTGCTGGGACAGGCGGTAGTGGGTCTCACAATCGCCTGGGTGTTTTACCGCCGTAAAGGGGTGCTGCGGGAACTGGTGTTCACGCTGGCGGTGCTGGCGTGGATCATCCCGGATGTGGTGGTCGCCTTCGCCTGGAGCGCCTTCCTGGATTACGAACAGGGCACTCTGAACGCCATCCTATCCGCGCTGGGGCTGGGCAGGCTGGACTGGTTGTTCCGCTATCCATTGCTTTCGATTATCCTGTTCAACACCTGGCGCGGCTCAGCGTTTTCGATTCTGCTGTTTTCCTCCGCCCTGGAAACGATCCCGCCATCTTACGTGGAGACGGCCGATGTGGTGGGCGCATCACCCTGGCAGAAGTTCCGCGATATCCTGTTCCCATTGCTGCGCGGTCATATTCTGACCGACCTGATCCTGATCACGCTATGGACGTTCAACGTCTTCACGCCCTATCTGCTGACCGGCGGCGGGCCGACATTCAAGACGGAGGTTGTCTCCATCTACATCTACCGCACGGCCTTCAAGTTTTTTGAATTCGGCAAGGGCGGCGCCATCGCGGTGGTTGTGATGCTGATCAACCTGACCCTGGCGATGGGATATCTGGCCATGTTGCGTCGGCAAAAGGCAAGCACATGAACCGTTACGAGTCTCCCCTGGCCCGTCTGGGCTTGATTCTGTTCACCATCCTGGCGGCGTCTTTCTTCGCCCTTCCGTTGCTGTGGCTGGCTACGGCGCCCTTTGACGCGCGGGTGAACCTGACGGTGCATTTCCCGGCGGAACCGACGCTCGACAACTTCCGGGCTGTGTTCCAGAACGCGTTTGCCGTGCGCGCCCTGCTGGTCAACAACCTGATCATTGCCGGGGGCGCGATGGTGCTGGTGGCGACGGTGGCGACCCTGGCCTCGTATGGTCTGTCGCGCACACGTGTGCCGGGGCGGGATATCCTGGTGTATATCCTGATCCTGTTCTCGTCGGTGGTGGGGGGCACGGCAGCCATGGTGCCGCTCTTCCTGCTGGCCTACCATCTGGGACTGGTGGATACGCACATCGGCGTGATCCTGGTGATGACCGGTGGCCTGTTGCCTTCCGCCATCTTCATCATGCGCGATTTTGTGGATTCCATCCCGCGCTCGTATGAGGAGGCCGCGCTGGTCTTTGGCGCGTCGCCAATGCACATCTTCCGGGATATCGCCTTCCCGCTGGTGCGGCCCGGGGTGGCGGTTGTGGCGATCTGGGCTTTTGTGAACGCCTGGGGGGCATTCCTGATCCCGGTGGTGCTGCTGCGCAGCCCGCAGAATATGCCTGCCTCCGTGGCCCTGTATTCGTTCTATAGCGAAGCCGGGACGCCGGTACATACCCTGGTAGCGGCGTATGCGTTTCTATACATGATCCCGGTTCTGGTGCTGTACCTGATTGTGAACTGGCGTTTTGGTTTCCGCTTCTTTGGCGGGATCAAACGATAATCGACAGGAAAAGCGAGCAATGGCTCAGATTACGCTTGAGAATGTGACCAAGACCTTTGGCGCGGTGACGGCGGTTGACCATGTCAGCCTGACCATTGCCGAGGGCGAGCTGGTTGCCTTGCTGGGACCGTCCGGCTGCGGTAAGACGACCACGCTGCGGTTGATCGCCGGGCTGGAAGTCCCCGATAGCGGCCGCATCTTCATCGGCGATCGGGATGTCACCCGCCTGCCGCCGCGTGAGCGCGACGTGGCGATGGTCTTTCAGGATTATGCCCTGTACCCGCATATGAACCTGCTGGACAACATCGGCTATCCGCTTAAGGTGCGCGGCGTGCCCAGAGATGAGTTACGCCAGCGGGTTGAAGAAGTCGCCAGGCGGCTGCAGATTGGCGAACTGCTGGATCGCCGTCCCGGCCAGATCTCCGGCGGGCAACAGCAGCGCGCCTCAGTGGCGCGGGCGGTTGTCCATGAAGCCCAGGCATTTCTCTTCGATGAGCCACTGAGCAACCTGGATGCCAAGCTGCGTCTGGAAGCCCGCGCTTTCCTCAAACACCTTCAACACACGGAAGGCGTCACGGCAGCTTATGTGACCCATGACCAGGCGGAAGCCATGGCGCTGGCCGACCGGATCGTGGTGATGAATCACGGCAAGATCATGCAGATCGGCTCCCCGCTGGACGTGTACCGGAATCCGCAGAACACCTTCGTGGCAGCCTTTATCGGCAACCCGCCGATGAACCTGTTGCCGTGCCATCTGGACGCCAAACATGGGGTGCTGATCATGGATAGCAACAAAGCCCCGCTTGACCTTGGGTTACTTCAGAAGCGCGTCAGTGCAGCTCTGAAGGACGGCGACAGCCTGACTCTGGGTGTCCGACCCGAAAACATCACCCTTGGCGCGGAGCCGGGGCCAGCCGCCATTCCCGGTAAGATCTACGTGACCCAGCCGCTGGGCGGGGAAACGCTGGTCAATGTTGAGGTCGGCGACCAGCTGGTTTCGGTGCGCATCTTCACCGAGGAACTGCCACCACTGCCAGAGCAGGTCTGGCTGACGCTCGACCTGGCGCGTACGTTCCTCTACGGCCCGGACGGTGAGCGGATAGCATGAGCACGGTGGACGTTCAGGAAACGGTTCTGGAGGGCACCTTCACGCCGGAGCAAGCAGGCGACTATCATCACGTGCCTTTTGAGATGCCGGAAGGCGTCTGCCGGTTGGAGGTCGCCTATAGCTACGATCATGCCATTGGCTCGGATCCGCATCTGCTGGGCGGTAACACTGTTGATATCGGCCTGTTTGACTCGCGGGGTGTCGCCTATCCAGGCCGGGGCTTCAGGGGCTGGACAGGTAGCGCCCGAAACGAACTGTTCATCACCCCCACTGAAGCGACGCCCGGCTATCTGCCTGGCCCGTTGTGGCCGGGCACGTGGCATGTCTCGCTGGGCTTCTACAAGAGCGCCCCGCAGGGCTGTCACTACCGGGTGACGCTGCGCTTCTTCTTCGGTGTAGTAGATGAAGCGCCGGCGATGCCGCCGTTGCTGACTCTGGACACCGCTGTGAGCAGGCTCCAGAAGCGGGCGGACGGCTGGTATCGGGGTGAATTGCACTGTCATACGCTGCATAGCGATGGCGACTCCCCGCCGGAGGCGCTCATCGCGCAGGCGGCGACGCTCGGTTTGGACTTCCTGGCGATCACCGATCACAATGCGATCAGCCATCTGGCTGCACTGGCCGCACTTGGCCCGCAGGCGCTGACGATCATCCCCGGCTGTGAAGTGACCACGTACAAAGGTCACTGGAACGTGTGGGGTCTGGACGAATGGATTGATTTCCGGACGCTGACGCCAGAGTTGATGCGCACTTCCATCCAGCGTGCCAATGATCTGGGCTACCTGACCAGCTGCAACCATCCCCGCCCATATGGGCCACCCTGGGAGTTCCCGGAGGTGTTGAACCACCACTGCATTGAGGTCTGGAACGGGCCGTGGGAACTGTTCAACCAGACCGCCCTTGATCTGTGGGAAACCCGTCTTCGGGCGGGGCAGCGGGTGGTGGCGGTGGGCGGCAGCGATGCTCACAACCTGCGGAGCCAGGCTGTCGCCCGCATTGGCACACCGACCACCTGGATCTACACGACACAGGCGCCAACAGCCAGAGCATTGCTGGATGGCTTACGAGCCGGGCATGCCTTTCTCAGTGAGAGTCCCGCCGGCCCGCAACTTTACCTTCAGGCGGGTGGAGCGCTGATGGGGGACGCCATTCCTCGCCCTGCGGATGGCCGCCTGGCGGTACGGGTACGGGTGGTGAGTGGCGGTGGGTTGATGCTGGAGCTATGCACGGCGGAAGGATGTGTGGAGCGCCAGGCTGTCACAGCGGATGATCAGACTTTTGCGCTGGAGGTGCCAGTACCCGGGACGCCGTATGTACGCGCCCAGCTCGTTGAGCCGGGGAAGCAGCCGCTGACCGTGCGCGCTCTGACCAACCCGATCTATCTGGGATAGCTGGCCTGTTCAGGTGTAATTACCTTCCTGCCGCCAGACATCCAGAATCAGCTCGTAGCGACGAAGTGGCATGCCGGTGTAGATGCAGTTGCTGGTGGAGAAGATGTAGCCACCACCCGGCATGCCATGGCGCAGGGCGTAGCGTGCTGATTCGATCACTTCGGCGTCGGTGCCGGTGTCCATGAGACCGCAATTGACGTTGCCGATCAGGCAGACCCGATCCCCGTAACGCTGCTTGACTTCCGCAATGTCTACGCCGGCCTGCGGATCCAGCGAGTGCAGGGCGTGTGGACCGGCATCCACAAGCTGGTCGATGATCGGCATGATGTTGCCGTCAGTGTGCTTGATGGTGTAGAAGCCCATCTCACGGTAGCCCTGGATGAGTTGCCTGAGGTAGGGGGCGACGAACTCAGCGAACAGCGGCGGGCTGAGGAACGGGCCGGTATTGAAGCAGTAATCAGTGCACAGCGCGAAGCCATCCAACCCGCCATGCTGGCGAAGGCGATAAGCCCGCTCCAGAGCCTGATCCACACGGCTCTGTGCCTCCGCTTTGAGGGCCTGAGGCTCATCAGCCAGGCGGTAGCAAAAGGCAGTGATGTGATCGCCATCAGGAATCCCGAAGGTGGCATCGCCATGGCGCAGCAGGAAGTAGCGATCGCCGGTGCGCTCTCGAATCAGGTCAACCAGGCGCATGGTTTCTTCCGGTGTATCGGGATTGGGATGGAGGAAGATGGCACTGTGCTCGTAGCGTTCGGCAGTGGCAATGTACAGCCGGGCCATGTCACGGCGATGGAGTTCCCGTTCCGATTCTTCCATCTGGAACCACTGGTCGTAGTTGCGGTGGCTGGGGTGTACGCCGCCGAACGCTTCCATGGTCAGGAAGAAGACCAGCTCAAAATGCGGCACGCGCCCGGTGAGCGGACGGCGCTCCAGGGCGGCAATGAACCGTTCGCGCGGTTGCATACAGGTATCTCCTCGTGGGCACACAGGATCGGCGACTGGTCCATAAACATGATGAGACACCGGGCGCAGGGAGGGTTCCCTTTGCTGGTGTCTCATCGTCGGTGTCGGGGTGCCCGGATTTGAACCGGGGACCTCTTGCACCCCATGCAAGCACGCTAGCCAAACTGCGCCACACCCCGAACTAGCTGCGATTATAGCCCTGGCCTGGGGTGGGGTCAAGGGCGATCTCGCCGATCACGCCGCCGGGATGATGAGCAGGGTGACGGAATAGGGCGGGAAGGTGACCGGCATGTCGCTGGCGATGGGCAGACTCTCAACCTGCTCGGCGGCATGTTCGGTGTCCAGCCGCCAGACCTCAGCCGGGCCGCCGGGCGTAAAGCCCGCGATCTGCAGCGCTTCCGTGCGGCTGGATTCCCCCAGGTTGATCACCATGAGGGTGAGCGCACCATCATCGCGCAGGGCGGCATAGAGGGTCAGTGAGTCGTCCGGTGAACGGCCTGCGACCAGCTCGCTCCCGAAGCGCTGGTACAGCTGGTACACGTAGTAGGACGGACGTATGGTGTCAAACTGGCCGAGTAGCCCCCAGCCGCCGTAGGAGTTCGGACTCTGGAGGGCGAACTGGGCGACAATATCGACCCGTTGGCGGATCAGGCGGCCCAGCACATCGGCCAGCCAGAGGGCATTGTACAGGGTATCGGTGGAAGCCTTATTGCCGAAGGCGGGACTCCAGTGCGAGTTGACTTCCGTGACGGCAACCGGCATATCGCGCCCTGTAACTTCGCGGATGAGCGCGCGCAGGTTGGGGATGATCAGGTCCCATTCCGGACTGTTTGTGAGCAGTTCTTCGACGGTGGTGGCGCGGTTCATCTGGCGGGGGAAGGGATAGCGATGGATCGAGACGATGTCCACCAGGTCGCCGTTCGCCCGCAGAAATTCGGTCATCCAGTCCCGGCCGGCGCTGTCTTTGGGCGTCTGGGCGAAGGTGGGCGGGTACTGGCTGAGTTCTGGCCCCAGCAGGATGATGGCCGGATCGACAGCCAGCATGGCTTCCGCAATGGCCCGCCAGTCGCGGTTGAACTGTTCAGTATCGTAGTTGGCGTAGAGGTTTGGCTCGTTGCCGATGGCCCAGTAGCGTATGTCGTAGCCCTTTTCAATATTGGCGTAGCGTACCAGTTCGGCGGCCTTCTCCGGTGTGCCATTTTTCAGCCGGACATGGATGCTTGGCTCGGCTCCCATCCGCCTGCAAAGCGCCATGAAGAAGTCCAGCTGCCACTCGGTGATGTCGTTGAGGTCGCCCCAGTTGCCACCGGGGAAGCGAATGAAAGTGATCCCGGCAGCTTCAGCAGCGGGCAACAGTTCCAGCGGGACAGCCGCCCATGGCCCGTGATTAGTGCCGTAGACATACGGGCTGATTGCGCCCAGCCGCTGGCCGGCATCGACAGTAAGACCACCATCCTGAGCATGTGCTGGCGGCAGGTTCAACAGTACCAGCGCCGCCAGGAGTGGGATAAGCCGCTTCATCACTGATGTCCTGTTTTGAACCTCCCTGCCGCCTGGCGTTAGCGGGGAAAAAGCCAGCAGGTCGGTTTTACTTCTCGACGCCGGTGATCACTACGCCGCGCATGAAGAAACGCTGCGCCAGGAAGAAGATGACCAGCGGCAGGACCATCGCCATCAGCGAGGTGGCCTGCACCAGCTCCGGGCGTGGGCCGTACTGGAAGTTGAAGACCTGTACGCCGATGGAGACTGGCTGCAGTTCTGGCTTGCTCAGCAGATAGATCAACGGCATGAAGAAGTCGTTCCAGGCGAAGACAAAGTGGAAGATCGCAACGGCCACAATCGCCGGCCACGACTGCGGGATGATCACTTCCGTCAGGATGCGGAATGGCCCGGCCCCGTCAATCATCGCGGCCTCGTCCAGTTCCTTGGGCAGGGTCAGGAAATACTGGCGCAACAGGAAGACATTATAGGCGTTGGCGAAGAAGTGAGGCACGATCAGCGGCGCCCAGGTGCCCACCCAGCCAAGGTACGAGAAGAACAGGTAGGTCGGGATGAGCGTGACCTGCTGGGGCAGGATGATCGTGCCGATCAGGATGATGAACAGGATGTTCTTGCCGGGGATAGGGAAGCGGGCGAAGGCATAAGCCACGGAGATGCAGGAGAGTAGCGTTCCGATCACGCCACCGATGGCAATCGCAAATGTGTTGCGGAACAGCCGCGGAAAATCGATCTTCTCCCAGGCTTCTGAGAAGTTTGCCCAGCGCGGGCTGAGCACCTCAACACCTTTGAGTTGCCGCCAGTTACCTTCCCACTCAATGATCCCGGCTTCGGGGTTGGCCGGATCGATAAACTGGCTGCTGCGGCGTCCGGGTTTGACCAGCGCAAGCTGGCGGACTCCTTCTTCGGTGGGCACCTCGTAGATCGGGTAATCCTTGCCCTCGTAATTGTAGGTTGCGGGCAGCACCGGCAGCATGGTGGAATCAGGAGTCTGGGCGAGAGCGGCCTGATCGCGCAGGGCTACGGTGACCATGTTGGGGAAGGGGAGCAAATAGGCAATCAGAATGATCAGCGCGAACAGGGTCATCAAAGCAGTCAGCCCAAATCGGCGAAGCTGACGGCTGAACTGCGGTGCCCCAATCACAGACGAGTAGGTGGCCATGGCATCACTCTCCACTGCTGTAGTAGACCCAGCGACGGGACGTGTAGAGGACAAGGATGGTGAGGATCAGCCCGATGATAAAGAGGAACCAGGCCAGAGCCGACGCGTAGCCCATGTGGAAGTACTGGAATCCCTCCCGGTAGAGATGCAGGTTGATGAAGTTCGTCTCCGGGTTGGACCGGGTCTGGTTAGAAAGTACCCAGGGGACGACGAAATACTGCATCAGGCCGATAACCGTCAGCACCAGATTGTAAAGGATGACAGGGGAGATCATGGGCAGGGTGATATGGCGGAAGCGCATCAGCGGCCCTGCGCCATCAACGGTGGCTGCCTCGTAGAATTCCGTGGGGACACCCTGCATCCCGGCCAGCATAGTCAGCATGGCGTTGCCCACCCCCCACAGGCCGATGAGGACCATGGCGGGGTGGATCCAGATCGGATTAAAGAGCCAGTCCGGCGGGTCAGCGAAGCCTATCAGACGCAGCAGACGATTAAGCAGGCCGGTCTGCCCGTTGAGGAAGGATTGCCAGATGAAGATGCCGGAAATGGCTGGGATGATGTAGGGCATGTAGAAGAGCGCACGGAACGCACGCTTGGCAGCAAGGTACTTGGAGTTCAACAGGGAGGCCAATCCCAGCGGGACCAGGATGGCTACGGGTAGCATAATGATGGCGAAGCGGAAGGTGACGCGCAGCGAATTGTAGGTCACCGGGTCTTTGAAAAGATTCTCCCAGTTTTTGAGCCCCACCCAGTTTGGCGGCTGGCCAACAGTGAAGTCCGTGAAGCTGAGGTAAAGCGAGGCTGCCATCGGGAAGAGGGTGAAGACCAGGAACCCGATGATCCAGGGGGAAAGGAAGATCCAGCCCCACAGGCGTTGCTGTTGCTCCAATGTGCGGTGTCTGGGTGCTCTCTTCAGGGACGCAGATTCGCCCAGCGTGACGACTTGTTCGGTCATGATGTGATCTGTTCCTTGTCCGCAAGACTGCCTGCGATCGATGTTAAAGCGGGCGGGTGGATATGCGCTGCCCAACAATCATTATCAGGGGAAAGAGACAAAAAGACTATAGGGGGTGGGCAACCACCCTCCAGGGTGGTTGCCCAACACCCGATTTGTTCTGAGGTTCGCGCCCGGGGCGCTATTGCACTTCGTCGACGATGGCCTGCAGGTCAGCTTCCAGCCGATCCAGCTCGGCGTCGATGTCGATCTCACCGCCGCCGTCACTGCGTAGCAGAGTCAGGAAGTCCTGGAAGCGAGTCTGGCCCTTGTTGAAGTTGGGATACCACTCCTCGTGATGGGGTACAGGCGCATACTCGATGCTACGGGCAACCACATCCCAGTTCTGAACGCTGGGATAGGCTTCGGCCTTGGCCTGGATGGCCGCGTCCTGCAGCTCAGGACGGGCGGGATAGCCACCGTACACGGTCAGCAGGTCAAGCGCTGCTTCGCCCAGCAGGTAGGTCAGGACAGTGAAGGCTTCCTCAGGATGCTTGGTGTCCTTGTGGATACGGAAGGTATCCATGTCGATCGGGGCGTAAATGGTGCCCTTGTAAGCAGGCTGGACAGCCAGGTCCCAGGCCGGGGCGTCGCTCAGGCAGCAGGTGTACCACAGCATCGAGCGAGCCATGGCGACATTCCCAGAGTTGAAGGCGTTACCGAGAAGCAGGTCGCTGGAGATCCAGCTGTCGGTCGGATGGATGTGGTGAGTCCAGACAGCGTTCCACAGCCAGCGGGCTTCCTCGCGCCAGTTGTCCCAGATGTGAACCTTGCCCTCTTCATCCACCACGTAGTTCGCGCCGAAGGTGTGGAAGTCGGAGCGCATCGTGTCCCACTGATGGATGAAGCCAAACTGGATGGTCTTGGCCGGATCGAATTCCGGCATGGTGGCGTCGTTGCCGTTGCTGTCAACAGTCAGGATCTTGCCGATTTCGATGACCGTGTCATAGTCCCAGGGCACTTCGGTGCCATCGGGCATGACGTAAGGCACCCCGGCTTCGGTCGGCGGGTAGTTCAGGCCGGCTTCGTCAAAGAGGCCGACGTTGTAATACAGCACGCCGGGGAAGACTGCGAATGGCAGGCCGAGCAACTGTTCGCCATCCAGGCTGCGGTACGATTCGACCAGGTTCTCCGGGAACTGGCCCAGGTCATAGCCAGTAGCTTCAATCAGTGGGGCGAGGTCCAGCCACTGCCCGGCAAACGCATTGGAGCCGCTGAAACCAACCGGGCCGACGATGTCCGGTGCGTCGCCGGAGGCAATCAGTGTGCTCAGAATATCCGGAGCCGTTTGATTGCTGGCGGCAATGTTGATCACCAGCTCGATCTTGTCCTGGCTGGCGTTGAACTGCTCAACAATCCGATTCTGAACTTCGATTTGCTGTTCATTGGTGCCGGTCCCCAGGCCGACAAACCAGGTGACCTTGACGCGTTCCTGGGCAGTAGTGGGCAGCGCTCCGACGAGCAGCGCCAGCACCAGGCTCAGGGTAAGGATCAGACTCAATTTGCGTGACATGGGTTTTGTCCTTTTCTAAACAACTTCTTAACGAACATCGGCGTGTTGTTCGACAACCATACCTGCGGCACCTTGGACATTGTGTGGATTACTCGATAGTCCCCCTCCTTATCCTGATGGTTGCCTTGATCTTTGTTGCGCAGTGTGACGCCCTGGAGAGACCGGCACCAACGAGCCTGCCAGGGCATGACAGATCTCAGGGCGGAAGCACCAGTGCGATTCCCGGCCATGGGTGTGGAGATAGCGGTGAAACGTCGTGGGGCAGTGCGCAGCAACAATTTCGCGGGGAATATCAGCCAGTTCCATGTGTGCGCCTGTTCGTCTGGATGCAGTCAGCCGGTTTACAGGTTCCAGTCTGGGAGCGCTCCCAACTAATCACAACATACAATGAAATAAGAAGCGTGTCAAGCAGGCAGGAAAAAGGATTCCTGAACCTGTCCGTTTTGCCACTTTGTCAAAGGGGTATTGGGCAGGATGCCAGAAACGAGCGCCCTCCTGCCAGGCCATGTCTCCCTGTTCGTGGAGCGCTCCCAGAAAAGGGATTCAGCACACCGTCGGGAGACTGCCCAGCCACACCAGGTACTCAAGCTGCAGGGGGATGATCGCGCTAGAAAGGGTGCAGGCGCCTGCCAATCGGTGAGACAGGCGCCCGTTGTATGTCAGGCCGCTTGCGCCCCGGCCTGTTCGATGTACTCCAGGCTCTGGTGCCGAAAGTACGTGTTGTATAGCTCGGCGTAGTGCCCGCCCTGGCGCAGTAACGATTCGTGGTTGCCTTCTTCGATGATCCTGCCCTCCCTCAGGACGATAATCCGGTCGGCGTGGCGGACGGTCGACAGGCGGTGGGCGATCACGATCGCTGTGCGGTCAGCAAGCACGATATCCAGCCCCTCCTGAATCAGGGTTTCCGTCAGCGGATCGATGCTGGCAGTGGCCTCATCCAGGATGACGATTCGGGGGTCTTGCAGGAGCACACGGGCCAGGGCGACGAGCTGGCGCTGGCCCATGGACAGGTTGCTGCCGCGCTCGCCAACCTGCGTATCCAGTCCTTCCGGCAGGGAGGCCAGCCAGTCACCGCTGCCCACCAGCCGGGCCATGTGCTCGACCTCGGCGTCGGTGGCTTCCGGTCGCCCATAGCGGATGTTCTCCCGCACCGTGCCGTCGAACAGGAACGGCGTCTGGGTGACAATGCCCAGGTAGGAACGGTAACTCTGTAAGTCCAGAGAGCGGATGTCGTGCCCGTCGATCAGCAGGCGGCCACCCTGAAACTCATAGAAGCGGGCGATCAGCTTGCCGATGCTCGACTTGCCGGAGCCGGTATGGCCGACCAGCGCCAGGGTCTCTCCAGCGTGGATAGTCAGCGAGAAATCGGTCAGGACAGGCTCATCTTCGTTGTAGTGGAAGTCCACATGCTCGAAGCGAATCTCGCCACGGAGAGACTCCAGCTTCCTGTCGCCGGTTTGCCTGACGCGCGGTTCGGCATCGATCAGGGCGAAGACGCGCTCACCAGCCGCCAGGCCAAGCTGAAACTGGCTCCAGAAGGAGGCGATGCTGGTCAGCGGGAACCAGAACAGCGCCAGACCCTGGATGAACAAATACCACTCACCAGCCGTGATCTGCCCGGCCTGAGCAGTCAGGCCGCCGAAGTACACCAGCGCGGCAGTGCCGATGCCGGAAAGAATGTTGAGGATCGGGAAGATGCTGCTGAACGTGTAGCCGGTGCGCAGGTTGATCCGGTAGGACTGCGCGTTGACATCCAGGAACTCCTCGTAGATGTTCTGCTCCTGGCGGAAGGTCTTGGCGATACGGATTCCGCTGACTGTCTCCTGAATATGGGCGCTGACAATTGCATTGACGCGGCGTGACTTGGTGACGGTGTCACGGGCGATCTTACGGAAGGCCAGCGCTGTCGCCACGATGAACGGCGAGAGAAACAACAGGATCAGGGTCAGGCGGACGCTGACACTGAGCAGGTAGGCCAGCAGCAGGCCGATGAGCAGGATCTGGCTCATCAGATCCATGGTGAGCTTGACCACCTGGGAAAGCGCCTGTGTATCTGAGGTGACGCGGCTGACGATCTTGCCCGATGGAAACTGGTCATAGAAGGAAAGATCGCGCCTGACGACGGCATCGAAAGCGTCTTCCCGCAGGTGGAGGGTGACGTTGCCGACGGCGACGGCGGAGAGCCACTGCCGAATCGCGTTGAATGCCCAGCCCAGGATGCCCAGCAGGGTGATCACGCCGGTGATGATCCACAGTGTCTGGTCGGAGGAGTCGGTTTGTAGACGATCCAGACTGGCCGAGACGAAGGCAGGCAAGCCGGTATTAACCAGTGAGGTCAGGAAGATCACGATAGCGACAACGGTCATGCGTCGCGCTTCCGGGCGGAAGTATTCCAGGATGCGTCTGACCAGTTCGCGATCGCTGTACTGGCGGTCGTAGGCCTCGGCATCCAGGCCGTCCATAATGAAGCCCATCAGCTTTACCTCCTTGCGGCCTGCTCAAGCTCAGACGCGGGCTGTTCCAGTGGCGGCAGGGGTGCGTCGTAGCGGGAGAAGATACGGCGGTACACAGGAGAAGTCCGCAGCAGTTCCTCGTGATTACCGCTGGCGATCAACTGCCCGCCGTCCAGCACGAGGATGTGATCGGCCCACCGGATCTGAGACAGGCGATGGGTGATCAGCAGGGTTGTCCGGCCCTCCTGAGCGCGGCGCAGGGCCTTCTGAATCTCGTCTTCGGTGGCGCTGTCGATGGCGCTGGTCGAGTCGTCCAGAATCAGGATGCGCGGGTTGCTGAGGAAGGCGCGGGCCAGGGCGATACGCTGGCGCTGGCCGCCGGATAGCGTGACACCCCGCTCCCCGATCTCGGTCTGGTAGCCGTCCTTGAAGCTCATGATGAAGTCGTGGGCCTGAGCTTCGCGGGCGGCACGTTCGATCTCTGACTGCGGTGTGCCCGGCGCGCCGAAGGCGATGTTTTCCGCTATCGTGCGGGAGAACAGGAAGACATCCTGTTCAATCTTGGCGATCTGAGAGCGCAGGCTGTTCAGATTCCAATCGCGGACGTCCACACCATCGATCAGGATGCGGCCCTCGGTGACGTCGTAGGTGCGGTTGATCAGCTCCGTGAGTGTGCTCTTGCCCGATCCGGTCTGGCCGACAATAGCCACTGTCTCGCCGGGGCGAACATGGAAGCTGATGTCCTGCAGGATGCAGCCGTTTTCATAGCAGAAGGTTACGTTCTCAAAGACAATGTCGCCCTCAATCGGGGCACTGTGCCCGTCCAGATTCTCGTCCAGATCGGCCCTGGCGGTGATCACATTGAGCAGGCGTTCAGCACTGGCGATGCCCAGCTGAACCAGCGAGAAAGAGAAGATCGAAATGAACACCGGGAAGCGCATGACGCCAACCAGAGCAATGACGGTGACAATCTGCGGGATGGTCAACAGGCCCTGCCGGTAAAGCAGCATGGCGTGGAGAAACGTCAGGCCGACGACAAAGCCGTAGATCAGCATCGGCAGATACTGCGCTTCCACCCGGCCCTGCTCCACAAAGTAATCGCGATACAGGTGCGCGTGCCGCCGGAACTTTTGCCGTTCAAAGGCTTCCTGCACGCTGGCTTTGACCGTCTCAATGCCGGAGATGGTTTCCTCCAGACCGGCGTTCATCGTGCCGAAAGCTTCCCGCTGGTTGCGCAGGACAGGGTTGAGGCGACCAATGTAAGCCCGCACGGTGATCACATAGATGATCACAAAAATGACCGGGATCAGGAGCAGATCGAGGCGGATCGTCGCCAGGTAAAGCATGGGCACGGCCAGGCCCAGCACAGTTTCAAAGATGAACATCACGCCGGGGTTCATCATCCCGTTGAGTTGCTTGACGTCGTCTGTGGCGCGGGCCATGATGTCGCCCACCCGCTGGCGGTCGTGAAACGTTTGACTCTTGCCCAGCAGGCTGATGTACAACTCCTCGCGGGCGTCGCGTTCCAGGCGCTGGGCGATGGTCTCCATGGAGAGACTGCCAGTCAGGCCGGCGGCGCTATCCAGCAGCAGGACGCCGAGTGTGGCCAACCCGAGCTTGAGGAAGGTGTCGCCGCCGGTTGGGTTGAGAACCTCATCAACAGCGGCGCCGATCAGGGTGCGTGAGAAGGTGTAGGCAAACCAGGCTGTGATGTAGAGGAGTGTGGTCGCCAGGAAGAAGAACTTGTAGCGCCAGACATGTGAGATCAGCCAGCGGCGCGGGCCGGAATGATTGTAGCGGTAGGCGTTGCCTACCGTGAACTCCCCAGTCTGTGCCATGACGTTTCCCCTCTACCGCACCAAACAGATGTCACATTATACACGAACGCGCGTTCTATCCGCAACCAGAGCTTGCTATTTGCCGCTGGCCGCCGCTCCCCCTCAGAGCAGTCCTGACTCTAACACGTTTATTCCGATTTGGAAGGGCTGATTGGGCTGCCGTGCGCACGATTCAACGATGGTTCCAGGGGGGCGTATCTGGCAGGCGGCGCTCAAAATCCTCGATCAGGCCATCAGCATAAACGCCAGCATATGTCCCGGTGAAGAAACGGCTCAGGGCATCGCAGACTAGCCGTTCCCAGGCACGTTCCTCATCGCCAGGACTGACCGGGTAGAAAAGCGCACCGATGCTCTCTGCGGCCTGCTGATCGCCCGGCGCATCACCGATCATCAGGATGTGGTCGCGGGGGTATTTGCCACCTGCTGCTGTTTGCAGGATCTCCGCTTTTGTCCCGTATTCCTGCCCGCAGATGAAGCGCACGAAATGGGCCAGATCATGTTCACGCCATTCGCGTTCCAGGGCGTGGGTGGGCGTGGCAGAAATCACGATCAAATCAGCGCGGGGGTGCAGGAGTGCCAGACACTCCCGGACGGCGGGGAAGGGCGGCACTCCCCGCACAGTCGCCGCGACAGCTTCATCGACGGCTCTGCTCCAGGTTAGTGCGGTCTGCAGTTCCGGATTGGCAGGATGCTCGCGCATGAAAGCGATCAGGCCGTCATTGCTGAGCGGGTAGCGCGTCTGGTTGATAAAGGCACGCAGGCTATCCGCCAGGGGGATATGCATACGGCGGCGTACGACCTCCGGACGCTCCCGGAGCAGGTCAAGCACCATCACCAGCGCCGGCCAGCGATTGATCCCGCGCCAGCGCGAGTACAGGTTGACGAACTCGGCGGCTTCCCGCGCATACCGGGCGACAGGCTGCAGCCCCCAGACCCTGATGGTATTGGGGATAAAGCACTCTTTGTGCTTGATCTCCATCGAATCAAAGACACAGCCGTCCGAGTCGATCCCGACAAAGAAAGGGTGTTCTGGCTGCCATTCCTGCAGCTGCTGCTTAAGAGTATTCATGACTCTATGCTTATTGCCGGGCGACCGGATCAGGCTTCCCATTCGGTATGGAACGTGCCTGCACGGTCGATCCGGCGGTAGGTGTGAGAGCCGAAGTAATCGCGCTGAGCCTGGGTCAGGTTGGCAGGAAGCCGGCCGCTGCGGTAGGCGTCGAAATAGGCCAGGGAGTGCGCCAGGGCCGGGACCGGGATGCCATTGGCCACCGCGATCTGGATGGCTGCCCGCCAGCCAGCCTGAGCTTCCCGGATACGGGTGCGGAATGGTTCGGCCAGCAACAGGTTGGGCAGGGAGGGATCAAGCGCATAAACGCGACGGATGTCCTCCAGCAGAGCTGCCCGGATGATGCATCCGCCGCGCCAGATGCGAGCAATTTCAGCGAGATCGAGATTATAGCCATATTCGCGACTGCCAGCCTGGAGCTGGGTCAGGCCCTGGGCGTAAGCGCAGAGCAGGGTAGCGTAGAGGGCCTGCCGCACCTGTTCGATAAAGCGATGGCGATCCGGGGGTAGCTGGGGCCGGGGATCGGGGAAGACAGCCTGCGCCGCGATACGCTGGCCCTTGAGGGCAGAGATGAGGCGCGAATCGACTGCTGCGTTGATCGTATGGACAGGGATGCCCAGATCGAGGGCATTCTGACTCGTCCATTTGCCGGTGCCTTTTTGCTGGGCCTCGTCCAGGATCAATTCGACCAGGGGACTGCCGCTTTCCGGATCACGGAAGGCCAGGATGGCCGCTGTGATTTCAATCAGGTAGGAGTTCAGCTCGGCAGTGTTCCAGGCATTGAAAATCGCTTGCAGTTCATCCGCTTCGGCACCGGCCACGCGCTTGAGCAGATCGTAGGCCTCAGCAATGGCCTGCATGATCCCGTACTCGATGCCGTTGTGAATCATCTTGACATAGTGACCCGCGCCGCGTGGCCCAAGGTGGGTTACACATGGCTCACCGTTGACGCGGGCGGCGATAGCCTCAAAGGCGGGTGCGATCAACGCATAGGCTTCGGGCGGACCGCCGGGCATGATCGATGGCCCGCGCAGCGCGCCCTTTTCCCCGCCGGAGATTCCGCTACCCATGAACAACAAGCCCTGCGCTTCCAGTTCGGCGGAACGGCGTTCAGTATCGCCGAAGAAGCTGTTGCCCAGATCGATCAGCAGATCGCCCCGGTCGAGTCCGGGCTTAAGGGAGGCAATGGCAGCCTCAACAGCGCTGGAAGGCACCAGAAGGATAATTCGTCGGGGTCTGTCCAGTGCCTCCAGAAAAGCGGAAGTGTCCGGGAAGGAGGCAATCGGGCCTTCCTCGCGATAGGCGGCAAAAGCGTCGCGGCGGGCCGGATCGAGATCGTAGCCGGCCACGCTGAAGCCATGACGGGCCAGGTTGCGGGCCAGATTGGCGCCCATCACGCCCAGCCCGACCATTCCCAGGAAGTATTCGCTCATCCGCTCTGCTCCCTTTAGCCAGTCCTGTTCATACAGGTTGATGCCTGCCCGACGGAGAGGATTGTACTCGGCTTCAAGGCGTCTGTCATGCACCGGGAAAGCAACAATCTACCCCCATATCTGGCGCTGAGGTGCTGGCTGGACCCCGTCAACAGGGGGGATCAGAGGCACCGTATGTTAAAGGCACGTAAAGACTCTGGTGCACAGATTTAAACTGCGCTTTGTTGCTCCTTCACCTTGACCGGCTATAAGTACGCTCGGAATTTCACTGTTGTGTTTGGTGGCCGGTTGGCCTGTTCATGAGGGAAAGAAAATCATGCGGACTCTGGTCAGGACTATCGCAGTTGTGTTTACGGTGGCCCTGTTGACGCCTGCCGGGGTATTTGCCCAGGGCGGTAATGAGGAAGTGACGCTGCCGGAAGTGGACCCGCTGAGTGTGGTAGGGGACATTCTGACGGCGGGGAGTTCGACGGTGGGGCCGTTGAGCGAGCGGATGGCGGAGGACTTCCGTGAGGAAGGGTATTCGGGGAACATCACGATTGACATTATTGGCACAGGGGCGGGGTTTGAGCGGTTCTGTGTGAATGGGGAGACGGACATTGCGAATGCGTCGCGTCCGATCAAGGACAGCGAGGTAGAGGCGTGTCGGGCGAACGGGCGTGAGCCGCTGGAGTTCCGGGTGGGGACGGACGCGGTGGCGGTGGTAGTGAGCCAGGCGAACACGTTTGTGGAGGATGTGACGCTGGCGGAGCTGGGGCAGATCTTTGGGGCAGCGGAGACGTGGGCGGACGTGCGGGCGGGGTGGCCGGCGGAGCCTATTCTACGCTTCATTCCTGGGACGGACAGCGGGACATTCGACTATTTTGTGGAAGTGGTGTTTGACAAGGATGAAGGGCCGATTCTGTCGGCGAAGAACGTGCAGTTGAGCGAGGATGACAATGTGCTGGTGCAGGGGGTACTGGGCAGTCCGTATGCGGTGGGGTTCTTCGGGTACGCGTACTACGAAGAGAACGCGGATGTGCTGCGGGTGCTGAGTGTTGACGGGGTTGAGGCGAACCTGGAGACGGTGGACAGCTTCACGTATCCACTGGCGAGGCCGCTGTTTCTGTACAGCACGGCGGCGATTATGCAGGAAAAGCCGCAGGTGGCTGCCTTCATCAACTACTACCTGACCAACGTCAATGCCGAGATCGTGGATGTGGGGTACTTCCCGGCCAATGAGGAGGCGCTTAACGCTTCCCGCCTGACCTGGTTGCAGGCGATGGGACAATAAGCACCCCATACCTGTAAGGTGACTGTTGATGGGAAGGGACACCTTGGTGTTCCTTCCCATGCGGTGTGTGTTGCAGGATAGCGTACTTATCCGGGAGTAGTTGAGGATTATCCGATGCAAAATCAGGCAACGCTGCAAAAACGAGAGGTCATAGCGGCAGCACTCAGCCGGCAGGCGGCCAGCGAACGTTCCGCGCTGCATCGTCGGGTGCGTCTTTGGGAGCGTCTGATCAGGGTGCTCTTGCTCCTGTGTGGGGTTGTTTCCATTTTCACCACGATCGGGATCGTAGTGGTGCTGGGCAGTGAAGCGCTGTTGTTCTTCACACCGCCCACCTGGATCGACTCGTTCAAGGCATTGCAGGCCCCGGTCACGGCGACGGCGACTGAGCTGGCGATCTCCAGCGCAGGCGTACCTTTTGAGGTAGACGAGGTGATCCGCGTTGCCAACGAAGAGATGCGGGTCATCGCTGTTGATGCAGCGGCGGGGATCATCGCTGTTGAGCGCGGGATCAATGATACAGTGGCTGCGCCGCTGGCTGCCGGCGCGGAAATCTTCCGGGCGGATACCGTCACGCTGGGCGAGTTCCTGACCTCCACCCGCTGGTTGCCCCAGCTGGGCGAATTCGGTGTCCTGCCGCTGCTAAATGCTACGCTGATGATCAGTGTGGTAGCCATGCTGGTGGCCATTCCGCTTGGCCTCAGCGCGGCGATTTACCTGTCCGAGTATGCCACCCCCGGGGCACGGGCGGTACTCAAGCCTGCACTGGAACTGCTGGCCGGGATTCCGACGGTGGTCTTTGGTTACTTTGCGCTGACGTTCATGACACCGCTCCTGCGCAGTTTGTTTGGTATTGAGGTGGTGGAGATCTACAACACGGCCTCCGCCGGGATTGTGGTTGGGATCATGATCATCCCGACCATCGCCTCGATCAGTGAAGACGCCCTGCGCGCCGTGCCGCAGTCCCTGCGGGAGGCATCATATGGATTGGGGGCGACACGCCTGGAGACGGTAGCCAGGGTCGTCGTTCCGGCGGCGCTATCCGGTATCGTGGCCTCCTTTATCCTGGGTGTCTCCCGTGCGATTGGCGAAACAATGATTGTGTCCATCGCTGCCGGGGCAGGGCCAAAGTTCACCTTCAACCTGTTTGCCGGGGCGGAGACCATGACCGGCCATATTGTGCGCATCAGCAGCGGCGACATCAGCTACAACTCGATTGACTACAACAGCCTGTTTGCCATCGGCTTGCTGCTGTTCGTGATCACCCTGGGGCTTAATATCCTGAGCCGGGCGGTGACCGTGCGCTTCCGGGAGGTTTACCAGTAGATGGGCGAACAGACTCAGGATCGGCAGAGTCTTGTACCGGCGGGCCAGTCCTTTGTGGAAGGGCTGTACCGGCGTCACCGGCGGGCAAGACGCTGGCAGGTCTTTTTCTTTGGCTCGTTGCTTGTTGGACTGTTGGCGTTGCTGGCTCTCTTTGCCAACGTAGCGGATGAGGCGTTCGGCACGATCGCTGTTTCCAGCCGGTACTCAGAGGCGGAGGTTCTGGCGGCGCTGAGCGAAGCCAGGGGGACGGAAGTCAGCGCTTCTGTGCAGGAACTGGACAACGATGCACTTGCCCAGGTTCTGGCCCTGTACATCCCGCGCCGGCTGCGAGTCATTGTCCGTGACGAACTGAGCCGGGTTGCGCCGGAGGATTTTACCCGCGTGCCCCTGCGCGTGTCGCTGGCCGGAGCAACGCTCTCCCCAGAGGTTGCCGAACTGAGTGGCGCGGACCTGACGGTTGAACAGGCTACAGCCATTCTGAGTGCCAACCTCTCTCACGACGCGCTCCTGGCACACGTGATCAATGATGTGATCGGCCTGGATATCCTCAAGAGCTGGACACTCTCCCGGACTTTGTTCGATTACGCCGGGATCGAGGCGGAGTTCAAGGCGCTGGTTGCCGCCCAGGATCCGCCCAATCCGCAACTAAGACCGCATTCATGGTTGAACGCGGCTTTCATCAGCAATGCCCAATCTTCCTATCCCGAACTGGCAGGCGTCCGCACGGCTATTCTGGGCACCCTGTGGATCATGGCGCTGACGATGGTCATTGCCTTTCCGCTGGGGATCGGTGCGGCGATCTACCTGGAGGAATATGCCCGTGGGGGGAACTGGCTGGAGAAGATCATCGAGACAAACATCCGCAACCTGGCCGGTGTGCCGTCGATCATCTACGGCTTGCTGGGGCTGGCGATTTTCGTGCGGGCGCTGGCGCCACTTTCAAGCGGGGCGCTTCTGGGTTTCAACGAGGCCAATGGACGTACGATCTTCTCTGCCTCGTTGACCATGGCCCTGCTGATCCTGCCGGTGATCATCATCGCTTCTCAGGAAGCGATTCGGGCAGTGCCGCAGTCGATCCGGGATGCCAGTTACGGCCTGGGCGCGACGCAGTGGCAAACGATCTGGTATCAGGTCCTGCCGGCGGCGATGCCGGGCATCCTGACCGGGACGATTCTGGCACTCTCCCGGGCGATCGGGGAGACCGCGCCGCTGATCGTCATTGGCGCTTCGGCTGTGATCTTTGTCGATCCGTCGGGGCCGTTCTCCAAATTCACGGCGTTACCAATTCAGATCTGGCAGTGGACATCGCGCCCGCAGGCAGAATTCCGCAACCTGGCCGCAGCGGCAATTATCGTGCTGCTGGCTCTGTTGTTGACTCTGAACTCGGCGGCGATCATCCTGCGCCAGCGGCTCAGCAATCAGTTGCGTGGTTAGGGTGTTGTGAGTGTGAACCTGATACGGTGGAGTGGTGGTAGATGATGTCATCGAATGGTAATGGCCTGTACGCTATCCAGATTCGTGGCCTGAATGTTTTCTACGGTCCCAAGCAGGCCGTGCGTGATATTTCCATACCCATCGCGCGGAACAAGATCACGGCCTTCATCGGGCCATCCGGCTGTGGTAAGAGCACTGTCCTGCGGGCGATCAACCGGATGAACGACCTGATCCCGGCGGCTCGCGTCCAGGGGGAAGTGATCTACCGGGGAGAAAACATCTACCGGCCAGAGGTCGATCCGGTGGAGATCCGGCGGCGAATCGGCATGGTCTTTCAGAAGCCGAATCCCTTCCCCAAGAGCATCTACGACAACGTCGCCTATGGGCCGCGCGTGCTGGGGATCAAGGATCGGCGGATGCTCGACCAGATCGTGGAACAAAGCCTTCGGCAGGCGGCGCTGTGGGATGAGGTTAAAGATGACCTGAAGAAGTCAGGCCTGGCGCTTTCCGGCGGGCAGCAGCAGCGCCTGTGCATTGCCCGCACGCTGGCGGTGGAGCCGGATGTGATCCTGATGGACGAGCCGTGTTCCGCCCTGGATCCAATCGCCACCCAGCGCATCGAAGACCTGATGAAGGAGCTGGTTGTCGATTACTCCATCGTCATTGTGACCCACAACATGCAGCAGGCCAGGCGTGTATCCGATTACACGGCCTTCTTCACCACCGATGAGTCACGGGTGGGCGAACTGGTCGAATTTGACCGGACGGAAAAGTTCTTTTCCATGCCGGCGGATCCACGCACAGCGGACTACATCGCCGGACGGTTTGGCTAGGTCAGGGCAGCGTTCCGGCGCTGGTAGTCACTGGGCGAGGGCTGTGCCGGAGCACAGGCTCATCCGGGCGGGCGGCGTGGGCGGCGGCGCACCAGATCGCTGCCGCGCCGGATGGCGTCCTCGCCAAAGCGATCGCGCAGCGCATCCAGCGTCGCCTGGAGGCGCTGTTTTTCCTGCATATCAGCGGTATTCTCCCAAAGGCCCAGCTGGCGGCCAGGCGCGGTAAAGCCGCTGAGTCCAACGCCGATCAGGCGAACCGGCCGACCGGCTGGCCAGTGCCGCTCGAACAACTGCAGCGCGGCAGCGGCGATTTCCTCATCCTGATCGGTCGGAATGGGACGCGTGTTCTGGCGTGTGAGCGTTGTAAAATCGCTCCAGCGCAGCTTGATCTTGATTGTGGTCCCGGCCAGCCCTTCCCGGCGGGTCTGGCGGCCCACTTCGTCGGCCAGATGGCGCAGGGTGCGACGCAGCACTGTGCCGTCGCTGATATCCCGGTCGAACGTGGTCTCCCGGCTGATCGAGCGAGTTTCATGGGACGTTTCTACATCGCGCTCGTCGATGCCACGGGCATGAGTTGCCAGCATATGGCCGTGCGCGCCGAAGCGCTGGATCAGGTCGTCTTCCGGCCAGGCAGCAAGTTCTCCGATGGTCTGGATGCCAAGGTCGTGCAGACGCGCCGCAGTCCTGGGGCCGACCCCCCACAATTCTGTAATCGGCAGCGGGGCCAGGAAGGCGGTCTCCTGACCGGGAGGTACGATCCGGATGGCGTTGGGCGGGCCTGTGGCCTTGCGGCTGGCTTCCACCTTGCCGATATTGTTGGCGATCTTGGCGACCAGCTTGTTCGTGGCAACGCCAAGCGAGACCGGCAGGTGCAGGTCAGTGTTGATGGTCGCCTGAAGCCGACGGGCGATCGACTCGGCAGGCTCCGGCAGTAATGAGACATCCAGAAAAGCCTCGTCAATCGACAGTTGTTCCACAAATGGCGTTGTGTTGTGCAGGATGGTCATGACCTGGGCGGACGCCTCCTGATACAATCCCCGGCTGTGAGGAAGGATCAGCAGGTCAGGACATAGCCGCACGGCGCGGGCCATCGGCATGGCTGAACGCACACCAAAGCGGCGCGCTTCGTAGGAACAGGAGGCGACGACACCGCGCTGTTCCGGGTGACCGCCAATGGCGAAGGGACGGCCACGCAGAGAAGGATCGCGGCGCGCTTCGACGGCACAGAAGAACGCATCCAGATCAAGATGCAGAATTTTGCGCACCATACGTCCTCCATTGTACCATTCCCGGCGAGCAGACTGAGGAACCGCCATGATCTATACCGTAACACTCAACCCGGCGCTGGATCGGGAACTGACTGTCCCGGCCTTTGTGTTTGATAGCGTGCTGCGGGCTACCGGCAGCGTGGTGGATGCTGGCGGCAAAGGCTTCAACGTGTCGCGGGCACTGGCGGCGCTGGGTGTAGCAAGCTGTGCGCTGGGATTTGTCGGCGGGGCGACCGGTCGGGTGCTGGCGACGATGCTGGAGGAGATGAGCATCGCCGGCGATCTGGTCTGGATCGGGGATGAGACACGCACCAATATCTCTATTGTGGCCAGCGACGAAGGGCACTATCTCAAAGTCAATGAGCCTGGCCCGATGGTCAGAGTCGAGGAGCAGGCGACACTGCTGAGGCGGGTGCAAGCGTTGGCGCAGGCGGGTGACTGGTGGGTGCTGGCAGGGAGCCTGCCGCGGGGTGTGCCTGACGCTTTTTACGCCGAGATGATCCGGATCATCCAGAGGGCAGGCGGGCAGGCGATCCTGGATACCAGCGGGGAGCCGTTGCGGCTGGGGTGCCTGGCAGGTGCATGGTTGATCAAACCCAATCTGGTCGAGGCCGGGCAGATCACAGGGCTGACTCTCACGCCGGAAGGGGCGGCAGAGGCGATCGCTCCGATGCATGCGCTGGGCGCGCGTCACATCTTGCTCTCTATGGGTAAGGCAGGCGCGTTGCTCTCGGATGGTGGGCAACTCTGGCGGTTACAGGCGCCGCAAATTGAGGAGCGCAACCCTATCGGCGCGGGTGATGCACTGGTAGCCGGGCTGGTAGCCGGGCTGAGCCGGGGAGAGGCTTTGCCGGAGGCCGCGGTTCGTGGCGTTGCCTGTGGCGCTGCTGCCGCTGCACTGCCAGGCACTGCCTTTGGGACCCCGGATCAGATTGAGGCGCTGAGATCGGGCGTGGGTGTGATGCTGCTGGCCTAGGTGATCGGTGGGCTGGCAACAAGAAGCCCGGCCTGAAGCCGGGCTATTTTCAACCAGCCGGGTGTTGTTACAGGCTGTCAATCCCGCCGGTAAACAATGTTGCCACCGATCATCGTCATGACGACCTGCGCCTCGCCATCGAGCAGGATGATGTCAGCATCGGCGCCGGGGGCCAGAACTCCCTTATGGCCAGCAAGCCTCAATGCTTCCGCCGGGACGGCAGTAGCCATCTGCAGGGCCTGGGGCAGAGTCAGACCGGCGAAGGCCATCACATTGCGCACGGCAGCATCCATGGTCAGGGTGCTACCGGCCAGACTCCCGGAGGCAAGGCGGGCGATCCCGCCAGCGACAATGACTTCGCTATCGCCAAGCATGTAAGTGCCATCCGAAAGGCCGGTAGCGCGCATGGCATCGGTGATCAGGATCGTACGGTTCAGACCCTTGGCCCGGATCAGCAGCTTGACCATGGCCGGGTGGACGTGCACGCCATCGGCGATAACCTGGGCGTAGATTCGATCTTCAACGAGCACCGCGCCCAGGGTGCCCGGATCGCGGTGGTGCAGGCCCTGCATGCCGTTGAAGGCATGGGTTGCCTGACGCAGGCCGCGATCGGCAGCCGCTGTAACACAGGCAATATCCGCCGCGCTATGCCCCAGGGCGAACTCAACCCCCTGCTGAACGCCGGTCTCGATCATCTCCAGAGCGCCGTCAAGCTCCGGGGCGGCCGTCATCAGCCGGGCGACACCGCTGGCGAACCATGGGCCATATTCAGCGGGATCGGGTGACCGCAGGTTGTCCGGTGGTTGCGCACCCTTGAACTTGACGTTGAGATAGGGGCCTTCCAGATGGACGCCCAGGTGAGCCGCACCGTCCGCGGGCTGGGGGCAGTTGCGAACGTTCTCCACCGCAGCGGTTGTGTCCGCGCGTGAGGCAGCCATGGTCGTGGGCAGATAGCTGGTGACGCCATGCGCAGCGAAGTAGCGGGCCATGCCATGGATCGCTTCTGGCGTTGCGTCCATGGTGTCGTGCCCATCTGCGCCGTGGACGTGGATATCGATCAGGCCCGGCGCAACCGACAGACCATCGGCGGTGATGACTGTGTCGCCCGGTTGCTCGTCTCCAGCGCCGGGTACGAGGGCTGTGATACGGCCTGCCTCGATGATCAGGGCGTGTCCTTCCAGTGTATTGTGCGGCGTAATGATCGTGCCTCCGCGAATGATCGTGCGCATTCCTTAGCTCCTGTAAGCTGTAACCCGCTTCCCTGCTGATGGCTGTCGTGGTCGGGCGATTGCAGAAGGTGACGCTATATGGCTGACCCGCCACTTCCGGCGGGTCAGGTGGGGCTTTCAGCCCTGGAAGTTGAACATGGTTTGCATCTTGAGGGCCAGAGCCATATCCCCCTGGACCTTGATCTTGCCCTGCATGAAAGCAGAAATGGCGTTGGCTTCGCCGATGAGGACGGCGTAAAGATCCTCGGCAGAGGAGATCAGGGTCATCTGCGGGGAGGGGGTTTCCCCTTCGTGAACCTCGCACTTGCCATCCGCGATCTTGACCCACCACTGGCCGCCGTTTTCCCCGGTCAGGTTGAGCTGCAGGGTCGTATTCAGGCCGACGGCCTTGGCCGGCAGGAACATCTCCGGCATGCGGGCAATAAAGGCACTGATTTCTTCTTTGGTCGGCATATCAAAAGTCTCCTGAGGGTCGCCGCAAGAACAAAACATGGGAGGCGCGGAGCGCCGTGGCCAAGAGGCTTCTTATCCTGTTGCCAAGTATACTCAATTGCCGGGATTCGCACATCCCGAAGCCGGGGCAGGTTAGATTCTGGCAACAGGGTAGAGGGCAGGCTAGAATCGCGGCGTACCTGCTACGGAAGGAGTGATCGGTGACTGGCCGGAGCCGTGTGGAACAACCTCTGCTGGAAAGCCGGGTTCTCCGCGATAACCCGCTCGGCGATCCGTACGTGCGCGCTGTGCCGGTGTACCTGCCCCCGGGCTATGACGATGATCCGGCACGGCGGTATCCGGTCATCGTGATGCTGGCCGGTTACAGCGGCACGGGGCCTTTTCTGCTCAATCTACGGCCATGGGATGAAAGCCTGCCCCAGCAGCTCGACCGGCTGATTCTGAGCGGGGCCATGCCGCCGGCGATCGTGGTCATGCCGGATTGCTGGACGTACTATGGCGGTTCCCAGTACCTGAATTCGTCTGCCCTGGGGCGTTACGAGGACTATCTGATTACTGAGGTGATCCCGTTTGTCGATGGGCACTACCGTACCCTGCCGGACCGCGCCCATCGCGCGGTCATTGGCAAGAGCAGCGGCGGCTACGGAGCGCTGGTGCAGGCCATGCATCACCCGGAGGTATTTGGGGCGGTTGCCTGCCACAGCGGGGATATGTACTTTGAGTTCTGCTACCTGGGCGATATCGCCCGGTTACATGCCAACCTGGCCAGTTATGGTGGGTGGGCCGAATTGAAGCAGAAGCTGGCCAGCATCCGGCCCAAAAATACCCGCTTCTACCAGACGGTGGGCACGCTGTGTTACGGCATGGCTTATGCCCCGAACCCGGCTGCTCCGGATGGCTTTGATATGCCGATCGACCTGGAAACCGGGGCGCTCCGGGAAGATGTCTGGGCACGCTGGCTGGCGCATGATCCGCTGCGCAAGCTGGATCGGCCCGGCTGGGCAGACGCTTTGCGTAGCATGAAACTGCTCTATATCGACTGTGGCGACCAGGACGAGTTTAACCTGCAGGTTGGGGCGCGTTTGTTTGCCCGCAAGCTGGCCGTGCTGGGCATCCACTGCCATTTTGAGACATTTGCAGGAGGACACTTCGACGTTCATTACCGGTATGATACGTCTCTACCCATGCTGAGCGCAGCTCTTCAGCCATAGCCTGTTATGCGATCGCGGGTCTTGCTTTCCCTGTTCGTTCTTTTTCTGGCGGCGGCGGCCTGTATGCGCCAGCAACCCGGGCCGGTGATCGTCATCACGGCGACATCGCCGGCTCCCCTGGGTATCGAGACTCTCCCGCCAGGCGCGACAGGGGTGCCGTTGCTCCCGTCCCCTGCCGGCTTGATCCAGCCAACGCTGGATCCACCACGCAGTGCTACAGCTGAGCCGCTACCGGACTCGTACACCGTGCAGGCAGGTGACACACTCTCAACCATCGCAGCGCGTTTTGGCACGACGGTTGAGCAACTTGCAGCGCTGAACGGGATCGACAATCCCTCGTTGATCGCGGTCGGCCAGCTTCTCCGCCTGCCAGAATTGCGGGGCGTGTTCAGCCCGGCGTTCAAGATCATCCCGGATAGCGAACTCGTGCGCGGGCCGGGCACAGGGAACTTTGACATTACGGCGTTTGTGGCCTCACTGCCTGGCTACCTTCGTACCTACCAGGATCGGATTGATGGCGAGACGGTTAGCGGGGCAGAGGTCGTCCGGCGCATTGCCGATGACTACAGCGTAAATCCGCGCCTGTTGCTGGCGCTGCTTGAGTACCGGGCTGGCTGGTTGTTCGATCCGGAACCGTCAGCAGGGACGGTGGTCTATCCGCTGGGCTACGTCCAGCTGGGTTATGAGGGGCTGTACAGGCAGCTTGCCTGGCTGGCCAACCGGCTGAATGACGCCTATTATGGCTGGCGGGTGCGTGGGGTATTGTGGTTCGCTTTCAGCGACGGGTTGCGGGTTACGTATGCTTCCGGGCTGAACGCGGGTACGGTGGCCGTGCAGTATGCACTCAGCCTTAACCGGAGTTATGACCAGTGGCTGGCGGATGTCAGTCCGGAGGGGTTTTATAGTCTGTATGTGACCCTGTTCGGCGATCCATTCGCCCGCGCGGTGGAACCGCTGCTACCGCCGGATTTGCGCCAGCCGACGCTGTTGCTGCCCTGGGCGCCGGAAGAACTGTGGTACTACACGGGCGGCCCGCATGGCGCATATGCTTCCGGCAGCGCCTGGGCGGCGATCGATTTCGCGCCTCCCGGTGACAAGGATACTGCCGGGTGCTTTGTCGCTCCCCAGTGGGCGACCGCGGTGGCTGACGGCATCGTGGCCCGCAGTGAACGCGGATTTGTCATCCTTGATCTGGACGGCGACGGGGACGAGACGACCGGCTGGACGATTGTCTACCTGCATCTGGCGACAGATGGCCGTATGCCTGCCGGTATCCGGGTCAAAGCGGGCGATCCGCTGGGGCATCCTTCCTGTGAGGGCGGGGTTTCCACGGCCACACATTTGCATCTGGCACGGCGATACAACGGGGAGTGGATCCCGGCCACCTGTCACCAGTGCGCACCCGGCATCCCCAGTGTGCCGTTCGTGCTTGGTGGCTGGACAGTCGAGGGATGGGAAGGGCAGGAGTATCAGGGTAGTATGGTCAAGGGGGAGTTATACCGGCAGGCAGAACAGGGACGCGATACCCCGATCAACGAGATTCGCTGGTAACAGAGGATAGCAGGGATGACAGGTTCGGGTAGGGCGAAACACGACACCTGGATACTGGGTGCAGGGCTGATTCTGCTGACGGCGCTGGCTCTGGCGTTACCGACGGGGGTGTGGGCACTGCCGCCGTTACAGTTCAGCGCAACGCCGGCGCCGGTGATCCTGCCCTCGATCAGCCCTACAGCGATCGTGCAATTCACGGCGACACCAACCCGCACCCCGACTCCGATCGGGCCGGCGCTGGTGGAAGCGCTGGAAGGGCCGACGAATGTCCGGGCAGGGCCGGACATCGAGGCTGAACGCTTGGGCCAGATATTCCCTGGCGAATTCTACCCGGTGTTGGGACGCGCAGCGGGCACGCTGTGGTACAAGATCCAGTATCCGGACTCGCCGAATGGTACGGCCTGGGTGTTTGAGCAGGTTGTGCGGATCACCGGCAATGTCGATGCCATTGAGGAGATCCAGGTGTTTGCACAGCCGACGATCAATGTGGGTGCGGCGGTATCCACGCAGACGCTGGAAGCGCTGGCACAGACTCCCGGCGGCCTGGAGACGGCCACCGCCCTGGCCTTTGCAGCCAATGCAATGGTGATTCAGGGCACGTTGCCGCCTACGGAGACGCCAGCGCCAAAACCGACGTTCACCTATCCACCCGGCCCGATCGCCGAGGCAACAACGGTGATTCCGCCGGTGGCCAGGGCGCAAGCTGAAGGTGGTTTGCCGCCGATTATCCCGATCATTGGGCTGGGTTCCGTAGGCGGACTGGGATTGCTGATCGGCATTCTGCGACGGCTGAGTCGATAGCTTCGTGTAGTCGAAAGCTACACATCAAATTCTGCAATACCTCGCGCTGCCGCACGGCCTCGGTCGGTCAACGTGTAGGTTGCTGCCGGGAACTTCTGGTTACTGGTCACCAGACAGTGACGCACCAGCAGATCGACGGTCGCCCGCCGTACGTCCTCGGTCTGGCCGTTCAGGTAGTGCAGACGGAAAACTTTTGAGCCATCCAGATAGCGATGGGACTTCAGGAAAGAACCCCCCGCCATAGCCTGCAGGACATGCCTGGCTTCAGCGGAAAGGCGCATGGTTTCTCTTCCCCACTGACTTGCTGCAATGGAGGATGGGCGACCTGAGCAGCAGTTTCAGCCCAGGTTGCCGATGTACTTCATCATCTCGCGCTGGGGAATGCGCTGGTAACGATCGCGGATGATCAGAGCCATCTCCTCTTCCGTCAGGCGCATACTCAGGATGTCCAGCGCATCCTCCGGACTGGCGCCATAGGCCAGCTTCTGCTTGCCGTTGGTCATTTCAAACAGGTACATGTGATGTGGCGTGGTGAAGCTGCTCATCCGGCAACCTCCTAAGCCTTGGTCAGCGCGGCTGAGAATACGCCGGGCCTGTGCTGCAGCGTAGAGTCCAGCCCGCGGTTGACTTCATCGTCGTATTTCCCGGCCAGCAGCTCCCGGTAGAACTGATAGTCGATGCCCTTGACCTTCTCATCATCAGGGTAGCGGTGATAGTTCTCCTTGGACATCAAGCTTTTGCCTTCGGCAATGAGCTGGTAGCCGAGCGCCGAACCGGGGTAGGGGGCATAGAAAGAGATGGACGGCATCACACGGCGCATATACTTGACCATGCGCATGGTCTTGAAAGCGTCTTCGTGAGTTTCGCCAGGGATACCGAGCATGATATTGGCCCAGATCACGGGCGCTTTGCGGCCCTGGGCCTCCAGTTCATCGCCGATCCGGTTGATCAGGTCGATAGCGAAGTAGTTGTCTTCCTCGGTGCATTCCTTGTTGAGCATGCGCAGGATGCGATCGCTGCCCGATTCAAAGCCGATGGAGATGGTATCCCAGTTGGTTTCCTTGATCAGCGCCTCAAAGAGATCGGGCCACTGGCGGACCGTGTCGGCGCGACCGGCGGCCCAGTAAGGCCAGGCCTTATGGGCTTTGCGGGGGTATTTCTCGATCCATTCCTGCAACCAGCTGGGGTTCTGGAAAAACATGGAGTCGTGGATCACGACCGACCCGATCGGGCCGAAGTGGTCATCCAGGTAATTCAGTTCCTCGATCACCATTTCAACCGGCCGACGACCCATGTTGGGAATATAGGAGCTTTCATTGCAGAAAACGCACTTCCAGGGGCACACCCGGCTGGTCAGGAGGGTGACAACCGGGGCCGGTCCCCAGCCGCACTCCGGCTCCAGCGGCCAGTGAAAGGTTTTTCCCAGATGCTTGCTGGCCGGTTTGGGCCATAGAGTACGATCGATCATCGGCCACTCAGCCATGGAAGCCGTGCCAACGCCCAGTACCACCCGCGGGAAGGCTGCCGGATCACGGGCCAGGTCGACGATGATCTTTTCACCTGGCCCCTGGATAATGTGATCGATTTCAGGGATGGCTTCCAGTTCGTCAAGGGCCACGGTAGCGTGCATACCGCCGACCATGATCACGCTCTGCGGGTTCATTTCTTTGAAGATCTGAGCAGCCCGCCGCGCGACGGGAAAGGTGTAGCTGCGGACATTCATGAAGAGCTGGTCGTAGCCCTTGATTTGCTGGCGTAGCTGACGCCAGGAGGTGACGGCCCGTGTGGAGGCGATGTCGGTCAGCAGGCCCTCATGGTGCATGATCGTGCGCAGCAGGCCTAGGCCGTGATCCTGCCATTGCTCGTGTGGACCGGCAGGGTTGACCAGATCGCCCAGATCGCCGAGATCAAGCCACAGGCGGCGTGGGCCTTGAGGGGGTGTCTTGGTGCCTCGTGACCACAGTTTCACGGTTTCTGTATCCTCCCGGGATTATTCTCATCGGTTGAGCCGCTGCCTGCCTGGCGGACAAACAAACGCCTTGTCCGCCTGACCCTGCGCAGGCCCGGACAAGGCTGTTTCACCGCCGATGCCGGCCAGTGCCAGGAGCGGCAGGAATATTGCCAGGCTTAATGGCCGCAGCCACCGCCGCAGCCGCAGGCGCCACCTGTTGTTGACTCGGGGTCATCTTCCGCTGTGCGGAAGGAATGGCCACAGCCACAGGAGGCCACGGCATTGGGATTATCGATGCGGAAGCCACCGCCCATCAGATCATCCACAAAATCAATGCTGGCACCCCGCAGGTAACGCAGACTGGTGGGGTCGACCAGGAGGCGGATACCATCGACGGCGACAACCGTGTCGAAGTCCTCAGCATCTTTTTCAATGGCCATGCCGTACTGCAGGCCGGAACAACCGCCGCCGCTGACGAAGACGCGCAACGCATAACCGTCAAGTTGACGTGCGGCGAGGATCTCCTTAACCTTGCTAACCGCGCCGGGAGTGATGTTCAGTGCCGGCGGCGCCTGGGTCGTGTCCTGATTGTTGATGGAGGTGGTCATGCAGCGCAGTCTCCTTGCTAAGCGGAATTGGGAGCGAATTGTACCACAGCCAGTGCCGGACGTCAATTAATACGAGAATCTTCTTCTTTATTATTCTCCTGCAGGGTGCAACTCCCGATCGGGGATCAGATAGGCGCAATTAAGCCCTCCAGCAGCCAGATGTTCTAGGCGACGGGGTACGATGCCACCCAGGAGCGTGCTGATCAGGCGCATGTCCATGACGCACAACTCTTCGTGGTCGGCGGCCAGATGGTGATACGGGCAATTGTTGGTGCGCAGGATGTAGCCCTGGTCCGCCACCTCCCAGGTCGCTTCGTAGCCCTGAGTGGTCAGGTACTGGACAACGTGATCAAGGCGGACAGGCAATGGCATATCGGGTGGGACGACACCGCTGGCCATGCGTTCAGCCACGTTTTCCAGGATGACATTGACTTCCTGACGGGAAAACTGGCTCTTGATCTGGTGCAGAAGTTGCTGGGCAAACTGCCGGTAGTTGTTCGGGAATAGTTCCAGCGCTCGTTCGGTCAGCGAATACACATGCTGCGGACGGCCAGGCGTAGTGCGCCGACGGACGACCGGAGCCGCCACCAGGCCATCCCCGCGCAGGATCTCCAGATGATGGCGGACGGTCACTGCGGTGATCTCACCAATCCGTTCGGAGAGATCGTGCACGATCTCATCGACGGTGGCCTGCTCACGTTCTTTGAGGATCTCCAGGATGTGTTGCCGCGTCTGTTGCATGTCGCGCTTTCCTGCCGGACGGCCTGTGTATGCTGACTGGCCGAATCTTAGCATGGCCGCGAATTCTTTGTCAAATTGAAAAGATGCTAAACATAAAAATTCGCCGCCTGTGGCGACCGGCCTCATTCCTCGAGAGCAGTGGGGAGCAGGATAACCTCATAAGTGCCGGCGCTGGAACCCGGCAACAGAAGCAGATCATACGCCGTGCGGCTTTCCAGGGTCAAACGGGGCACGATGGCGACAACCTCATTGTCGCTGGCCCGGCGAACAAAGATATCGTACGTGCTGGCAGGCAGGCCGACGAATCCGCTGGTCTGGCCGGGGCCAAAAGCAATCGATTCATAGCGGGACAGAGGACCCGGCGTAGCCGTCGGACGGGCAATGGGCGGCACGGCCAGGGTTGGGCTGTCTGCTGACGCGGAACCAGGGATGTCAAAGGTCGCGATCAGGTTGTCTGCGCTGACGACGGCATGGATGATGCGAATTACCGCCTGGCCGGGCTGGCCCGGTTCGGTGTAGTCCGGCAGAAGCACGATCGCTGGCGCTTCCGGACTGCCATACACAAACAGGGTGACCGGCAGAACACTCGTCAGGGGAAGTTCTCCCACATAGTAGGCTGGTGCATTGTCCTCCCCGGGAGGACCAACGCGCAGCGTATAGACGCCAGGCGGGATGGGTTGTGGATCGCTGCTCTGACGGTTGGCCAGATCGTCGACAACGACAAGATCGCCCAGGCGGATGCGGACATTGAGCGGTTCAGCCAGAGCGTTGAAGGCACGCAGGAGCACTCTCTCCGGTTCTGTGCTGACCGGTGTTTCGTCGGTGAAGAGGCCAGGCAGAGTGTGATCGACTCCAACCTCCGTGGCGATCAGGAAGGGATCGCGATCGGCACCGGTGACCACATAGGTGTAACTGTACCCCTCAAGGAAGGTGACTTCTCCTGCCCATTCCACTACACGGGTATCCACCCCCTGGCTATTGAGCCACAGCAATTCCAGGCGGCTGGCGGGGAAATCCAGTACCCGGCTGTTGGCACCCGCTGGCACCATGGGAATCGCCGCAAGACGCCCGGCGCGGGTATGGGCATAGATAGCGGGGGCGTCCGGAGCGGCATTTACCACCACCAGGTGCGCAGCGCCCGGAGCCGTGGGGGCCACGGAGTGGGCATAGACGCGCAATACCGGGCTGCCGCGATCTTCCAGCAGGAGGATTTCCATGGCCTGGTTGGCGGCCAGATTGAAGTGTGTCTCGACGGGCGGCAGACTGCTTTCAACACCTGCCAGCGTTACCTGCACGGCGTACGAGCGTGGTTTAAGCTCCTGCCAGTCGCTAACTGTGTGGAAGGGAATCACCTCGGCCAGGGAGCGTTCGTCCAGAACTACCGTTACTGGCGGTATGTTCGGAGCAGCGTGGATGAAACGCACCTGGCCCACCAGCTCGACCGGCGTGCTGAAAAGCAGAAGGTATTCGCTTCCCCCGCCGACCTGCCCGAGCAGGACGGCCGTATGCATTTGCTGGGGAGCAAGGGTGGTATCCAGCGTGGCGACGGTCATGTCGCCGGAGACTAGCGACAGTTGATGCGTCCCGGCGCCGAAGATGTAGCTGGCACTGACCAGGCCGAAGTCCAGGACGTCGGGGTACAGCTGGTCATCCACGCGGGGCTGGGCCGCCACACCGCGCGGTACCGCATGGACAAAAGCCAGACGGGCCTGCCCGGGTGGTAGCGGGCTGAGATCTTCCTGAAACACGGCGAAGTTGAGGGTCTCCGCGGTTCCAGCGACCAGGATCAGGTAACTTTGCCCGGCCTCCAGGTTGGCCGTAGTTTCTGCCAGAACCTGCGTGCTGGGACGCGCTCCGGTGGGCACGGCCTGTAGATAGTAGACGCCAGCTTCCACGCTGGTCGGATTGGTGTAAGCGCCATGCCCCATCCGACCCGCGATCAGCGCCTGTTCCAGGTAGATATCCAGCGCACCGCTCTGGGGCGCTGCCTGGATGACACGGATGCGGGCTGCCCCGGCTGCTCCGCTGGCCGCCTGAGGTACAACGCCAACTGTCGGTGTGGGGCTGGGTGCTGGGGCGAGTGTCGGGGTGGGGGTGACGGTCGGCTGCGGGGTGGCCGTTGGCGTTGGGCCACAGGCCACCAGTAGCAGGCCAGCCAGAATCAGGAACACCGGGCGCTTGAATGTCCGCATTGTTCATCCCTCCCGCGAATCAGTGCCGTGTCTATTGTAGTGCTGCTGGCCAACTTGACCAGCAGGGATAGAGATGGCAACGGCACTGCTGCCAGGGCCGTTACGCTTGTATAACTCGCAGCGCGAGTGCTACTCGATCTGAGGCAGGTCTTCCACACGGACGCGACGCCCGTTCAGAGTCAGTGTCACGTAGGCGCTGGCAACCCAGCCGGTGGTGTTGTCGTACTCCACCTGTAGCCACTGAGCGTCGGCGGTACGGCCAAAGACGATCATCGTCGCACCGCTGGGGATAAGCGCCAGCGAGGCGCTGGCGGCGTCCGGTGTGCGGCGCAGATGCAGGTTAGCGCCGGGATCAAGCACAGTGGTACCAACGTACTGGTTGCGGAACTGGGAAAGATCCGTGCCCGAGGTGGTAGCCCCTGTTGCGCCGGCGCCAATCTCGCCCTGTAGCGTCGCATCGGCCAGGCGCAACAGATTGCGCTGGATCAGCTCAGTGATGCGTTCCACTGCGGGGAGGTAACTCCGCCCCCGGAAGAAGAACTGCACGTACTCCGTGGAGACCCAGCCGGTGATCGTGCCACCGCTTTCTGGGCGGAAGGTGACGTATGTCCAGGAGAAGTCTTCCAGGATGGCGCTCGGCTCAACCACTGTGCCAAGCGGCAGCTGGGCCAGCACTTCGGCCCGCGTATCCGGTGTGCGGCGCAGGTTCAGGTTAGCACCTGGATTGAGGTTGTAGACCAGCCCGAAGAACACCAGATCCGAAGGGGCGGGCGTGGCTGTGGGCAGCACATCAGCGCTGACTTCGCCACGCAGGGTCGGATCAACAAAGGTCAGCAGGTTGCGCTGGATCAGTTCGGCAACCCGTTCAGCGGTGGGCAGGTAGGTGCGGCCCCGGAACATGAACTGCACGTACTCTGCCGAGGCCCAGCCGGTGATTTCCCCTCCGCCTTCAGGACGGTAGGTCACGAACACCCACGAGTAGTCCTCCAGGATGCCGGTTGGCTCCAGTACGGTACCGGCCGGCACGGCCGCCAGGACTTCGGCAACGACATCTGGTGTGCGGCGGATGTTGAGCCGGGCATCAGGATTGAGGTTGTAAACAACAGCGAAAAACTCAGCGCTGACCGGCGCGGCTGTCGGAGCTGCCGCGGCTGCTCCGGCGACAGTGCCGGGCACGTCTGAGGGCTGTGGTTCCAGATCGGCCAGGCGAACCGGCTTACCATTCTCAGTGACCTGGACGAACTGAGCCGATGCCCAGGCGGTGATACTACCACCGTCGGCAGTGGTGAACTCGACCAGCAGCCAGGTGTCCTGCGGATTGAGGTCCTGACCGGGAGCGACATCGGGCAGGGCGGGATAGTCCGGCTCACCGGCGCGACCCAGGACTCTCAGTACGGTGCCACCGGCGACCAGCCCCAGGGAGCGAGCGTCAGCACGGGGATATTCGCGCAATTGGAGATTTGCACCGGGATTGAGGTTGTAGACCAGCCCGATAGTACCCTCGGTCGGAGCGGCGGCAGCCGGCAACGGTGCGACAGGCTCCGCTACCGTGACGGTCGGCGTCGGTGTTGGCTCGACCGCTTCGGCAACAGCGGCTTCAGTTGGCTGGGCAGTCGGTTGCGGTTGTTCCACAACAGCCTGAGGCGTGAAACCGGCGACGCTGCCCGGTTGTCGGTTCAACGCTGTTGAGCCATACAGGACGTATGGTGTCTCCGCCGTGCCCGCGATCAACACCGTGTAGAGTGTGCCCCCATCGTAGAGAGCGTCTATCGAGAGTGCACTGCCGCCCTCAAGAGCCAGGGTCAGGGCATAGGCACCGGCGGGAGCACTGGTATTAAATACCGTATTGGCCGGGACGTTGAAGGCATTGTCCGCGAGGGTGCCGTCCACTGCCGCCGAGGACACTGCGTTGATCACGTTCAGGCGAGCGGTAGCGGGATCGAGTTCCTCAACGGGATCGACATAAGCTTCCAGGCCAATCGAGTCGCCTCTGTCCAGCACGGCGATGGTGCGCCCCTGCCCGGCCAGATCAGCGCTCATCAGATCGACGTCAAGGGACGCAATGGCGGCCACATTTTGCTCGCCAGCCGTGCGCACGGTGAAGACATAGCGGCCCAGGGGCAGAGCGATGTGGTGGGTCATTTCACCCGCCTTGAGGCCGGGGATCAAGAGCACGTCATTGGCCAGGACATCAACAGCGGGTGCGCCTTCGATGGCGTGCGCTACGCGCACGACCACGCTATCCCCGGCAGGCAAGACCGGGGCTTCCAGCAGGATCAGGGTTGGGCCGCCGACGACCATGAAGCGGTACAGGTTACCGGCCCGCAGGGCGTAATCGGCTGGCCGGATAAGCGCCTGGTCCACCGGCTGACCACTGGGAACAACCGCCAGCGGGTAGGTATTGGCCGGGATGTCGATCCCACCGGAACTGCTGCCGTAGGTGAGAGCCTGGAGAACGGGACTGCCATCCGGCAGGACAACATCGACATCGCCCACACCCTGAGCGGCGTGGATGGCATTGAGGCGCACATTGCCGGTCACGAGCGGGCTGAGATCGTCCTCGAATATCTGGATTTCCGGCGCGGATGCGGTTCCGACAACAGCAATGGTCAGGGCCTGCCCCGGTGTCACTGTCAGGGTTGTCTCGACGAGTGTTGCCCCGCCGGCCTGCACCACAATCGGATGATCGCCCGCTGCCAGGTGCAAGTAATCCGTCGCCTGGGTGAAGGCCAGTCCCGCCGCGGCTGCCTGTCCATCGATCAGAACGTCCACTGCCGGGGCTTCAGGGATGCCGTGAACCAGGCGGACCAGGGCGCTCTGCGTTGCCTGGGCGAGCGGGGCGGCTGTGGCTACCGGCGCAATCCCGGCCAGGATGACGATGGTAAGCAGCGCGAGTGTGAACAGCACACGTTGACTCATGAGAGATTTCTCCTCTTTGTTTGCGCTATTGCTTGTACTTCCTGAAGGACGTCCGGCTGCGCAGGGCGCGGACAAATCCTCTGGCACAGCCCGTGCCAGTCAATTCATCTGGCCGGGCCGGCCCGACGTGAGTTACGTACCTTCCTGCCACTGGTTGAGATAGCGGATTTGCTCCTCGGTAAGCGTATCGATACGGATCCCCATCGCTTCCAGCTTCAGGCGGGCGATCTCCCGGTCAATGTCGTCCGGCACTTTGTAGACGTTATGCTGCAGGGAATCGTGGTGCTTGACCATGTACTCGGCAGCCAGTGCCTGGTTGGCAAAGCTCATGTCCATCACGCTGGCGGGATGTCCCTCAGCAGCCGCCAGGTTGATCAGGCGACCCTCGCCCAGCAGATGGATACGGCGTCCGTCACGCAGGACATACTGATCCACAAAGGGACGTACGCGGCGGGGCGGGGCGGTGGCCAGCGCTTCCAGGGCCGGGATGTTCACTTCCACGTTGAAATGGCCGGAGTTGCAGACTACCGCACCATCCTTCATCACTTCGAAGTGCTGACGGTCGACGACGTTGATGTCGCCGGTCGATGTCACAAAGACATCACCCTGCGGGGCTGCCTCGATCATGGGCATGACACGGAAACCGTCCATCGTTGCTTCGAGTGCCTTGAGGGGGTCGACCTCGGTCACAATGACGTTGGCGCCCATACCCCGCGCACGCATGGCGATACCCCGGCTGCACCAGCCGTACCCGCCGACAACCACCGTCCGCCCGGCCAGCAGCAGGTTGGTGGCTCGGATGATGCCGTCAATAGTGCTCTGGCCGGTACCATAACGGTTATCGAACATGTGCTTGGTCATGCTGTCGTTGACGGCGATCACGGGGAAGCGCAACGCACCATCCGCGGCCATCGCCCGCAACCGGATCACACCGGTGGTGGTTTCCTCGGTGCCGCCGAGTACGTTACTCAGCAGTTCAGTGCGGTTCTTGTGCAGTTCGCTGACCAGATCAGCGCCGTCATCCATGGTGATGTGCGGCTGGTGATCGAGGGCGCGCTGAAGGTGTTCGTAATAAGTCTGGTTGTCTTCGCCCTTGATAGCGTAGACCGGGATTTCGTAGTGAGCCACCAGCGAGGCGGCCACATCGTCCTGGGTGGAAAGCGGATTAGAGGCCGTCAGGACAACATCGGCGCCGCCAGCCTGCAGGGTATGCACCAGGTTAGCGGTCTCGGTCGTGACGTGCAGGCAAGCGGCAATCCGCAGGCCTTTGAGGGGCTTTTCCCGCTCAAACCGCTGCCGGATCTGCCGCAGAACGGGCATATCGTTCTCGGCCCACTCGATGCGCAGGCGCCCGCCGGGCGCCAGATCGAGGGAGCGGACATCATGTTCAACAGCCATGGAATCTCCTTGAACGTTCCGGGTAAGACTTCGCAGGAATCCAACGACGCATTGTAGCACAGCTTGGTCAGCTTGTCGCCCGCCCTCTGCTCTCAACTCAACAGGCTGTCCAGCTGGCCATGATCATCGAAGACGGTACGGAAGCGAGTGACAAACTCCTGGGGCGTAAAACGATGGCTTTGCGTGCCGACCTGTTCCAGTACGTAGGCGGCGCAGAGAGCACCCACGCGGCCACAAAGTTCCCACTCCCAGCCAGCTGCCAGACCGCGCAGCAGCCCGGCGCGATAGGCATCCCCGACACCGGTGGGATCGGCGATGCGTTGGGGCGGGAAGATGGGCACATCAATGGCCCTGCCATCCGCGTAGATGCGCGATCCTTTTTCGCCGAGGGTGACCACAACCACCGGTACGCGATCCAGGATCGCGGCGCGGGAAAGACCGGTCTTCTGCATGATCAACTCGAACTCATACTCATTGCAGATCAAGATGTATGCACGGTCGATGCCATGTCGGAGCGGCTCCCCGGTGAAGCGGGCGACCTGCTGGCTGGGGTCATACATGAAGGCGATGCCCCGGTTGGTGCACTCGTCGACATATTGCTGCATGGCCAGCGGATCGTTGGGCGAGATCACGACCAGATCAGGCGGCGTGGGCAACAGTTCGGCCAGCGTGAAGTGCCGGGCATAGGCCATCGCCCCCGCGTAGAAAGAGGCAATCTGGTTGTTGTCCACATCCGTGTTGACGAAGAACGAAGCCGTGAAGACCTCGTCAATCTGGCGAACTGGACCGGTATCAACACCGGCGCTTTCCAGCCAGACCCGGTAATCGCCAAAGTCGCGGCCAACCGTGCCGACCAGGCGGGGACGCGGTGTCTGGTGCAACAGCGCCAGTGTGTAGGCGATGTTGGCGGCAACACCGCCCCAGTGCTTGGTCATCTCATCAACCAGAAAGCTCAGGCTGATGCGGTCGATCTTGTCCGGCACGATCTGATCAGCGAACCGCCCCGGAAAGCGCATGATATAGTCATACGCGATTGAGCCGGTAATGGCAATGTCCATGATACGGCAGCCTTTCGGGCAGCAGATTTCCAAAACGGCGGAAGTATACCATATTTTCTGCCCGGCAGAGGCCCGGCAATCGAGAGATGGGGACACAAGCGACGAAAAACGCAGGCCGCAGGTCGCTGTTCGCTTTTGCCTGTATCCCTCCCGGGCAGGTGCTCCGGTTGACACTGCCTGCCTGTGACGTATACTCGCTTCGTCACCGGTGTGCGGCTGCACCAGGATGTTGTGAGCAAGAGGGATGAAGATGAACCCCGAGGATCGGCAGCTGGCTGAGGGCATTCTGTTCACCGACATGTACCAGCTCACAATGGCCCAGGTCTACTACCGGATGGGTCTCCATGAGAAGCTGGCCCAGTTCGATCACTTCTTCCGTAGTTACCCGGATTATGGTCTGCACCCGGCAGGTTACTGCATCAACGCTGGCCTGGAGTGGTTGCTGGACTGGATGAAGGGGGCGCATTTCGGCGCGGAAGAGATTGATTTTCTGCGGCGGCAAACTGGCGCGACGCGCCAGCAGCTGTTCGGCACAGATTTCCTGGGCTGGTTGGAACACAACGGGACGTTCGAGAGCATCAGCCTGCAGGCGATTCCCGAAGGTCGGGTGATCCATCCGCAGGTGCCGATCACGGTCGTACGCGGCCCGCTGGCGATCGCCCAGATTCTGGAAACTCCGTTGCTGAACCACCTTAACTACCAGATCCTGATTGCCACCAAAGCGGCTCAAATCCGGGAAAGCGCCCATGGGCAGCTGGTGCTGGAATTCGGGTTGCGGCGCGGCCCTGGCAAGGGGGCCAATGCCGGGGCGAGAGCGGCGCTCATTGGCGGCGCGGACTACACCTCCAATGTCGGGGTTTCCGCGGTGCTGGGCTACCCACCCAAAGGTACGCACGCTCACAGCATGGTTCAGGCCTTTATGGCGCTTGGCGGGAGCGAGTTGGATGCCTTCCGCGCCTATGCCGAGGTCTACCCTGATGACTGCCTGCTGCTGGTGGACACGATCAACACGCTTGAGAGCGGCGTCCCGAACGCGATCCGGGTCTTTGAGGAGTTACGTCGCAAGGGGCACCGGCCGCTGGGTATCCGTCTGGATTCGGGCGACCTGGCGTACCTGAGTATCCAGGCAGCACGGATGCTGGACGCCGCAGGATTTGAAGATACTGCCATTGTGCTTTCCAACCAGCTTGACGAGGTCACGATCTGGCAGATTGTGACCCAGATTCAGGAGGAAGCGCCGCGCTATAACCTGGACGCGGATCGCATTCTCAGGCGGCTGGTCTACGGCGTCGGAACGCGGCTGATTACATCGGAAGGCAACGCGGCGCTGGATGGGGTGTATAAGCTGGTGGCGGTCTGTGATAACGGACGCTGGCAACCGGCGATCAAGATTTCCGATACACCGGAAAAGATCCCTAATCCCGGCCATAAGCAGGTCTGGCGTGTCTATGACGACCAGGGGCAGGCGACCGCCGATCTCCTCAGTCTGGCTGAAGAAGACCCTCGAACGGAGAACGAGATCGTGTTACGCCATCCCTCCATGCATCAGAAGTACCGGACGCTCAAGCGGGAGGAGGTTAGCGAGATCGAACCGCTGCTGGTTGACGTTCTGGACGAGGGGCGGTTAGTCTACGATCTGCCGGATATGGAGACCATGCGCGCTCAACGGCGCAGTGATGTCGAACGCCTGCATACCGGTGTACGGCGGTTGATGCGCCCCCATATCTACCATGTGTCGCTCACCCAGCGGTTGTGGGACTACAAGCAGGGCCTTATCGCGGCCATGCTGGGCGGGGCGTGATCCTGCCGGGAGGGTGCTATGCCTGTCCTGCGCCGGCTATCTGACGAGCCGCCTGATAACAACAATAGGGCCGGTGATGCCACCGACCGGTCTGTTCCTCCGGATGAGGGGCTGGTGCGTGGGCGACAGGGATACGCCACTTTCTCGCTGGCCGCGCTCCGGGAACGCATCTCCGCCGAGATTCTGGCGGAGCTTGGTGGGCAGGCGGATGTTCTTGAGGAAATTGATGAGGACACCCGGCGCGCCCTGGTGCGCGAGGCCGGAGAATACGTGCTGGCGGTGGAAGCCGTATCCCTCGATCGGGCCGAGAAGATGGCGCTCTTTGAGGCAGTGGCCCGTGATGTGTTTGGCCTCGGCCCGCTGGACATTCTGCTGGCGGACGAGACGATCACCGAAGTGACGATCGATGGCCCGCGCCACTGCATGGTGCGGCGGGCTATGGGGGCGCTTGAGGCTGCACCGGTGCGTTTTGACGATGAGGCGCATCTACGGGGCATTCTGGAGCGGCTGATGCGTCGCGCTGGTGGCAAGTTTCAGGAGGATGAGCCTTCCGTTGAACTGGGTGTGATCCTGGCCGGTCGGCCGGTACGGTTGACGATGATTCTGCCGCCGCTCAGCCCAACGCTGCACGTTGACCTGCGCCTGCATCCCCGCTCTGGGAGGACCCTGGCGACGTTCGCTGCCAGCGGCGGCCTGAATGACCGGGAACTGGCGTTACTGCGTGCGCTGGCCCATAGCCCGCATGGTTTGCTGGTGGCCGGCAACGCGGGGAGCGGCAAGACCACCTTCCTGGAAGCGTTGCTGGCTGAGTTGCCCGAATGTCGGGACGTGTGGCTTGCCCAGCGCGCAATGGAGATTCGAGTCCCGGAAGGAATGCATACTCTGGCGGCCCTGCCGCCTGCGCCGGAGAATCCGGGGCGTTCCTTTGCCGCAACGATTGCAACGGCGCTGAGCGAGGGACCGGCAATGCTTGCCCTGGATGAACTGCGGGGCGATGAAGCTGTTGCCTTCTGGGAAGCGCTGACCGCACCGCAAACCCCACGCCTGCTGGTGGCCTACCGGGCCAGCCCCGATCCTGTCCGTCTGCGCAGCAGCCTGCGCTGGCTGATTCTCCGGGGGCGGGGTGGGGCAGGCGAGCGTGAGGCGGATATGGCCCTTCTTACCCGGCTACCATTTGTCATCATGACCGGTATTGCTGCAGGTCAGTTGAGAATCATGGCGATCAGTGAGTGGCAGCTGGAGGATTCGGGCGGGCTTACCCTGGTTCCTTTACTTGAGCATGGTCGATTGACCGGTACACGTCCGCTTGCCGGACTTGATCTCCCGGATACCTTCTGGGCGGAACCCTGATTGCCACGCAGGGGACGCCGTCAGGATGTTGTTGTGGTCTGGAACACGCTGTTGAGCATGGTCAGCGGCAGACCGCCGGTGAGACGCTGGCCGTCGCGGACAAACCAGACCGGATAGCCATCCCCCCGCCGGTAGAGTACCGCCGGGAGTGTTCTGATCCCGAGGCTGTTGGCCAGGTCGACATTGCTTTGCAGGGCGTCACGGTAACTGCTGGCGTTGCTCACACAACGCACCAATTCTTCAACATTGAGGCCCAGTTTTTCCGCGCTGGTCTGGATGCGTTCGAGGGTAAACAGGTCGCGGCTCGCCGTGACCTGCATGTGGGTGAGTTCGTCATGCATCTCCCAGAAAGCATTTTGCGCCGCGGCACACAGGGCCGCCCGCGCTGCCAGCGGTGAACCAGCCGGATCAAGCCCGGCCAGCAGGCGGATCTCCAGGCGCGCCTGACCGCTGCGGACGGCCTGCTCTATAAACCGGTTCAGGGTGTCCTGGTAAAGAGCGCAATGCGGGCAGGCATAATCCAGGAAGACCACGATGGTCACGGGTGCTTCCACCGCACCGAGGATTGGCGCGCCATCATTGGTCATACGGCGTGTCAGGCCCGCATATGGTGCGACCTGTGGCAGGTTGGCAGCGTCCGTCCGGGCGTTGACCAGCAGAGCCACTGCATACAGGGCCAGGAGCGCGATCAGAATGCCTGCTGCCAGCATGAGTTGTTGTCGCTGAGTCATGCGATTTCTTCCATCCTGCCCCGCCTCGCTTCAGCGGGGACGCCGCTCAGTGGCGTGGGCGTGGCCACGGCAGCAGCCAGGGCACACGGCGGCGATAGGCGTTATAGACGTCACCGAAATCGCGGGCCAGGCGTCGCTCTTCCAGGCGGGACCCGACCACAAAATAGATCGTTGCCCCCACCACAAACCCCAGATAGACGTCAGTCATGACCGGTACCGGCCACAGGGCCAGCAAGCTGAACAGATACAGAGGATGCCGGACCAGGCCGTAGAGGCCGTCCTCCTGCAGCTTCTCGGCAGGCAGCGGCAACGGTTCGCCCCGCAGATATGCCAACGCCTGCTTGAGGCCGACAAAGCGCAATGGATCGGCTTGCAGTACAGCGGCCAGCAATCCAACCAGAGCGCCGGTCTGAATCAGCAAGCAGACTGCTGCCCAGGGCATCGGGATGCGCCACATCACCTGCGCGGGCGCCTTCAGCACCACGAACACCACCGGCGGTAGCAGAAAGGCACTCAGGATGTTGTAGAGCAGGCGGTAGAAACCCTCATAAACACGTTCGCCGACGGTCTCACGGATACGACGCTTGATGGCAGGGGCAGCCAGCGCGCTGTGCAGCGCACCATAGGCGAGGATAATCAGCAGTGGAAGCCAGAACATAGGCACTCGCTGCCTCCGGTGAATCTGGGCGGGCGTTGGGAGGGGCGTGAGTTGCGCCGCTCGGTTGTTGGAAGAGACAACACAGGTCACGCTCCGCGCTACCGGTTGTCTATGCTATACTGAGAAGCCGACCTTAACAACCCTTCCGGTCGGGGGGGCGGGCGATGTCTCTCTACGGGAGCAGAATAAGGGAGAAGGTCATGCGTGCTGTGGATGTGATTGCCAGCAAACGGGATGGCCATGAACTGACTACAGAGGAAATCCGCTGGTTTGTGGCGGCTTATACGAGCGGTGAGTTACCCGATTATCAGGCGGCGGCCTGGTTGATGGCGGTTTATCTGAAGGGTATGAGCCGCCGGGAGACGGTTGACCTGACGCTGGCAATGGCCCATTCCGGTGACGTGCTGGATCTATCCGGTGTAGCGGATTACGCGGTTGACAAACATTCCTCCGGCGGAGTTGGGGACAAGACCACCCTGGTTGTCCTGCCGCTGGTTGCATCGGCTGGTATCACTGTTGCCAAGATGAGCGGGCGCGGTCTGGGGTTCAGCGGCGGGACACTGGATAAGCTGGAATCGATCGCCGGATACAAGGTCAACCTGACTACCAGCCAGTTCTACGAACAGGCACGCCGCTACGGGATTGTGCTGTGCGGGCAGTCGGCGAACCTGGCTCCGGCGGATGGCAAGCTGTATGCGTTGCGGGATGTCACAGCGACGGTCTCCAGCCTGCCGTTGATCGCCAGCAGCATCATGAGCAAAAAGATCGCCGCCGGCGCCAGAGGCATCGTGCTTGATGTCAAAGTTGGCGCCGGTGCGTTCATGCCCACCATTGCGGATGCGCGGGCGCTGGCGCAGATGATGGTCGATATTGGCCGCGATGCCGGGCGAGATATGGTAGCCCTGATCTCCGACATGAATCAACCGCTGGGGCACGCCGTAGGGAACGCCCTGGAGGTACGGGAAGCGATTGAGACGCTGCGTGGCGGTGGCCCGCGGGACTTCCGGGAACACTGTTTGACGGTGGCGGCCCATATGGTGCGCCTGGCGCGGCGAATCGGAGATACGGATGTCCTACCTGCCCTGAAAGAGGAACTTACCGGACGTCTGGATCGCGGGGAGGCGCTGGAGAAATTCCGGACGCTGGTGATGGCTCAGGGTGGCGACGTGCGTGTGGTCGATGATCCGGAACGGTTACCCAGGGCGCGCCTGGTGGAGACCGTGCCGGTTGCCGCTGATGGGTATGTGGTGGCGGTCAATGCGCTTGAGGTCGCTTACGCGGCGCTGGAGCTTGGCGCAGGGCGGGAGAAGAAAGGCGATCCGATCGACCATGCTGTGGGAGTGATCGCTCATCTCAAGGTCGGGGATGCTGTCAGACGTGGCCAGACGGCCTTCACCATCCATGCCAACAGCGAGGCCCAGTTAAGCGCGGCGCGGCGACGCCTGGAAGGCGCCCTGACGATTCATGATGCACCGCAGCAGCCGTTACCGCTCTTTTATGACACGTTAATGGGGTAGGCAGCGGGATCGGTCAACCGCCGCAACGGCCGTTGGCGATGTGTTCCTCAAAGGTGCGGGCGAAGACATGGTAACCGCTACCAGCACAGTCGGCGCGGAAATAGTAGTAATCAGACTGTGCGGGGAACAGAGCCGCTTCAATCGCGGAGCGCGGCGGGCTGGCGATCGGGCCGGGTGGCAGACCGGGATACAGGTAGGTGTTATAAGGGGAAACAGCCCTGCGGTAATCCTCCTGGGTGATGGCCGGCCACCATGAACCATCCCGGTACCCGATGGCATATTGCACGGTGGGATCGGCGTCCAGGGTCATACCGATGGCCAGACGGTTAAGGTATACGCTGGCGATCAACGGCTGTTCATCAGCGTGCACTGCTTCCCGCTGGATGATAGAAGCCAGGGTGACTGCCTGATACAGGTTGAGTCCGGAAGTGGCTGCGGCGGTGTTCAGGTCTGTCCCGGCGCGGGCCATGAAAGTCTCCAGCAGCGTGTCCCGGAAATCGCTGGCGGTGGCGTCCGGAGGCACGAAATAGGTCTCCGGATAAAGGAAGCCCTCCAGTGACGCCCCTGATGGCAGGCCGACGATCGCGGCGAAATCCGGCGGAGGCTCGGCGCCGGGATCGGTGACCCTGAGGAAGTCGGCGCCGCTGAAGCCCAGCAGTGGATTGGCGTCGATGACCTCGGCGATCTGCTCGCGCCGCCAGCCTTCCAGGATGCGAACCGGTATGGAAGAGGTTCTGGAGTCGGTCAGGGCGTGGGCAATGGTGGGGATGGTGTCCGTCTGGCGTAGAAGGTATGTACCGGCTTCCAGGCGAGCATCCAGCCCGTAGTAGCGGGCATAATTGCGGAATAATTCAGGATCGGTGATCAGGCCAGCCTGCGCCAGATTGCGGCCAATGGTTGTGGCTGTATCGCCAGGCTGCACAACAAAGATTCGGGGCGTGTCATCCGGGCCAGCCGGGGCGGCGAGGGCCGTTTCCTGACCGGCCAGCCATAGCCGCAGGTATAGAGATTCCAACAGGGTCAGGCCGTCCCGAGCCGGGATCAGAGCCAGCAGGCCAACGATAGCGATTGTTGCGACCGCAGTGAGCGCGACAAAAACAACAATGATTGTGCGGGTATGTTTTGCGAACATCGGGGGGCCTCACCTTCGCCGGACGATATGGACACATGAATTTTCCCGGCGTAGGCTGTTTCGCGCACGGGAACGGTGTCTGCCCGGATTGACACTCTCTGCACTTCCGGCAACTGGCAACCTTACGCTGGCAGGCATACCGGGCGGCTCCCTGCCTTCAGTCATGGATTGTCGCCGGCTGGTTCGACAGCGGGCGGCACTGGAAAGCCCTCGCGCAGGGCATCGAGATAACTCTGGAGCATCACGGCGGCGGCGGCGTCATCGATCCGTGCCCGACGGCGACCGGTCCCTTCCGCCAGCAGTTGCGTGGCTTCTTCCGATGAAAGCGTCTCATCCCACAGGCGGACTGGCACGGGCACAGCCGCCGCCAGCTGCGCCGCCCAGCGGCGCACCGTGTCCGCCTGTGAAGGCCCTTCGTAATCGGGTGGAGGGAGCGGCAGGCCACAGATGATTTCTCTGGCGCCGGTTTCCCTGACGGCGGCGGCGATCCGGGCGAAGTCTTCCTGGCGGGAACGCCGCTTGATGACGCCCAGGGGAGATGCAATCAGGCCCAGGGCATCGCAGGTCGCCAGGCCGATGAATTTGCGTCCGTAATCAACGGCCAGCAGTTTTCCCGGCGGGGTGGTCATAGCCTTCCCTGGATAGTCACGCTAATGCGTCCCGGCAGCACAGGCATCCGATCGAAGAACGGCGGCCAGACGGCAATAGATGGCGGTAGAGCCGGGTCAAGGGCGACATTCCGGGTCAGGTATTCGCGCACGGCATCCAGACTTAACCCGGCAGTTTCCCGCCGGATGCGCTCACTGTCCACCGCTGTGGCGGTGTCGGCAGTGACATTGGCCCGGAAGACGACGCGATTCCGCTCATCGATCAACTCGATTTCTCCCTGGCTAAAGGCCATCGAGTCCGGCACCACGATCTGTCCGGAGGGGATGCGGCCTGCCAGACCAGCATAGGCAACCTGATTGACAAGCCGCTCGTCAAGAACGACGGCTTCCACTGCCGCACGCATGGTTAGGGAGACGGTGTCAGCCGTGTCGCCGACTGCGGCGCTGAAGCTCGTCCATTCCGGGCGTGTTTCCGCAATGCGGATGGATTCGGGGACGATTTGCTGGCGCTCGCCCAGCAGGGCGGTCAGGCTGGCCAACGCCCGCTGCTGGATGGCGCCCCGCACAGCAGCTAGCAGCCGGTCGTGATCGGCCTGAGCGACCGTCCGATCGATCGGATTGGCGCCGCCGCTGGTGGGGTCCGGGTTCTGGACGGTCAGAATGTCGTTGAGCGGGCCGTCGATGTAGTTGATGGCGAAAGCCGGAACATTGCCGATCGGCCCGGCGAACTGCGGCAGGGCCTCAATGGCAACCGCTGCGATGGCCCCGTTTTCCCCTGCAATATTCACCGGTTCAAGTGTACGGAAGCGGACAATGGCCCCTGTGCTGGTATTGACCGTCGTACCTGCAGGGATAGTGACAGCCTGCTGGGTCTGGTTGGTGAAGACGGCAATTCCCGTAGCCAGAGTCGGTTCGAGATTCTGCGTGCCGGTTGTATCAACTGTGGCGCTGTCCTCAATTTCGACCCGGAGGACTGTCGCCGGGATCACCCCGCGCTCAAGGTCGATGCGTTCGGCTGATGGATCGGCCACCACCCGGATGGTGACATCCAGGTGCTGGCGGGCCGGTGTGATGACGATGGTGGCGGAAGGGACGAACAGGATCATGGCGGCCAGAAGGACAGCCACCAGGCCGAGCACAGCTACGGCACGGCCAATGTGCCCCAGCTGGACCTGGGAAGCAGTGGGAGCGGCGCGCCGTCGTGTAACGACATCCTGCAATTCGTACGGGATATCGCTGTCCGGACGGTCGGCGCGGGTGACAAAAACCTTCGATCTTCCCCGCTTCCATCGCTGGCGGCGGCTGTCCGCGATGGTGGGGAAGGTACTGATATTCAGATCGCGGGCATTGTCAATGACCTGCCGGTCGCGGGTAACCAGGGCCATACGTGCACCGCGCCGGCTGGCCTCCCGCTGGAGCAAAACCAGATCGAGCTTACGGCGCAGCACAGCCTCTCCACCAGGGGGCCAGACGAGCAGGATGCGCCGCGATCCTACAAACGAAAGCCGATCGCGCACGGACACGACGTCATCATGCGGTTCCAGCTGGATGACATCTACCGGCACGGGCACGGGCAGGCAACCCCTTTACTGTAATGCCTGTTCAACCAGATCAGAGAGGCGGGCGAGCGCCTGTTCCAGTTTGTCGGCCTCTTTGCCACCGGCCTGGGCCAGAGTCGGGCGTCCTCCGCCGCTGCCCCCGACTACCGCAGCGATCTCCCTGATCAGGTTGCCAGCGTGAAGGCCGCGAGCCACCAGATCTTCGGTCACAGCGACAATGAGTTGCGGGCGGCCGTCGATGATCGTGCCCAGGGCCAGGGCGCCGGAACGGTTACGATCCCGGAAGAGATCGGCCATCTCGCGCAGGTTCTCCAGTGTAGCCCCCTTGATCGCGGCGGCCATGACCGTAGCGTCGCCAATCCGCCGGGCTTTGGCCAGCAGTTCGGAGAATTCATAGCGGACCATTTCCCGGCGCAACTGGCTGGCTTCCCGCCGGGCGCTCTGCAACTCCTCCTGCAGGGCGTGGATGCGTTCCGGAAGCTCGTGCAGCGGGGTGTTGATCACCGCGGCGG
>FWPV01001539.1_pt1 | contig 63353 bp, 65 predicted proteins | sample 2228371 | NCBI WGS metagenome assembly FWPV01 (sample SAMEA103939776, study PRJEB20133) | metagenome
CTTCTTGTGGAGAACCCGCGTAATAGAGTTCTCGGAGGGCTTGGATTACCTCGTCATGCTTGGAAGCAGGCACTTTATCCAACACATCAACCCTATCCAATGGATGCCTCGTCGCTTTAGATCACGAAACACTTCACGCTGAGATTCAAAGGGTTCACGTAGGCGAGGAACACGCAAGTCTATACTTCCACTGCCAACAACGTGCTATCGTTGACGTCTAAAACCATTGCGGTTGTGTTTTGTTTATTAAAATTCGTGGTGTTCGTAATAATCACGCCCAAAAAAGGTTGTCTCTCTTCCTGTAATGCCTGTTGTATCAAACGTCGGGCTCCTTCCAATACTAGAGTATCTAATGTCGGTTGAATATTTTCTGTCGCCTACATTGCAACAGTCATCTGTTTCTTGTTTTTTTTCATTAAGCGCATCCTCCTTAGGTTTAAATATTGTTTGTAGTAATGCCCTTAGATACGAATGCGCTTTTTTATTTCCCAATTCACTATTATTTACACACACTTTGAATGAAACTCAAACATTTTGACTAAATACTTATTTTTATTTTTGTGTAACTTGATTTCTGAAATCAACATAGACTTTCACAGTTTCCTGACTATGTACATAAATCTCCTTTTCGATACTATTAAAGTTCGGATGTTCGAACCGTACTATTCTTTTACCAGCTGATACCACCAACGGACTCATTAACGGTGTTATATCTCGCAATTGGTCGTCGATATAAACCTTAGCCCATGGATATGCGTGAACAAACACAAAACCTGCTGTTTCTATGAAATCAATAGAAATATATTCTTTCTTTTGTGTAGAACTTAAAACCATTTTTTTACCACAGGAACAAAATGTGGATGTTGAATAGTTATTTCATATGTTCCACTAAATAATCTTATCGGTTTAGGCAAAGGTGTTTCCTCTACATATTCATTATTTATAAAAAATTTTCTCCACGGTTTGCATTGTATAAAAACATCAACACTTTCAGCAATAGTTTTACTTAATTCAATTTTTTCTACATTAAATCCAGCATTTAGATTCTTCTCATTTTGAACTTCTTTTAATTGATTTGTTTTCTCATTTGCTACAGGCATTGGATGCTTATCTTCTTTTATTGTAACCTTACCACTATCTTTGTTTGATTTGAATTCATAATAAGGCAAAACATTGTTTTGCTTTGGTGATTTATTAAGATCTATTTTAATTAAAACAACCGTTATAAAAACGAACACAATAGCGATTACAGAAAAAATTAACCACCTTGTTCTTTTAGGATGTATAGTTTGATAATTATTAAAGCCGATGACCCCTAATGCCCGAAGTGCCTCTTTGGCATCTTGGTAACGATTGTTTGGAAGAGGAGCTAAAAATTTCTCAAAAATAGAAGCTATTTCCTGAGGGATATCTGCTATTAGGTCACGAACATCTGTCTCTTTGAAATTTATTATCATCTTTAAACACTCAAGATAATTATTACTACCACATACTCTTGATCCTTTATATGCTTCTAACAATGTCAGCCCGAGTGAAAAAAAATCTGTTCTGAAATCACACTTATCACCACGTGCTTGTTCTGGCGACATGTATGCGGGTGTCCCAAGTATCGAACCATCGATGGTAATCGTAGGCATTGTTGAGACGGCAGCCAATCCGAAATCAGTTAATTTGGCTTTCCGATCTTTTGCAAGAATAATATTGGCTGGTTTAATATCTCGGTGTATTATTCCATGCTGATGTACTTCCGAAAGTGCCTTCAATATATCAATTGCTATTCTTTTAACTGACTCCCATGATAATTTTTTCTGCTCTCTTAACACTTCCTCTAGTGATTTTCCATCAACATATTCCATCACTATTGCCGTGCATTCATCAACTTCAGTTAATTCATAGACGTGAACTATATTTTCAGAATGGATAGCAGCAAGCGCACGTGCTTCACGTTCTACCCTCGTTTTAATATTATCGTCGCGGGCATAATTCTTCTGCAGTACTTTCCGATTTAATAAAGTATCGAATGCTTTATAGACTATGGTTGTTGTACTCTCACTTAATATTTCAAGTATATCAAATCTGCTCTTCATTATGCCATTCTTTTAAACGATAATGTAACCATCTAAGCGACACTCCTAATTTTTCTGCTGTTTTTGTCTTATTACCGTTCATTTCCTGTAAAGTTGCTTCAACTATACGGCGAATATAATCATCCAAGGTCCCTCCTTTGATCGAAGGGATTTCTTCCAATTCGATAAAGAGATCATCAGCAGTAATTGTTGAACCTTTTGCCAGTACCACAGCACGTTCAATAACATTCTGTAATTCACGCACATTTCCAGGCCATGTATGTAACATCAGTTTTTTGATCGCATCAGCTTCGATCCCATTAAGTGAACGTTTATGAGTATCACATGATTTTTTAAAGAAATACTGCGCCAGAATTGGAATATCCTCTTGCCGTTTTCTTAAAGGAGGTAAAACAATCGGTACAACATTTAACCTAAAAAAATCTTCTCTGAAATTTCCTTTTTTTTACTTCTTCCTGCAAATTTTTATTCGAAGCTACAATAATACGTACATCGACATTTTTTGGTAACAAATCCCCTACTCTTCTAATTTCTCGTTCCTGAATTACTCGTAGCAGTTTCGATTGAAGAGCTGACGGTAATTCACTTATTTCATCAAGAAACAGAGTTCCTTGATGAGATACTTCAAATAATCCTGCTTTATCATTTAAAGCACCAGTAAATGCGCCCCGTTTGTATCCGAAAAGTTCACTCTCCGTCAAATATTCTGGAATCGCCGAACAATTAATAGCAACAAACTTACCTTTTGAACGATTACTATTCGAATGAATTGCTTTTGCAATCAGTTCTTTACCAGTTCCACTTTCTCCAGTTATAAGTACCGATACATCTTATTTTGATACTCATTCAACCAGCTCAAGCACTGTCAACCACGTTTTACTTGTACCAATGATACCATTGTACTTTTTTGAAATGAATACCTCCTCTTTTAATCGTTCGTTTTCTATCTGAAGCGCCTTAAATTTATTTGCATTTGTTATTGCAATAGCAGCTAATGAAGCAAAAATTGTAAGAAACTTCTGCGACTATTCAGTAAAAGCACGACGCGATTTTTTACTATCAACATACACAGCACCAATAATAACATTGTGTATTTTAAGTGGTATACACAAGATCGATAGTATTTGTTGGATAATTATACTTCTAGATGTTTCGAATCGTTCATCAGACAATGCGTCATATGTTAACACAGCTTCTCCCGTCTGTAAAACCTGCTTAACGACAGATGAGGAAGCTGCCAATGTGTGTGAATCACATTCTGAATTAAAATTTTTTGCTAATACCACTTTATAACCTTCTTCATTGTTTTCATCTCTTAAGAGAATAAAGCCACGATCTGCATCTAGATGCTTCATTGCTATTTTTAAAATCTTTTCCAACAATAGAGTTGGATCTAAGATTGAATGTATAATTTGTGAAATTTCTAATAATGCAGAAAAATTATCCTTTTTTTCACTCATACTCTTTAACGAACAAAAAATGTTATTTCCCGTGATTGAGACCAGTTTCCATTTATATCAACTATGGCAATTGCCCACGAGTATTTCCCCGAAGGAAGCATAACAGTGTATTGATATCGTGTCAATTCTGCACGCAACGGTTCTATCACTGTTTTCCATACGATCATTTGAGATGCTCCACTTCCCTGTAGTCGTGCAAAAGTAATTGAATATGAATAGTTAAATGATATAACAGGAGCTGCCCAACTGAATTCTATAGGACTAGTAACAGTATCGCCAATAAATGGGTATAGTGGTTGCGCTACCTGATCAATTGGTTGAGCTAGTGCAAACGGATAGCTTAACCTTATTGCTTTTGTTCTATCTGTAGCTTTAATATATAATTGTTTACCTATTAAATATTCTATCGGCAAAACCGAAGCATGGATACGTACTTCAAAAAATTTATTAGCAACATTATAATCCATGAGAAACTCATCATCCTCAACAATAAACCATACAGAATCTATATCCGCTAATCCATTAGGATCAGAAATATTAGCACGCACATCAACAAAATATTCAGGTGGCGTTCCATCAATTCTTCTTGACAAAATAGCTGCACTCGAAATAACCGGAAAACCATTCATCGATACATTGATATTTTTTATTTCTCCTATTTCCAAATATACGTTCAAGGTCTCTGGCGTATAGTACTCCCTTGAAAAATACATTGTTACATATCCCTTTTTAACATTATCAATTCTGTAATACCCATGTTCATCACTTTTGGTCGCAATCTTTTGGGGTAATACCTGTACCCAGACATCAGACAGTGTACTGCCGGGTCTGTCTTTTACAGCAATTATACCTTCTATAGTACCTGTACCTTTGTAAGCAGGCGATAGCGGATCATACGTATTCTCATGCGGCGCATCAGAAACGCAACCGATAAATGCAAAGAGAATAAAAATAATTACACAACGCACTACCATACCTTCGATAACAAATATCTGTTATGCATTACAACCACACACGCCTGTATAAATAGGCAAACATAAACAGTAAAAACAAATTGTCTTATCTTGTAATTAAAGATATTTTTAATATTACAAACTCTTACGTATCTTTTTTAAAAAACATAATCAACGATGACAACAAAACGCCTCTTCCTTTTTGACGCACTGGCTCTTGCTTATAGAGCATACTATGCATTTATAAACAGACCGCTGACAAATGCTAAAGGTCAAAATACGAGCGCTATTTACGGATTTCTTACCTTCCTGAATTTCATTCTTGAATCACAGAAGCCCGACTATATTGCAATTGCTTTCGACGCATCAGCTCCAACTTTCCGGCATAAGCTTTATCAGGATTACAAAGCAACGCGTCAGAAAATGCCTGAAGACATGGCAACACAAATACCAATTCTGAAAGAAATCATCCAAGCATATAATATTCCTCTTCTTGAATTAGATGGTTACGAAGCTGATGATATTTTAGGCACTATTGCAAAAAAAGCAGAACAAAACGGAATTCAGTCATACCTTGTTACATCCGATAAAGATTATATGCAACTCGTTTCAGATTCTGTATTCCTTTTTAAACCTGGGCGACAAGGAAACAAACATGAAATTATTACTCCCGAAAGCATTATAAAGCGTTTTGGCATTGAACCATACCAAATCCCAGATCTCTTTGCGCTCACCGGAGATACTTCAGACAATGTTCCAGGTGTTCCAGGTATTGGAGAAAAGAAAGCACTTCCGTTAATTCAGGAATTCAAAACAATCGAAAACCTCTATAGCAATATCGATTCTATCAAACAGCCAAAGCTTAGAGATTTACTAATACGCCACAAAGATGATGCTTTTAGATCAAAACAACTCGTTACTATTGATGTTAATGTACCTCTATCAATCAAACCCCATCAACTAGAACTTAAAAAGTATAATGAACAAGAACTAGAAAGATTATTTAAAGAGCTGAATTTTAAATCATTTCTATCAAAGCTTCATACATCCGATACATCACCGTCACCAGAAAATCAACAGACAGATTCTACCATCAAATCAATTGAAAACGATGAACACACTTATTATTTGGTCAACAACTCGGAACTCCTGAATTCACTTATTGCAATCCTGAAGAATTCACGGGTATTTGTGTTTGACACAGAAACGACATCAACAAACCCATTTCTGGCAGATCTAGTAGGAATTTCTTTTTGCACTGAACAACGAAAAGCATTTTATATTCCTGTACAACAAAATGCTAATAGCACAACAGATGATTTATTTCAACATACTTCCACAACAAACAATAATTCACTACCCTTGAAAACGGTTATCGAGGTTCTTAAACCTCTTTTCGAAAATCCAGAGATAAAAAAAATTGGACACAATATTAAATATGATATTCTGGTATTACAGAAATACAATATTTCTGTACAAGGTATTTATTTTGACACAATGGTTGCAAATTACTTGCTACGACCCGACGGCAGGCACTCACTTGATGCATTGGCTGAAGAATATCTTCATTACAAAACAGTAACGTACAAAGAACTGACCGTTAAAGGAAAGGAACAAAAGTTACTTTCAGAAATTCCCCAGGAGCAAGTATCACAATATTCCTGTGAGGATGCTGATATCACTTACCGCCTCTATGAATTATTAAAACACAAACTTTCCAGCGTGGGAATGGAAAATCTTTTCTACAATGTTGAAGTTCCCCTTATAACAGTACTTGCAACAATGGAAACAAACGGCGTTGTTATTGATGTATCATATCTCGAAGAAATGTCGAAAGACCTTGAGCAACAGCTTACACATATAACACAGGATATCATCCGCTTAGCTGGCACAACCTTCAATATTAATTCTTCTCAACAGCTCAGCGAAGTTCTTTTCAAAACTTTAAAGTTAAAACCTGTCAAAAAAACAAAGACCGGTTATTCCACCGACATGGCAGTACTCGAAACACTCAGAAACGAACATCCCATTATTGAATTATTACTCAACTACCGGCAACTTTCAAAGTTAAAATCAACATACGTTGATGCACTCCCGAAATTAATTAATCCCTCGACAGGCAAAGTTCATACATCGTTTAATCAAACAGTTACCTCAACCGGTCGTCTTTCCAGTAGCGATCCAAATTTGCAAAACATTCCCATCCGCACTGAAATTGGACGAGCTATCCGACGTGCATTTATTCCATCTGCAAAGGATAACGTTCTACTCTCTGCTGATTACTCACAGATTGAACTACGCGTAATGGCACACATCTCTGGCGATGAAGGGTTACGTACTGCATTTATGAATGGCGAAGATATACATACTACCACTGCAGCAAAAGTATTCGGGGTAAGCATCGATGATGTGAATCGTGAAATGCGGCGTAAAGCGAAAGAAGTAAATTTTGGCATTATGTATGGTATAGGACCCTATGGCCTTGCAACACGACTCGAAATATCGCAAACCGAAGCAAAAGAGATCATCGAAAAATATTTCGAGCGATTCCCAAAAGTATATCAATACATTAATGATACGATAGCAACTGCTCGAACACAAGGTTATGTTACAACATTGCTCGGACGTCGACGTTATTTACCCGATATTAATAGCCGTAATCAAACAATTAGGCAAAACGCCGAACGACAGGCAATCAATATGCCAATTCAGGGCAGTGCAGCAGATATGATTAAACTTGCAATGATTCAGATTGCTGATGAATTAATACGACAACAGCTACGGTCTATGATGATTTTACAGGTACACGATGAACTTGTTTTTGATGTACCAACGAATGAATTATCAACAGTAAGGAAAATTGTAACCCACTGTATGCAAACAGCATTAAAATTAAACGTACCTGTTATTATTGAGATTGGATATGGTAAGAATTGGCTCGATGCTCACTAAAACAATTAATAATTATTTTCTTTTGATAATAAGTAATAAACCCCACAGTATCAAAACTACCGGCCAGTAAGTACGCACAATACTGAATACATCGTATAGTTCAATTATTTCATATTCATACAGATAATATAGTAAACCATAAGTGCCAAATATCAGCGCAGGGATAAGCACGCCATAGTATCGTATGTTCACAAGAAACGTCATAATACAAGAAAATGAAATAGCCAAACTGACGGTTGCAAAAAAATTCCATGCTACTGTATCTATATAGCCAAATTTATGAAGCAACATACCTATGCTAAGAAAGAAAATAAAGCTCCCAAAGAATACAGAAAGGCGGCGTTGTTGTGAAAATGCAATCAGTGTAGCCGAAAGGCCATAGAATCCCAACGAGCACCAGAATACATACGACCATTCGAACGAAAGAAGATGAAACTTACTAAACAGTAGCACTAATCCAAGCACTAAAAAGAATATCCCAATAAGAGAGAAAGTGAAATATCTATTATTTTGATTATTACTCATTTATAAAAATCATTCTTCTAATAAGAAGGTTGTAAATTATCTAATTTTCTTGGGTATAACTAATCCTAACAGAAAATAGACAATAACTCCTACTCCTCCGGTTGCAAAAATGAAGAGGATGTAAAGTAAGCGTACTATTGTTGAATCGATAGAAAAATACTCTGCTATACCACCACAAATACCTAATATTTTTTTATCAGTTACAGATCGTGTTAATTTTTCAATTACATTATCTTGTTGTATGTTTTCCTGTATTTCTGAAGCCTTTTGTTCTGTTGAGGGTTGCGTAGATGTTTCTTTTTTACGACGTACTAATAAGGCTAAACCAATTATTATAAAACTTGATGGCAAAATATATTCCCAGCTCGTAGACCATAATTCACGGAATGAAAAAATATGAAGAGTATCGAGCAATAAAACGATCCCAAGAAAAACTAATAAGGCACCTGCAATTGCTCTCATTTTTGCTTTTTTGTCATCTGTCGATTCAACTATAGTCTCATCGGGATTATTTGGCATGATGAGGTAGGCAATAATATAAAGCAACAAACCAGAACCACCCATCAATGTGAGAAGAATCCACACAAAACGAACGATTGTTGGATCGGCTCCAAGGTATTCCGCAAGACCGCCACACACACCAGCAAAGATTTTATTTGTTTTACTTCTGTAGAGCTTTTTGACACCGTTCATTTTGTACTCCTGCACTTTTTAAATACTTTACGAAGTCCAACATCCGAAAGTTGCAAAAAAATATCCTGATCGTTGGAGTTATACTACTCAACGTCAGGACATATATAAACAAAAATAGTATATTATACTTCCATTATTTCTTTTTCTTTTTGCGCAAGAATAACATCAATATCTTTAATGTATTTATCTGTAAGTTTTTGAACTTCCTGTTCTCCTCTTTTACGTTCATCTTCAGAAAGATGTTCGTTTTTCTCTGCTTTCTTAAGATGTTCAATTGCATCGCGACGTACATTGCGTACAGCAATTTTTCCATCTTCACCAAATTTTTTTGTCAATTTAACGAGATCCTTACGACGTTCTTCGTTCAAAGGAGGGATAGGAATACGTACAACATTACCATCATTAACAGGATTAAGACCAAGGTTCGCCTGCATAATTGCTTTTTCTATATGAGGAATCAAATTTTTTTCCCATGGTTGGACAGCAATTGTATGAACATCAGGTGTACTCACACTGGCAATTTTGTTCAATGGAGTAGGATTACCGTAGTAATCGACACGTACAGCATCAAGCAGTGCTGTAGTTGCTTTGCCTGTGCGAATTTTGGCAAGCTCATTTCGTACAACTTCAACAGCTTTTTTCATTCTGTCTTCTGCATCTTTAAGAATATCTTTAACGTTTGTCATACGCCTTCCACAAATTGTTTTAGTTTATATTGAAGAAGTTACATCAATTGTCTCAGTAACTAACGAGCCAACGGCCTCTCCTGTAACAACACGTTTTAGATTACCGGGTATGTTCATATTAAATACCACTAACGGTAGATTATTTTCCTTTGAAAGAGTAATTGCTGTTAAATCCATTACTCGTAAATTCATTTTCAGTACATCTGCATAACTAATTGTTGGGAAATGAACTGCATTTTTGTTCTTCTCAGGGTCAGAATCGTAGACACCATCTACTCGTGTACCTTTGAGAATAACATCTGCGTTAATTTCAATGGCGCGTAATACTGCTGCTGTATCAGTTGTAAAATAAGGATTTCCTGTACCAGCAGCAAATATCACAACACGCCCTTTTTCGAGGTGCCGGATTGCTCTTCTACGTATATAAGGTTCTGCTATTCGTTCCATATCGATAGCTGTAAGACAACGTGTTTTTAAGCCCCGATGTTCCAGCGCGTTTTGTAACGCAAGCGCATTAATAACTGTTGCAAGCATACCCATATGATCGCCGGTAACCTTGTCAATCCCATCAGAGGAATTTTCAACTCCACGATAAATATTTCCACCACCAATGACTATACCTACTTCTACACCCAGGTCGTGTACAACAGCTATTTCTTCAGCATATTTTTTTAACACATTTGGGTCAATACCATATTCAAGTTGGCCCATCAGTGCTTCGCCACTTAGTTTCAATAAAATTCGTTTGTATTTTAGATGATTCATAACATACCCTTCACAAAAAAAATCCCGAATAACTTCGGGATTTTGTTTTTTTATTGTTCACCTAAATGAAAGCGTACAAAGCGACGTATCGATATTTTCTCGCCTACTCGTCCCATTTCTTCATCAATAATGTCTTTGATTGTTTTACCGGAATCTTTAATGAAACTTTGCTCCAGTAATACAAATTCCTGATAAAATTTTTCTATTCTTCCTTGTGCAATTTTTTCCGCTACTTGTTCTGGTTTCCCTTCGTTCATTGCTTGTGTTTTATAAATCTCGATTTCTTTTTCGATAACCGCCTTATCGACATTTTCTCGCGAAATATATTGCGGATTCATTGCAGCAATCTGCATTGCGATGTCGTGAGCAAGCTGTTTGAATCCAGGTGTTTTTGCAACAAAATCTGTTTCACAGTTTAATTCTACCATAGCACCGATACGTCCACCTGCGTGGATATATGCTTCAACAACTCCTTGGTTAGTTTCCTTGTCAGCTCTTTTTGCGGCTGTTGCAGCACCTTTTTTGCGAAGTATTTCAATTGCTGCATCCATATTTCCATTTGCTTCTTCAAGGGCGCGTTTGCAATCCATCATGCCAGCGCCTGTTTTTTCACGCAATGTTTTTACTACTTCACTTGTAATTGTTGTACTCATATTCTTTGTATTCCCTTCTTTCCAACATCAATTATTTTTCAGTTACTTCTGCTTTCTCTTCGGCTGTTACGCCTTCTTCTTCTGCTGCTTCAGCTGTTTGTTTTGCAGATACCCGTTGCGTACCCTCTATAACAGCTTCGGCAATAATATTAGTTATAAGTTGTATCGATTTAAGTGCATCATCATTTGCTGGGATAGGATAGTCGATCGGATCTGGATCAGTATTCGTATCGACGATAGCAACAACAGGAATTCCTAATCGATTGGCTTCTTTTACTGCTATTGCTTCTTTTTTAATATCAACGATATAAATCACTCCGGGTAACTTCGACATTTCGACAACACCTGAAAGTACTTTCTGAAGCTTATCGCGTTCACGAGTTAAATACAACCGTTCTTTCTTTGTGATGTTGTCGAATGTTCCATCGGTTTCCATTTTCTCGATGTTTGTCAATCGTTTAACGCTTTTACGGATTGTTGTAAAATTCGTTAACATTCCACCGAGCCAGCGTTCTGTTACGTAAGCAGCTCCACATCGGATAGCAGCTTCTTTAACAACATCACGTGCTTGTGGCTTTGTACCAACAAAAAGTGCTTTCTTTCCTTCAGCAATTATGTTGGATACTGCATTCCATGCTTCATCGATACATTCTTGTGTTTTTTTAAGGTCAATAATATGAATCCCGTTGCGTTCCATAAAAATATATGGCTTCATTTTGGGATTCCATCGGCGGGTAAGATGACCAAAGTGCGCACCCGCCTGCAATAGTGTTTCTATTTCTACGTGTGGCATGTATTACTCCTTTCAGTTATACTTCTATTCCCTTCAACTTCTTCCGGATTCCATTGACTGCACTGACAATGGAACACTGCCGGTTGAATCCAGGAATATGTTTGATTTGTTAATTGATACTGTTTATTGCTTACAATCAAATTAACGTTTAGAGAACTGGAATCGTTTACGTGCTTTTTTCTGACCGTATTTCTTTCGTTCTACCATTCGTGGATCGCGGGTAAGTAATCCTGCGTTACGAAGTGGAACTCTATAATCTTCATCAACAGCCACTAATGCACGAGCAATACCAAGACGAATTGCACCTGCCTGACCTGAAACTCCGCCACCTACAACACGGACATATGCGTCGTAGCGACCAAAGGTTTCTGTAACATGGAAAGGCCTTAACACCTCGTTTCGCAATACTTCAAGTGGAAAGTATTGCTCAATATCTTTGTCATTAATAATGACTTTACCCGATCCTTCAGAAAGTTTAACTCGGGCAACAGCATTTTTTCTTCTGCCAACGCAAATACGTGCTTGCATAAATTTATTTTACCTTTTAAAACGTTAATGTTTCTGGTTTCTGTGCTGCATGAGGATGAGTTGCACCACGATAAACTTTTAACTTTAATCCAATTCGTTTACCTAATCGGTTATGTGGTAACATTCCTTTAACAGCATGTTCAACAACTTTTTCAGGATGAGTTTTGATCAATTCTTTAAAGGATTCAAAACGAGCTCCACCTGGATAACCAGTATTATGGTAAAGCTGTTTTAACTCAGCCCGTTTTCCAGTAAGTTGAACTTTTTCAGCATTGATGACAATAACAAAATCACCTACATCTGCATTTGGTGTAAAAATAGGTTTATGTTTGCCACGCAAAATTTTTGCAACCTGTGATGCCAAACGACCTAACGTTTGACCTGCTGCATCAACAACATACCATTTCTTTTCTGTATCTGTTGTCTTGAAGAACTTTGTCTTCGGCGATGTTTCCAATGTTCATCTCCTTATTATTATAGATCCATCTTATAAATCGTGCACCCACCAGGACTCGAACCTGGAACCCACTGATTAAGAGTCAGTTGCTCTACCAATTGAGCCATGGGTGCAAGATTATTGGCCAGCTGGTGTAGCTGGTGACTCAGGCACCTGTTGAACCGGTGGTAAAGATGTTGCCGGTGGTGCTGACTGAATAACGCTTTCACGTGTTTGCTCACCACGAGGTAAAAACCACAAGTTTATAACCAACGCAAGGATCATAAAAATTGCAGCTAACACCTGGGTTGTCTTTGTTAAAAAATCCGATGTTCGGCGTACTCCAAACACAGCTCCTAAATTGGCACCACCAAAACTTCCAGCTAAACCACCGCCTTTGCTGGATTGCATTAAAACTACAATTATCAGCAATATTGCAACTATAAGTTCAATTGTTAATGCAATTGTGTATAGCATACGTGTCCTTTATTTATCGAAAAAAATCCCCACTCTTTGTGGGGGGTATATAATAATAGCGAAATTTATCCTGTTATGCAATACAGATTGCATAAGGTATTTTAATCTAATTTACTTTCTCGACATTAATAGTATCGGTCATTCCTCTTGCCATCAAGGGTATACCCATAGTAAATACAATAAAATCCCCACTTTTCACAAACCCTAGTTCTTTCAATTGACTTTTGACTCGTTCGAGTACACTATCTGCATTTCCTATATAATCAGTAATTACGATTCCTTGAACACCCCAAACAAGACTCAAATGCCGTAGTACTCTTTCGTTACCGGTAACTGCAATAATTTTTGACTGTGGTCTGAACCGACTAAGACGACGAGCTGTGCCGCCCGAGTGTGTAATTGGCACTATTGCAGCAGCTTGTACATGATCTGCTAATAAACAAGCCGATTGCGCCACTGCATCAAGCACATTACCTGTTTGAAGCATACAACGGGTTTCTGTAATATCTTTAATCATTTCCTGTTCTGTTGTTTGAATAATTGTATCCATCGTTCGTACTGCTTCTATCGGATACTTTCCAATAGACGTTTCGCCACTAAGCATTACAGCATCGGCTCCGTCAAGCACTGCATTTGCAACATCACTTGCTTCTGCCCGTGTTGGCCTCTGATTTTGTATCATCGTTTCAAGCATCTGTGTGGCAATAATTACTGGTTTCCCTTTTTCGTTACACTTTCGTACAATCATTTTTTGAAGTATTGGTACTTTCTCTGCCGGCATTTCTACTCCAAGATCTCCACGTGCTACCATGACAGCATCGGTTGCTTCAATAATATCATCAATTGTAGTAATGGCATCTCTCATTTCAATCTTTGCAACAATCGGAATAAAGTGTTTTGAATGCTGCTTTAAATACTCACGAAGAAATTTTACATCATCTGCTGAACGAACAAACGACAAAGCAACGAAGTCTATATCATTCATAATACCAAATTCAAGGTCCTGAATATCCTTTTGTGTTAATGACGGAGTACTGAGTTTTACACCTGGAAGGTTCATTCCTTTATTTTCTCCAAGCTTTCCTCCAATAAGTACACGACATCGTACTTCTGTCTCTGTTTTTGAAATAACCTCCACTTTTATTTTTCCATCATCAAGAAGAATTATATCGTTAACACTAACGTCGGATGGTAGTTCTTTGTATGTTGTGCTTATTCTATGTTCATCTCCCAGTATATTTTCGACTGTAAAAAATATTTCTTCATTGGGATGTAATTCAATTGTTTTATTGCGAAGCAGACCTGTACGAATCTTCGGACCACATAAGTCCTGCAAAATTGCAATGTGTTCCTTCATTCGATTACTTGCTTCACGAATGTTACGTATATACATTTCATGTTCTTCGTAGGTTCCGTGAGAAAAATTCAGTCGCGCTACATCCATTCCAGCATCAATCAACTGACATATTTGATCAACACTGGATGTTGCAGGACCAATTGTGCAAATAATTTTTGTTCTTCCAGATCTATATTTCATTGTCGTTCCTCTTTCATTATTTCTAATAGTGCCGGTACAACTTCTCCAGCACGACCAATAATTGTTTCATTTACATATGGAGATAGTTCAGTATACTCCACATTTATTTCTACCACATACGATCCATGCTCTTTGGCTTGTAAAGGCAAACCTGCTGCAGGATATACAACTGCAGATGTACCTATACTTAACAATAATTCACAACGTCTTGTCGCTTCCACTGCTTTATCAAAAACATCAATTGGTAAATTTTCACCAAACCAAACAACATCAGGCCGTATTATTCCACTACACTCACAATACGGTATGGGTTTTTCTTTTGTAATCTGAACATCAGAATAATACTTACCACACTTAATACAATAACTTCGTTCTATGTTCCCGTGCAATTCCAGAACATTTTTACTCCCTGCACGATAATGAAGATTGTCGATATTCTGTGTAATAAGCGTAAAATCTGGTATTATTTTTTCCATTTCTGCAAGCGCCTTGTGTGCAGCGTTTGGTTGAACAGAATGCATAATTTCTTTGCGATGCTGATACCATGCCCATACATTTTCAGGATTTTTCATAAAGGCATCAAAATTCGCAAGTTCTTCTGGTTTTAAACGTGACCACAACCCACCTTCACCCCGAAACGTTGGTACTCCACTTTCTGCCGAAATACCAGCACCTGTTAATACACATACCGATTGAACAGACTTCAATAGACTTTTTAGTTTCTCTGTCATACTATTGGTGAACTTCTAATAGTAGTAATGAATTTTTTTGTTGTTCAACTTCTTTAAAATCCATAACACGCTGACGATATGAATTATTTAACCACAAAGTTACCTGATCGGAATAATGTTTATGAAATAACTGGCCACTTTGTCCTGGTGGTAAAACAACCCGCGTATCATTAATATCTGCAAGGTTCATTATCTGCCGCATGGACGCTCCGACTTTGCAAGCATACGGCTCGGTGAGGAAATAGTATCCTACATTTATTGTTGAGTGAGTACCGCTCATCGAAAAAGGTCCTACCTTAAAAATCTGTTTCAACATTGGGTGTAATGCAAAAACATGATCAAAGGTAACAGTATGAAGACGTCCCCATTGCCACTCTTTCATTTCTCCACCGAGCTGTTGCTTCAACTCATCAATTGCTTGTTCAAGACTTTTGCGGATAATTGCATCACGAGTTTCTATTTCCGGTGTATGAATATTATCAAACCACACTGATTGTGCATTACCCAGCACCCTTATTAATGCTGTAAGAGGTGTACTTGCAAGCCTACAGTAAAGAGTAAAAAGAGTATCTCCCATTTCATCTGCAAAAGTATTTATTAGGATGTTTCGTATGGTAGATTCGAACAATGTGGTTGCAACATCTTCAGAATTAGCTTTAAAGTGCCAGTTTTTGAAATACTCAAGTGCCCTTCGGAGTTCTGGTCGTGTTACTTCAATAGTATCAAAGTCAGCAAGAATGTATGGTATAATATCTTCACTCTGAAGAGAATGTACATCGGACTGTATACGTTCCATTTGTTCTGGCGAAAGAAGAGATTCACGAGAGATTAGTGACCACAACCGTCTTGCCCTCCAAGGTGGTTCCCAGTGACTCGAAAGGTAATATGGATATTCATCACTAACAATTTTATTGTTAGCTGTTATGATAAACCCTTCCTCAGGGTTGAGCATTTTGGGATTCTGTTCAAACGGCACAAATCCCTTCCATGCATGATTTAAATTCCAACCCTCCAATGGCAATGTTACACCATTGTAATTACGAATCGGTATCTTCCCAGCCATTACATATCCAATTGTTCCATTCGTATCGGCATAAATAAAATTTTGCGCAGGTACACCAAACGTTTTTAGTGCTGTTAAAAATTCATTCCAATTTGTACTTTTGTTGATTTTGTAAAAAGCCCCGACCTCATCTGATGTTTCAAATCCTGTCCAGCGTACAGATACTAAATTCCCCATCAATTCTGCCCCTGGTTCTACCGCATTAATGATGGGGCCTCGTTCCGTACTGTAAATATTAAACACTACTGATTTATCATTTCTAACATAAATTGTATCTTCTTTAATATCGATCTTCTTCCATTCTGTTGTACCGCGGTACATTTTAGGCGAAGGTATTGAATCAACCTCTTCGATATAAAAATCTGCATCATCGAGCATAGCATTTGTAACTCCCCATGCAATGGCTGTATTACGCCCTACTACTACAAAGGGTACACCAGGTATTGTCATGCCTGCTACATCAATGGTTGGAGCTTTAAGATGAACTTCGTACCAACGGGCAGGAAACATCAATAAAAGATGGGGATCATTTGAAAGGATGGGTTTCCCTGTTATACTTTTATTACCACCGACAACCCATGCATTACTTCCGGATACCATTGCAATTGTACCTACTGATGAGTAGTACAATTCCTCTGCCTTTGTAAAACGTTCAATAACACTAACAACTGATTTACTCTTTTTAATATCAGTAATTATAAGCGGAGCATCAGGTTGCCAATATGGGAACGCCTCTATGGCCATTTGTTCTCCAACACGATCTACAATTGCTGCGCATGTCATATCTACCCAGCGAGCGTAGTTCAACTCCCACGCCATTAAACGACTGATTAGTAATGTATTCTCTACAGTCCAGGGCTCTGGTTCAAATTGCAGTATGTCAAACTCAATGGGATATGCACCTTTATGAATCTGAATAAATTCATTAATTCCATTACAGTAAGCCTGCAATGCACTACGCGTTTTTTCATCAAGGGCAAAATACATACGTTCGCTAAGCTGCTTGAATCCCAGTGTACGATACATTTTATCGAACGGGAGAGCATCTATACCGATTATTTCCGATAGTTTTCCTAACCCGGCACGCCGATGCAACTCCATTTGCCACAACCGATCCTGAGCATGAACGTACCCAACAGCAAAAAATGCATCTTCTTCTGTTTGAGCTTCAATATGTGGTACACCATAATTATCACGATATATCTTTACAGACCCTGATAGTGACTGAACATACTCAACTCCATCTACCGGCGTAAATGAACGCTTTACAAGCATTACACCTAATAAAATTAAGACAATGCCTGTAAACAACACTACAATACAAAGACCTACTATAATTTTTATCTTTTTATTCACACTCTACCTGTTTTATAATTACTTGCAATTCGTAGTATACACACGAAATGTGTGAATAATATACGAAAAGTATGGTGAACAAAAAAATTACTACCCTACTTGGTTGAAAGCAAATGATTGATAGTGTTAAGATATTGACGTCTCTTTGAAATCAACTGTTTCAAATATTGAACTTCGGAATAAAAAGCTGCTTCATCCCACCACGCTACATCTTTATTCGCTTCCCGAATCGATGACATATACTTATCAATAAGATGAAATAACTTCTCTTCAACAAAATATTTTTCAACAAGCTCTCTAATATATCCATAGTAGAGTTTGCGACAAGAATCATTTTGTAGAAGTTTTGATATGATTTCATTTTCTGCTTCAATTGATACTTCACGCATCATAGAAAAGGTATTATCAAAATCATGAGTAATAATTGTATAGCAGCTTGTTGGCGTTGGCCTGTAGAAATAAAAATTATTATTCAAACCATCAACATTATTAACAACAACATTCAATGCATGGAAACGTAAATACTGAGGAATATCCAGATATTGCCTGCCTACCGTTTTCCACAGTGTTTCATCAACAGACACAGTATCAAGCGCATGCATAAATTCAATAAAAAAGGTTTTCGATGGTAATTCAGGTATTACCCAATCAAAAGAGTATAATGCATCAGGATCGTACGACGAAAATTTTGCAGAACACATCACCTTTATAAGCTCGAAAGCAGGTAATGAGTGCCGCTGAAAATACCATTCGTCAATCCTTTCACTTTTAACATACACTCCTTTATCTTCGCCATTCAACCGCAACAATACAAGCTCCGATGCCGGCGCCAACACCCCAAACTCATTACAAAGAAATGTCATAAGCATTGTACGTAGTTTGGTCTTGTCAGTGCTCTGTGCACTGAGAATAAAGAGTGAGTTCTTCGAAAACATTGGTTCATCTGAAAAGAATGTATATGACCACCACGGATAATATCGGGAACCCGCCCCTTGTGGTCTGATTATTCCCTGAGTATGGGTATCAAGATAATGCCATGTAGCAGGCACTTCGTAATTCAAAAGCTTCTGAGAGAGAAGCATTTCCATCCTATCCGGAGTTACATCTACAGACAAGACAGGTATAATGTATTTTTTTTCATCTGTACTAGCAGAATTGATTTCAATACTACAAGAGGTAAAAAGTAAAAATATTGGAAGAATTAAAAATATTTTCTTCACAAACATACCTGCAATTCTGTTGTTACTGTCGAGTTATAGAATGAATAGTTGGTATTGTAACGGGTCTTGCGTGCTAACACATTTCCATTGATTCGAAAACGCACATTTTTCTCGAAGTAAAAATTGACACCACTTATTAACTGCAACGTATGAGTTTTTATATAATATTTATTGGGAACAAATATACCGAACTCACAATATGGTTCAATAGATTTTATGATTTTTCCCTCTGTTTCAAACTTTACTGTTGTATGACTTCGTGTACCATAAGCAACCACTTTTCGTCTTGTACCACTTATCTGTTTTAATATCTTTTCTTCAATCGGATCTTCTGCTACAATAAGTTCCAAAAATGAAGACCACTCTGAGGCAATATACCCAATATTAAATGTCGCTGCTCCGGTTATAGTAGTACCATAGTAATTCTGTATTGCTACACTACCTCCTGTTTGTACATCACTAAACTTTTTCTCCACCCTTGCTATTGCACCATAACTCAGTGAATTGTTTTTATAGAAAGCAACATAATATGACAACGGAAAAGCATTTTCTCCGTCTTCTTTCTGTTTCCGTTGAAGCATGATGGATACACTCCTTGAACTGTATCCCATTTCATTGAGTTTACCGTGAATATAAGTTCTGTCCACCATATCGCTTTCCTCTTTCTCGATTATTTGCTCAAGTCCAAATGGTAGACGTAAATTACCGACTTTAACTCTCAGTGGTTTCCAGTACTTCAACGAAACAGAAAACTCACGGAATTCAACAGCACGATTATCAGAAAAACCACGGAAATCCCACTGTGCAGCAACATTGTCTGTAATTAATGCATCGAGCTGAATTTTTCCTTCATAATATGTGGCGTTATTATACCCTCTAACCGCTGGCCTGTTATACCATCGAAATCCAACTGCACCATAACCGCTCAATCCTGTTTGTGCTTGGAGCAAGCTACAAATAGCAAACAGGGAAAAAAGTATAAACCTCTTTTTAGACATAACAATTCTATGAACGTTTTGACTGTTCGAACCGCAAAACAGAAAATGTACCGTTCGATTTTTCTAACAATTGTTGGAGTACTTCTTCAGATGAAATTTCCGGTAACAATGTAAGACGGTAATCGATTATTGCCTGCTGATCATCAATTGCATGAACACTTAGTACTTCCCACAATTCTGTACAAGTCAACAAAATACGTTCAACTGACTTCCGACCAGCAACAATATCTGACACACGCACACTAAGTACCCGCACTGCAGATGTTCTTTTTTCTTTTGCAAATTGAGTTAGCTTAAAAATACATACTACACAAGCAGCAACACAGGATGCGGCAACACCAACAATATAATGATGCAAACCACAAGCAAGACCGACACTAATAGCCAGGAACATATATGCTGTATCTTTTGGGCTTGCCAGCTTTGTGCGAAAACGTATAATCGATACTGCACCGACTAAGCCAAAAGCACCGGCTATATTTGTACCTACTACCATGATAACGGCAGCAACAATAACACTTATAAATACAAGAGATTGAACAAAATTTTGCTCATACCCTGTTTTCCAATGTTCCCATAAATATAATGCGGCAACAACAAACGAAAAAAAAATAGCCATCCCTAACGCTATCAATACATTTACAACATCTACCGGCTGAACTATTGGTGCTGTATACCGAAGGAATTCTTCAAGCTCTTGCATATAACAACTCCCTCATACTTTCTTTATCTATTTTTTCCGTTAATTCATTTCGAGTAAATGGATCATAGAGAAGCGATATCCCAAAACAATACTTGGAAAAAGAACGCTTTCGTATTCCATAATGCGAACGAAATACACTCAACCATTCCGGTTGTTCATTCATCGATTTTATTTCAAGAACAGAAAAAAAAGCACCTGTTTTTTTCTTTTCGGTTACAATTGTTACGTGATTAGATAAGGCTGAAAAACGAAGATTGGAATCAATAGTTATCCTAAGATTTGAAGCTTCGAAGGAACTACGATCATATTCAACCTGCAAAACCGGTTGTAATTTATTTCCTGATATAATGTTTGTTAAGGTATGATACACTTTTGGCAAATTCCGGTTCCCAACGTTGAGGCGCACAATTTCATCCATAACTTCTGGGTCATTCAAAAAATCCAGCCATTCATAACGAATCCTGAATCGGTGCTTAATGGTATAAGGACCTGTCTTGAGTTTCATCTCTAAGAAACCTTTTGGCATATAACCATAAGCGTTAGCATATTGACGAAATCTGATTTTATAACGTGGTAATCTTTTAAATACCTGATCGTAAAAACAGTTCCAATTATTGCTATCAAAATATATCGAACGTATCCGATATTGCCGATACTCGGCTTCTGGCATGTATAAATGGCTTTCTTCTCGGAGAACATTAGCCAGTGTAGTATGGATTAAATATTTATTTTCTTTTCGTTGAAATTCGTATTGTATTATCATTGTATTACGAGTGTACTATTTTTCATTAAATATATTTGAACATCACCCATGAACTTAGAATAATTCGGTAAATATATAATTCCTATCGGTGAATAATCCCTTATGACTATTCAGATTTTTTAAATATTGTATCATATCGTAAATATGTTATCACTGCAGCTATACACAATAATACAACGAGGTGTAATAACTCGGTGTATATATCACCTATAGAAGCACCCATAAAAACAATACGGCTAAAAGCTGAAAGATACGGAGTAAGCGGAATACCCAGAGCAAAGAAATGCAATAATGTCGGAAGTGAACTCAAAGGCCAACTGTAACCACTAATTAAAAATAACGGATACGTTGTAAGTGCTATAACCTGTAAAGCCAGTATTTTTCTTTTGAAATATGATACAATTATAAGAAACCAAAGACTCGATGTAAGAAGAAAGATAATTGTTACCCAATTCAATACAATAAACGACCCTCTCATCGGAATTTGAAAAAGACTGAAAAGAACACTATAGAATAATAAAGAGTAAGCTATAAAAAGCACTACATAAAAAAGTGTTTTGCCCATCAACGCCTTGAAAATATTTTTATCTGCCAACAGATATAAGCTGCTTAATGTTTTCTCTTCACGTTCTTTTGCAAATGTCTGACCGAATAAGAGGAACAATACCTGATGAAGAATAAGCACTAAAAGAGCGGGAATAAGAAAATCACCATACGATTCTGTAGTATTAAACAAAGGCCGAAAATCAAGCTGTAATGGTTCAACAGTACTACGTGCCTGAGAGCTATTGAGACCCTTCGCCATAGAAGAATTCATTCTCACACCAGCTGCAAGTGTTAATCCAACGGATGTAACAGCCTTATTTATATCGTTCGAAACAAGAAAACGCGTTGTATTTAAATAAACTGGAATCGTTACTCCTTTACCTGCCCTGAGATCAGCTTCGAATCGATTTTGTATATAAATTATACCTTGTACATCCAATTGATTCAGTTTATTTGTTGCTTCTTCCATAGATCCCTCTACGACAGAAACTGTAACAAGCTCATGAGCATCGAGCGAACGAATAAAAAAACGAGACATTGGCGTTTCATCGCAATCAACAATTGCAATCTGTACATCACGCTCAGTTTTATAGATGTAGAGAGATCCATAAAATAACGAATAAAATAATGGTGCCAATAAAGCCAACAAGAACACATCACTATCGTGAAGTATTAACTGGATTTCCCGTAAAACTATTTTCCAAATATTTTTCACTCTTACCCTCCTAAAAGAATTCTTTGTGTTGCAACTGTTCTCGGACACTCCACTTTAAGATAGCATACAATACTATCGTAGAAGCGAACCAGAATAAAATAAGAACCTTCATACTATCCAATGATTCTACAAAACCAAGACCCATTGCTTGAATTTGTAAATACGAATAGAGGAAATGCGTAAATGGTAATAATGAAGCAAATATTTTATGAAGAGATGGCATTGCCCATAACGGAAAAATATACCCACTAAAAACAAATGCAGGAATGTTAATAAAAAAAGCTATTTCCGTTGCCAGCTGCTGGTTATGAAATATTGCTGATAGAACAAGACCCATACAATGAGAAGCAGCAATAAAGAAGAAAAACAATAAAAACAGCAACCAATAAGAACCCACAATCGGAATATGAAAAATAGGGAAAATAATACCAACCAAACCGAAAACAGTAATCATATGAAGAACAAAATATGGTAGAGTTTTAGTCAGAATAATAAGAATGATATTGCCTTGCGCAAGTGAAAAAAGTTCATGAAACGTATTGTGAGTAAACTCAGAACTTATTAAAAGAACCGCTACCATCATAATCAGAATTTGAAAAATAGCCGGCAACAAACCTGTTCCAATATATTGAGCATAATTATAGTATGAATTGTAAAGAGGCCGACTATCAACTCGAACAGGAAAAGCACCCCTTTGTGCTTGTTCTTCACTCATACCGGTCATTCTTAACTTCTTAATTGTAATACCTGTTGATACAGTTTTTACAATTGAAGAAGCCTCTTTTAATGCGGTATTATCTATTAAAAGATTTGTTGCATTACTATAAACTACAATCGTAGCGCTCTTACCTCTCTTCAAATCATGCTCAGTAAATCGAGGTATTACCAGTGCTGCTTGTATTTTCCCTTTGCGGAATGCTTCAGCAATCTCTATTTCCGTATTCGCAACATCAACAATACAAAAGGTACCGCTTGCTTCGAATGAACGGATTAATATCCGCGACAGTTCAGATCTGTCAGCATCGTATATCATGAGTGGAATATGACGTACATTGCCTTGTGTATAAATCCAAACGAAGTAAAGAAAGAGAACCTGAGGTAACACAATAGCTATCAAGTGGATCGTAGGTCTTTCTATAATTCTTTTGATTTCACGTTTAAATAGTTTATTCAACCTTTGTATATAATCATTCATTTGTTACCCTCAATAAAGAAAGACAGAGCTTATTGCAGACTTAAAATTACAGTCATCCCTGCACGAAGATGGGAAACAGGTTTCACAGGCCTTACCCTGACTTCAAAAGTTTTAAGATCGAAATCTCCTTTTTGATGTGTTGGTTTCCATGTCGCAAAATCTGACATTGGAGCTATATAAGTAACAACAAACTCGTGGTTCTCATCAGCAAGTGCACGCACTCTTCCGTTAAGCTTTGTGCCAACAACAATATTTTTCATTAGATCTTCACGTAATTGAATCACAACCCAAATATCCCTAGGCTTAACAATTGTCACGACAGGGTACCCTGCTACAATCATCTCTCCTTCGTCTGCAACAATTTCATATACTTCTCCATCGCACGGACTGACAAGAAACAATTCTTTATGATAAGCACACGCTTCATTATAAACATTACATGCCTGGTTGTATAAGGCTTCAGCAGCTGCTATTTCTTCGCTTCTTGCTCCTCTTTGCACCATCTCATAACGGGCTCGTGCAGCTTCCATCTGTTCGCGTGCAGCCAGGTATTGAAATTCTGCCTGATCTCTCTCTTGACTTGATATCAAACTATCTTTATAAATCCGTTCAATACGACGAAATGTTTTCTCAGCAAATTCAAATTGAGCTTTAGCCTGAAGATAGAGTTTCTCAGCAGCTTCTTTTTCCTCCGGTCTTGCACCCCGTTGTGCCATAATTAATTTTTGACGTGCAGCTTCCATAGCACTTCGGGCTTGAGCCACACGGGCATCCATTTCTTTACTTTCTAACCGTGCAAGAATTTGACCTTTTACTACCCTGTCGCCTTCCTTCACATAAATACTATCTATTCGACCAGCTAATTTTGATGCAACGTCGACCTGTGTTGTTTCCGTAACACCAAAATATTGTACTTTATCCGACATCAATGAATTCAGAATAATAACAACAAGAGCAACTATTAATATTACAACAGGTATAGCAAGAATAATTTTTGTTCTTACATTCACTAAGTTCATTGTTAATTCTCCTTTGCCAATAACGTTATAACCTTCTCTGGTTCATTTATTAAAGTATAGAGATCTATCAATGCCAGAAAATACTGATAGAGTGATTCTTTACTTTCTATTTCATTTTTCTCAACAATCAGCTGAGCGTCAATAACATCTAGAGAAGAGGCCATTCCTGTTTCAAATCGTTTTGTTACAAATCGCAAATTCTCGTTTGCTAGTGCTAAATTTTTTTGAAGCTTTTCATAACGACATCGTGCATTTTGCGCTTCTGAATATTTTTTGTTAATCAAGAGATTTATTTTTTTGCGCACATCTGCTTTAATGTATTCTACTTCGCGTTCCAGATGTATTGCATGCTCAAGTCTTGCGTACTTTTTTATACCACTGAAAAAATTCATATTTAACTGTAAACCAACTATCCATCTTGGTTCGAGTAAAGAAAGATATTGAGGGTACAATTCATATTTGCCAAAGGCTACAATGTGCGGTAAGAACTCAGATAATTCCTTATAAAACCCCGCATTTGCAGCTTTCTTTTTTTCCTGAAGTATTCTTAAAGTCGGATGTAGTTTATCTGCATTAAGCAAAAAATACTCCAATGAATCAGGGAGAGGTATATAGATTAGTGAATCAGTAACGTCGAATGGGTCTTCTTCCGGTAATCCTAGTGTATGTTTAAGTGATAATAAAGCAAGATTTATTTTATTTTGATCATCAAACAATTGTCTCTCTGCTTCAGCTACGGCAACATCTGCGCGCAACACCTGATTGTATGCAAGAACACCCTCTTCTAAAAGCCTGTATGCTTTTCTTTTATGGCTATTCATAGCTATCAACACTTTATTCCGTGTTCGTACAACATCTTTGAGAAGAACAACGCCAAGATATGATGATATCGTTTGCTGTATTACTTCATTTCGAATTGCATCATATTCAATTTCTGAAGCATTAAGCTCCGCAGAAGCATATCGTTTTGCAGCAATAAGTTTACCCCCGATAAAGAGAGGCTGAACACCTATTACAGAAGCGCTACGGTATGTTTGATCTTTAAATTTTTCTTTAAAAGGCGGTACTTTTGCATCAAGTAGCGAGATAGCATTATTAACTACAGCACCTTGCTGGGCAGCAGTCAATGGTACTCCAGTAGTTAGTAATGAAGTAATGTTTGCAAATTGAAGTTGATCGGATGCTTGTAACTGGATAATTGCATTTCTGATCGGATTGAGATCGATAGATAAATCCTTGTTTAAATAGTTGTAAGATCCCTGCATAGTAACAGTTGGCAAAAAGTTCCCCCATGCTTCAAGATTTTGATATTGTTTTTGAGCTCTGCGTTCTTCGTATTGTTTAATCCGTTCATTATTCACCAGAGCAATATTTACTGCTTCATCTATTGTCAATCGTTGTCCCAAAGCTGGAATACCTATGACGCTTTGAAAAAGAACAAAGAACCATATTCTTGATTTTTTCATACGTTTTTCCTTATACTGAATACATATTCATTATTACATAATAAAAAAAAACTCAACCTGTATCAGATGAGGTTTATTTTATTGATAGTCCGTTTATAATAAAACTTTTCACTGTATTTCTGATAGAATCTAATGTCGAAGCCTGTGGCTGCTGAGCCCCCTGACGAAGGACACTTCGTAATCCACCTGTAATAAACTCTCTTAATACTTTTACATCAACATATGATGTACTATGATGATTATTTTGTCCATCAAAATATATTTCTTCCGTTAAATCCAGAAAAATTTTATAGTATTGAGATATAATACTATCTTTATCCTGCAGAAACATATGATGTTCATTAACAAAAACAAGTGCAAGATCTGAGTTTTCTATAAACATGTCAAACAAATGATCAATTATTGCATCAATTTTTTGTGATTTACCGATGTCTTTTCTTTTCAGTGTATTACGTAATGCCAGTGTATAATCTTTCCACAATTGTTCGAATATTGTAAAAAGTAAATTCTCTTTATTCTTGTAGTATAAATATACGCTACCTGTTGCTATACCAGCTCTCTGTGCTATCAATGCCACTTTTGCATCATGATAACCACACTCTGCAAATTCTTTTACAGCTGCATTTAATATGAGTTGTTCTTTTTTTCTTTCTTTTCTTCTCATTTTTTATACTGAATTGTTGTTCAGTAATAGTACAAACATAATACTACCGTTCTCTATTGTCAAGTTTTTTGGGAAAGTAAAATAAAATTAATATTGATATTTCATGATAAGAATGTTATATATTCACTCAACGGATGAGTAAACCGTTTTTCATAAACAATTTTACATTATCGCGTATTGTATCAAGAGACTTTTCACGTGGGTTTTCGGCCCAAGCGCGAAGAACATTACGCAAACCACCAGTAATAAAATCCCAGTAGATGCGAATATCTATTCGTGGATTAAAGAGATGATCCTTCATTCCTTCACGATAAATCTCAGAAGCAGCTTTCATAAAATTTTCATAATGCTTTGGTACATTTCCCTTTTTATCTTTAATGAGCTGATAATGCTCATTAACAAAAACGAGAGCAAGTGAAGGATTTGCAATAAACAGGTTAAAGAGATGATCAATTACAGCATCAATTTTTTCAAGGGGTTGAATATCTGTACGTTTTACAGTTTTTTGCAGAGCTTCGATATAATTTTTCCATAACTCATCAAATATTTTTACAAGGATAGCTTCTTTGCTTTCATAGTAAAGGTAAACGCTTCCTGTTGCTACACCTGCTGTTTCTGCTATAGTAGTTACTTTTGCCTTGTGAAAACCTGATTCTGCAAAAACTTTAATTGCTGCATTCAAAATAGCCTGTTCTTTGTTACCTTCTTTCTTTCGCATAATTGCATTCCTTATAACGCACAATATTAAATATTAAATGCTACACAAATATAATATTGTTTTTTTGTGGTATAAATACTTTTAATTTTTACTGAACTATTGTTGATTTTATAAATCGACGTACAGAAATAATACTTCCAAGAATACCTAAAAAACAACCGATGCAGATAACAACTCCGTAGTAATAAAGTTCTACATGGATAAGTACTAACATCTGTGTTGTTAAGTATTGACGAAGATATTCAAGACCCATGTATAGTATAGCACAAGAAATAATTCCGCCTATTAAACCTTGGAGAAAACCTTCGATAATAAAAGGTGTTCGAATAAATCTTCTTGTTGCACCGATAAGTTTCATTGTACGGATAATATCTCGTTTGGCATAAATAACCAAACGAATAGTATTTGCAACGAGTAGAATTGCTGAGAGTGTTAAAAAAATACCTATACCTAATAATATCCAGAGATATGTTTGCCCTTGCTGATCGAGAAGTTCGAGCAATTGTTTTCGATATGTCAGATCTTCTATTCCTTGTATTGAACGGAGATGATATATAACTTTTTGTACTTCATTTAAAGTCTTATATCCATCATGTAACATTATTTTAAATGAAGCTGGTAAGGGATTAAAGTTTAACACTTTATAGATATCTTCACCAAATTCTTCGTAAAATATTTTTGCTGCCTCTTTTTTTGATATATAACGGATGTCCTTTACACCTTCAATTGCAAGTATCGTGTTTTTTAGTTTTTCTATTTCAACATCCGTAAGTTGATCGCTGAGAAATGCTTCTATTTCTACTTTGTTTCTTAAATCGTTTATTATTCCTTCAACATTAATAAAGAGTATTGCAAACAAACTTAATAGTAAAAGAGAAATGCATATCGATACAATAGATGCAGTTGCTGATATCTTTGCACGCTTAAAGCCTGAAAATCCTTCTTTGAGAAGATATATTATTTGCATAGAATTACCATTTTAAGAATGTGGTTTATAACTACCCAGAATTTTTACAAATAGACTTACTTCGCGCAGATTGATTATTGCTTCTTTAAGTGGCGACAGTTCCGGAGAACCCTGTACATCAAGGTAAAATAGATATTGCCACGGTTTACCATGATATGGTCGTGATTCGATTTTTAATAAATTTATATCGCGAAGAGAGAATACTGCAAGTGCCTTAAAGAGAGCACCGGGAATATCTTTAACAGCAAACACAAGTGATGTTTTTGAATCACCTTTTGGTACTGAGTATTTTTTAGATAGCACAATAAATCGTGTATAGTTCTGATGATCGCTTTCAATATTCCGTTGTAATATTTTTAAACCGTATTTTTCTGCTGCATATGCACTTGCTATTGCCGCTGCATCCTTTTTTTGTTGGTCATGAATCAGTTTTGCAGCTCCAGCTGTATCGTGAAATGCTTCAACTCGAACATTCTTTAATGTATTCAGAAATTTTTCACACTGACCAAGTGCCTGAGGTTGCGAATATATTGTTTTTATATCCTTTATTTTGACGCCTTCCAGTGCCATCAGATGTAGTTCAATTCGCAGTTTAACCTCTCCTATAATCAATAGGTTATGTCGTAAAAGTAAATCGTATACCTGATGTATACTTCCATAGAGAGAGTTTTCTATTGGTACTACAGCATAGGCATTGCTTTTTGTTTCCGCATAGATAAATGCATCGCGGAACGTTGGCTGTGGTTGTGGAATTGCTTTTGACCCAAAGTATTTCAACACAGCTTGTTCACTAAATGCGCCTGGCTCTCCCTGATATGCAACATTATATTTTTTCATTGTTCCTCTCTAAAAATTTGATTCATCTTTCCATGAAATTATTTGCCATGATTCGTTGCTGGTAGATCGACCGAGTCGTAAGTTTGCGTAACCATCTACTCTGATAATATCGCTGGGGTTGAATGTTACTGTCAAATTAAAGTTTCTGCTTACTGTCATTGAGGTATTCGACGAATCGACAGATAATGAAGCGATCTGATTCCATACCAGATCGAGTCGTTGAACATGTTGAAAGAGTTGATAGGTTATTCTCATTTCTTCATCTCGACCCCAAGCTATTTCCATACCACGGTCATAATCTACATAACAAAAAATAAAATTGCTTGCAAGAAGTTTCGAATAAACTGTAGTATCGCGAAACATATAGGCGTACTTAATATTTTCAAACACCCCTTCGTATGTTTTTGCATCAGAAAGAACTGATGTTTGTTGCTCCAATGAATCATCGAACGAAGGAGCAAATGGATTACAGGCTACTACTACAACACAACATAATATTCCAATTGTTCTGATGTGTTTTATTTGCATCTTATTGTACGTAAGTTGCCTTTAGCGTACTCCAGGTATAAGTACCAACGGTTTCATAATCAATCCAGCGTTCAATAACCCAAAGTTGTGCTATTGTTGTCACTAAGGTGACATTCATTTTTCCACTAGCTGTTGATCCCGATGGAAGTCCTGATATTTTATATGTTGCTTCATACAACACAGAGGACGATGTACGTGTACGTTCCTGAAGCGAAAGCCATTCGAGTGTTGGTGTCGAACGGTTGCAAAGTGATAAAAAATATTGTTCTTCATTCACTTTCGACCAGTTGCGAAATATGTCTGCATACAAGGATTGTGCATTCGATGTTGGAATAAAAGCAAAACCTGTATCAGGAAAGGCTTTGAGATAGTTTACAACATTCTTCTCTGCAAATGCACTCCTGATATTTTGAAAAACTATCGATGGGTCTGTTGGCGGTACGTAGGAAGAAGAACCCATATCGGGTTCCTGAGGTGTACGTGTTTTAAAAACATCGCATGCTGATGTTGTTATTAATAACAGCGATACCAACAGCATACTACAGAAGGATGCGACCTTCGAGTGCTCTAGATAATGTTGCTTCATCAGCAAATTCCAGATCTGAACCAACGGGGAGACCACGGGCTATGCGGGTTACTTTTACTCCAAATGGTTTTAAGAGTTTAGATATATAGAGCGTTGTGGCTTCTCCCTCAACATTTGGATTGAGTGCTAATATTACTTCTTCTATTACTGAATTCGATACTCTTTGAATAAGTTCTTTTATTTTCAAATCATCGGGTCCGATACCATCGAGGGGCGACAGTGTCCCACCGAGTACATGGTAGAGTCCTTTGTAATCTTTAGTTTTTTCAATTGCTACAACATCATTTGGTTCTTCTACTACACAAATAACCGACTGGTCACGTTTTACATTGGAACAAATCGGACATGGATCGACTTCTGTGATATTCGAACAGGTTGAACAATAGCGAATTTTTTCTTTCACTGTTAACAGTGCATTTGCTAGTGCCTGAACTTCTTCGCGAGGCATTTTTAAAATGTAAAATGCCAGACGGTGAGCTGTTTTACGCCCTATTCCGGGAAGATGGGAAAATTGTTCTGCCAGTTGTTCAAGCGATTCAGCTGTATAAACCATGTTTTATTACATTCCTGGTATTTTGAGACCTGGAATATTTGGTAACATTCCGCCTGTCACTTTTTGCATTTCTTCCTGAACCATTGCCGCTGATTTTTCGAGTGCCTGATTTACTGCAGCTGTTACAAGATCTTCCAACATTTCCTTGTCATCGGGATTAATGACTTCTTTTTCAATCTCAATCTTTATGATACGTTGTTTGCCATTTGCAACAACTTTTATCATTCCGCCGCCGGCATCGGCTGTAACGGTTTTATTTTCAAGTTCAGCTTGTACTTGCTCCATTTTTTCCTGCATTTTCTGAACCTGCTTGAGCATTTGTTGCATATTTGGCAGTCCACCTTTAAACATATCAACTCCTTGTATTTCTATGATGTTAATTTACTCATTCAATATAGTCCGAAATAGAGGGAAAATCAAACTATTGATTGGTATAATAAAAAGGCTCAACAGCATCATTCGTATTGATGCTGTTGAGCTGGTATTTAATGAAATTCGATGAGAGATGAATCGTAGTCTTCCGGTTTTTCGAAGCCAAGAAGATTTAGCAGGGTTGCAGCTACATTCGAAAGCCCTCTTTTTTCGAGAGCCTTCATTGAATATTCTCCGTTGTATTGCATATCGACAATTGTAAACGGAACAGGATTAAGCGTATGAGCTGTTTTTACTTCTTTTTTCCCGTTCTTGATAATAAACATTTCATCCGCATTGCCATGGTCAGCTGTTACTATAGCAATACCGTTAAGTTTTTGAATTTCGGCAAGAAGGCGCGCAACACATGTATCAACTGTTTCAACAGCTTCAATAGCAGCTTCCATTACACCAGTATGTCCGACCATATCACCATTGGCAAAGTTCAATCGACCCCAACGATATTTTCCGCTTCGGAGTAATTCGATAGTTTTTTCTGTGATTTCAGGTGCCTTCATTTTAGGTGCTTTATCGAACTGTATCCTATCGGATGGTATTTCAATATATGTTTCGAGTTTTTCATCTATATAACCGGATCTGTTTCCATTCCAGAAATATGTTACGTGTCCGTATTTTTGCGTTTCAGATATTGCAAACGACGTTACACCGGCATTGCACAGATACTCGCTTACAGTTCTATCAATAACAGGTGGTTGAACAAGAAATTTTGAAGGGAGTTTCAGATCACCATCATACTGCATCATACCGGCATACAGTACTTTTGGTTTTCGTTCTCTTTCGAAATAATTAAAGTCATCGTATTCAAATGCCATTGTTATTTCGATAGCCCGATCACCTCTGAAGTTGTAAAAGACTACACTGTCACCGTCTTCAATAGTGCCACATGGTTTGCCATTGCGTACTATAACAAATGATGGCAAATACTGATCCGTTATTATCGGATCTTCGGCATAATACGTTTTGACAGCTTCTCGTGCAGATAAAAATGTTCGACCTTTGCCTAACACATGAGCATCCCAACCACGTTTTACAATAGACCAGTCGGCAAAGTAACGATCCATCGTTGTTACCATTCTGCCACCGCCGGATGCTATACAGTAATCTACATTGTATTGCTGAGAAAGATTCTGAAGCACATTTTCAATTTTATCGATGTAGAGAAGAGCAGATTTTTCCGGAACATCTCTTCCGTCGAGCAGAGCATGCACGCGTGCTTTTTTTACACCTTCACGCACGCACTGTTCAAGTAAGGCAATCAGATGATCGATGTGTGAATGGACGTTACCATCGGAAAGCAACCCTATAAAGTGAAATGTTGAATTGTTTTTAACCACCTGCTCTACGAGTTGTTTCCAAATATCTGTTTTAAATATACTGCCATCTGCAATGGCTTCGTTTACCCGTTTTGCACCCTGAGCAAAAACACGGCCAGCTCCAAGTGCATTGTGTCCAACTTCACTATTTCCCATATCATCATCAGATGGGAGACCAACCGCTGTACCATGCGCCTGGAGTGTTGTGTATAACTGAGCTCCAAACAATTGATCTAATGTCGGAGTTTTTGCAACGTGAACTGCATTTCCTTCGAATGGTTTACCAATTCCAATTCCATCCATAATAATTAACAACACAGGACCTTTACGGCCAGTAAAAGTAGATAATCGTTTTAATTCAAGACTCATAACTTATTCCTTTCTTCAATCAGTAATAAACGTACAGTGTACTTTGTAAGGTACAAGCTTTTTGTTAATTGTTCCACGAGTTGAATAAGTTATTTTCAAGAAATTGGTTCGTCTTACTTCAACAACAAACACTTCTTTGTTGCTGAACAAACAACCGATCCCGAAGTAGCAAGTTGCAGTTGATAGAAATAGATACCACTTGCAAGCATAGTTCCATCCAGCACGACTTCGTAGTTACCAGCCGTTTGCTGAGCATTGACAAGTGTTGCTACTGCTCGTCCTATTGAATCGTAGACTTTGATGCTAACCGTTCCTTGTCGCGGAATTGTGTAGTAAATAGTTGTAGAAGGATTAAAAGGATTGGGATAGTTTTGTGAAACATTAATGGATTGAGGTTGAAGGTGTAGTTGTTCACCGATTCCTGTTGTTGCTAAACGGATACGGTAAAGCATACCTTGTCCATAGCCAGCAGTTATATACAATGTTTTTCTGTCTGCATCACCCCATGCACAGTTTGATGGATTTAAGGGTGTTGAAATTTTGCCGAGCAATGAACCCTGAGGTGAAATAACCCATACTCCTGTTGGTCCTGTGCAATATATATTTCCGGCCGAATCTACTTTCATACCATCTGCATAGCCGTTTGTCTGTATTGTGTATAGTAAGCGTTTATTGGCAATTGCTGTATCGTTAACAACATCCCATACATAAATTTTCCGTTGTTGCGATTCGTTAACATAGAGTTTCGTTTCGTCCGGCGAAAAACATATTCCGTTTGGTTTATCGAATGTACTATCGAGCAAATATAATGTTCCGTTTGTATTCAAACGGTAAATACCTTTATAAGGTAATTCTTTCGACTGCCCAGCAGGCACATTGAAATCCGGATCTGTAAAAAAAATAGAACCATCCGATTTGACAACAATATCATTTGGGCTATTAAATTTTTTGCCCAAAAATTTTTCGGCTAAGGGTACAATTGTACCGTCTGTTTCACGCCTTGCTATTCTACGTTTTGCCATTTGTGTGAGCACTAACCGACCTTGCCGATCGAGTGTCAGACCATTAGAACTATCGGAGGGGGAAAGGTAAGTGCTAAGTTGTCTTGTTTCAGGTGACCATAGATAAATTTTGTTATTCATAATATCGCTGAATAACAAACCAAGTCCATCAACCCAAACAGGTCCTTCTGGTTGCTTCAACCCTACCGCTAAAGTCTCCAACTTGGCTGTTTCTGGAATAATACTTTGAGGGTATAGTGATTCACTTGATTGTAGTAGTACCACAACGACAATAAATAAGAGGATGTTGTTCTTCATAATTATTCTTTCTCGTTATCTGATATTGATTGATTGTTCTTTTTGTTTATTTTGTTTTCAGGGTACAGTTTTTCGACACATTCGGGGCATATTCCATGCGTGAATTTTGCTTCTGTGTGAGTTTGTATGTATGCTTCGAGTTGAGCCCAATACCCACGATCATCCCGAATTTTTTTGCAATGAGAACAAATAGGAATAAGTCCGCTTAAAACCTTAATATTTGCGAGAGCTTCCTGAACTTTCGACTCAAGCTCTTTTTCATATTTCCTATGCGTGTATAACCGATAGTAGAATAATCCGAGTATTCCACCTAATACTAAAACCACAGCACTTACCTTAAACCAGATTGTTTGATAATAAAAAGGTTCTATTTCGAAATCGATCGTTGCAGGCTCATTATTCCACAATCCGTCGTTGTTACAGGCTTTTACCAAAAAACGATATTTTGCAGGTGGCAAATTCATATAATAAGCAGCACGTCTGTTCAAGCTATTGCTCCACTCTTTATCATATCCTTCCAATTTATATTGGAATAAAACTCGCTCAGGCGCTATAAAGCTAAACGCTGTATAGTGAAATTCGAGTGTATTTGTACTAGGGGGTAATATAACATTCCCCTCAGTTTGTATAGTCACGTTGTTTACAACTATTTGTTGAACAGTCACTTGTGGTATGATTGTATTGAGTTTGATACAACGAGGATCAATTTTTATCGCCCCATGTTTTGTTGAAAACCATAAAATTCCATCATCGCTTTTCCAGCAAGCAGGTTGCCAATAACTAAAACACTCTGTCGATTTTACTCCATCTGAAATATCAAAAAGTCGGGGATTTAATTTCGGAATTTTTTTTGCATCATACGAAGTTATCTCTTTATAATAGAGAAACTGGATTCCCTTTAACGTACCCATCCATAAGTTACCATCATTATCACAGACAATCGAATACACTTCATCAACACTTAATCCATCTTTCGAGGAGTAACAAGTAAATATTCCGTTCTCATACTTTGTAATACCTCCTTGTGGTGAGGCGAACCAAACTTCACCCTTTGAATTTTCAGTAATTGAGCTCGTCCAATTTGCGACGATACCATCCTTTTGAGTAAACCACACCATTGTATCGTGTTGAATTCTGAAAATACCATTTGAGGCTCCGATCCAGAGAGTACCGTTTTTCTGGTAGTACATACACACAACATACTCATCAGCCGGATAAACTTGTCCGGATTTTAATGTGTAGGGTATGAGCTTTTTATTTTTAAATCGAAACAGACCTGTATGATCAACATATAGAATAAGGCTCACTGTATCTTCTGTAATTGCTGATATCCAGCGTTGAGGAATTCCGTCTTTGGCAGTGTATGTTTTTAACACTCCATTTTTTAACTGTCCAATAAAGCCATTTTGTCCCATCCAGATAGTTCCATCTAGTGTCCGGTAACATGGTCCTACAGAAGTTGTAATTACGTGTTTTGTATTCCCTTTAAAATATGTTATGCCGGGTTTTTCGGGATGGAAAAAATATATTTCATTATCCGTTGTTGTCAATACAGACGAAATGAAATTGTGCGCCAGTCCATCTTTTGTTATAAGGGTTGTAACATTGCCGTCGCAGAGTTGATTAAGACCATTTGAAGTTCCGATCCAAAGGGATCCTTCGCTATCTTCTGTAATAGAGTAAACTATATTATTTGTCAATCCATCGTCTTCTGTAAAAAAAGTCCAGCGATTTTGAGCATATCGATTTAAACCATACGATGTACCAATCCAAAGAACTCCATCTTTATCTTCAAAAATGGCATAGATATAATTGCTACTTAGTCCATTCTGTTTGTTAAAAACTGTTATTTTTTTTCCATCGAACTTTGCTAGACCATTGGCCGTTCCAATCCACAGATTTTTATTTTTATCAAAATAGAGTTTCGTAACAACATCGCTTGGCAAACCATCTTTGGTTGTTATTTTAGCAACAACTTTATCACCTTCGAGTATAAACACACCCCGATGTGTACCAAGATACAAAGTACCGTTACGGTTTTTTATAACCGACGATATATAATTAGGTCTATCAAAAAGTTTTAGAAATGTCCCCTTAATTGCTCCATACAATCCAATGGATGTTGCTATATACAGTTTGTGTTCATCGTCTTCATATAAATCCCATACCTGGGTATCTTCAAATCCTTCTTTTAATCCATAAGATTTAATTCTATTCTCCGATAAACTTCGTAAACCTTTAAAGATTGTCCCAATCCAAAGCCCTCCTTTTTTGCTTTCGTAAAGACTAGCAATAGATTCATGAGATTCCGGCTTGTCCGGATTGGTAGGTATTTCTCTGAATTTTACGCCATCAAAAATAAATAATCCCGCGCCGGTACCGAGCCAAAGTTTGCCATCCTTTGTTTGCAGGATAGCTCTTATACCATGAGCCTTCAAACCTTGCTGGTGAGTCCAAGTGCGGTGTACGTAATGGTGAATTTCTTTATTTGGATCAAGTGCATATATCAGAGATGCATTCGCAAGCGCAATTGTTGCAAGGATATATGTACAATACCTTTTAATTATCATACTTTAAACTCAATAATCAATATAAATCTATTGCTGGACGTATATTAAATATTTTTTTTGAAAAATAATGTAATAGAAACAATCGCAACAATGATTGATGTTAATCCAAAGAGTACCGATGCACCTGCTAATGACCAAATCCAACCGGCTGTAACACTAGCAATTAACGTACAAACACTTTGAAGGGATGTGTAAAAACCAATAGCTGTTGCAACTTCCGAAGATGGAACAATATTCGAAATCCATGCTTTTGAAACACCCTCTGTTGACGCTGCATAAATTCCATAAACAAAAAAGAGAAATAAGAACACAGATAACGATGAGGAAACAGCCATTCCACCATAAACGATTGCAAAAAGTAGTAGACCAGTTGCAAACGTTTTCTGTAAACCAAGCTTATCCCCAACTACACCAAGAGGATAAGAAAAAAAGGCGTATACCATATTGTAAAAGATATAAACAAAAATAACCTCAGTATCTGAAAGGCCTTTTGTTTTCATCAACAATAAAAGAAAAACATCTGAGCTATTGACTAATGCAAATAGCAACAGAATAGTTACGACAAACCGAAAGTTTGCAGAAGCATATTTCCAATATCTCAGAAATATCAACGGGTTAAAAGAAATACCCGCTAGATGATTTTGACGTAACGGAACATCTTTAATAAAAAAAGTAAGTGTAACAGCAATAACACCGGGAATTAAAGAAATTAAAAAAAGTGACTGATAATGCACCGGATTGTATGTAAGATAGATTAAAGCAATTAACGGTCCAATCGCTGCGCCAAGTGTATCGAATGCTCTGTGAAAACCAAAAACCCTTCCTTTCGTTTCATTTTGTGATTGATCAGATAAAATTGCATCACGTGGGGCAGTACGTATTCCCTTCCCCAGTCTTTCGAAAATCCGCATCGAAAGGATCCAGAACGGTTCAACGACTAGTCCAATCAATGGTTTTGCAATAGCACTTAGTCCGTATCCAGCTTGCACAAATGGTTTTCGTTTGCCTGTTACATCCGAAAGATATCCAAAGTATCCTTTACTCAATCCCGCTGTTGCTTCTGCAAGCCCTTCAACAACTCCGATAAAAACAACAGAAAGACCAATGTGCGAAAAGTACAGCGGAATTACCGGATAGAGCATTTCGCTGGCGACATCTGTAAAGAAACTAACAAAGGATAAGATGAGTATGCTTCGTGTTATAAACGAAAAATGTTTCACAACTACTAATTAAATTTCTAAAAATAAAATAAAAAAGGAGACTGCCGGAGAAATCAGTTCACAGTCTCCTTATATACATCGTTAGTAATTATTACTCTTCTTCTTTTGCTTTTTCACTGGCTTCAATTACTTTGTCGGCAATTTCTTTTGGCATTTCATCATAATGAGAGAATCTTGTTTTATAAACGCCACGGCCTTGGGTCATTGAACGAAGTACCGTAGAGTACTTGTGGAGTTCTGACATAGGTACAAGAGCTTTAATTTTCTGAAAATGACCTTCGGCTTCCATACCCTGAATTTTACCTCGACGGCTTGAGAGATCTCCCATAACGTCTCCCATATACTCTTCCGGTACAATTACCTCTACTTCGTTAATAGGTTCAAGGAGTATTGGTTTTCCTTCCATGAAACCTTTTTTGAATGCCATTGAACCGGCAATTTTAAATGAATGTTCATCGGAATCAACAGAATGGTAGGTGCCATCAAACAGTGTTACCCGAACATCGACAACTTCGTATCCTGCAAGCACTCCTTTTTGCATTGCTTCAAGAACTCCCTTTTCAACGGCGGGTACAAAGCGACCTGGTACAACACCTCCAACAATAGCATCAACAAATTCGAAGCCCTTACCACGAGGCAACGGTTCAATTTTCAAATGAACATGTCCGTATTGACCACGACCTCCTGTTTGTTTCTTGTGCTTATATTCAGCATCCGGCACCACAGCTTTAATTGCTTCCTTATACGGAATTTTCGGTTCTGTCAATTCAACATCAACACCGTACTTTTGCTTTAAACGCTTTGTTACAATGAGTAAATGTAACTCTCCTTGTCCAGCAATAATTGTTTGGTTCAATTTTCCATCAACAGTAACAACAAAGGTTGGATCTTCTTCATGGAGTGAATGTAAACCGTTAGCAATTTTATCTTCATCACCTTTGGATTTAGATTTAATCGCCATTCGTATTACCGGTTCCGGAAAAACGATTGAAGGATAAGTAACAGCAATCGAAGGAGTACAGAGTGTATTGTTTGTGTGAGTATCTTTTAATTTTACAACTGCACCTAAATCGCCACCATTAAGTTTTGCAACTTCTACTCTCTCTTTTCCGCGCATCACAAAAATCTGACCGAGACGTTCAGGTTTGCTGTTTGATTGATTTATGAGATCAAGCCCCGATACAATTGAACCGGAGTAAACACGAAAGAAAGAGAATTCTCCGACATGTTCTTCAGAAACAGTTTTGAAAACAAAGAGCGACGGTTCCTGTACTTTTTCCAAGTCTATGGTAATTTCACTTTTATCGACTGTTTTAATTGCTTTTACAGGACCAATATCTTTTGGCGATGGACCATACTGTACAATGAAATTGAGTAACGGGGCGATACCAATACCAAGTACAGATGATGCACAGAATATTGGAAAAATTTTTCGCTGAACTAACGCTTTTCTGAGACCATTTTCAAGTTCTGCGCCTTCAAGTGTACCGGCTTCGAAAAATTTATTCATCAGTTCTTCGTCTGTCTCAGCTACTTTTTCAATCAACTCTTCATGAAGTTGATTAGCTTTTTCCTGAAGTTCAGCAGGGATTTCACTTTCGGTAAATTTACCACTTCCATCCCGTTGAAATTTTAACAATTTCATTCGAACAACATCAACCACGCTGTCGAATGGCAAACCTTCATTCACAGGAAATTGTGCAACAACAACATCGTGACCAAATCGTTCTTTTGCCATTTCGACAACACGTCCAAACTCTGAATTTTCGTTATCAAGCCTGTTAACGAGTAGAAGCGCAGGTACATTGTTTTGTTTTGCATAGTCCCATACTATTTCTGTACCTACTTCTACACCTTCAACCGCTTTTAATATTATAATTGCAAGATCTGTAACACGAAGTGCACCTATTACTTCTCCTACAAAATCTGTATATCCCGGCGTATCGAGTATATTTATTTTTGTTCCCTGCCAGTCGGTAAACATCATTGAGGTATTAATCGATATTTTCCGCTCGATTTCATCGGGATGATAATCGGAAATCGTTGATCCATCTTCAACTCGTCCCATTCGTGTTGTCGCACCAGAGACAAAAAGTATGGCTTCCGATAGAGTTGTTTTTCCTGAACCACCGTGACCTGCAAGGGCAATATTGCGAATTTTATCAACGCTGTACTCTTTTGCAATTGTTTTAGACAAGGTACATCCTCCTGAACTTAACGTTCGATATGCTTACATTTGTGAATTAATGGACCTGTGCACCCGAGGTAACAAATTACCGCCGGTGACATTGATGTTATATTATCCTTTTCCAAACATCGAAAAAACACGACTCAATAAACCACCGATAAATGAACTGATACGTTGAAATGGCTCTTCCAGAATTTGCATAACCCGTTCTTCAAACTGAGTTACATTATCAACAAGACGATGAACTGACGTAAAAATGGTATGAACGATCGTTACCTGATCGTCAATTTTTGTTGCAACAGTTTTCAGTTTTTCCGCTGCAATGTTAAGATTTTCGAGTAGTGGTTTGAGTCGTGTGCTAATTTCTGTCAGCTCAACTTGTATTAATTCGAGTACCGTTTTTAAGCGAACGAGAATAACTATAAGATACATACAAAGAGCCGACACACTGAGAAGTGCCAGGATTATTGCTAATTGAACGAATGTTTCCACAATTGTTCCCTTCTTGTCGTTTAAGTGTAACGACGGAGTTTATTTTGGACTTTTTTCGCTCTTTGATCGGGCATCGTTTAAAATACGTTCTGCATCACCCATAATATCATTTGCCCGACGTCGTGCATCATCTATGAGAGATGCTGCTTTTTCTTTACCTTCATTTATTATTTCAACTGCTTTTGTTTTTGCACGCTCCACATACTCTTGTGCGTCTTCTACTATCTCGCCTGCTTTTTCACGGATATCTGCACGAAGTTCTTTTCCTGATTTTGGAGCATACAGCAAAGCAATAGCAGCTCCAACAATACTACCAGCAATAAAACCAATAATTAACCCCTTTGCCATACCGTCATTTTCGTTTGCCATAGTTACCTCCTGAAGTTTCAGTTAAAATTTTACATGAGTCAACGGGGTTGCAGAACAATTTCGTTTTACAACCCCTTGCCGATTTAACGGATCTTCTTCTTATGACGCATCTTTCTCAATCGTTTTTTTCGTTTATGCGTCGCCATTTTGTGCCGTTTACGTTTTCGGCCACAAGGCATAGTGCTATCTCCTTTCCTTTAGTTATTGATTTCACCTTCTCTTTGATTTATAATTTCACCTTTTATTTTCTTTAAATTTTCGTTGACGACTTGTTTCATTTCTTTTGATACTTTAAAGTATGGAACGTAATGTTCATCTACAGGCACTTGTTCACCTGTGCGTGGGTTTCGGGCCATACGACCTTTTCGTTTCTTCACCTTAAAACTTCCGAAGCCACGTATCTCTATGTTCTTTCCTTCTTTCATAGCTTCGATAACAGTGAGTATAAAACCATCGACAACTGCTTCAGTTTCAACTTTTGTAAGTCCTGTTTGCGACGCAATTCGATCAACAATATCTGCTTTTGTCACGATGCCTCCTTATTCAATTATGGCATATCTAGTTTATATTGAAGAAGTGGCTGATCTATCACTTCTCTTTTTATGTTCGCAAATTCTGATACTGCATCACTCAGAAATCGTTCCATAAAAGTTTTTTTCTTGCTTTCTTTTACAATCTTTGGTTTTCCTTCGATGCCGCCCAAACGCGCTGCAATACTTATGGCATCTTCAAAGGTACCAAGTGTATCAACAAATCCGTAGTCGTATGCTTGCTTACCTGTAAAAACCCGACCATCGGCATACGGAAGTACTTTCTCTTTTGGGAGTTTACGCTCAGTTGAGACAACTTCTACAAACTGATTGTATACATCATCTATTAAATTACTAAAATACTTTTTTTCTTCATCGGTTGGTTTACGAAACGGAGAACCTGCATCTTTAAGTTTACCACTTTTTATAGTGGTTTCGTCAACACCAATTTTTTCCATTAATGATCGAAAGTGTAAAAAATTAATTATTACACCGATACTTCCTGTTAATGTACCAGGATTCGCAACAATACATGTTGCACCGCAGGCGACATAATAACCACCACTTGCAGCTACGGCTCCCATCGAAACAATAACCGGTTTTTCTTCTCTTGTTTTCTTAACCTCTTCGTAAATTTCCTGACTTGCGGCAACACCTCCGCCTGGTGAATCTATTCGTAACACAACAGCTTTAACGGATTTATTTTCTCTATACTTTTTAAGCTGTCGAACAGTTTCATCAGAGCTAACAATAGTTTCTTTTAATTCAATAACTGCTATTTTACTCCCCGATGTTGACACTGTTTCGTCAGTATCTCTTCCGGAAATCAAAGCAAACACCATGAGTATAAAAAGAATTGAAAGAAGGACAATACCCCCCAAGAAACCAAGTATCCATTTTGTTGTTTTTGAAATAGACATACAAAATCCTTTAAGACACCCGTTACTTTCTCTAATAAAGAAGTAACTTATTATTTCGCAACAAATTATAAAATAGAGGTCGCAAAGTCAATGAACGTAAAAATAAAAAAGCCTATCATTTCAAGATAGGCTTTATTCGGAAAGCAATCGAACTTTACTCGTGTTCAGCAAGAAAACGCTCTGCATCAATTGCTGCCATACAACCGGTGCCGGCAGCACTGACAGCCTGACGATATTTAGGATCAGCAACATCACCTGCAGCAAAAACACCGGGGATATTTGTTTCAGTGCTAAATGGTTTAGTCTTGATGTAACCAACGGGATCGAGATCCAACTGCCCTTTGAATAATTGTGTGTTTGGTTGATGACCAATTGCTACAAACAATCCATCACATTTAAAATCGCTGATTTCGTTTGTCTTTACATTCTTTAATCGTAACCCAGTCAGACGCTTATTTCCATTGTCAGTTGTACCAATAATTTCTTCAACAACGGTATCCCAAATAAAATCTATTTTCGGATTTTTCTTAGCACGTTCCTGCATAATTTTCGATGCACGTAATTCATTCCGCCTATGTATAATTGTCACCCTCGATGCGTGTTTGGTAAGATAAATTGCTTCTTCCAATGCAGTATCGCCTCCTCCTACTACGGCAACGTGTTGGTTTTTAAAGAAAAAACCATCGCAAGTAGCACAAGCCGAGACCCCAAAGCCCATGTAGGTAGCTTCGGATGGTAACCCTAACAATTTTGCACTTGCACCAGTAGCTACAATTAATGTATCGGTTGTGTATTTTTTGCCTTCGACTGTGATTACAAAAGGTCTTTTCGATAAATCAACAGCTTCGACAGACTTGAATTGAGTTTCGGCACCGAATTTTGTTGCCTGCTTCCTCATTAAGTCCATTAACTCTGGCCCCATAATTCCATCTGGAAAGCCGGGGTAATTTTCTACTTCTGTCGTAATTGTTAACTGGCCACCAGGTTGATTCCCTTCGAATACTAGTGGACTTAAATTTGCCCGCGCAGTATACAAAGCAGCTGTAAGTCCTGCCGGACCAGACCCGATAATAATTACTTTTCTATGATTCTGTTGTCCCATAATTCATCCTTTATTAACATTTACTTTATAAAGTTTGATGCATCTGTATTACATTGTGATTCAATACACGAATTAAACATTTTTTTTATACCTACAACTTCTTCTATTTCAATAAGTTATAGCAATGAAGCAAATTATCTTTGCTTGACTTCTACTATAGAATTTACTTTATTGATAACAGAAACACAATAAGGAGCGAAAATGTCAGATTTCGACGACTATAATAACGATCTGCCTCATTCTTCAGAATATTCTGAAGATGATCTTCGTCGCTTTCGGGAGTTGCTTTCAAATGGTGGCAAAGACATCAGCAACCCCGAAGCTCTCGAGGAAATTATCCAATTTTACTTCAATCAGGAAAAATACGAAGAGGCGATATATTTCATCGAACGGCTGTTATCCTTTGAACCTTATAATGCCGATGCACTTCAGCGTAAAGGGATGGTACTTAATAATTTGGGGCGATATGAAGAAGCTATTGAATCATTCGAAAAAGCTGTAAGTTTAAATCCATCAGATCCAGAAATTTTTGTCAACTATGGTATTGCATTAGATAACGTTGATCGCGAAGAAGAAGCTCTAGAAGCATTTGATAAAGCCCTAATTTTAGACCCTACTCATGCCGATGCATTATATCATAAAGGTGTAACACTCGAAAAGCTGGAACGCTACGAAGATGCCATTAAAATATTCAAAGCGGTTATACAAATAGATCCAGAACATCCTGATGTTTGGTACGAGCTCGGTTATTGTTATGATTATCTCAACAGGATTGAAGATTCTGTTCGTTGTTACGATGAGTACATCGAACGTGATCCTTATAATTATCAGGCATGGTTTAATCGAGGCGTAGTATTAAGTCGTAATGGTAATTACTCAGAAGCCATTAATAGCTTTGAATATGCTCTTGCCATTAAAGAAGACTTTCCTTCCGGATGGCAACATCTTGGTGTAGCATTCCATCAATTGGGTAAAACAGATGACGCAATCAATGCGTTTAAAAAAAGTTTAGAACTCGATCCGAAGGATGCTAATACGTGGTACAATTTAGGGAATGCTTACGAAGATAAATCTCTCTACAATGAAGCAATAGTTGCATATACTCAGGCTGTTACAATTGATCCTCTCTTTCACGAAGCATATTATGCACGAGCATGTTGTTATGATCTTACAAATCGTCTCGAAGAAGCTCTTTCAGATTTTTTAAAAGCTGCAGAAATTGAACCAGAAAATACAGAATATTGGTATGCCTGTGCCGATACTCAATATAATCTTGGTAATAAAGAAGAATCACTGATTTATTACCAAAAAGTTGTAGAACTCGAACCATTTAATTTCGAAGGTTGGTACGATTACGGCGATACTCTTTACGAACTAAAACGATTTGAGGAAGCACTAAAGGCATTTGACCATAGCTTACTAATAACGCCAAATTTTCCTTCAGCACGTTTTGGACGAGCCAAGGTCTTACTTGAGTTAGAGAATTATGAAGAAGCAGCAAAAGAATTTTCTATTGCTTTAGAGGAAGATCCACAACTACGCAGTGAATTCATTCGTTTATTCCCAAAATTATTATCCTGGCGGTTGTTTAAAAATTTGTTAAAATATTAACAATAATTTGAAGGGGAGGAATATCACAATGCCTGCTTTACAGGGAAGCATTGAGAAACGTTTTGGTATTATCGGATATCCGCTTAAGCATTCTCTTTCGCCACTAATGCACAATAAATCATTCGAATATTTCGGATTACCCTATAGGTATGAAACGCTCGAAACGGAACCAACCAATTTAAATAAAGCACTTTCAACATATATAGAGCAAGGGTTTTACGGTTTCAATGTAACAATTCCTTTTAAAGAGGCTATTCTTCCGCTTATTCATCATCTCAGTGATGAAGCAAAAGCAATTGGGGCTGTAAATACTATTCATATTACTTCCGAAGGATGGCTCGGATATAATACCGATGCATATGGCGTATTACGCTCATTAGAACCATACAAAGATGATATTCATAACGCAAATGTACTAATACTTGGAGCAGGAGGCGCAGCACGAGCTGTTGTTTATATCCTTGCACATTATTTTTCACCTCAAACTATTACCATAGCAGCCAGAAATATACAACGCGCACAAGCCTTATCATCATTGTTACCTCGTAATTCGGGAATATTTTTTCAACATGTTTTTGAAACCAATGAAGACCTTAAGATTGCTGTATTAACTTCAAAGCTTATTATTAATACAACACCCGTTGGTATGTATCCCGAAATAAATGCCTGCCCCCTCCCTGCTGATGTATCCCTAGGTTCCAAACATATAGTATTCGATGTCATTTACAGACCACTTAAAACAAGCTTACTTAAAAAAGCTGAAGAAGCAAAAGCCCAGGTCGTTAACGGACTTCCGATGTTGGTGTATCAAGGTGCTGAAGCCTTCAAAATTTGGACAGGCAAAGAAATGCCAGTACCATTGGTTTTTCAACACCTTAAAGAAGCATTACAAACAGAATTACAAAATTAACCTACATCATCGTTTGACTCTCTTTTCTATTTTTAATATATTGTAAGTCAGTTATTCATATAATTTTTTGAGGGTAATATGTTTGCAGTTGTAGAAATTGCAGGAACACAAATAAAAGTTGCAGAAAAAGAAAAAGTATATGTACCAAAGCTTGATAGTGAGGTTGGTACAACTGTACGTTTCGATAAAGTTTTATTAAAAGCTGGTGACCGAATTCTTGTTGGTTCGCCCTACCTTACTGGTTCATTTGTTGAGGCAACTGTGCTTGAACACACCAAAGATAATAAGGTGATTGTATTCAAGAAAAAACGAAGGAAGGGATATAAAGTAACAAGGGGTCATCGACAACAATATACTATACTTGAAATTACAAAAGTTTCGTAAAGGAAGGTGATCGACTATGGCTCATAAAAAAGGTGCTGGTAGTACCAAAAACGGCAGAGATAGCCAGGCCAAGCGGTTGGGTGTTAAACGATTTGGTGGTCAGGTTGTTTTGGCCGGAAATATTCTTGTACGACAGCGGGGCACAAAGTTCCATCCTGGACTTAATGTAGGAAAGGGTGGAGATGATACGTTGTTTGCACTTACAGATGGTGTTGTAAAATTCGAGAGAATGGGTAAGACAAAACAAAAGGTAAGTGTTATACCTTTATCTTAAGTTATGTACACATTTTGCTAAGTTAAGAGAAAGCCTCCTGATTAATTCAGGGGGCTTTCTTTTTTAAAGAAACTGTGTAACCACAAAAGGAGGAAACCATGAAAATCACCATAATCGGCGCAGGGAATGTAGGGGCAACAACAGCTCAACGAATTACGGATAAAGAATTAGCAGACGAAGTTGTACTTCTCGATATTTCGGAAGGTATTCCACAGGGCAAAGCTCTCGATATGCTTGAAGCAGCACCGTTAGAAGGAAGTGATTCACACGTTTACGGTACGAATAAATACGAAGATACTGCTAATTCACATATCATTATTATTACAGCGGGAATAGCACGGAAACCAGGAATGAGTCGTGATGATTTACAATCAACAAACGCTGAAATTGTACGTTTCTGCACAGAACAAGCTGTTCATTACTCACCTGATTCGATTATAATAGTGGTTACAAATCCGCTTGACGTAATGACATACGTTGCATTAAAAGTGAGTGGTTTTCCGAGACATCGAGTACTTGGTATGGCTGGTGTGCTCGACTCTGCTAGATTTCGAACATTTATAGCCCAGGAGTATGGTGTGTCGGTAGAAGACGTTACAGCATTTGTACTTGGAGGTCATGGCGATTCGATGGTGCCCCTACCACGTTATTCCACGATTGCTGGAATTCCTTTGACAGACCTTTTTGATAAAGCAACCATCGACAGGTTAGTTAAACGTACTCGTGACGGTGGAATAGAAATTGTCAATTACCTAAAAACAGGAAGTGCTTATTACGCCCCCTCTTCATCCATTGTGCAAATGGTTGAAAGTATAGTGAAAAATAAAAAACGTGTGCTCCCCTGTGCCGTATTTCTAGAGGGAGAATATGGCATATCGGATACTGTCGTTGGCGTACCAATAATAGTTGGTAGCAACGGAATGGAAAAAGTTCTCGAAATCAAACTAACAGAGGAAGAAAATGCAGCATTGAAAAAATCTGCTGCCGATGTTAGTGCTAATATTCAAAAATTGAAATAATTATAAGTTTTTTATTTTTAACTTTATTGCTTTTATGTTTACTCTTTACTATACTTGCAGTGGAGTTTTGAGTACAAAAAACAATCACATTCCAAAAAAGAGGAGGATGTTATGAATCACTTCAAGCGCATTATTTTTACAATGCTTCTTTCCTGCCTTGTAGTAGGGATTCTTTTTGCAGGGGGATATCAAATTAATGAGCAGGGCGCACGAGCCACAGGTATGGGAGGTGCTTTTGTAGCACTCGCGTCTGATCCATCAGCCATTTACTACAATGTAGCAGGGCTTGGTTTTCAGAGCGGTATCAATCTTTTAGGTGGTATTAATTTCATTCTACCTTCAACAACATTTAAAGGTTTACCACCTGTCATGTCAGCAAATGAGTACAAAACTAAATCTGCTCTCTTTACACCTATTAATCTTTATGGTTCTTATCAGCTAACAGATAATATTGTTGTAGGTTTAGGTGTTTTTAATCCATATGGTCTTGGCACAGAATGGGATGATTTGTGGGGACGAGCCGCCAATGGTGCCTATTTAGGAAGCACTAAATCTATCAAAGCATATGTAGAAACTTGGTATTTCAATCCATCAGTTGCATACAAAATTAACGACCAGCTTTCTGTTGGAGTTGGTATAAGCTATGTGTATGCATCTGCAAATGTTACGCGAAATACTTTACCAACATCTGTACGTAAGTTAGAATTGGATGGTACCGGTGATGGGATCAACTTTAATGTTGGAGTTATTTACAAACCAATAAAAAAGCTTTCTGTTGGAGCTGCTTACAGATCAACAACAACTATTGAGTTCGATGGTGATGTATTTTTAGCAAATGCTTACGTCGCTCAAGGGAAAACAAAGCTTCCAATGCCTGGTGTTTTAACTATCGGAGCAGCATACGAACTTACTCCTAGCCTCACCGTTGAAGGCGATCTACAATATACACAATGGAGCGAATATCAGTGGTTGAATATTAACTTTAACAGAACTATTACACAGCTTGGTGGCATAAATCAAATCAGTGAGTATAAAAAATGGAACGACCAGGCTACTGTTCGTGTTGGCGCAGAATATGTTCTTAATGAAGATTTAACACTCAGAGGTGGAGCAATTGCCGATCTTTCTCCTCAGCCACCCAGCAAAACAGAACCAATGCTGCCCGATGGCGATCGTTATAATATAGCACTTGGTGCCTCCTACAAAATAACTCCCAACGTAAGCATCGATGCATCGTATATGTTCCTTTACTTTATGGAAAAAGATGCAAAAAATTCTGCACTTCCTGGTAAATATAATTCGAACGCCCATATATTTAGTATCAACGTTGGATATTCTTTATAAGATTTTATCATAATTAAAGTAAAAAGCCCGAACACTATCGTTCGGGCTTTACTTTTTTTAAAAACTTACTATCTACTTTCTCAACGTCATACGAATTGACATTCCCTTGTTTAATTTCTTAAATTTCACATCATCCATCAATGCACGTATTAAAAATACACCTCGACCGTGTTCTTTCAACAAATTGGCTTTATCAGTTGGATTTGGTAATGTTGCCGGATCGAATCCACGTCCATAATCTCGCACAGAAATAACAATTTTATATTTGTATGAATAACAACGTATTTTGACAACTTTTTTTGGATCTAATTTATTACCGTGAATAATTGCATTATTAACGGCTTCTGTTGTTGCCACCAATAACTTGTATTCAACATCTTCAGAGAGATGATTTTTCTTTGCAAACATCTGAATATTTTTTTCTACTGTATGTAATTCATTTATACTTGATTTACATACAAAACAACAATGATGTTTTACAATTGAAAATCTTTTTTTTTTTTTGTTTTACAAAAAATATGAAACAGCAAAAACCATGTTTGGTATTTTTGATACTACAGTCGATTGAACTATTTGTTGCTCCATCCATCCATCCAGCAGTAAACGATAACGATATGTTTCCAACAAACACAATACTGTTGGACCTACAGAACGAATCGTTTGTTCTGGTATTCGTTCTTTCCCAAAGTATCGATATCGTTCCTGCACAAATAGTTTGTATCCGACATTTATCTTCACCGAAGATACAGGCATAAATCCTATTCTTGGAGCTAAACTATACTCATAATAAAACTGCTCAGGTTTTTCACGGAATTCTTTCCATTTCAAAATGCCACGTTCTGATAATCGTAATGTAGCAAATAATTCGCCAAAGAACCTCTTTGTTATACTAATAACAGTCGAATCGTCGAACCGTAGCTGACGAAACGAAAAGCTTTTAATTGATGGAATTTTGTTCTCATAATCGCTGATAGTATAGTTTGCCAACACTTCTCCACGAAGAAGAGTACGAAATGTTCCAGAGGGCTTGTAGAAGGTTTGACATTCAAATCTATATACCCGATTCCAATTGTTGTTAGCACTTTGCTTACTACTCAGGTAAACGAGACGATCAATGTAGACATCTGTTCTTACTGATAACGTTAATTCTTTTGATAATACTGTAGTGTACTCTATGCCTGCATTTATCCATAGCTCATCTCTGTCATTTACATTTGTTGTATCGGGTGTATCATAGCGAAGAATACTAACAGAGCTGTTTAGTACAATATTATCATTTTCTGATGGGTTGAATACAGAACGTATGGAAAGGGCTGTACGTTTGGCAATATTTTCAAGTCGACGTACATCAGCTCTTTGTTTTTCGACTATCGGTTTTAAGAAGAATGGATTGTCAGCTACAGAATGACTTTCCTCCCTTTCAGAATATTGAAATCCTATTCCTACTTGCCACCATTGTGCAAAGTTCCACTCAACACTACCAGCAATACCGAACTGTAAGTCCAGAATCTGATAATCAAGTAACGCACCTGATAAAACAACTGTATTATACTTGTATCTATATGAACGATCAATATCGCGATTACTCATTACACCGCTTATTCGCCACCGAAGTATTTTGCTACGATAGCTGAATACATTTGTCAGTTGGAGGTGAGTAAAATACCGTGTTAATATATTATATCCATAAGCCCTATCATTTATTTGTTCAGAGAAAGTATAGAATTCACGTTTTTGTGTAGTATATGATATAGAGAATGAATCGATAATTTCTTCGGCAAATTTTCGAGAGAGAGTTACGTGTATACCTCCGCTATAAGGATTTCTGTTCCTTAAATTTGATATTTCATATTCAGCATTGAGTGTTCCATAGAACTCCTCTAATTTAATTAGAGGATTGCGAGCAAAAAAATAAACTGCAGCTCCTTCATCATTAATTGATGCCTGCCTATTGCGTTCGTAGCCATATTCAATACCGGTTTCCCACAATTCATAGGGTGTTACCACAACTCCTGTAAGAAAACGATGCGACGACATAGAACCAACATCGAACGCCTGATTTGTATGAAGTAATTGAGATGTATTTCGATAACTCCACCTCAACCATGGAAATAGTGGTTTTTGGATTTGCACACTGCCATTATAATCATCCTGCAACGATGTGTTTGAAGACCGGAACAATCGGGAATTGATTGTTTGATTAATTCGTACATTCCAATTATTAATATCAAATACGCCGTTTGCTATGCCATTCCATTGGAATGTGTTGAGTAAACGACTAAACGATAGTGATATTACTTTTGAGGTATCAGGATATTGAAATGAAGTATTATCCATGCTTTGAGAAAAAGCCTGTATACTTAACAGTTTCACTAATTGTTGCAATATTAACAGATATAAAAGAAAACGTTGCATTGAACGTTTAATTTGTTAAATCAATTACTTCACTTCGTTTTGGTATAACCACCTGTTTTACACCTTGTTGGAGCAATTCATTTTTCAGAGCTTCAGCCTGTTCTATTTCTCCATGCACAAGAATAACTTTTTTTAAACGCTCTTTATTAAGATGATTTACATAATCGATTAATTCGTCTTTACCAGCATGGGCTGAAAAAGAATTAAGCACTACAATCTCAGCTTTCACTTTATAGAGTTCCCCGAATATAGCAACTTCTGTTGCGCCTTCAACTAACCTTCTGCCAAGCGTATGTTCTGCCTGATAACCAACAAAAAGGATTGTATTCAACGGATTTTCGAGATTATTCGCAAGATGGTGAACAATTCTTCCACCTTCACACATACCTGAAGCCGAAATAATAACACACGATTGCTTCAGATTATTTAGTTCTTTTGATTGCTCTACAGTTTTTACATAGATAATTCTATAAAACCCGAAAGGATCGTCATATGAGTGAATTAGCCGTAAGGTTTCGTCATCAAAACATTCAGGATGCATTCGGAATACTTCGCTTGCATTAACAGCTAAAGGACTATCAACGTAAATTGGAATAGACGGCAATCTCCCTTCTTTGAACAATTCGTGGAGAAGGTAAACTATTTCCTGTGTACGACCAACACTAAAAGATGGTATAATAATTTTTCCATTTCTGTTTACTGTTTTATGAATAACCTCATAGAGAGATTCTTTCATATTATCTGCAGGTTCATGTATTCTGCCTCCGTAAGTACTTTCTAAAATAAACACATCTAACACATCGACATATTCCGGATCACGGAGAATAGGCATATTTTTCCTACCCAAATCGCCACTAAAGCCTATACGTTGAACTTTCCCATTTTCTTCTATTTCCAATACCGTTATAGCAGAACCAAGTATATGGCCAGCATCATAAAAAGTTGCATGAATCCCTTTTGCAACTTGAAGTGGATAATGGTAATTGATACCCAGAAATTGCTGAAGAGTTTGTGTTACATCAATAACATCGTAGATCGGTTCTACCGGTGGCAAATTTTTCTTTGCATGTTTTTTATTTACATATTCAATATCCCGTTCCTGAAGATAAGCACTATCGTACAACATAACGTTACAAAGATCTCTTGTTGCATCGGTACAATATATAGGTCCACGGTACCCCTGTTTTACCAAACCAGGTAAATTTCCGGAATGATCAATATGAGCGTGTGATAAGATAACTGCATGGAGAGAAGCAGGATCGAAAGGAATGTTTTTATTTCTTTCAAAACTTAACGCTCGTTTACCCTGAAATAAACCACAATCGAGGAGTATTTTTTTCCCGTTAACAGAAATAATATGCATTGAGCCTGTGACTTCGCACGCACCACCAAACGACTGAAATTCCATTATTGCCCTTTCTTTACAAAAAATAACGGAGAGAATGTTCTGACGCGACAATCTACTATTATATTGAAATGTTTTTCTGTCGATCAGTATCTACGGTCTTGCTTCTGGAATGTTAACTTTTTTTATATGTTTTTCAAACTCTTCACGGAAACGTCGAATCATCGATTGAACAGGCCAGGCTGCAGCATCACCAAGTGCACAAATTGTATTTCCCTCTATATTACCAGCGACATCAAGCAATAAATCTATATCCTCATATCGTCCCTTACCTTGCTCAAGTCGTTTAAGAATTTTATACATCCAGCCTGTACCTTCACGGCATGGTGTACACTGTCCACACGATTCCCGATAAAAGAATTCGGTAATACGTGTTAAAACACGTACTAAATCTACATCTTCGTCCATTACAATCATTCCGGCTGTACCAATTGAAGAACCCGCAGCCTTTAATGATTCTGCATCCATTCTGATACCTTCGAGTTGATCTCCACGAAGGATCATCGTTGAAACTCCGCCGGGAATTACAGCTTTAATTTTTTTATTTCCGGGAACTCCCCCACACCATTTATAAATAATATCGAGTAGAAGTTCGCCGGTTGGCATTTCGTAGACACCTGGTTTATTAACACATCCGCTTACACCAACCAGAATAGGTCCGGGATGTTTTTCTGCACCAATACGACTGTACCATTCCCATCCACGATTAATAATAATTGGCACGTTCGCAATTGTCTCCACATTATTAATTGTGGTAGGAGATCCCCATAAACCGTATTGTGCAGGAAAAGGGGGTTTAATTCGTGGATAGCCACGTTGTCCTTCGATTGAATTCATTAACGCCGATTCTTCACCGCAAATGTAAGCACCTGCGCCACGATGAATAACTATCTCAGTAGAAAAATTTGAACCTAAGATATTCTTGCCAACATAGCCGGCAGCGTATGCTTCGTCTAAAGCTGATTGGAGTAATTTAATCCAATGGTTATACTCTCCCCGAATATAAATGTAAGAAGTATGGATGCCCATAGCATAAGCAGCAATGAGGGTACCTTCTATAAGCAGATGCGGATTAAATTCAAAAATATGTCTGTCTTTGAAAGTACCTGGTTCAGATTCATCACCATTGACACACAAATACTTTGGCTTGTTCGATTCTTTTGGCATAAAGGACCATTTCAGTCCTGTGGGAAAACAAGCACCACCTCTGCCACGCAGTCCTGATTTTTTAATTTCTTCAATTATATCATCAGGCTTTTTTTCTAATGCTTTTTGAATTGCCGTGTAACCACCATTTCTTTTATAAACCTCAAGCTTATTTAAATGAGGAATCGGTGGTAAAATTACCGGTTGCCATTGTGCAGGTATGTTATAACTTGTCATTGTAATGTATCGAGTATTTTATCGATTTGTTCAATTGTTAAATTCTCATAATACTTATCTCCAATTGCCATCATTGGTGCACCTCCACAAGCACCCATACACTCTACTTTTTTAAGAGTCCATTTTTTATCGAGAGATGTTTGCCCAGCTTTGATATTCAATCGCTTTTCAAGATGTTCTAATATCTTCTCCGAACCACGAAGCATACAGGAAACATTTGTGCATACTTCAATGTGGTATTTTCCACCCATATGAGAATGAAACATTTCATAGAACGTTACAACACCAAGTACATGACTAAACGGGATATTAAGTAATTCTGCGACATACTTCATTGAGTCTTCCGAAATATACCCTTCTTGTTCCTGAACTAACCAAAGCACAGGTAACAGAAGTGCCTGCGTAGTTGGGTATTTTGTTTTTAATTCTTCTACTTTTTTCAAGTTTTCTTCTGACAACATACAATACCTTACTTATCAGCTTCGCCCATAATAGGATCTATACTTCCGATAATTGCAACAACATCGGAAATCATTGCACCTTTAACCATTGTTGAAAGTGACTGTAGATTAACCATTGACGGAGAACGAATTTTCAACCGCCACGGGTATCCTTTGCCATCACTATAGATGTAAAAACCAAGTTCGCCTTTTGGTGATTCAACTGCATGGTATACTTCACCGACAGGTGGTGTACCACCAAAATTGATAAGCATAAAATCGTAAATCAATTCTTCCATCTTTGTATAGATTCGTTCTTTTGAAGGAAGAACTGCTTTTGGATTTGGTAGACGGATTTCACCGGCCGGCATTTTGTCCAAAATCTGACGGATAATTTTTATACTTTCCCGTATCTCCGACATTCGCACATAATACCTTGCGAGCACATCGCCACCTTCATAGACCGGTATATCAAAATCTAGATCGGAGTACACAAGGTATGGATTTGCTCTTCTCAAATCGTGTTCGAAACCACAGGCGCGTAACGATGGACCGGTTAAACCTAAATCGATCGCATCTTCAAGCGATATAAAACCAACTCCATCTGTACGATCCAAAAAGATGGGGTTTGTGTTAATAAGTGATTCTGCATTTTCAAGATTCTCGGGTAATTCATCAATAAATAATTTTATCAGAGCGAGTGTTTCAGAAGTAACATCCTGTGCAACTCCGCCAATACGGGTATAACTTGTTGTAAAACGTGCGCCAGCAATATGTTCAAAAATATCGTACAGTTTTTCACGCTCGCGGAATGTCCACATCCAAACTGTCAGTGCACCAACATCCATTGCAAGCGAACCAGCGAACATCAGATGCGAAGAAATTCGTGCAAGCTCTGAAACTAATGTGCGGATATACTGAGCTCGTGGTGGCGCCTCTATTCCCAAAAGTTTTTCGACAGCAAGAACATACGCCGTATTATTGGACATTGGAGCAATGTAATCTAAACGATCTGTGTGAGTAATATATTCATGAAAGGTACAATTTTCTGCAAGTTTTTCATAACCACGATGAAGGTATCCTAACTCCGGGACCGCTGCTACTACTGTTTCGCCATCGAGTTTTAAGACAACTCGTAACACACCATGGGTTGCTGGATGCTGAGGACCCATATTCAGTATCATTTCGCTTCCCAACGGATCTTCGAATGATACTGAGGTGTGTTCGTTTTCTAATGCTTCAATAATTTTTGATTTTCTTGTCGTTGGGTCCATAATTACTGTACATTTTTTACTTTAGGAAGTTCTAGACTTCCGGGTATTCCCATTAAGGGGAAATCCTTTCGTAATGGAAAATATTGAAATTCTTCTGGCATATAAAATCTTCTTAAATCAGGATGACCATCGAAAATTATTCCATACATATCATACGTTTCACGCTCATGCCAGTTTGCTGTTTTCCATACTCCTATTACTGTAGGAACACGAGGGTCTTTTTCTTCTGTAAATACTTTAAGACGTAAACGATGTTTTGTTTTATATGAATAGAGATTATAAATAACACCAAACCTATTTTCCGCAGTTGCCATATCTATTCCACACAAATCAGCTAACAGATTATAGGACAACACCGGATCATTCTTCAGAAACTTACATACATCAACAATGGCTTCTTTCCGAAGTACAACTGTTAACTCATCTCGAAATTCTGTATAGCTAACAATAACTTCCGAAAATTTATTTTGTAATATTTCGAGTACTGTTTTGTTATCCATTATTACACCGATTCTTGTCAATCCTTGCGCATTGTTGCATAACGATCTTCGCCACGTTTAATTTTTTCCTGTAATGTCAGCAATGCATGGAGCAAATTATCGGGTCTTGGAGGACAACCGGCGACGTACACATCGACTGGTAGAAATTGATCGATGCCTTGTACTACAGAATAGGTGCGGTACATTCCGCCACTCGATGTACATACTCCCATTGCAATAACCCATTTTGGCTCGGGCATTTGGTCATAAATTTTTCGTACTACTTTTGCCATTTTATAAGTTGTTGTACCTGCAACGATCATTACATCGCATTGGCGTGGAGTAAAGCGCATTACTTCGGAGCCAAACCGCGCAATATCAAACCTCGGTCCTGCGGCCGCCATCATCTCGATAGCACAACAAGATATACCCATAGGCATCGGGTAAAGTGAATTTCGTCGGCACCATTCAATAACACTGTCGAGTTTCGATGTGATAATATTATTTTCAAGCATCTGTTTTATTCCCATTCCAGTGCTCCTTTCTTCCATGCAAAAATATAACCAATCAGCAATATTGCAATAAAAGTGAACATAGAGAGAACACCAATGGTCCCGATCGATTTAAACACTACCGCCCAGGGATACATAAACACGACTTCTACATCAAAAACTATAAATAAAGTTGCCACCATATAAAACTTAACAGAAAATCGCTCGTGTGCCGATCGTACAGGTTCTACCCCACTCTCGTAAGTAGACAACTTTTCGTCGTATGGTTTATGAGGACCGAGAATTTCGTTTATCTTCCCCATAACCAGCCCAAACGTTGCTGCTAGCAATAACGTTAATCCGATTGGTAAATATTGCTCTAACATATTTATTTCATTCTAACCAAAATTAAGGATAAATTCAATTTTTGATTTTATTATCTGAAACACTAAAATGGTACCAAGAGTTTCACACCTTCCAACGGCCATCGAGGCCTTACTCGAAGAGTATCTGAATGTACATATAGACGTTCTGATGGATGAAATGGGAATGGTTTACCACCATCATAATGACCATTGTTATTAACATCTTTAAATACAGAAAGCAGATAAAAACCATCTTTCAAATTTGAAAATAAAAACCGACCTGTATGATCAACAGGAACAACATTTGTTTCTGTCGTTCTGCCTGTTTGTGTTGCTTTTACATAGAAGGACCCATTTTGAGCAGGGTGTTCGGAGATAATATTTCCTTCTATACTACCCAATTCGTATGAATCTAATGTTTGGAACCTCCAACGACGTGGTTTTTCATTTACTTCTGTACTATCCCAACGTTTTAGTTTCCGGAAATCTGCTGCTAATGTATACCACTGAAGAGACTGTAACTGAATTTTTGATTCTATTGCAACCATTGCGGGACCATCCCAGCGAAGAATTGTCGGAATAGTTTCTGTTGTATCTCTTATCAGTTCTATCCAATATGCATCAACTGTAGTATCTATGGCATCACTGAAGACCAACGTGATAGATGGCAGAAGCGGCATTTTTGTTGTGCTGTCTTTTATCGTTATCGATTCTAACCGAAGTGGAATTGTATCAGGAATTGAACTCCCGTTGCAAAACACTGAACAACTATTAGGATTTATTACATTTCGAGCTGAATCAGTAATTCCTCCGATTGTAATATTATATGTAACCGTAGAATCCTGCGGTTGTGTACGTAATACAAGTTTTTTCGGGTTTTGCCGCCTGATAAACCATTGATGCACAGTAAGTATTTCCTTGGTGAGTGTGTCAGTGATAGTAATTGTGGAACTGTCCGTCAAAACAATTGACTCTGAAAATGATAGTTCAAATGTACGATTGTCCACCGGCTCTGCCTTTATAAGAGCTGGCGCTGTTGTGTCTTCGCGGAATAACTGAATCGTAATACTATCAATTAAAGAATCTATTGATGAAAGAACAAAATCTTGACTGCAAACACCATAATCATCAACTTCAGGATCGTAAAGAAGATTCCGATATTCATCACGGATAGCAAAAATCCTGTATGTTCCCCAAGGTAATGCTGTAAATTTAAATGAACCATCAGAACCTGTTTGAGTAATAAAATCCGGGTTTTGAGTAGACGGATTAAGAGTATCAGGATCAATAAAGTCGAGATAATATGCATACACCATAATTCCGCTTTTTTGATCTTTTTCATTTCGGGGATATACTTTTCCTGCCAACACCCCTCTATCAACTGTATGACCTGTAGAAAAAGCGAGAGTATATGTATGTGCCATTCGAGTTTTTGTATAATACCCAATAACATCCGTACCAACATTGATAACATAGGTAGTATTTGGACGTAAACGCTTATTAAAAACTATTTCCACTTCTTTGCCGCTCCATTTGAATTCAATGTCACTTACATACGGTGAAATAAAAATCGATTCTTCTACAGAACGCTCGTCAACGTATTGATCAAAACGCAGACGTACAGAGCCGCCTTTAAACTGAGTCGAGCCGTTAACAGGGTCGGTTTCAATAATTGATGGTGGCGTACGATTAACTGGACCACCTGGAGGTGGCATACGGTGAGCACAACTGAAAGTAAGTATGACACACAAAACGATTAAACTCAAACGGAGTATTGTTATTGTCTCATTCATACCAGATTTAATTGTTTCGAAAAGAATTTTATTATTTTTGTTCCTCGTTTTTTTGTGCCCGTTGCATTTGAGCAAGTTTTTGTAATTGCCTCCGTGTTTTACGATAGAGTTGGACATTCTTTTGATGCTCACTATAATTAGCAGCAAAACGATGGCCACCATAGCCATCAGCAACGAAGTATAGGTAATTATGTTCTTCCGGATAGAGTGTTGCCAGAATTGACATTTTACCTGGATTATTAATTGGTCCCGGCGGTAATCCTTTGCGTCTGTAGGTATTGTATGGTGAATTTATATCGAGATCGCGGTACAATAAACGACGTTCTTCTCCAAGAGCATATTGTACTGTTGGATCAGCCTCTAATCTCATGTTTTTCCGTAATCTGTTCCAATATACACCTGCAATTCTTGATCTTTCCTCGTCATTGATAGCTTCTGCTTCTACAATTGATGCCAGTGTTAATATTTCGTGTTGAGTTACTTTGAGTTGTACTTGACGTTGCTTAAGACTGTCATTATAGAACAACAACATACTTTCTAGCATTCGCTTAACAATTTCTTCCTCTTCTGTTTGCCAGTTAAAACTATATGTAGCGGGTAGTAAATAACCTTCCAATGATTTCACTGTTAAATTATTTTTCTGGATAAACACCGTATCATGGCAAATATTTAAAAATTTTTCGGCATCGATGCCGAGTTCTCTTTGAAATCGTCGTGCAATTTGTACAAGGCGCCATCCTTCGGGTATTGTTACCGGTATTACAAGCAATGACTTCCCTTTGCTGATATCATACAGAAGTTGTTGGTTTGAATTACCAGAAGTAAATAAATATTTACCTGCTCGTATCGATTTTGTAACTCCAAGCATTCTCGCAGCTATTGTAAATGACCATTTATTCCTGATAACTCCGCTTGTAAATAATGAATCGCAAACTGCCTGAAAAGACATTCCTTTTGATATTGTAATTACAATGCCTTGTGGCTGGTCGAATATGTTCGGATACCACAACACATAAGCTATAAAAAGACCACCCGATAACAGTATTGTACAAATTACCAGAAGAATAATTTTCCACTTCACAACTTCTTTTCTCTCCGTTTACTTTTTTCAGTCATCACCCGTTCAAGACTTCGTGATTCGTCGATGATTCTTTCAAACAAACGCTGTATAGCATCATTTGATAACGGACCGGTGTTAAACGAGGTAACATTCTTCATTACTTCTTTTTCACGTTGAGGTGAATAAACTTCCATTCCCAGTTTCATTTTCAGTTTTCCTATTTCTTCCGCACACTTTGCGCGTTCATTCAACAGAGTTACTAACTGACGATCAATTTCATCGATACGTTCACGCCAACGTACAATCTCTTGCATTTCGTTGTTCACTTATATCTCCTTGTGAAACTAATTGAAGGTTTGGTTCAACTGCAATTGTTAGGGGTGATTCTTTTTTATGACAAAGGTATTTATATCCAACGAAAGCAACCATAGCAGCATTATCAGTACAATATTCAAGACGTGGGATACAAACTGTAAGACCGTATTTCTGCGCTTCTGCTTCCAGATATTTTCTAAGTGCAGTATTTGCAGCCACACCTCCGGCAACTGCTACAGTTTTTACTGCTTTTTTCTTTGCAGCACGGATTAATTTACCTACGAGCACCTCAACAACGCTTGCTTGGAAACCTGCACATACATCTTTAACAAACTGAGTTGGAGCTTCTGTTGGTTTAAAATTATATTTTTTTAAATAATACAACACCGATGTTTTTAAGCCACTGAAACTAAAACTAAACGAATCATCATTTAACCATGGACGTGGAAATTTAACTGCTTCAGCATTTCCTTCTCGTGCCAGTTTGTCGATCAATGGCCCACCGGGATATCCGATGCCGAGCATTTTTGCTACTTTATCGAATGCTTCACCGGCTGCATCATCTAGTGTTGTACCAAGTACTTCATACTCGAAAAAATTTTTTACATACACCAGTTGTGTATGGCCTCCGGAAACTGTCAGACTGACGAATGGAAATTCAGGTTTTGTTGATTCTAAAAACGGTGAAAGAAGATGTGCTTCAAGATGATTTACCCCAACAAACGGAATCGATAAACCAACTGACATCGCCTTTGCAAAACTAAGCCCTACAACAAGGGAACCAATAAGGCCAGGTCCTTTTACAGCCGCAATTGCTGAAATATCTTTTTTCGAAACAGATGCTTTATTGATAGCTTCATCAACTATTGGCACAATTAAACGCTGATGAGCACGTGAGGCAAGTTCCGGTACAACACCACCATAGCGGGAATGAAAATACTGTACCACTGTTACATTCGAAATAACAGTGTCATTATGTAGAACTGCTGCCGATGTTTCGTCGCAGGACGTTTCGATACCAAGTATAATCATACATTCTAATGATAACCAAAATTAATGCGCTGTGCAATAAAGAGAATCGTGTAATAGTACCTTAGGATGAAAACATAATTATATTGTTTTTCCCTTCGTTTATCACTATTTTTTTTATATATGAAAGAGTTAAAAAACAAAAATCTATTGCAAGTGCTATTTCTTACGGCTGTGATTTTTTCTCTTCAGGCCTGTTATACAGAACCGACACGTACACCAAAAGCACCGTTTGAACAGTTTAATAAACCGGTCACCTTTAATGTATTCCAATGGTTTACTGACGATACTGTGCTACAAACTGTTGTAATTAACTATCGCATTAAACCACAATTTTTTACATTTGTCAGGAAACGAGATCAACAGAGTTCTTTTTATCAGGCAGAAGGTGATTTAATTATCGAGCTCCGGAATACATATAATATTAGTATTGCTCATGCTTATAGACCAATACGTTTATTCTATAATGATGTTGTCTCCGAAAATACCCCTGATATTGAAGGTATGGTAGAACTTAAAGTTCATCCAGGTATATATCGAGTGTGGATAGAATTAAAAGATCAAAATTCAACACGAGAACTTTTTGATCGTGATATGAATATAACAGTTACACGCCCAGACTCTGGTTTTAAAATGACAACTCCTCTTTTTGTAATACCTTTACAAGATTCTACTGGTACAATAAAGAGTTTCGAGTTAATGAACCGCCCTTTAGTAGTACCATATGCATCGCACGGTGGAATAGTATTTCAAACAAACACATATCCAACAGACACAATACAACTTGAATGGACACTGCATCCAAAAGTCATCCCCATGGCTCAGTATAACGAAGTGTTTAAAGGAACAAGAGCTTCTTTATTTTCAAATCTTGTTATAAGAGAGAATAATTCACAGCTTCAACTTATTCAAGATTCAACAATACAAACGACAACACAATGGTATATTCCACTACCACTTGCAAAGCTCGAGCCGGGACTTTATAAACTTCAAATACGACTTCTGCACTCACAGAAAGGATTCTGTTTGGAGGAATATGAATTTCATGTGGTTTGGTTTAATAAACCACGATCACTCAATGATTCACGACTTGCTTTAGAAGTGCTAAGTTACATAACAACCGATAGTATTATAACCTCAATCGGATCTTTATCAACTCCCGATGGTATCAGGCGTTTCTACAGTTTTTGGAAACAATTTTCACCTGATACAAATATTGCATTTAATCCTGTAATGGCAGAATATTACAGACGTGTTGATGAAGCCATTGCACGATTTTCGTCTGAGGAATCGAACGATGGATATAAAAGCGATCGCGGGAAAATATTTATCTTATATGGAATACCAACCAAAACAGAATCCTTT
>FWPV01001541.1_pt1 | contig 63261 bp, 54 predicted proteins | sample 2228371 | NCBI WGS metagenome assembly FWPV01 (sample SAMEA103939776, study PRJEB20133) | metagenome
CCGGTTGCTGAGTGCAAAGCCTATCGAAGCAACCGCCTCAACTCCATTCTAATTCTAACCCCACCGGTTGCTGAGTGCAAAGCTTATCGAAGCAACCGCCTCAATTCCACTATGGTTCAATTCAAATACAATCTGGGATGACGAAAAAAGAAAAACCGCAGGCGTACCATCTCAATTCCACTATGGTTCAATTCAAATAAATTTAAAATTATGAAAGTAATAAATAAAGAAGGATTTTCCATCTCAATTCCACTATGGTTCAATTCAAATGAAGATTAAAAACAGGGGGGGGCTTAACCCCCCCGTTTTTGTCTCAATTCCACTATGGTTCAATTCAAATAGTACCTCGCCCCTTTTGGTGTAAAGGCAGAAGTGCTTATGTCTCAATTCCACTATGGTTCAATTCAAATTGGAAGTTCTACACGGACTGGCTTGGAGAATAACCTCCAGGCGTCTCAATTCCACTATGGTTCAATTCAAATACAAAAAAGAGTCTTTGATACATTAAAATATACTAAAGTAAATGTCTCAATTCCACTATGGTTCAATTCAAATTAAACATGCTTCCCAAGAAAATACTCCCCCAGCCTTCAGTCTCAATTCCACTATGGTTCAATTCAAATATGTTTTTTTTCCGAAATCCTCTTTTGTCTTGACTTTTTATAGTCTCAATTCCACTATGGTTCAATTCAAATACAAATTCAAACACTATCTATCGCATTGAGTATCCGATGCGGTGTCTCAATTCCACTATGGTTCAATTCAAATAAAACAACTAACTTTAGTAATCAGATACGATGAATTTGTAGAGTCTCAATTCCACTATGGTTCAATTCAAATTCAAGCCAGCCGCCGTAGAAAGGGCGCCAACACGGCGCCTGACTCAATTCCACTATGGTTCAATTCAAATGGTACCAATCGGGGTACCCACAACCCGCGGAACCTGTCGGACTCAATTCCACTATGATTCAATTCAAATAAAAAAAATATTAAAAAAATGAAAAATTACAAAACTCATGACTCAATTCCACTATGGTTCAATTCAAATTAGCCCCAGGCGTAGCCTGTGGGCTCCGCTCCTTTATTATCTCAATTCCACTATGGTTCAATTCAAATGTCATCGAGGGGGTGGCAGTCGGAGTTGGGACCGCTGGGTGTCTCAATTCCACTATGGTTCAATTCAAATTTAAAAAATTTAACCGCCGAAGATAAAAAACGTTTAAAAGTCTCAATTCCACTATGGTTCAATTCAAATCATAAATGATGTGAATGTACACATATCTGGAATTGGTTATGTCTCAATTCCACTATGGTTCAATTCAAATGTTCTTTAAATAAAATCATTTTTTTAAAATTAAAAAATTGTCTCAATTCCACTATGGTTCAATTCAAATTCCTGGCTTGGAGAATAACCTCCAGGCCAGTCGCCAAAAGGGGTCTCAATTCCACTATGGTTCAATTCAAATCCTTTGTATTTCTGTATGCATTAATTAAATAAATGCATACGGTCTCAATTCCACTATGGTTCAATTCAAATGAAAGCGAAGATTAAAAACAGGGGGGTAACCTCCCCGTCTCAATTCCACTATGGTTCAATTCAAATTGAAAAACATGAGTACAGAGGAGAGGATGAGGATATTAAGTCTCAATTCCACTATGGTTCAATTCAAATCGATGAAACAAACGATTAAGTGAAAAACGGGGGATGCGTCTCAATTCCACTATGGTTCAATTCAAATAAGAAATAAACGAAGAAGTAAACGATTAAGTAAAAAACGGGGTCTCAATTCCACTATGGTTCAATTCAAATGGGAAACCGCACAGCCGTTGCTGGATTAAACTTTGCAGAAGTCTCAATTCCACTATGGTTCAATTCAAATGTTCGGTGTAAGTGATTACACCGAAATAGACGCCCAAGGTCTCAATTCCACTATGGTTCAATTCAAATTAAAAGTAAATAATAAATATGAAAATCATTTAAACCAGGCTGTCTCAATTCCACTATGGTTCAATTCAAATCCCCTCTTTTTTTTATTTTTTTTCGTTCTTTGACATAGTCTCAATTCCACTATGGTTCAATTCAAATAAGAAGGATTTAATAAAATTATTGACATACCATTTCCTAAGTCTCAATTCCACTATGGTTCAATTCAAATTAAATAAATATGTTGATTTATTTAACAAAAATGATTTAGAGTCTCAATTCCACTATGGTTCAATTCAAATAACAAAAATACAAAGAATATGAAACCATCTAAAGAAGTTTATGTCTCAATTCCACTATGGTTCAATTCAAATTTTTTTTTGTTTGTTTGTTTGCATGCATTTAAAATGTGTCTCAATTCCACTATGGTTCAATTCAAATTTGCGTTTCTACAATCTTCTAATCTACATCTATCGTCAAAGTCTCAATTCCACTATGGTTCAATTCAAATCGTTTCGGCCGTCGCCCGTGGGATGGTCGTGTAAAAGCAAGTCTCAATTCCACTATGGTTCAATTCAAATAGAAAAAAAATGACAGATAAACAGGAAGGCAACATAGCAGGTCTCAATTCCACTATGGTTCAATTCAAATAAACAAGGAAGGGTGAGGGATTGCCCGAGCGGTCACGGGGTCTCAATTCCACTATGGTTCAATTCAAATATAGCAGAAAAAAATTATAATGAAAATCTTGAAAATAAGTCTCAATTCCACTATGGTTCAATTCAAATATGTCAAAAGAAGTTGACTCAGCCCTTACAGATTTAGAGTCTCAATTCCACTATGGTTCAATTCAAATAATATAATGTAATATATTGATGATGTGGGAACTTTTTTGTCTCAATTCCACTATGGTTCAATTCAAATTCGCAAAGAAGCCCGTGCATGGTTTAAAAACCATGAAAGTCTCAATTCCACTATGGTTCAATTCAAATCCTTGAATCCCAAGATGTAATGGTTGATATAGTTGTTGTCTCAATTCCACTATGGTTCAATTCAAATGTTATAGTTTGAGTTCAAGTTATTCAAATAATTCTGGGTCTCAATTCCACTATGGTTCAATTCAAATTAAATAAAGATTAAAAAACAGGGGGGGGATGCATTAACGGTCTCAATTCCACTATGGTTCAATTCAAATACTACAAAACCACTATATTTAAAATGAAAAGAAAGTACACTGTCTCAATTCCACTATGGTTCAATTCAAATTTCCTGGCTTGGGGAGTAATCCTCAAGCCAGTCGCCAAAAGGGGTCTCAATTCCACTATGGTTCAATTCAAATAGGGTGTTAAAAATGTTAAATGAAGAAGTTGAAGATGGCGTCTCAATTCCACTATGGTTCAATTCAAATATAATAATAAATATGAAAGTAATTCAAAACAGGCTTCGTCTCAATTCCACTATGGTTCAATTCAAATAAATCCTGAAGTCGCAAAGGCTTTGGAAGGGCTTCGTGTCTCAATTCCACTATGGTTCAATTCAAATTTAAAAACAGGGGGGTTAACCCCCCCCGTTTTTTTATGTCTCAATTCCACTATGGTTCAATTCAAATCCTGTTAAGGGATAAGCCAGCCACTACACCTGAAAGTATCCTGTCTCAATTCCACTATGGTTCAATTCAAATTTGAAGATGGTGTTGATGAGGGTGTTGATGAGGGTGTTGATGAGGTCTCAATTCCACTATGGTTCAATTCAAATGGGTTACCTGCAACATTCGTCCATTCATAACAAGGAGGTCTCAATTCCACTATGGTTCAATTCAAATGAAAGCAAGTGACCTTCCTAAGGAGGCATCTAAAATTTTAGTCTCAATTCCACTATGGTTCAATTCAAATGGTGTAAAAACAGGGGGGGATGCCATTAACGCATCCCCGTCTCAATTCCACTATGGTTCAATTCAAATGAAATAGACGCCGTGGTTTATGATGGCGTCTATACGAATGGGTCTCAATTCCACTATGGTTCAATTCAAATTGTGATGTTAACCCGTTTCTTACGAGAAACGGGAGATATGTCTCAATTCCACTATGGTTCAATTCAAATGATTTTAATACTCCTAAGAGAAGCATATAAAAATGCTTCGTCTCAATTCCACTATGGTTCAATTCAAATCTTCTATACTTGAAGCTACAACTGTTACTTTAATTGTTTTGTCTCAATTCCACTATGGTTCAATTCAAATGTATATAGAGATGATAAGTTGATATTAGAAGAAGCGAGTCTCAATTCCACTATGGTTCAATTCAAATATAAAAAAAGGAAATCGTGTAATTGATGTAAAAAAAATAAAGTCTCAATTCCACTATGGTTCAATTCAAATATGCCAGAGCCTATTGCAAGATTAATTATCAGTGCAAAGTCTCAATTCCACTATGGTTCAATTCAAATGTGTTTTATTATGTGGGTTATATTTAAATTTTGTTATAGAAGTCTCAATTCCACTATGGTTCAATTCAAATCCGTTTTATTGTTATAAAATTAATATGTTTTTTTATTATTTGCAAGTGTTCATTTTTACTTATTTAAACTTCGTAAGAAAATTTAGAAAAAATAAGGGGGATCGAAGTAGCAATTTAAGGTTAAATTTTATTAAAAGATTAATTTTTAAGAATAGAATAAGTAAATTAAAGGGGGATCGAAGTATAAACAATTGAAAATATTTAAAAAAATGACAAAAATCATAAAGAATTTTTATCACAATTTCCGGTTTTTCACACAGAAGAATCATAGTCGCACGACTATTTTTATTGCAAAAAATTAAACAGTTAAAGTTTAAATCAGGCAACTTCCATAATTTTTTTAACTTTTTCAAGATATTCATTAGACTTAGAATGATTTCCGAGTTTAGATTCAATATGATAGAGAAAATAATAAGCGGTTAAAATATCCTTATTAGCTTTAGGAAACGATATTGATTTTTCGACCTGTTCTTTTGCACTTGTATAATCTTTATTTAGAAAATAAGCAAGAGCCAGAGTATATCTTACATAATAATCAGTTTTGTATTTACAAAATTTCAATAATGTTTCTATTGCCAGGTTGTAATTATTTTTAATTATATAGATACGGGCAAGTTTTTCTGCAATAAATGCTTTACTGAGTTTTCTTTTTTCAAAGGGGAAAGGATAAGATAATGCTCTTTTAAAGCATTTTTCAGCATAAAAAAGAGAATCTTCCATTTCAGAGGGAGATTTTGAATTTTTAGAAAGAAGTAGGTACTTTTTGAGATAATATTTCCCCATACTATAGAGTTTAAACACACCTTCCATAAAACCATCATAATCAGCGCCAGCATAAATAGCAGGATTTTTATTTATTTCAAAAGTATTATTTAAGTCTTTAGCACAACATTTATTTATATATTCAATTGAAGAATTTATAAATTTAACATCAGATTCAATTTCAAAATCATTGTTTAATTTATCAATCTGCTGTTCAATTAATTGTCTATAATCCCACTTATGAGAAATTAGCTGATAGTATGCAGCTGCAATATTATAGAGAGATTTAATATATTCTTTTTTATAACGAATTAGTCTTTTTTCATCAACAATAGGAATTATCTCATAAACTTCTTCAACTTTCCGGAATGCTTTAATTCCATCGGTAATTAAATTTCTGACTTCTGTTATGGTATTTTTATCAGGATAATTATTTTTTCCAAAAAGTATAACAGGGGGAAGGATATTTGTAAGCAAGACACCTTTCCTATATAAATCAGTAATTCGATTAGGTTCCAGTTCAAGGGCTTTATTAATAGATTCTATTGATTTTTCAGCATCTTTTCTGATAGAGCCATCGCGTCTTCCGCCTCTTGTAGTTAGTTCAAGGCAGAATTGATAATAACTATATGCAAGATTAGAATAATAACCGGGGTCATCGGGTTTTAATTCGATACATCTTTTTCTAATGTTAATGGTTATTTTTCTATATCTTTTTTTGACTTTGAGATATTTTTGAATATCGGAATCTGATTTTAATTCTTTTTTTAAGTTTATATAAACCTCAGAAAGCTTAGCCGTAGCAAAAGATAAAGCATTAAGTAAATTATGATTATTCCAGAAGACGTGTTTTTCAGATAACGATTCAAGCGGTTCAAATAATTCGCAAATTTCCAGCCAATTATTTTTTCTGGACAGACTTTTTATCTGTTGAAGTAATAATTCATCTTCCGAATAAGAGACAAACTCTTTTTCATCAATAGCGAAGCAATAAGGAGTATAATCCTGAAAGTCAGGTTCAGGGAAAATAATTTTTCTAATCAGACTTTTAACAGAAGAAGAAATTAAGTCAAGTTTTTTTACGATGGAAAAATCAATTTCGAGGCATTTTTTTGAATATCTAAAATCATCAATACAAATTTCATAACAAAAAGCATCTTCCAATTCGGAGGTTAAAAAATAAGCAATACCATAAGAAATATTACCGAGTTTGAGTTTAGAAACATCAAAATATTTAACAATCCTTTCAAGGTAATCACCTTTCCAGAAAACCTGACCAAGTCTAAGTCTCTGTTCAGAAGAGAACGCTATGAAAAGAATATACTTCATATTTAAAATTATTAGTTAAATAATATTTGTTAATTCATTTTTTTCAATACCGAGTACTTCTTTATCAATATATTTTCTACTTTCACTAAAGAAGAACAGGACAGAGTCTTTTTCTTTATCAATGGCTTTTCTCAATTCTTTTTTCAGATTGAGAAACTGAGTTTCTGTAAGTTCACCTTCAAAGGCAGAATTCTGGACCCATTCGAGGTATTTCCTGAAAATTTTTAATACCCTTGAAAGTCTATGAGGTGACGATATGTCGTAAACTGCGATGTAATACAATTTCATTAGTTTTAATTTTAATTTTTATGGTTTATTATAAAATGGTTTAAATTCTTCTTTATCTTTTAAATGGTTTATCAGCTTATGGCATTCAAGTCTAATAATAGTTCTATAGGAGGTACTTCTTTTGAGTTTTTCATTAATAATAGTTGATTTAAGTCTATTTTCAAGATTTTCAATAAAAATTTTTTTAATATTATTTTTCATAGTAAAAATACCTTCTCTAAGGAAAAAATCATTTTCATCTAATAAATCTTTGTTAACCAATTTGAAAATAGTTTTATCGACAATAACCGGTTTAAAGATTTCTGCTAAATCAAAGGAAAGTGGGAGTCTGTTTTCCCCGGGAGAATGTAAAAATCCAATAGAGGGTAAAAGGCCGGTTCTGTAAATTTCATTCAAGCAAACGCCATAAAGAACAGCATTGCCATAGGAAATTAAGCAATTAATCATATTATCGGGCGGTCTTTTTACGCGTTTTGTAAATTCAATTTCCTTTTTGAAAATTTTTTTCCATGATTTATAATAAATTGCCTTTATATTTCCTTCAATACCCATCAACTCTCCTATTGATAATGAAGAATCAAGACTATTAATTAACAAATTTATATTATCGATTTCTTCCTCAAGCTCAATATTCCTGTATTTATAGTAAAGAAGATTGGCCACAGAATTTAAGGCAGCTCCTTTAACAAAGGCAGAAGCAAGTTTTAATCTTTTTTCATAGTCATTATAAAAGTTGACCTGCAAAATTGCAAGAGAGCCGGAATTAATTGAGTTAACAGGAATAAAACTACCAATATATTTTCCGTAATAATTAAAACTATGAATAAGAATTCCATAATTAGAAGCCATAGAGAGAAATCTTGAATTAAATCTTATATCCCCGAAAGTAAAAATAGACTCAATATTATCAGCAGGTATAAATTTTTTAGAAGAATATTCAGAATCAGCAGGAGGAGGAATAATAACATCAGGTTCCTGCAAATCAATATCTGCTTCATAAGCAGGTTCTTTATCAGGATTTGATTCAATTAGTAAAGTGTTATCTTTTTTTCTTAAAATTGAGTTTGAAAAGATAAAAAGGTTTTGTTTCATATTAATTTATTAATTAATTTTTTTATAATCTAAATTTTCTTCTTTTAAAACCAAGACCCTCACCCCACAGGTATCTGCAAAAATTAATTATAACGCGTAACCTTAATAATATAAATACAGCCAACTATTTTTAAATAATTAATACCCCGCAAAATAAATACTAACGACAAAGTAAAATTCAAATCAAAGAACCACTATTAGTCAATAATTCTAAATTTATCTAAATCGGCAATAATTCCGTACATATATTTTTCTCCAAGTTCGTTAGGACCTGAAATCATAAAAATATGTTCTAATTCAATATCATTTACAGCAGTACTGACAATTTTATTAATTTTATTTCTGTACTGGAGAATAATATCAGTTTTTGAACTTTTACCGTAAAATTTTTCAGCTAATTTATATATTGATTCAGAATTTTTTCCTTCTCTTTTTATATTAATAAGGTGATAGTATAAGTCAAACTTTTTTGGTTCTAATTTTATGGGTTCATTACTACCGAAAAATATTTCTTTACGTCTTGAATTAACATAAAGTACATCTGAAGATTTAATTTTTAATTGTTGCTGTGTGTATTTAACCAAATCAATATAAGACATTTTAGTAAAAATTTTATTATTTGTTAAGTCACCAAGTAAGGTGCGGAGTTTTACATAAGGAATTTCCGCAATTTCAATTTTTTTCTCTTCAGATTGGGTTTCCGGGAAAAATTTTGAAAATTCCAGTGATTCATCGACAAGAACATGATATAGTTTGTCATCCATTCTACCGAAAAGTGATAAAGCAAAGGCAAGATCAACACTCATAGTTTTTCTACCCCCGGATATAGAACAATGTAAAACTGTGTTTTTGTCTCTGGTTTTTTCTTTGATTATTTCACAAACTTTATTCGGAAAAAGAATATTATGTTTATCGTTTCGGATATCATACAATTCGACAGATTGCTCATTTGCGACAAAAATATTTTTTTCTGAAAAGTTAGGGATTTTAATCTTATATTTTTTACATAACCTAAGAAGTTCTTTTTTAAGTGCCGGATATTTTCTTTTTTTATTGTATTCCGTATCCATACCGAGAATAACATCCCTGCCCCTTGAAGTAGTAATAACAACGATTTCATCAATCTGAATTTTTTTCTTTACAGCAAGACTGTAAAGAGTTTCTGAAATAATTTGTGGTGTCAGACCACTTACAGCTATTAAAATATTCTTATTCATTAAAATAATTCTTTGATATTAAATGTTTTTATATTAATTTGTTTGCCAAGAGATACAAGGTATGGATTATCATTTGTAAGGACTAAATTTGCTTCACCAAAAGTACCGCCAGTAACATTTCTCAGAACTTCAATTTCATAGATATCGGATTTTGTAGTTTTCTTTTTGTCTTTGCAGGAATATAAATATAAGCGGCAGTCTCTGGTAAACATAACATCAATTTCACTACTAATACCACCCTTTTTTACTTTTACGGAATATTTAATATCATCAGGATAATATTTTTCCTTTAATGTTAAAAATAAAAGAGATTCCAGCCAGTCACCAAAATTAAAACCTCTCTGGTCGAAATTTAATTTGATATTATTCTTCTTATCAATCAGAGTAATTCTATTATAACTTTTACTAAAAATGAAATCTTTGAACTGTTTTGACACTTTTGAGAATTCAAGTTTAATTTCTTTTTTTGCGTAGTTATAAAAATTTACGAATTCGGAAAATCTTGATTTGTCAAAATTTTTAAATAACTTATTATAATCTTGTGCCATACCTGAAGAAGTTTTTTCATCAGTTATTTTATAACCGTGCGCAAGCAGGTAATCGTCAACATTAATTTTAAGTGAGACTTCAATATCGGGATGATTTAACGGATTCAGAAAAATCAACTTACGCTCAACAGGATTATGATAAATAATCTTTTTATCAACAGACCGGAAAATTTCGTAAGCAGCAACAGCCATAGTTTTCGTTCCACCTGTTAAATTCAGGATAACCTCATCATCACTTTTTCTGATTACATCCATACATACTTTTTTAACATCATCAATATCATAAGCATCAAGTTTTTTATTAAAAATTACCGTGTCAATGTTATATTTATTAAATAATTTTTTTAGATTAAGAGCCACCATTTCTTCTTCTTTAGTAATCAAAAGCATAACTTTTTGTGGTTTTAGTTCTAAAACCGGGATTACATTAGCCATTGCCTGCCTGGAAACGAGACAAATAATAGTTTTCATAAAATTAAATAGAATATCTTCTGAATTTTACAAAATTAAATTTAGAATATTTAGTACCATTTTTTAATTCTTTAGTAATTCTTTTTGTAGTAGAAGCCACGCATAATACATTCCTTTTCAGGAGCATATTAATCAGGCAGAAACTAAAAGTCATCTCACCCATTATATGAACTGCATTCTTAGCATCTTTAGATTTATTAAGGATATTAATAATTTTCTTACAATATTTTTCAGAAAGAATTTTTATATCTTTAGAAGAATATTTCGGATTAATATCCGGGAATGGTAAATCGATAACCGAATAAAATTTTTTCACAGCAGAATTAATCTGTTTTCTACTCCATAAATCAGAAGGATGATTAGATAAGTTAATAAGCATAGTTTTAAATTAAAAATAATTTAAAAAATTATTTTAAAATACTCGTTTTTTTAAATATTGTTAAATTAAAATTGAATAATTATCTAAAATATTTATTAATAAATAAATTTATTTATATATTTAGCTCAAAAACTTTATTACAAACTTTATTTATTTGTTCAATTGCAGATGTTGATGGTATTGGGTTAGGTCTTATTCCAGCATGGTCAATATCGTTTCTGATATCTGTAATTTGACACCACAATTCTGCTATATTTCTGGAATATCTGAAATTATCCCCTCCATTTTTAAGAACTTCAATTTCTTTACCAAGTTCATTCTTTATATCTTCTCTGTCATCTGAATTTTGGGGATCTTTTGATTCTTTCAAACAAAATATTGATATAAAATATTCCCGAAGAAGAGTAATTGCTTGTTGAAACTGATTTGTATTTAGATAAAATTTAATAATTTCTTTTTGAATATTCATCCCTTGATTAGAAAATAAATCATCGTTATTTAGGCACATAGATTGATACTTCAGTAAAATTTTTTCAAGAATCCTTGCGAAAGGTCTCGAAGATGAAATATTTTCCAAATCATTTTTAATTTCATTAATTTGATTATTTAGTAAGGATATCTCTTTACATATTTCATTAGTTCTAATTAAAGAAAAGGAATTGGTTATCCTTTTTAAGGTTTCTCCAACCTTTGCAAGATATTCTGCTTTATGATTGTAATCCTCAATATGTGTTTTTGAATGAATTTTTTTTAAAATATCTCTAAGGAAAGTAGAATCATTTCTTTTAATAAAAAAGTCAGCTGCATTCGTCCAATCTATAAAATCTAAAAAAGGAATTAAGCTAAAAACAGGAGAACAATTATTTTCATCTTTTGCCTCAAATGCTCCATAAAGAATATCATAAATTTTAATTGACTTAATTAACCTTAGATAAACAGCAACAGACAAGACTATCATAGGTTGAGACCTAAAACCATGAGTAATATCAAAAACAAGTTCACAACTTTCAGGGATTTTGTCGGCAATTTTTTCAAAAATCTCCATTAATTCATCCTGAGTTTTTCCGTATGGAACTTCTATTTCTATTAGTTCACAATTTATTCTTTCTTTAATTTTATCGTAATGTTTTTCTTTTGCTTCTTTTGTTAAGACAATAAAAATTTTCTCAGGATTAAAAAATTTATTACAAGCTTCAGCAAAATAACAAGTCTTAAAAGTATTTTCTTTGTATTTATATGTAGATTCTTGATAGTTCCCAGTACCAAGAAATGATAATATATACATATTAAAATATATAATAATTTTGTAAAGATAACGCTATAAATAACCTATAAAAGGTTTATAATTTAAAATTTAATGTAAAAGCAATTCCATTTTGAATAATATTCTCCAGATTTGATACTTCACCTTTAACCGTACATCTGCCATAAAATTCCTTTTTTAAATTAGTTTTAAAAACACTACCGGGCAAAATAAAAATAATTGGTTTTTTAAAAGGATTTTTTGATAAAGCATAATCTTCCCCAAGTTTACCATACTTAACATGAAAATCATAATATGATTCTACAATAGCATCATCTTTAGATGGAAGATAATTACTTAATGTTATAAAAGCATTTGAGTCTTCAATATCTCTGAAACCATTGAATATATCATACTTATAAGAATTCATATCAAATTCTCCATATCCGCTTGATTTTTTCTTTCCGAAACCAATTTCAAATACTTCTCTAAAAAGATTCTCGCATTCAAATAATTTATAATTTTTCTCATCAATTATTTTAATAAAAATAGTATAAAAAACATCTTTTTCTAAAAATTTAGGGGCATAGGAAAACAATTGACCCTCTTTTGAAGATAGAGTTTTTCTTGAAATTTCAACACTTACTCGTAAATCAGATTTATAAAAATCTTTTTCTTTCAATTTCTTTTTTTCATTATTATCATTTCGGTTCTTTTCCTTATTATATTTCGCATTTAAAATTTCAGAAAATTGTTTTTTCTCATCCAATATTGCATACAACTCATCTATGGTAAGATATTTTATTTTTTTCTCAATCTTGTGCTTTAAAAAGTTTATTATTTTATCTTCTTTTTGGGAAATACTTGATTTTACTTCAAACGGTAAATGTGGTATTGGTAAATATACATTATCCCCTATTGAATAAAAGGCGTTTGAAATGGTAAAAATTGGTTTACCTTCCGAATAAAATTTGAGAAAATCTAAAAGAGAATGACTTCCTTTGTATTCACTTAACCTCCAGCAAAAATGTCCAAATAATGTATCAGATTGAAGTTCTGTAAAAAAACCTGACTTTGGTTTTATATTAATTTGATAAATATTGTTCATATTTACTCCTCGATTTTGAATTTACACCAACCTATGTGATTTAAGTTATTATTAATTCTAAACGAAACAGTAGTATGCGCTTCTTCATAAATTCCTTTCCTTTTTTTACTTTTACTTTTAAATTTTGGAATTCTTCCTTTTGTTACTTTAAACCAACTACCCCCACCAAAACCAATGTTAAGTAAATATTCATCCTTTTCTAAAATAACACTGGATATATTTTGAAGTGCTTCATAAAATAAATTAGCACCACTGTTATTATTTCTATTATTTATAAATTTTTCAATAGATTTTTGTGCCAAATTAATCTGTTTATTACTATAATCCTTAAGTTTATTTTTTAGCTCTTTGATATCCAGGTTACCGTTTTTCATTACATACATTTCGAACTCAACATCTTTCTTCAAACAAATTAGAGATATTTTTGGGGGGCGGTTGGTAGTCAGCATAACAACAAAATTTTCATAAGAAATAAAATCTGAATCTCTAATAACAAACTTATCTTTAATCTCTGCTTTATTAGGATCAATCCCTAACTTTTCAATATTAAGAATTGTTAACAAAGCACCTTTTATGGAACTTGCAGGTATATAAAATTTATTATTTGAATTCACAAATTCTCTTACAAATTTTTGCCCTTCTGCACTTGGATTATTTACAAGCTCAAAAAAATCTTTTCGAATTATAAGTCTATATAAATAATCATCTTTATTCAAATAATTTTGAGATTCTTTAAATAAATTAATTATTTCATTTAAAGAATATTGTTTCTTAAAATCGAATTGCTTTTTCTCTGCAAGTATTTTTGATAATTTAAAAAAATCTAATCTGCAAAACATATCATACCTTATCACATAATCAAGCCCATATCCAAGCTCATCTCCGCTTGATATATGCAGAGGAGTTAAAGTTTTAAATTTAAATTTCATCATTTTTTAATAATTTATTTTTTTTCCTCTAATTTAATTTCAACGGCTCCATAACCTCTACTACCTGAACCACCTAAGTAATCATTATTTAACAATTTGATGCCTTCTTTTAACACTTCTTTGATTTTATTAAGTTCTTCATCGTCAACATATCTAATTAATATTTCTCCTTCAAATGTAATTTCCGGGGGTATTCTTTCAATTGTTCTTAATCCACCATCCATAGCAGTACCTTTTCTTCTATTAATTACTATTTCTGTTTTGAATTCAGTAGTGTATTTGCCGGAATAAAATTTTTCTTTATCAGAATCAATTAAAAACAAATCTCTGAATATCAATCTTGTCGGAGATTCATATTCATCAATATCTTTCTCTTTTTCTTTTTTGAAATCATTATTAATACCGAATATTTTATTCAACAATTCATTCTTTTCACCATCAGGATAATTTTCACTTTCTGTTTCCAATAAACATCTTATTTTCCCCTTTAAAGAACTGCCAGGTATATAAGGTAAATTTGATATAGGATCCTTAATAACTGCGGAATCAACACCACCTATCTGTAATTTATCATTGCCGGAACCAATGTGCATTCCTGTTTTAGTTTTTAGAGTGATTTTAAAATTAGATTTTTTCATAACTTTTTATTTTAATTTTAAAAAATAATTTTTTTTATTTAGGGAAATACCCGACTAAAGCTTCAAAATGTAATTTGAAAGCATCTAAATTTTTTTGAAATAATTCATCATCACTTTGAACAATTATCGCTATACGGTTAGAGAAAAACTTACCGAAGTTAATAATTTTTAACCTTTTTACAGAATACTCTACCTGAGCTTTTAACATAATTAACTGAATTTTCTTTTCTTCAATACTGGATTTATTATGGTAAATTTTTAAAAAATTATCATAATATTTTCTTACCTGATTTATCGTAATCTTCTTACTTTGTACATCATCTTTAGATAATTTTTCTGCTAAGTCTTTTACGGTATTTTCCCCCATATCGCTAATTAATTTTTTCAATACTAATCCATTATCATCAATCAATCTATCAACATCGAAGCTAAAATTTTGATTTTGTTTTTGGTTTTGATTTTGATAATTTGCCATATTTTTAAATTTAGTTTATAATAATTATTTATTTCTTAATTTATAAATTGCCGTACAAACGGCAGGATACAAAATTCTTTCTATTTTTTTTGCCTGTTCATTATCTTTATTTATAGACAATACATTATAAAAAAATTGAGCAAGTTCTTCATCTTTCGATTTAAAATTTCCATTTTTATCTTTCAAGTTTCTATTTATAGAATATGTTAAAAGAGGATGCCACATTAATTTTGATGTATCTTTATTTTCTTTATATTGTTTAATAAGCTCAGAAATAGTAAATAAATTCCGTAAAATTCCTGCTGATATTTCTTCTTTGCCGTTTTCAGATTTGGTTCCCCATTTTACAAGTTTATCTGAATATTTTATTAAGTCTTCTAACTCGGTATTTTTTATAACTGTATCAAAAATAAACAATGATGCTTTATTTTTTTCCTCAAAAAAACATTTTTTATCATATTTTATTACATTCTCTATATCTTTATATTCTAAATCATTTCTTTTTGCATTATGTTGATTTGATTCTGCAAAATCAACTACCAGTCTTATAGGAGTAGAATGTTTAAAATGAGTTATACTATAAGATAAATGAATCTCTTTATTATTACATGTGAAATCTCTAAAAGTATCATTAAAATTCTTTATAAGTTCCAATGCTCTACTTTGAGGACAAACGAAAACTATATCATCCCCGCCAGCATAAATTGTATAAACACAAGCGTCATGTGAACCATTATAATTATCTTTTAAAAATCCATTCAAGAAGAAACTAAAAAAGTATTTATAGTGATTGCTAAATGTTGTGGTCCTTGAAATAGCAGTTAAATTATATTCGTCATCGCGTAATCCGAAAGCCATAATCAAACCTAAATTATCTACATCACCTTTTATTAATGTTAAGTATTTAGCTCCATCATTTTGTTCACTCATCTTCTCAAAATCCATTATTCTGTTTTCAAATTTAGTACAATAATTAGCTACATCAATAAAAGAACAATTCTTCAACCTTTTAACAACTTCAGAGCTACCTTTCTTTATATCTAACATTTCATCAAGGTCAGGGTTGAGTAAAATTTTCCTCGACTCAGTAATTTGTCTATTTTTAATTTCTTTTAAATCATAAATTTTTTCTTCATCTATTGTCAAATTATCATTTTCAAATTCTATAACAATATTATTATCAGTAATCTTATCACCGACTAAATATTCTTTCTTTACCTGCGATGACACTTCAATTTCCGAATCATCGTCCGATAAGGGTAAAATTTTTGAAACTTCTCCCTCAAACATAGGTTTATCAGTAACAGAACATTTAACTCTATCACTCTCAAAATTTGTGATAAATTCTTTAGATATAATAAAATTATTATCTATGTTTTGAGATTTATTAAAGAATATATTTTTAAAAATTGTGCTTTTTTCTTTTAATAAATTTTGCTCAACTTCTTCAATAACTTCTCCAAATGTAATTTTCTTTCTTTTTAAATCTAAATAGTTAAATGAAGCAGTTGCCGAAATAAATTTTAAATCATAATGAAATACTTTAATCAAATACTTTTCAATTTTATTTTTTGCAGAATTATATTTATTACTAAAATCTTTTAAATCTGGTAGAATAATATAGAATTTACCACCAGCTAACATAATTAAATTATTCTCTGGTAAATCAAATTCCTCGAGGAAAACAGAAGCAAACATTCTTGATAAAATCTGTATATAAATAGAACGACCTCTTAATATCTTAGCTGCTCTTGTCTTATTTATATCTGTAATATAGTTCTGAATACCGGGTATATCACCAGCAAGCAATACCAAATTTGACTTTGAAATATCATCTTTCTTTGTTCTGTAAATAGATAATGCTAAACCTGCAACATCTTTCAGATGATTGTATAATGAAATATCAGTCTCCTCACTACCTGTAAAATCAGGTATACACCACAAATACTTTTCAAAAACAATAAGCAATAAATTTATTAATGTATTAAAATCTTTTTCAGTTTCATAGAATAACATAATAGTTTTGAAGTCATCGATAAAATTAAACCAATCACTCTTTTTATATTTAAAATCGCCAATATTATTTTTTTCTTTTGGTATTAATACATCGTAATTTTTCTTAGTAAGATAAGAATGCTTATAAAATCTAAGCGGAGTCTGATAATCAGAATTTAAATTAATTTTAGAATTTAAAGAACAAAGATAATCATAACCCCAGACAATTTTTTTATCTTCATCAAGTTCTTTTTCAACTCTCTCGCTTGCTGATAAATGGTCAGCTTCCTTTAAAATATCTAACAGTTCATCTTTCTCATTTCTGTCATGATGATACCTAACAAGATAAATTAGCTTATCTACATTTTTTAGGTCCTGATTTTCTTTATTATTTGCCCCACTATCCAAGATAAATTCAAATAAATCCCTGTGTTCTTTAATAAATTTTTCTGATTCATATTGATGAGTATCATATTCATCAAAACATCTTTGACGAAATTTTCCTATATCGTGTAATAAACCTGCTAAAATTAATAATTTTTCTTCTATGTTCATAATATTATTTTTTTATTCAAAATTAATTTAATTAAATATCAATTACAAAGAACGAAAGGTTTTAGAAAGATTTTTGTTATTAAGAAGAATTATTTGCTTCAGTAACATAATCATTAATTACTTTTACACAGCCAAATCCGAGGCTATTGTTAATACCGAATCCTGCATCGTAACCAATTCTTATTAGTTCTGTTGGTCCAGATATTTCAAATGTCATATTATATGCTTTCAGGTTAACTTCGTTTTTATCACCTTCTTTTATTGTAATAAGGCTTGGTTTGTATTTGTCAAGTAATTTGTAAGAATCAAGGGTTTTTTCTGATATTTTAGTATCGTTATGCTGAGCATAAACTATATATTTCTCTTCAAGATTTGTTTTTAAATATTTAAAATAATCTTCATCATCAGGTTTGAGAAACACAATTTTTTCTTCGTTATTAATTATTTCCTTTTTCTTTAGAAGTATTGGTGAGAGAGTTTTAAATTGCATAGTTTCTTTGAATGTCGGGTCTGGTAATCTTTCAATAAATTTAATTTTAAATATAGCAAGTTCATCTCCGTTATATATTGTTAATTGTTGTTTTTGAAACAATCCTAATACAATATTCTCTGCAATATCATCAATGAGCATAGAAATAATTAAATACAGTTGTGGAGATTTTACTTTCAGATACCGCCCGTCAGTTTCGAATTCCGGTATATTAAGTCTTGAGAAGGAGAACATTTTGAATTTTTTAAATCCCGAGCTGTAAGCTTCGTTATGCAACCATTCCCCGAATTCTTTATTTGCTGAAGAAAGGGTTTTGTAAATGAAGCAAGAGATGTAATATTGATAATTAAATGGGATTAATTGATATTCTTTATTTTGCTTCAGGGTTAATTTAAACCTCATTTACTATTCCCTTTATCTTTTCACCCAATAATATCATATAAAATAATTTAGAGCATTTTAATAAATAATAATTTCAAAATCAATAAAAAAATTTATTCATCTTTTTAAGAATTAATATTATTTTAGAGAAAAAAATTTCTCTACAAATTTTGCTTTTGAGAAGGAATTGGTTTATTATCCCGAAGTTTTAATTAAGGTTAAAGATTATTTTTTTGTTAATTCTATTTTCAGAGGTTTGCTAACTTCACCCCAGTATAGTGAGAGGTGATTGAACGGGATTTCTATTTTCCTTGAATCGAATGCGGTTTTTAATCTTTTTCTGTATTCCCTTGCGAGTGCCCATTGTTCGTGTGGTTTTGTTTTCATTCTTGCGCGTATTATAATGGAGGAGTTATCAAATTTTTCCAATCCAAATATTTCAAACGGAGCAAGGAATTTTTCTTTATAATTTTCATCATTATATAGTTCTGCTGCTACTTCATCCATTGTTTTTATTACGGTATCGACATTTTCTTTATAAGCGACAGGAATATCCAAGAGAATAGCAGACCATTCTTTTGTGATGTTTGCAAGTGAATCGATTTTTCCAGCCTCAATGACATGCACAACACCAGACATATCTCTCAGAACAATAGTTCTCAATTGAATTTCCTCAACGGTTCCGATTATTCCATTAATGGTAGCAATATCGCCTACTCTCAATTGATTTTCGAGTAATATAAAGAACCCGGATATAATATCTTTTATTAATGATTGAGCGCCGAAACCAATGGCTAATCCAACGATTCCAGCACCAGCAAGAATTGGAGCAATTTCAACACCGATTGTTTTTAAGAACATTATAATAAAGATAATCCATATAGTCACCTTTCCTGTTTTACAAATAATATTCATAATAGTGTTTATTCGCTTCTCAGATTCAATGTTATCGGAAAGGGTTTTTTCAATTCGGGTGATAATAATTTTTCTAATCCTTTTTATAATAAGAGAGAAAAGCTTCAAAGAAATGAATAATAAGATTAATAATACAACGATTGAAGGCAGGTGTTGTATTATCCATTCAACCCCTTTATCAATTAAATTTATCCAGTATTCCGCATTAAAATATTTTTCCATAATATCTTTATTTTAAGATATTATGTTAATTATTTTTTTTCACTTAATCAATTAAAATGCGTAATCATTAATATCCGCAGGAAATACTCAATTTAATAAATTTCCCCTATCTACAATTAGAAATTAAAATAATATTTAGTTTTAACTTTTATAGTTTTTCCAAGTAAATTTAATTAAAGAGTAATTATTCCCTGTTAATAAATGTTATTATCGAATTAATCAGTGATTCATCAATGCAAGTTGATTCAATACCAATAGAATAGATAAAATTCTTATTCACTGACCAGATTTTATAATAGCACTTATCAGAGGGTGGATTAAAATGCCTGAAATGAGAGCAATTTCCAGAATAAATAATTTTACCACCATCAGGCAAAATGTCTCCTTCTTCATATTCTTTTCCATTGACAGGGGTACCGAATTTATTTACGCTGTTGTATGCAATTATAACCGGATCATCATTTTGATTGGTTGCCCATGTTAATTTAATAAAATAGCATGTGAATCTTATGGTAAAATATTCCGGATTTGCAGGGGCAGTGTTTTCATCGCGTAATTCTGTCCCGGATTTCCCATTAGCGTTTAAATCCTGATTTATGGTTAGTGATTTTTGTGCAAATACACTACCGGTGATTACAATCAGGATAAGCAGAAATAATATTTTGAGTTTCATTTAAATAAAGTTTTGTTAAAAATAAATGAGCAAATACGGTGCCATATAAAACGATAAAAGTACAAGTGAAAAACCTAAATTAGAAATTTATAATATCTCAAATTGAGAAAAATATTCTCATTTTAATACTTAAACAATAAAAATATGGTATTTCAGATATTGTATATTTCATATTTTTGTTGGTTTTCCCCTTAAATAAATTATAATTTTATTAATAAAAAAATTTTTTAACTTTTAGAAAATTGTATTATGTAAAGTTGTTTTTTTTTTATATTACCAAAAAAGTAACGTTTTCAGATATTAAAAGATTCTTCGGAATTGGATTTGATTAAAAAGAATCGTCAGGGTGTAATTCCGGAGCCATTAGTTCTGGATGCAGAAAAAGTACCCAATGCACTGGGAGGCCAATACGGACTTGTGAAAGTAATAGACCAGTTACCTGTTGCAATTCCATTTTTAAAAACACCTTCCACGCTTAGATTGAAAGTGGAATTTTGCTGCCCCGGTGGAAAGCCATTGCAAAAAGCGTTACCATTCCCGATAAACTGAAGAGTTGAATCATTAATAAATGTTACAGGGGCATCAAAAAAAGGACAGATGACTTTTGAAGTATCCTTTTTTAAAATCCAGGTTCCTGCAATTACAACAGAGCCATCGGTATTCTTTTTAAAATTATTAAAATATTTAAGACTTGAATCGTTATTATATATAAAGGACCAGACTTCAGATGCAATGTAAGTAGGACCGGAAGGATTGTTATCTTTACTACAATTAAAAAGAATAAATGTAATAAATAATGATAAAAATAAAATTAAAATTTTTTTCATATTTCTATTTTATCGTTAAAAAGTAATATAATGATTTAATAGTATCAAGTCTTTTTAATTACATTCAGAAATAAATTCAATAACTATTTTCAAAAATATATTTATAAAAATTATAACTTTTGAAATTAAGATAATTTATGTATTTTTATCTGTAATAAATTATTTGAATATGGAAACAATGAATAAGTTCAGACCAACAAGGATAAAAAGACTTGGAAAAACAATATTGGTCAGATGGAATGACGGAAGAGCAGACGAAATACCATTAACAGTATTACGAGACAAATGCCCATGTGCAACTTGTAATGGTGAAGGTAAAACCGAAGAAAATTATATACCTATAAAAGCACCTTTCAAACCTGCAGGATTTTATGAAATTGAAAAGATATTACCTGTTGGTAATTATGCGGTAAATATAATCTGGAAGGATGGACACAATACCGGTATTTATTCCTGGGATGTATTACGCACTATAGGAGAAAGTTTTTCTGATACAAATAAATAGTCTGTATCTTTGATTTCGGTAATGAGCTTTTAAAAGGATAATTAATCTTGTAGATAACTCTGTGCTTTATAAGTAGAGGGAGTTTTATATTTAATTATCAAGTATTATAGGTCCGAGTTCACCTTCGCTTTTTGCAATAACGACACAGGCAAGTGAATCAGCAATTACATTAGGTACAGTTCTGCACATATCAAGCAATCTATCCACCCCTATAATGAGAGCGATACCTTCTTCCGGAACTCCAACTGACCTTAAGATAACAATAAGCATAATTAATCCTATTCCGGGAACCGGCGCTGTGCCAATTGCAGCAAGCACCGCTGTAATAACTATAGTAATTTGCTGAGTAACAGATAAATCAAATCCATAAACCTGAGCAATGAACATAGCAGCAACTGCCTGATATAAAGCAGTGCCATCCATATTTATTGTGGTACCAAGAGGAAGAACAAAACTTGCAATTTTATTTGGCACTCCAAGATTTTTCTCGCAAATTTCCATAGTAACAGGAAGAGTTGCAGCAGAAGAAGAAGTCGAAAATGCAACAGCAATAACTTTTTTCTGAGTAGAGAAAAAATCTTTTATTGAAATATTAGTAAATATTTTTAATAAAGCGGGGTATTCAATAAAGGTTATAAAAATCAATCCAATTATAACTGTAGTTGAATATAATAATAATGATTGGAGAATATTAAATCCAAATTCAGCAACGGTAGCAGAGATAAGTGTAAAAACTGCATAGGGTGCAATATACATTATTTTATTTACCATTAAAATCAATGCATCAGAAATACCTTCGAAAAAACTAATAACTGGTTGTGATTTGTTTTGCGGAATCTGAGTTAAGAATACACCAATCATAATTGAAAAGAAAACAATAGGAAGAAATTCTCCGTTAGCAATTGCGTAGAATGGATTTTTAGGAACTATGTTAACAAAAAAATCTATAACATTGATAGAAACATTCTGTTCTATTTTACTACGTGCTTCTTCCTGAAAAGCAACCAGAAGTTTTTCTTTTGTTTCAACAGCCATAAAATATCCCGGCTGTAAAATATTCGCAATTAAAAGACCAGCGGAAATAGCAATTATAGCAGTCATAAAATAAAAAGCAATTGTTTTACCACCAATCTTTGCAACGTGTTTTAAATCAGAAAGCGATGCAGCTCCGACAATTAAAGAAGCCAGAACAAGCGGAATAGCAATCATATTAAGTAATCTTATGAATAAATCCCCTACCGGTTTTAATAATATACCAATCGATTTTACTTTATCAATTACAGTAACATCTTCGTATAATTTGGAGGTGCCATCGGGATATTTTATCAGAATATTTTTTTGTGATTTATCAGGCAGGTTTAAGAAACCTTTAGAATACTTAATTATTTGTGTTTGTTCATTTGAATTGAACGTAATTTGCGGGAGTGAGTCTTTCAGAAAAGTAATTTCGCTCCAGTAAGATACAACTTCTTCGCCTGATTTATATTTGAGTAAAATTTTATAAGGGTTGACTGAAAATATAGCGCCAAAAAAAACCCCGAGTAAAAGTCCTATAATAATCTGATTATGAAGTTTTACGCGAGGTAATCTCATCAATAAAAAATTTTTACTGCAATATACTAAAATTCCATATCTCTTTCATCCTCATTATTTTCCATAATTTTCTTACGGGATTTTTTACTATCTTTCATATCAGTGCCAAATTTATAGGTAAGAGTTAAGAAAACAATTCTTGAATCACGGATTCTTGAAAAATTAGAACTGAAACCAGTTCCGTTAGTGGTAAATTTAAACTCACCGGTTTTAAATACATCAGCAACTCTTAACATAACAGAAAATCTTTTTTCGAAGAAATCTTTCTTAACAGCAATATCAAGAGATTGTAAAGGTTCCATAGAACCTTGCAACATTACCATTCTTCCAAAATAGTTATAAGCAAATTGTAAATCGAACCAATCCTTCACACTAATGGAAGATAGCAGCTTGGCAGTCCAGCTGTAGCTACTGTTTGAAATATCCCTGTAACTATCATTTCCACTGATATCAGTTCTAAAATAACTGAAGCTGCCAATTGCTGTCCACCATTTTTGTAGCGCTCCCTGAAATATAAATTCAAATCCATACGAATTAGATTTAGCAATATTTTTAAAAGTCATAATGGAAACACCGGATGAATCAATTGAACCAAATCTATTAATCACATCTGATGCATTTTTAAAATAAACAGTAGTTGTCAGAGAAGCAAATGGAAGGTATTTAATATAACTTGCTTCGATTGAATGAATATATTCAGGTTTAAGTTCAGGATTTCCTGTTCTTAAATTTAAAGGGTCTGAATAATCAACAAATGGATTTAAATCCCATGCTCTTGGGCGGTTTATTCTTCTTGCATATCCAATTTGAAATTCATTTGTATTTCCAAGTTTTTGAGTCAGATTTAGTGAAGGAAAGAAATCAAGATAATCAGTTTTATATGTGCGATTAGAATTACTTAATTTAAAATCATTCATAGTATGTTCAAGTCTTATCCCAGCCTGAACACCAAAATTTTTATATTTATATGCATAGACACCATAAAGAGCATTTATGTAATCATTATATAAAAACTCATTTGAACGTGTATAATCATATACCCATTGAGATGTGTTATAATCATAAGTTTCATACTGCATATTAATATTCATTTTCCTGCCATTTAATTTATATCCGAAATCGAATTTTATATCTTCGGTTATGGGATGTGTATAATCAATCTGGAAGGTAAGTAGTTTTGATATGTTCTTACTTAAATCGTGTTCAAGGAAAGGATTACCAGCAGGAGTAATATTGACATTATAATCCTGCTTATTGAAATTAACATCGTTGTTATTATCATTATAAGATACATTAAGAGAAGAAGTCAGTTCTTGCTTTGGTTTAGAGAAATTAGACCTGAAGTTAACAGAAACATCAACATTCTGCCCTTTCATTTCATTGAAACTTGTTGTTGAAAACACCTGCCTTAATATATTATTGATATCAGTTGTTTTGCTGAAATTGTTCTCATTTCTTCTTCGGTTTCTGCTATTATAATTTACAACTAAATTCAAATTTGTTTTCTGAGAGAAATCATAATCCAAACTTAAAGAACCAAAATGGCTTTGCATTTTATTTTTGAAATCCACATCCTGGTCAAGCAGATGTAAGGAATCATTAAAATAATTATATCTGAGAGCATCACCCGTACCTAACATACGAAAAGAACGGAAACTATAATTCGCTGAAAGTCCAAACTGGTCTTTCTTGTAATTAAAGCCAAAAGAAGAACTATACTTATCCTGCGTTCCTGCATTCAGATTAATATTTCCATTATAACCTACTGATTCAGATTTCTTTTTAAGAATGATATTAATAATCCCAGCCATACCTTCAGCTTCATATTTTGCAGATGGATTATTAATAATTTCAATTCTCTCAATATTATTGGCAGGTATTTGTTCAAGGATAGTACTATTATCTCCGGATAAAATACCGGAAGGTTTACCATCAATTAAAATTTTAACATTCTGACTACCCCTGATACTAACGTTACCATCATTATCTACAGTAACAGAAGGAATGTTTTTCAAAACATCAATTGCAGTACCGCTTTCAGCAACTAAAGTTTGTTTAACATCATAAACTTTTTTCTCAAATTCCATTTTCATAACAGGAATTTCAGAGATCACTTCAATTTCTTCAGTAACTTCAGAACTAACTTCCAGTTTAATTGTCCCAAGATTTACATCAGGATTTTTTCCGGTAATCATTATATTTTTAATTACAGCAGTATTATAGCCGATATAGCTGACTTTAATATTATAAACACCAGCAGGTACATCTGTAATAAGGAATTCTCCATTTGATTCTGAAGCACCACCTGTAACAAGGGAGGAATCTTTTGCACTATAAACTTGTATAGTTGCCGAAGCTAATGGATAACCAGATTTCGCATCAACAATCGTTCCGCTTATTTTACCCTTAACATTTTTTGGTTGTGCAAATGATATATTTAATATTGACATTAATATTATCATTGCAACCGTTAGAATTTTTCCCATTTGTTTCATTATATTAAATATTTATTAATTATAAATTTACTATATTAAGTTAACATAAGAAATGTATAAATAATTTCATTTATTATAATTTGACATCATTTTTCTCAAAAAAGTTTAACAGAAAAGGTATGTAACCTGTCGTATTTATTCCGATCAATAAATATTTCTGCTTTTAATGATGAGTAAAATCGGGAAACTAATTAACAAGGAGACCAATGAATTAATAAAGTAATAAAATTACAATCTATTTCATTGATTTTTTGAAAGATAAATTTTATTTTTATTGTTTTATAATTTAAGATATGAAAAAAGCAATAAGACAATCAGTAAGAATTACAAAATTTGCTACTAAGAAAGATAATCCCGGGAAATGGGTTTTAGTAGATGCAGAAGGAAAAGTCCTTGGCAGGTTAGCGAGTGAAATTGCAAAAATAATAAGGGGAAAACACACACCGCTCTATACTCCAAATGCCGATATGGGAGATAATGTGATAGTTATAAATGCTGAGAAAGTAAAGTTAACTGGCAAGCGTCCAGAATTAAAAACCTATTTAACTCACTCAAGATATCCGGGTGGGCAAAAAGTAAGGACATTCAAAGAATTAATAGAGAAACATCCTGAAAGAGTTATAGAATTAGCAGTAAAAAGAATGCTCCCAAAAACAAGACTTGGAGATAAAATATTCTATAAATTAAAAGTATATAGGGGAAGTGAACATCCCCATATTGCACAAAAACCAGTAAAGATTAATATATAAATTTGGAGAATTAATGATAAAACAACCAAGTAATATAAAAGTAGGTAGAAGGAAAACAGCAGTAGCCAGAGTAAAGTTAGTACCCGGAACGGGTAAGTATATTATCAATGATAAGGATGCTCTGGAATATCTGAAATCAGATAACTTCATAAAAGATACTTTACTACCATTAAAGGTAACAAATACCGAAGGTTTGTATGATATTTATGTAAATGCATTCGGAGGTGGTATAAGAGGACAAACAGAAGCAATCAGATTAGGAATTGCCCGTTCGCTTGTATCAATTAATCAAGAATACAGACCAATCTTAAGGGAAAAAGGATATCTTACACGAGACCCAAGAATGGTAGAACGAAAAAAGTATGGAAGACCGAAAGCAAGGAAAAGATTTCAGTTTTCTAAGAGGTAACAGGTTATTTGATGATTTTGTGATTGAGTTATACTAATTTTAAATAACTTTTTAATTAACTAAAAAATACATATTTCCTGATTCTTCTTCACCTGTGTCCCCAACTGCGGGATGTGAAGGGAAAAAGATGGAAATAGAAGAATAACAAAAGCCAACAAACCTGAATAAATCAAAAGAAGGGTGATGTGGGCTAAAAAACAAAGGAGATAAAATATGTCAAGAGTACAATTTGAAGATTTACTGTTAGCAGGTTCTCATTTTGGACATTTAACGAGAAGATGGAACCCAAAGATGAAGCCTTACATATTTATGGAAAGAAACGGAGTACATATAATAGATTTAAATAAAACAGCAAAACTAATAGATGAAGCCTGTAATGCAGTTACAAAAATGGTTGCCGAAGGGAAAAAAATTCTTTTTGTAGGCACCAAAAAACAAGCAAAAGCAATCATTAAAGAGTATGCGGAAAAATGTGATTCTTTCTATGTTTGTGAAAGATGGCTTGGAGGAATGTTGACGAATTTTAATACTGTCAGAAAGAGTATTAAAAGATTAACAGATTTACAAAAAGCAGAAGAAACCGGTGATCTGGACAAGTATATTAAAAAAGAAAAGCTGAAACTGATTCGTGAAAAGGAAAAGATGGAAAAAGTTTTGAATGGTATTATAAAAATGACAAAATTGCCAAGTGCGTTATATATAGTAGATATTAAGAAGGAACACATTGCAGTAGAAGAAGCAAGAAAGTTAAATATACCAACAATTGCTATTGTTGATACAAATTGTGACCCGGACCTTGTAGATTATGTTATCCCTGCAAATGATGATGCAGTAAAATCAATTGAAATAATAACCAGAGCGATATCCGAAGCAGTAATAGAAGGAAATACACTATTAACAACCAAAGTCCAGGATGAAGCTGAGGAAATGGCTGAAAAAAATGAATAAATTTTAAAAAATTAAAATCAAATTATGGATATAAAATTAATAAAAGAATTAAGAGAGAAAACCGGCGCCGGAATGGCTAATTGCAAAGAAGCTTTAATAGAAACAAATGGCGATATAGAAAAAGCAATTGAATATTTAAGAAAGAAGGGCGCAGCCACGGCGGCAAAAAGAGCAGAAAAGGTTACAAAAGAAGGAGCCGTAAAAATTGCCGTTAGTAATGATAAAAAGTCTGCTGCTATTATTGAATTAAATTGTGAAACAGACTTTGTGTCTAAAGGAGAAAAATTCCAGAAATTGTCTGAGAAAATTTCAGAAATATGTCTGAAATACAAAATTAATGATGTTGATAATCTTTTAAAAGCAAAAGATGAAAACAACCTGACAGTAAAAGATAATATTGATGACCTGATTGCAAGTGTGGGTGAAAAAGTAGAACTCAGGAGAGTAAAATTCGTTGAAATAAGTGATGGATTTGTTTCATCATACCTGCATTTTGGAAGCAAACTCGGAGGACTGGTCGTGGTTAGAGGTCAATATACTGAAGAAGCATACAACCTTGGTAAACAAATTTCAATGCAGGTGGTTGCTATGAATCCTATGTCTATAAACAGAGATGGAATACCATCAGAAATATTAGAAAAGGAAAAGGAAATATATAAAACTGTAGCAAAAGGTGAAAATAAACCAGAACATATAATCGAAAAAATAGTTGAAAATAAACTTGAAAAATTTTATCAGGAAAACTGTTTACTTGAGCAGGAATTTATAAATGAGGAAAACACTACAGTAGGAGATTTAATAAAAAGATTTGAAAAAGAAAGTGGTAACAAATTTGAAGTTACAGAGATAGTACGATTTCAGCTGGGAATGTAAATATCTTCCTTAAAAATTCAAATTTTAAAAAATGAAAAAACTAAAATACCACCGAATACTTCTGAAGTTAAGTGGTGAATCTTTACTGGGGAAAGAAAGAAGCGGGATTGATTATAGTATAGTAGATTATATTTCAAATGAAATAATAAAAGTTGTCATGTTAGGAGTTGAGATTGGTATTGTCATAGGTGGCGGGAATATATACAGAGGGCTACCGGCAGTAAAATATGGTATGAACAGATTTACAGGAGACCAGATGGGAATGCTTGCTACAGTAATAAATTCACTTGCCCTGCAAAATGCACTTGAAACGAAAGGATATTATACACGTGTTCAATCAGCAATAAGAATGGAAGAGGTAGCAGAACCACTTTTAATTAGAAGAGCAATTCGTCATTTAGAAAAAAAGCGAATAGTTATTTTTGCAGCGGGTACAGGAGAGCCTTATTTTACAACTGATACGGCTGCAGCATTAAGAGCAGTAGAAATAAATGCTGATTTAATTTTGAAAGGTACAAGAGTAGATGGTATATATGATTCTGACCCTGAAAAAAACAAAGGAGCAAAGTTTTATAACAGACTAACATATAATGAGGTAATAAAAAAGAATTTGCGCGTAATGGATTTAACGGCTATAACACTTTGTAAAGAGAATAATTTACCGATTGTAGTTTTTAATATGAACATAGAAAATAACCTCAAAAAAATTGTTCAAGGTTATAAAATAGGAACGATAGTTCAATAAACTTTAAAACCGTTTATAATTAATAAAGTAAATTTTTAATTATGATAAAGGACATATTAAAATTAGCGGCTGAAAAAATGGCAAAAGCAGTTGACCATGTAAATCAAGAATTCAATAAAATAAGAACAGGTAAAGCTTCAATTACATTATTAGAAGGTATTAAAGTTGAGTATTACGGAACAATGACACCATTAAATCAGGTTGGCACTTTATCAACTCCTGATTTTCATACAATTGCGATTCAGCCGTGGGACAAGACAATAATTAATAATATTGAAAAAGCTATATTAAATTCTAATCTTGGTTTAAATCCTGTAAATGATGGTAATATAATAAGAGTTCCAATACCACCACTAAATGAAGAAAGAAGAAAAGAATTAGTAAAACTCGTAAAAAAATTAGCGGAAGACGGTCGAATTTCAGTTAGAAATATAAGAAGAGATAAAATAGATAAGTTGAAAAAGACAGAAAAAGAAGAGCACATATCTGAAGATGAACGGAAACATGGAGAGCAGGAATTACAAAAGCTCACCGATAAATATATAAAAGAGATAGACGAATTACTAGCAAAAAAAGAAAAAGAAATTATGGAAGTTTAGTTATTTACTATGGTAAAATTTTGGTATTGGTTTTATAACATTTTCCTATTTCCCACCTTCTGTTTTGTTTTCAGGATTGTTTCACTCTTTAATGAAAAAGCAAGGATAGGGTTAAAAGGAAGAAAAGGGACAAACAAGCTATTGGAGAAAATAATAGCAGAACAGGGAGAAATCAATAAAAAAAAAGTAATAATTCATTGCTCTTCTTTAGGTGAGTATCAGCAATCAATACCTTTAATTGAAAAATTAATTGATAAAAATTTTAAAATAATAATCACCTTTTTTTCTCCATCCGGCTACAATAATGCAAAACTTCCGGACAATGATATTCTGAAATTATATATACCTTGTGACTCCATATTTCAGGTAAAAAAATTCTTTGATTTATTAAAACCAGATTTGATAATATTAATGAGATATGATTTATGGTTTAATTTCTTATATCAGGCAAAAAGAAGAAATATAAAAGTAATTATTGCAAATGCAAGATATGATGAGAAGGATCCTTATTGGAAAACATTCTTTACAGGTTCTTTTAAAAAATCACTTTACAGTTTAGTAGATTCCATTTTTGTAATTGATAAAGATGATGAAAGGAACTTTAGAAACAAATTAAAGGAATATTCCGGAGAGATAGTTCTTGTCGGAGATTCAAAGTATGAAAGAGTTTATCAAAGTCTGAAAGACTTAAAGGGTAATAATATTATCCCTGATAATATCAGCAAAAATAAAAAAGTTTTTGTAATTGGTAGTTCCTGGAAAGACGATGAAGAAATTCTGTTACCTGTAATAGATAAAATTCTGAATTATGAAAAAAACTTATTAACCATTTTAGTCCCTCACGAACCTAAAGAAACAAAAATTTCAGCAATAGAAAAAAAGATATCAGCAAGATATAAGAATATTAAATTTATAAGATATTCTGAACTAAATAATTATAATAATCAAAACTTAATTATTATTGACAGCGTAGGGAAATTAGCAAAATTATATTCAATAGCATATTTAAGTTATGTAGGAGGAGGTTTCAGAACCGGGCTACATAATATATTAGAACCTGTTATTTTCAATGTACCTGTATTTTTTTCAAATCTGGTCAAGAATTCTGATGAAGATGAAATACTTTTAAAAACCGGTTGTGGAATAGTTATTAAGGATAAAAAACAGTTCTATAAAATATTCAGAAAGCTTTTATCAGATGAAAAAATGAGAAACGAAATTTCTACTAAATGCAGTGAGATATTCAAAGAAACACTTGGGACTGCTGAAAAAATAATTAATCATATATTAATAAATTAATAGTATCAGAAGTGGATAAGAAAAAATTTATAGAAGATTCTTTAAAAGAAAGCGCTGAAATAAAAATTTCAGTAATTAAACATTGCATAAATCAGATAATTGAAGTATCAGACTTGATATGCAATTGTATAAGAAATGGGAATAAACTAATGTTATGCGGTAATGGTGGCAGTGCAGCAGATGCACAACATATTGCCACTGAATTTATGATAAGGTTAGCACACGATATTACAAGACCTGCAATACCAGCAATAGCATTATCTACTGATTGTTCAAATTTAACTGCTGGCGGAAATGATATTGGTTTCGAAAATATTTTTATGAGAAATGTTGAAGGTATAGGTAAGAAAGGCGATATCCTAATTGGAATTTCAACAAGTGGAAATTCAATGAACATCATAAAAGCAATGCAAAAAGCAAAAGAAATGGGTATATATAGAGTCTGCTTACTCGGAATGGGAGGAGGAAAACTTATAAATGAATGTGATTCTTATATATTAATTCCTTCAAATAATGTCCAGCGGATCCAGGAAGCACATATAACCGTCGGACATATAATTACCGAACTTACAGAAAGAATATTATATAGTATTTAAAATTAATTTTTATTTATTATTGATAAATTTCAAATGGATACTTGACAGGATAATACCAGGTATCCTCTTTATTTTTACATGAGAAGAAAAATCTTAATTTATTAAGATTATCAATATTTTCCAATGTAACAGTATATAAACCTGAATTATTCCCATCATTATTTAATTCTACGATATCCATAACTTTGGGGATAAAGTTATCATTTCCATCTTCAGTTGTGTACCAGATTTTTATAGTCTCTTGTTCTATTATACTTTTTGAAGCAACAGAAATACTGATTTTAACTTTATTACCTTCAATTTCAACCTGTGGTGAATTACTCCATGCAGGACCCCAATATGTAATAGCTTTATACGCATTAATCAAACCCCAGCCATAAATATTATCAGGATTTCCAGCTCTATCGGCTGTATTTCTTAATGCTTCTCTGACTTGCATTGGAGTTAATTCGGGATGAGCAGATAAAATCAGCGCGCATACTCCGGCAGTCAGAGGACAAGAAAATGAGGTTCCATTCATACCACCATAAGTTGAATCGTTTCCGGTTAAGTTCTTACCGAGGGCAACAAAATTTCTAACTCCGGGAGCCACTACATCAGGTTTAATTCTTCCGTCAGGAGTCGGACCATTTGAACTAAAACTTGCAATTTCTCCATTCAAATCAACAGCACCTACAGAAATAACTGAATCTCCATCGCCCGGCGAACCTAATGAAGGAGGAATTGTCTGGCCATTATTTCCGGCAGACGCTACAAAACATACTCCAAGATATACTGCTCTTTCCGCAGCAAGCGTAGTGATAGCAACTCTACCAGTATAATGTTCATAAAGATAAGAATTTTTACTAAACGGTTCATCAAAACCTCTGTAGCCAAGTGAAGTTGAAATAACATCTACACCTTTTGCCTCAGCCCATTCAGCAGCTTCAAGAAAGAAATCCTCTTCCATTGGAGTTTCTGTTGGAACATATTCTGTTTTCGCAAGTATAATTTCGGAACCAAAAGCAGGCCCAATTAATTTCCCTGGTTTAAATCCAGCAAGATTAGAAAGAGTTGCAGTTCCGTGTGTACTCTGGTCAATTTTATCAACATAAGTTTGACTTAGTTCATTATATGTATTTGGATCTTTGTTAATAAAATCATACTCATCGATGATTTTTAAATTTCTTGTGCATTCATGGTCACGCCACTCAAAACCACTATCAAAACTTGCAATAAGAACACCTTTACCAGTAATTCCTAAATTATGAACCATCGGAACATTAATCATCTTCATTTGTTTGTATGATTTTCCATAATCATAAACATCATTCAAAATATCTCTTTCAACTTCAAAAACATTTACAATATCAGTGATTTCGGGTTTCACAAATTCAAAAGAATTTTTATAATTTTTACCTAATAATTTTATCTCAGAAACATAATTAAGATTTTTGACTAACTCTAATTGTGAAGCAGTGAGATAAGCGCTAACACCATTAAACCATCTTGACTTTGAGATGATATTGATTCCTTTGCCTGATAAGTCATCTATGTATTTTTGTGCAATTGGCAAATCCCAGAAATCAACAAGTCTTTCCTCACCTAAAACTTTCATTCTTCTTTTAATAGCTCTGTCTGAAAGCATACTTTTAGCAGTTTCATAAGCATCAGAACCGGGTTTCATTTCAGTATTATAATCATATACTCCTTTGTCTTTAAAAATAATCCAAAATTTAGCAACAGGTTTTTCCTGTGCTAATAAAGTAAATGCATAAAGATAAATGAATAAGAATAAAAATAGCCTTGATAAATTTTTCATTTTTATATTTTTAGTTTACAAAGAATAATTCTCAAGATAATGAACAATTCTCATTAAGAATTTACCGCCAAGAGCACCATCTATTAGTCGATGGTCAAAAGAAAGAGTAAGATAAACAATTGGTTTAATTACAACGAAATCACCATCATCAGTTTCAAGCACAGCAGGTCTCTTTTTTACTGCTCCAACACCGAGAATTGCAATCTGAGGTTGATTAATTATCATAGTACCTATAATATTACCGAAGATTCCATAATTAGATATAGTGAATGTTCCTCCCTGTATTTCATCAAGTGTCAGTTTTTTAATTTTTGCTCTCTTTCCTAAATCATTAATCGCTCTTGCTAAACCAATAAGATTTTTACCATCTGCTTCTTTAATAACAGGAACAATTAAACCGCCATTATCCATTGCAACAGCAATACCAAGATTAATTTTTTTCTTCATAATCGCTTTAAATGGAATCGTCGTATTATCTATAACAGAATTTATTAATGGGAAATCTTTCAATGCTTTAATAACAGCATCAGCAATAAATGGCATATAAGTCAGCTTGAAACCTTCATTCTTTTCGAATTCATCTTTCATTTTCTTTCTTATTTTATCAACGGCGCTCATATCACACTCAGCAATTGAATTTACATGAGGAGAAGTGCTAACTGAATGAACCATATGTTCCGCCATTTTTTGTCGTATATTATCAAAATCAAATATACTAATTCCTTCCTCATTATAATCGACAATTGGTCCTTGTTTTATTGGTTGAATAATTTCCTTTTCCTTCTTCTCAGGTACTGATGGTTGTTCTTTTTTTACAAAAACATCTTTTTCTTTTTCTAAACCCTTTTGGTTTATGTATTCAATTAAGTCCCTTTTAGTTACTCTTCCATTTAATCCGGAACCTTTGATGGATTCAAGTTCTGAAATTGAAATACCTTCCTGTTTAGCAATATTCAGAACAAGTGGAGAATAAAATCTCGTCCCTTTTTCAATTTCTTCAGTTTCTGATTTTTGATCTTTTGGTATTTCAACAGGTTTTTCTTCAACTTGTGATATTTTCTTTTCTTCGCTAACTTCAGATTTGAATTCTGTTGCTGCTGTTTCTTCTGTCTCAAGTCTGGCTATAGCCTTTCCGACTTCAACTACATCATTTACTTTATATAAAATTTCAACAAGTATTCCAGCTTCCGGGGATGGGATTTCAGTATCAACTTTATCTGTTGAAATCTCAAGTAATGGTTCATCTTTTTCTACCCTATCCCCTACATTTTTTAACCATTTCAATATCGTTCCTTCTAAAATTGATTCACCCATTTTAGGCATAACAATATCTATAATCATTTTGGACCTCCGTTTGAAATATTTTCAAAAATAATTTTAATTATTGAATAACTTAAAATTAATAACAAAAATTTTGTAAATAATGTTGCATTAAACAATATTAAATAAAGAACTTATAGATTTATTTAAATTAGTTCTTTTTATTGCCTCAGCAAATATTTTAGAAACAGTCATAACTTCAATATTTCTTGCAGTTTTTTTAAGTGGTATTGTATCCGTAACAAACAACTTTTTCAAAGGTGAACTTTCAATTTTTTTAATAGCTTCACCAGATAATATTGGATGTGTACACGCACCATATATTTCATTTGCTCCCTTTTCCTTTAAAACCTTAACAGCATTGCAGAAAGTTCCACCTGTATCAATTAAGTCATCTATAATAATAACATTTTTACCTTTAACTTCTCCTATCACATTCATAACAACTGCCACATTAGGTTTTGGTCTTCTTTTATCAATTAAAATTAAATCTGAATGTAAATTTTTTGCATAGGCTCTTGCCATTTTCACACTACCAACATCTGGTGCTGCAACTGCAAGATTTTTTAGTTTCATTTTAACAAAATGCTTTAAAAAGATAGCGGAGCCGTATAAATGGTCAACAGGTACATCAAAAAATCCTTGAATCTGAGGGGCGTGTAAATCCATTGTTATTACTCTATCAGCACCTGCTTTTTCAAGTAAATTTGCAATTAGTTTTGCTGTGATTGACACTCTTGGCTGATCTTTTCTATCCTGTCTTGCATATCCAAAATAAGGAATAACTGCATTAACTCTTTTTGCAGATGATCGCTTTGCTGCATCAATCATTATTAAAAGCTCTAATAAATTTTCTGCCGGTGAATTAGTTGATTGCACGATGAAAACATCAGCTCCTCTGATATTCTCATTATATTTGACCCATACTTCCCCATCGGAAAAAGTTTTAAATAAAACCTTTCCTAAGTTAACTTTCAATATTTTGCAAATTTTTTCTCCTAACTCGTGTGAATTTCTGCCTGCAAAAACTTTAAGTGGAAAATTTTTCATTTTCTAAATAATTAATTTTTCTATTATCAAAATTATTAAAAACATTTATCTATTTCAATTTCGTAATTTTGTAAAATTCAGTAATCTTATCACAAATATATTTTATTTCTTCATTCTTTAAGGCGGGATAACTTGGAAGACTTATCCCTCTGCAAGCAATATTTTCTGCTTTTTGAAACTCATCCCTATTACTTTTAAACATCGGTAATATGTGCAGGGGATAAAATATTGGACGTGTCTGAATATTATTTTCTCTTAAGAACTTTCTAAGACCATTTCTTATTTTATTATTTTCAACCAAAATAGTCACAAGCCAAGGATTATTTGAATTATTTCCATTATTAAACTCTACCGGTAAATTTTTTAATAACTCTCTATATTTATTTTCTACCTTTTTCTTCATAGTTAGAATTTTGTTAATTCTTTCAAGTTGAGCCAATCCCACAGCAGCTGATAAATTCGTCATTCTAAAATTAAACCCACTTGATTCAAATAAATAATTGTCACTTACACTTTTACCATGCGATTTCAGATATTGCGCTTTATTAATTATGGAACGATTATTAGTTACCAACATTCCACCTTCACCAGTAGTGATAGTTTTATTACCAAAAAAACTGAATATACCTATATCACCAAAAGTTCCTACATGTTTATTTCTATAAAAACACCCAATTGCTTCTGCACAATCTTCTATAAGGAACAGGTTGTAGTCCTTAGAAATTTTAATCAACTCTTTCATATTACATGGATAGCCATATAGATGAACTGCAATAATAGCTTTGGTTTTCTTAGTTATTTTCTCTCTGATTTTATCAGGATTAATCTGCCAATCATTCTGAACATCAACTAAAACAGGAGTAGCACCATTATTGATTACACTATTTGCAGTTGCGATAAATGTCAAAGTTGGTATTATTATTTCATCTCCATATCCAATACCGAGCGTAGCTATTGCAAGGTGTAAAGCACAAGTACCATTACAACAACTTGTTGCATATTTAACTCCTATATATTTAGCAAATTTATTTTCAAACATCTTAACAAAGTTACCTTTTGAAGATACATAATTTGATTTTATACATTCATTAAGATATTTTTTTTCATTACCATACAGAAAAGGTTGATATATAGGAATTTTGTATTTCAAAATCTTCATATTAATTTTTTATAATCAAAAACACTTTTTACTATTTTTTCTAAATCAATCATTTTAATACATTCAAGATTATAAGGACATTCTTTTTTCCAGCATGGAGCACATTCAAGACCATAAGGGATAATTTTTACGCCATTGTCATATAATTCAACCTCAGTCCAGCATGATAATCCAAACCATGCAATTACAAATTTTTTGAGTGCAATTGCAAGATGCATTCCGAAGCTATCACCAGAGATAACAATATCAGCCACATCCATAAAACAAGCTCCTTTTCTTATGCCCATTTGTGTTGGTGTATTGATAATTTTTTTTCTTTCAATATCATTGAAAGAGTTATAAATAATATTATTCCTTTCAGTATCCTCTTTACCTCCTAATAATAAAATAATATAATTTTCTTTTTGAATTATTCTGTTAATTACAGAGATGTGCTGTTCGATGGTCATTTTTTTATTAGGGAATAAGTTAGAACAACCCGTATTTATACCTACATAGATTATATCAGAAGAATAGTTTATTTCTCTTTTGTAATCTTCAATAAATAATTTTTCTTCTTCAGTAAAGTTGAAAATATATGGGTCTTTACGGTATTCAAGTTCGAATACTTCGTGAATAATTTCAACCCCGGTTTTTTTATTCTCTCTGAACTTTAACCTGTCATTTAAACCAAGTCTATATGAATATAACGCACTTTCATTAGCAGGAATAATCTTCCCATCCTCATTTAAAAGGAAACCAAGTTTCTGCTCTGCTGTAATTTCATTTGCAAACGCACAGGCATAATCTGATTTATCTGCATTAAGTAATAAATCAAATTTCATATTTTTTAAAATCATTCTATCAGTATCATTCCAAATAAAGATTCTATCTATTAAATGATTATTATATAAAATATCTCTGGCTTGTGGCATTGTTATCCAATATACTGTTGAAACCGGATATTTTCTTTTAACTGAATATAATATCGGGGTATTATCCAGAACATTTCCAAGAGCATCTAATGAAATAATCAGAATTTTTTTGCCGATTTTGTTTTCTTCTGTCTGTTCCGCACATCCTTCTTCAAAACAATTTTTATAAGGATAGCATGGTTTATAACCAGAAAATTTTTTACAATCAGGTATTTTTATATCCATAATGATTAATTAATTACAATATGATTTAAAACTTCTTCAATCTTAATACCTTCTTCAAATTTACATATTTTTTTATCACTACTGCAATTTGCATCGCAAAATTCTTTGCTAACTTCAAGGTTAATTGATTTTTCATTTAGCATACCCCAATGTTTTGCAGAACTGACATTCCTATGGCAATGAATAATAATAGATTTAATATTAAATGCATCTGCAATATGGGCAGGACCGGTAGATGAAGAAATAAATAAATCTGCTTTGGATATGCAAATAGATAAATCTCTTAAAGAAACTAAAACTTTGGATAAATCAATTATTCTTTTATCGTTAATATCTTTTATTTTCCTGAGGAAATTTTCTGTCATTTCTCTCGCTGTCAAGATAATAGAAAAATTTTTATCATTAAATTTCTCAATAATTTTTTTTACAAGAATCAAATATTTTTCTTCAGACCAATTAGGAGCAGAATTACCTGAACCTGTATGTAAGAAAATTTTATATGAATTTAATGGGACCCCATTAATTTTTAAAATTTGTTCTGCCTTTAAACTTTCTTCCTCTGAAATAAACATTTCAACTTTTATATTATCACATTTTACACCAACCCTTCTGGCTAAATCCATACAGTAATCTGCTTCGTGTTTTAAATTTCTATATTTATTTCTGGAAACACCTCTACATAAAGTCATAATACTATATAAACGAAAACCCGTCATATATCTTTTTTTTACTCCGCCAAAAAACATTTGAAATGCGGCTCTTTCTGTTGGGAAAACCAATAAACCATCGGTAAAATTATTTTTCCTTATTTCAGAAACAACATTCCAAAAAGAGTCATCTGTTAAATCATCTGTAATTATAGAATTAATATAAGGATTATACTTAAAAACATCAGCAGTTTGAGGACGGGTTAAAACTGAAATAAATGAGTCAGGGAAACTTTTTCTTAATTCTCTTACGATAGGGGTTATCATTATAACATCTCCAACTCTATCGGTTCTAATTACAAGAAATCTTTTCTGTTTTTTCATCTCAAAATAGTTGTTAATCCCAAGTCGGTAAATAGATATTATTTTTTTTAATTAATTCTTCTAACTTCATTAATATTTTTTCCTTCGGTAATTCAGTCATACATATATTACCAATTGGACAATTTAAATAGGCACAATTTAAACAATCTAATTTTTCGTTAACCACTGTGGTATGAATATCACCAAAAGGTCCTTGTTGTAAGGGACTTGTAGGACCATAAATACCTAAAACAGGAACTCCTGCTGCAGCAGATAAATGTAATAATCCCGAATCATTTGCGATTACAAATGAACATTTTTTTATTATTGCTGCAGTATATCTTAAATTCAGGGAAGGTATAATATAAGAATATTCTTTGTGTTGCTCATATATTTTTTTACATTCATCAAGTTCCTTTTCAGTACCCCATATTAAAATAAAGCTAACATTATATTTTTTTCTTATCAAGGATATCAACTCTATATAGTCACTAACTTTATACTTTTTGGATTCCCAGGCACCCGATGTAATTATTCCTATAGAAGGTAAAGATATATTATTTTTACTGAAAAAATTCTCAGCAAAAGAAAAATGAGGTTCTAAAACTGAAATGAATAATTCTTTATATTTTACCGGAATTCCTAAAGTGTCAAGCGCAAGTAAATTTATTTCTACATTATGTTTTTTGTCTAAATTGTTACTTGCCGGTATAAGAATATTGTAAGCATACTTCCTTCTTGGAAAATCATAACCGATTCTATATTTAGCCCGGCTATAATATGTTAAAAATGTGGTTCTTGGATTACAAAATAAGTCTATTACTAAATTATATTTTTGTTTTCTAATATTTTTTAAAAGGCAATATGAACCATCTGTGTTTTTATTAAAAGTTAAAACTCTATTTATATAAGGATTTCCATAAAGTACATCTCTGCAATTAAGAGTTGTAAGAAAGTTAATTTCTGCATCTGGGAAAAATTCCCGTAAGTTTCTTAAAACGGGGGTTGATAATATCACATCACCAATTCCAAAAAACTTAATGATTAGTATCTTTGATATTTCATTGTAATTAAGTTTCATTTAATATTCTCAAGAATTAAAAAGTCATATTTCTGGAGATTCAGATTCTGAGCTTTTTTATTTTTATATTCTGATTTATTCTTATACTTACAATACATATATATAAAACATTCATTGCATAAAGGATTCCTGGCTTTACAAATACTTCTTCCAAATTTTATTAAGCATTTATGAAAGAATAATTTCTTTCCTTCAGGTATTTTATCTGATATTTCGAGAAATGTTTTTTCAGGTGTTTTTGTTTTTACTAAACCCATTCTGTTCAATACTCTATGAATATGAGTATCAACAGGAAATACATCTCTGTTCAAACCGAAAGCTACAACACATGAAGCAGTTTTTAATCCTATCCCATTTAATTCTAAAAGCTGATTATATATTTCTTCTGTGGAATAATTTTTCAAAAAACTTAAATCAAAACTTTTATATTTCCTGTAAATTTTCTTTAAAATATTTTTAATATCTTTTGCTTTTGTATTAGCCATTCCGCAAATACGTATTTCATCTCTAATCTTACTTATTCTTTCTTCCATTAGCTTTTCTAATTTCCCATACTTTCTTTTTAAATTGTTGAATGCTATAAAAGCAGTTTTATCAGTAGTATTTTGAGATAATTTTGTTGCTATCAGGATATCAAGAACTGAATCATTATTTTTAGTATTTAAAGAATGTACATTTTCATTTTTGTATTTTTTCTCACAAAGCTCAATAATTTTTAACAAATTATTCAAATATCCTATGTTAGTTATAAATAAAAATAAACTATTAATTAATTTGAAAAAAGTAACTTATTTTACTTTTTTTGAATTAATATTATTCATATTTTTAATTTTTTCAAAACCACATATTTTGACCTACATAAAGTGTACATTACTAAAAAAATTATTCGTTTAATAAAAAATTAAATTATGGCAGAAGAAAAAAAATTTGTACCATTTATCTCTCCTGATGTAAATCTTGTTGAATTTACAATCAGGGGATTGATATTGGGATTAATACTTGCCGTAGTACTTGGTGCTGCAAATGCATACCTCGGCTTGAAAGCTGGTATGACGATAGCAGCAACTTATCCCGCAGCAGTGCTCGGTATGGCAATACTAAGACTATTTAAGAGTAATATTTTGGAAGAGAATTTTGTTCGTACTGTTGGCTCTATTGGAGAATCTGTAGCTGCTGGCGCAATTTTTACTTTACCCGCCTTTTTCATTGCAAAAATTTGGGATCCGCAAAATATTACTCTCGGTAACTACCTTACCGCAACTATCATTTTAATAGTTGGTGGTATTCTTGGAATTATGTTTGTTGCGCTATTGAGAAGAGTAATGGTAGAAGATAAAGACTTACTCTTTCCTGAATCAACAGCAGCCGCTGAGATTCATAAATCGGGACAGAAAGGTGGCTCCGGCGGTGCAAAATATCTTTTCAGCGCAATGGGAGTTGGAGCAGTTATACAGTTCTTTGCTCAATTGAAATTGTTTGCCACCTGGGAGAAATTCTATGGTTTCTTTCACAAAACTATAATACCAGGTACATTCTTTAAAGCTGAGGGTGGAATGTTATTGAGTTCTCCCGGTTTCAGTCCGGCATATACAGGTGTCGGTTACATAATCGGTCCCAAATATGCTTCTCTTAACTTTAGTGGAGGATTATTAGCTTGGGGATTATTAACCCCAATAATTTATTATTTTATCTATCCTTTTATAAATGTTCCGGTATTTATACAAAATTGGGCAATGACATCGGGAATACCTATTGAAAAACTAAATGATCCGGCATTTCAGATAACACAGGTTTGGAAATATGTTGTAAGACCTATTGCTATTGGTGGAATGCTAATGGGTGCTTTTTACACACTATTTAGAATGAGAAAATCTCTGTATGCAGGATTGAAAAGGTCGTTTGGAGATGTTAAAAAGGCTGCGGCTGGCTCTCATGTAGAAGTTGTAAGGACAGAAAAAGACCTTAAATTCTCCTGGATAATAATTGGAATATTAGCATCCGCAATTGTTACATTTTTAATTACATATTTTGTATTCAATACAGGTTTAATACCGGCTTTAGTTTCAGCAACTATATTAATTATTCTTGCTTTCTTCTTTGCTGCAATTTCCGGATATCTTGTAGGTATAATAGGATCAAGCAATAACCCAATCAGTGGCTTAACCCTAACAGCATTAATTACTACCGCATTAATTCTCGTGTTAATTGGAGTGGATGCAGAACACGGCGGTGTCGCAGCAGTTCTCGGCGTTGCTGCTATAGTATGTGTAGCTGCTGCTGTTGCTGGCGAAATGTTGCAGGATTTAAAAGCAGGACATTTACTCGGTGGTACTCCATGGAAAATGCAGGTCGGTAATATAATTGGAGTTATAGTTTCAGGGCTTGTAATGTTTTATGTTCTCAATATGTTAAATCAAGCTGATATTGTTCAAGGTCAGCAACAAGGATATACAGGCGGTTTTGGTAGCAAAAATTTAGCCGCCCCACAAGCTGGACTAATGGCAATGCTTTCACAAGGTATAATTGGCGGTCAAATGGCATGGCCACTTATTATAGTTGGTTTATTAATGGGTCTTGCATTAATCATGATGCAGGTTAAAAGCCCGATGCTTGTTGCCGTTGGTATGTATCTTCCTCTTGAAACAACTTTTGCAATTTTTGTTGGCGGATTAATAAAAGGTGTAGTTGATTTGATAGTTGAGAAGAAACAATATGTGCCAGCTCAAAAAGTTAGAATTGAAAATATTGGAATTCTGTTAGCCTCAGGTTTGATTGCAGGTGAAGCATTGACAGGTTTAGGATTTGCACCATTCAGAATTGCTGGTGTTGTACCTGAAATTTTTAAAGACCCGCCAGTAATAATTGGAATTGCCGTGCTTGTAATTCTTACTCTAATATTAATAATTGTACCTATAATGAATCGTGGTTCAGAAGATGAACCAGCACCACCAAGCGCAGGTATGTAGCTATGTTTAGAAAGAAACAAAATATTAACTTTTTAGAATTGACACCCGTTCATAATAAAAGTTTTGAAGATAATAACGGATTAATTACTATTGTATTTCCTAAGTTCAAAAATAAATTTTTACAGAGGTTAATTCCAAAGAATAAATCTCCAGATATAAGAATTTCACTTGATGAAGTAGGTTCTTCTGTGTGGAAGTTAATTGACGGTAATACAAAAGTAAACGAAATAATACAACTGCTGAAAAATAAATTTGGAGAGGAATTAATACAAGCTGAACAAAGAACTTTAAAATTTTTATCAATGTTATATCAACACAGATTTATTTATTTTAAAGAAATTAGAAAGGAATAAAAAATGGGTAAAATACTTGGAAATCTAAAACCAACACGAGTTTGGGAAATATTTGAGGAAATATGTTCAATTCCTCATCCTTCCAAACACGAAGCAAAATTACGTGATTACGTAGTTGACTTTGCAAAGAAAAATAATCTTGAATTTGAAATTGATGATACAGGAAATATAGTTATCAGAAAACCTGCTACAAAAGGGATGGAGAACAGAAAAGGTGTAATCTTGCAAGGACATCTTGATATGGTACCACAGGCAAACTCTGATGTAGAACATAATTTCGAAACAGATGCAATAAAACCAAGAATAGATGGCGAATGGGTAAAAGCCACAGGAACAACACTTGGAGCTGATAACGGAATTGGAGTTGCAACAGCACTTGCTATTCTTGAATCAAAAGATATTGCACATGGACCATTAGAAGCATTATTTACAATTGATGAAGAGACAGGAATGACAGGTGCCTTTGGTTTAAAACCCGGATTTCTGAAAGGTGATATTCTTTTAAACCTTGACTCTGAAGATGAAGGCGAACTGTTTATTGGATGCGCTGGTGGTACAAATGGTTGTTTTACTTTTAAATACAAAGAAGTAACAACACCTAAAAGTGTAAAAGCGTATAAGTTAAGTATAACAGGATTGAAAGGTGGACATTCCGGATGTGATATTCATTTATATAGAGGAAATGCAAATAAGATTCTTTTCAGATATTTAAAACATGCGGAATCTAAACACGGTTTAAGACTGGCATCCGTTGAAGGTGGTACATTGAGAAATGCAATTCCAAGAGAAGCGTTTGCAACTTTTGTTATTCCAGTAGAAAATTCTGACGAAATTAAAAAGTGCGTATCAGAAATGTATGATATTATCAGGAAAGAATATGCCACCATTGACCCTGATTTCAAAATGGAAATAGAAGAAATTGATACTCCAGAAAAATTAATTGATGAAGACACTCAAAAGAGATTGATAAATGCAATAGTTGCATGTCCAAATGATGTTATAAGAATGAGTAATGATATGCCAGGTCTCGTTGAGACATCAACAAATCTTGCAATTATAAAATCCCAAAATGGTATTATAGAAGTAAAATGTTTACTCAGAAGTTCAGTAGATTCAGCAAAAGATGCTCTCGAACAAATGTTTGCATGTTTATTTGAACTTGCAGGTGCAGAATATCAATTCGATGGTAGATATCCCGGATGGAAGCCCAATCCTCATTCCCCCATTCTTGAAGTTATGAAAGAAGGTTATAAAACAAAATTTGGGAAAGAGCCTAAAATAAATGCTATTCATGCAGGTCTCGAATGTGGGCTTATCGGAGGTGTCTATCCAAATCTGGATATGATATCTTTCGGACCAACAATAAAAAATCCACATTCCCCTGATGAAATGGTCAATATAAACACCGTTCAAAAATTCTGGGATTACATTACTTACACTTTGGAAAATATTCCTAAAAAGTAATAAATATTTAATATCTTAAAATAATTAAAGTTACAGAAAAATCTTTTTCTGTAACTTTTTTTATTTCTATCTTTCAATACAAGTTGATGAATGAATTTTTAACAATTATAATATTATATATAAATTACTTGTGTATTTTTTTAAAATAAATTTATTATATTTAAAGCAAAAATAGAAAGGAGTAAAAATTATGAAAAAAATTTTAACCTTCTTATTTATTCTATTTATTCCAGCAATACTTTTAATTGCTCAAGATACAAGATTTACTCAAAATTGTGACCCGACAAAAGAAGATATTAACAACGTGAAAATGCACGCTAACTTCAGATATGGTTACATTTCACCAAATTTAATTGAACAATATCCGGGCTCAATTCCAAACACATCAAATTTCTGGGATTATCAAACTAATGGAGCTAATTTAAATCAATTGTGGATTTTTGGAGATACTGTTATTGTTGCATACATGTCTGTTGATTCAACAGATCCCACAGGTACTTCTACAAGGATAAACTGGTATATATATAGTGTGGATGGAGGACTCACCTGGACAACCCCAATTCAGATTACTTTTTTACCTAACAGAAGCGCATACCCCGATTTATGTCCATACCTTGCGGGAACAGATAGGAATGTTGTAATTTCAGGAAGAAAATATAATGGTTCACTATCCAGAGGCGGGGCTTGGAGCGAAACAATGCTTGGACTTGGTTCTTTCCTCTCAGCTTTTGTACCTGATCCCGGTAGAGACTTATTCGGATGGTATATAGGAAATAATAAATATGGTGGTGCATACAGCTCTCCGGATGCAAGTTCAAATGATAGTTTGTTTTATGTTAAATATGATGTATCAACAAATACATTTAGTAATAAAACAACATTCGCTGTTGCTCCCAATAATATATTTCAAAATGTCAGATACAGACATACGGCTAATGCTACAGGGACACACCAATTTGTTATGTGGTGGGATAATACAACAGGTGCTTATGCATTAAGATATAAGACTACCACTGACGGTGGTTCAACCTGGTCTGCAACAGCAGCCTTACAAATAGCATTTGGTCTAAACGGGACAATTAATGGTGATGTTTGCAGTCCGTGGTTTGGATATGATGCTGCATATAAACCTGGAACAAATGACTGGTATTGTGTATGGAGTACATTATACCCAACAGCAACTGGTCAAAACACATCGTCACCAGGAGGTTGTAAAATACTTCTTGCTTCTCCCGTTGTAAATGGTGGAGTACCTGTTGAAGTTGCTGGTAGAACCAATATGATAATAATTTCAGATACAATTAATTATTTCTTTAATAGAGCAGCATTACAGGTAGGTGTAACTCCGGTATCACATCCATCAATAGCTTTCTCTGATGATGGTTCAAGAATTGTAGTAGCATTTTCTGCTTTCCAACCAGGTGACTCACTGGATGGATTTAATTTCAATGATATATGGGTAACTTATTCGGATAATGGAGGATTGAACTGGGCAACACCATGGAATCTAACCAATACACAAACATGGGATGAATTGTATCCGGTACTTTCGCCAACAGGAAACACACCAAATTCATATAAAATAAGATTTCAAGCAACAAGAGGACCGGGTTCCCAAAGTTTCAACAACAATGCACCTGTATATAGAGTCTATCAGATATATCAGGTTTTTAATCCGCAAGGTACAGGAGTAAAGAAAAGTAATTCAGAAGTTCCGGAAAAATTCACTTTATACCAAAATTATCCTAATCCTTTTAATCCAACAACAAAGATTAAATTTACTATCCCACAAAGTGCAAATGGTGAAAATATCTCAATAAAAGTTTTTGACATACTTGGCAAAGAAGTTGCTGATTTATTTAGTGGTAAGATAAATGCGGGCGAATATGAAGTTGAATTTAATGGGAGTAAATTATCCAGTGGTATTTATTTCTACCAGCTTAAATCTGAAAAATTTATTGATACAAAGAGGATGATTCTTGTAAAATAAAAGTATTCTTTTTATTAGAAAAGGTTGCATAAAATTTTTATGCAACCTTTTTTGTTATAGATTATATGAAAATTCATAAGAATATAAATTATTAAATTTATTTTTAAAATTTTTTTAATTCAAATAAACTTTTAAAAAAGATAAATAATATGAAATACAAATTATTTGGTAAAAGTGGTCTCAGAGTATCAGAAATATGCCTTGGCACTATGACATTTGGACAGGAATGGGAATTAGGGGCTGGATATGAAGACAGTAAAAAAGTTTTTGATGTATTTGTAAACGCAGGTGGAAATTTTATTGATACAGCAAATCGTTATACTGAAGGTACAAGTGAAAAATGGGTCGGAGAATTTATTTTTTATGATAGAGATCATTTCGTACTTGCTACAAAATACACTTTACATGATAGAAGGGATGACCCAAATTTTAACGGGAATCACAGGAAAAACTTATTCCGTTCTGTTGATGGAAGTCTAAAGAGATTAAAGACTGATTATATTGATTTATTATGGGTTCATGTATGGGACTTTACAACAGCTCCAGAAGAAGTTATGCGAAGTCTTGATGATATAATTAGTTCTGGAAAAGTTCATTACATTGGAATATCAGATACTCCTGCATGGATTGTATCAAGAGCTAATACAATCTCTGAAATGAGAGGCTGGCATGCATTTACAGGTTTACAAATAGAATATAGCCTTATACAAAGGACACCAGAGCGCGAATTGTTGCCTATGGCAAAATCATTAGACATAGCAGTTACTCCTTGGGCTCCATTAGGAGGAGGTACCTTGACCGGAAAATATCTAAATGAAAATACTTCCAACGGGAGATTACCCGCTGATTCCAAGCGGAGGAATGAACAAGCATTGAAAATTGCCAAAGAAGTAGTTGCTGTTGCTAAAGAATTAGGGAAATCACCCGCAGAGATTGCAATAAACTGGACAAGACAAAAGGACCAGGTTATTATTCCTATAATTGGTGCAAGGTATGAGAACCAGATTAAAGAATGGATTGGATGTGTAGATTTCACTATTCCGGATGAATTAATGAAAAGACTTGACGAAGTTAGTAAGATTGATTTAGGATTTCCCCACGAATTTTTAAGGAACCCATCGATTCAGGATGTTATTTTTGGTGGTACACAGGATAAAATAATAAGACACAAAGAATTCTGATTTAAAAATATGCTTACTTTCCCTTCAAAGAAAGTAAGCATATTTTAGAAAAAATAAAAAGATACTAATCAAGTTTACTTCCACAGGAAGTACAGAATTTTGCGTCAAGGGGCAATTCAGCACCACAGGAACATTTCTTAGTTTTTGGAGGAGTTTTACCAATAACTTCCTCTGCTGCTTTACGAACTTCTTCAAGTTCTTTTTCTTTCAATTCAATTTGTTTATCAATATTCTCTATCTCATTAAATTTATCCTTAAATTTATCTATATCAAATGTTCCTGCCTTATGCATATTGTAAAATTCTGTTCCCACAGTAAGAAGGAGAGAAGATTTTCTTTGATTCAAATTACTAATCTCTCCTTTAATTTTAGTGGTATCTACTAATTCTTTAGACTTGACTTTCATCTTTGTAATTCCTTCGTCAAGTCCTTTCTTTAGCTTATCAAAAAAATCTGCCATAATTAACTCCAATTAAATTTTATTTTAATTTAGCTCCACACTGGCTGCAAAAAGTCTCAGTTGATTTAATAATAGCCCCACATGAGGGACATTTTATTGTCTCTGAAGTAAAAGTAACATTACCTTTTAAAAATAACTCATAGGCATTATATCCAATAATTCCGAGAGTAAAAATTAACATAAAGAAAAACCCAATTTTTAAAGAGATTGGAATATCAATAGCTGAAATAATTAAAAATAATAAAATTACACCTCCTAAAATTAATTCATTTAATTTTCTTTGACCTTTATAAACAACTGCAATTACTAAACCAGCAATTGCTATAAAGAAATTAATAAACATCGGGAAATAGAATGAAGCTTCCCCAAAGCCAAATACCAAACTTATACCCAATACATTAAACGAATACCCGAATATACCTGCCCCCGCAAAAGGTAATAAGAATGAAACTAAAATCAATCCAAATAAAATTGTTGAGATGTAAGGTTTTAATTGTTCCATGATAAATTTTTTATAGTTTATAAATTTTATTAAAGTATAAAATGTGAAATTATTTAAATAAATTCAAATATATTAGTAATACACAAATACAAGTTGTTTTAAATCCTTATTATTAACTTTTGTCCACTATTTATAGGTATCAAATTTATAGTATTGAAGAGGAAAGGAATATTTTTTAAATTAAAGAGTTAAATAAAAAGGAGGATAAAATGAGAAAATATTTTTTACTTGTTATCGCAATTATATTTTTTATTAATTCAATATCTTATACACAAGAAATGACAATAAAAGAAAAAGTTGAGAGATATAAACAAGTTACATTAACTTCAGATTTAAGCTGGTTAAGTTCTAACGAAAAACGGATGATACCAATTCTCATTGAAATTGCAAATATAATGGACAATTTATTCTGGCAACAAAATTATGGCGACAAAGAAAAATTATTAAATTTAATTACTGATGATTTTGAAAAAAAATATGTTCTAATTAACTATGGTCCTTGGGATCAGCTGGATGGGGAAAAGCCATTCATTAAAGGATTTGGAGATAAACCTAAAGGAGCAAATTTTTATCCTGTTGATATGACTATAGAAGAATTTAATAATCTTAAAGATGAGAGTAAAACCAGCCCATATACTATTATGAGAAGAGATTCTAAAGGTAACTTAATTGTAATCCCGTATAGTGTAGCTTACGAAAAAGAACTTAAAGAAGCATATTCCCTTATGCTAAAAGCGTCAGAACTTGCAGAAGATGAAGGATTAAAAAAATATTTAAAATTAAGAGCAGAAGCACTAATTACAGATAATTATCAGACAAGTGATTTCGCATGGATGGAAATGAAAACATCAAATATAGATTTTATTGTGGGACCTATCGAAAATTATACTGATGGATTATTTGGATATAAAACTGCCTTTGAGTCTTTCATATTAATTAAAGATAAAGAATGGAGCAATAAATTAAATAAGTTTACTTCTCTTTTACCGGATTTACAAAAATCATTACCGGTGGAAGAAAAATATAAAACAGAAACACCTGGTTTAGAATCAGACTTAAATGTTTACGATGCTATTTATTTTGCAGGCGATTGCAATGCAGGGAGCAAAACAATTGCAATAAATTTACCAAATGATGAAGAAGTTCAATTGAAAAAAGGTTCAAGAAGACTGCAATTAAAAAATGTAATGAAAGCAAAGTTTGATAATATTATGATTCCTATTTCTGAAATATTAATAGTACCGGAACAAAGAAAATATGTAAAATTTAATGCTTTCTTTGAAAACACAATGTTCCATGAAGTTGCTCATGGTCTTGGTATAAAGAATACAATTACTGGCGCCGGAACGGTCAGAGAGGTGTTAAAAGATATGTATTCATCCATTGAAGAGGGAAAAGCAGACATACTTGGATTATATCTGGTTACACAACTCTATGAAATGGGTGAATTAACAGAAGGAGAACTTATGGATAACTATGTAACATTTGTAACAGGTATATTTCGTTCATGCAGATTTGGTGCAGCAAGTCCACATGGAAAAGCAAACATGGTAAGATTCTACTACTTTCTTGACAAAGGTGCTATTTCAAGAAATGAAAAAGGTATGTATTCCATTAACTTTGAAAAAATGAAAGTTGCCGTAGAATCATCTGTAAAAGAAATATTAACAATTCAGGGTAATGGAGATTATGAATTAGCAAAATCCATCATAGAAAAAGATGGTTATATAAAAGAAATATTAAAATTAGACCTTGATAGAATAAATTCTTCGAACATACCGGTAGATATAGTGTTCAATATGGGTCTTGAATATTTAAACTTTTAAATAGATTTATTTGAAACCAATAATTTTTTTATTCGCAATCATCATTTGTTTCCCAATAGCTCTCAAAGCACAAGAAGAAGAGGAAGAAATAGAATACAGATATCAAGAACCAAAATTCAATAAGCTATTTGTTATAGTTGGAAGTAATTACGGAATTTCTTTATACGATATTAATCCCCATACATCTTCATTTAATAACAATTTTAGTGTTGATTTAAAACTTTCTTTAATAAATCAATATGTAGAACGAAAAAGTAGTTATGCTTTATTATTAAGGTATTATTTTTCAAAAGGAGAAAAAAGTTTAGGTGGTTCAGATGATAATTCAAAAATTTCTGTAAGCGCAACAAAGTTCGGGGCTAATTTAGATATTAGTACCGGATATTATTCAGAAAATTTCTCTATATATCCATATTTCTCTGTTCCTTCTTTCTTGTTAACCTATAGTTATCTAAAAATAAATAATTTACCAGTATTTATTCCTGATAATGAAAAAGAATACATTCAATCTTTTGAAGAAAAAATCAGATTTGGTACTCATAGGGAAATTGGAATCCTGTTTTTAATTAATAATAAATATTCAATTGAAATAGGTTATCAGAATTATATTATCTACCCACGTTATCTTTTTCTGAAAGATTTCGGAAGTCATATGTTAGAAACATTTGCAGCTGTGATAATTTCCTTCCCAACTATGACGATGGAAATGTTACAACCTAATCCTTTAAGGTCTTCAATAGCTAATTTATTATCACAGGGCGCTTTAACTTATTTATTCTCAAAATTACGAAAGGATAAAATGTATTGGCCATTCAATTCAAAACCTGGTTTAAGCTTCGATGAATTCAAACTCGGATTTGGTATAGCATTTTAATAAAAGAATCTTGAAGTAATTTAAAACTATTAATCATTTATAATAAAGCTATGCCATTTACTTAAACACCATATACAAATCCATCAGCAATAACAATAAAATCATTTCCATCAAACTTGTACAAATATAATCCGTTACCCTCATAATATCCTTGATCTGCAAGAATTTCATCAAGACCATCTCCATCGACATCAATAATTCCCTTTACCATAAAATAGTCATAGTCTTTATCTTTAACAGATATCATTTTATAGACAACATTACCATCTTTATCAGTAATAAATGAAGTATTAATATAAAACTCAGAAGTAATATTCTGGGAAAAATTTATTATATATTGTTCTTCATCTTTATTTGTAAAATGTCCTTTAAAAAACCTAAAACTATCTTTATAAAAAGTATCAATCACAACAAGTTTATCTCTATCTTCTTCAGAATCATAAATTTTTACTTTTTTACCACTAAGGGTATTTATAATTATGTTTTTAAAGTTATCTACTGTATTTCTATCATGTAATTGTTTTAAATTTAGGATGCTCATATTCTCATATTTTGAAATAACAACAGGTTCATCTATTTCTACCTGCTCATCATTCTTATATTCGAGAACTACATAGAAAATATTTCCATTAATGTATGTATCAGATGGGATGAGACAATAAGAAGTAACTATTCCTTTAAATACACCCTTAGAAGTTGATATATAAAACTCTTCGTCTGTTTTAATATTTGTGAGTTTTTTAAATTCGGGATAATACTCATTAAAATATAAATATCCCGTATCCTGAAGAGAATAGCCCTTATTTATTAAAAATTTTTCAATATAATTCATATAATCTTCATATATAGAGCCATATTCATTTTCCTTCCATAAAGACTCATTGTTCGCAAAAATATGGTCCTGTAAAAGAATTTTTTTCTCTCCGATTGAAATACCTATATATACATTATTATTAAAAGAAAACGCAAAATTTAAAAATAGAAAAAATAAAATTATTAAAGAAAGAATATTTCTCATAATAGATATTCTGATATTTAAAATTGTTATATTACTTTAGTAACACCATTGATTTTATCTCAGAATATTCTTCAGTTTCAAGCCGATAGAAATAAATTCCACTTGACAAAGCAGAACCATCGAAATCAGTTTCGTAGTATCCCGCCTCAAGATAATTATTAACTACAACTTCAACAAGTCTTCCTAATAAATCAAATACCTTTATCGTAACAATTCCTGATTTTGGCAATGCAAATTTTATCTTTGATACGGGGTTAAACGGATTTGGATAATTCTGCATTAGTTCATACTTGTTGGGAATTTCTGAACCTAACTGTTTAACTGAAATATTTATGGTATCGAAGATTGCAATTTGATTAATAAAATTATTCATTGTAACCTGAAATGTAGGATTTGTCCCGTTGTATGAACCCTGACCACCACCTACCCATCTATTAAAATAATAAGTTTTATTATTGAATTGAACCTGAAGTGGTGAAATAGATACTGTTACAACTGAACCAGAATCATGATATTGATTTCCGTTGGATATTGTAACCAGAGGGAAAATGCCACTTGGATTTGTTGATGCTTGCAATTTCCACTGAAGTTTATAATATGCAATATATTGATTGGTAGTAGTATTTACAGTAATAGTTTGAGTTGTATCTCCGGAATTACTCCAGTTCTGGAAAACATATTGATAAGAAGTATAATTTGCAGGAGAAATAGCCTGTAAAGTATGTGTAGAGCCAACTTCCCAATCAAAAACAGAAAATGTTGTATATGTATTTCCGTCGACTTTATATTGAACGACGCCGTTACGATTAGTACCAACTAAAACATAATTTCTGTTAACAAGATAAGATACTGTTGTTTTATGAGTCTTACTATTAGCATCAGAAGCAGTTAAAATAATTTGATATACACCTGAAGGAGCTGAAGAAGTTGAATTCACCTGAACAAGTAATGAATCATTCAAATTTGTCAGAGTGTTTCCATTTGGGAAACTTACAGTTACATTTGAGTTATTCGGAGAAACAGAAGCACTGAATGTTAATGGCATATTATACCCTGCTGCTTTAAGTGGAACCCTAATTCTAAAAGTTCCGCTTGCACTTTGACCCTGGGGTACAGACCTGTAAGCCGGATAAGGTAACAATGTAAAATTTAAAGTCTTTTTTGCTGCACCAAGAATCTCCTTATTTGCAGCCTGCACAAAAGCAAGATAACTAATCTGATTTTGATTCCAGATAGTATCTCTTTTAAAACGATATTCTACTGTTTGCAATGTGCCGGGGAATAATGTAATTGGGCTTCCATTTCCATTTGGGAACATTCTTCTCATTACCCAGTAGAAATCGGTTTCTCCATTCGTCCCCGGAGGATATTGATAGTGAATATGATTTTCTAATACTGCAATATGAAGAGTAGCATTAGGATTAGCTAAATAGGATTCACAATAAACGGTTACTCTTACAAGTAAACTGTCTCCCCCCGCAAAAGCACTATCCGATAATAATATAGTTACGGGACTGAGAATATTTTCTCTAACTCCATAATAATATTGAAATGTGCTTTGAGAATAAGGAGGTGAAATACTATTAATCCCATCAAAAAATGAGTGCGGAATAGAATTAACGTTATAGTATGTTCTTCTCGCATTATTATCATTTGGATTGTATAAGTACATCGGATCATTTCCCGGGGAGGGCCAATTCATATGATATGCAAGTGCTGCTAATCTTTCAGGGTCTTTCGAATTAACGAATGCTGTTAATATAGGATTATTTGATGCACAAGGTCCACACGTTGAACTTGTAAAGAATTCAATAAGCATCATTCTATCCCCTGAATATGATATGGAGAATATTAATATGACTAATAATAATGTAAATAATAATTTTTTCATTGTAATTATGTTTAATTTATAGATATTTAAAAATAATACTTATAATTTTTAAATAAAACAAATATTATTTTTACAAAATTATAATAGTTATATGAGTAAGAAGTCATTTATATCAGTTACTGTTTTACTTTTCATTTTCTTAGTTCAGAATACACTCTCACAAATTTTTAACGATGATATAAAGAATATTTTAATGTTACAGGATAGCAGAACCCCCGGAAAAGACAAAATTTTATTAAATTATCTTTATAGTAACGATGCAGAAGTCATATTAAAAACATTAATCGCATTAGCAAATATTCAGGATACTACAACAGTTAATGCTATCGGAAATTGGATAAATCATAATAATAATCTTATCAGAAAACAAACTGCTTTCACTTTAGGACAAATTAATTGCTTTGAATCAAAAAGTATTCTTGAAGAAGCACTCTTGAAAGAAAATGATATTTTAGTTAAAAGTGAAATAGTAAATTCACTTGGTAAGGTTGGTGATGATAATTCGTTAGAACTAATAACAAAAATGAATATTCAAGATGATGAGCTAAATAGCGCTATTGCGTTGTCAATTGCAAGATTTGCAATAAGAAATATAAAATCTGAAGAAGCAATTAATACTCTGAAAAAAATTCTAAGAACTGATTTCAGTAATAAGACAGAATCAAATGTTGCATACGCATTTTATAGAATGAGAGATGGGAAGTTATTATCTAATGCAGAAAAAGACCTGGAAATACTCATAAAATCTGACAATCCTTTATCAAGAATGTGGGTATATCCCGCTTTAAGTTATATTGGAAAATCAGAATATTTAAGCATAATATATAATAACTACGAATTTGAAAAAAACTGGAAAGTCAAAGTAAATATAATCAATTCACTTATTAATTATGTTATGAAAAATAATTCTGTTATTTCAGCCGGGATGGTAAAATTACTAACAGAAGCAATTAACGATGTTAATGTAAATGTAAGAATTACAGCATTAAGACAAATAGGTGAAATATTTTCACAATTAAATGAGAAAAATTTAATAACAGAAAAAATATTACCGGAAATAGAAAAATATTTCTTGAATAAAAAAGCAATAAACTACTATGAAACAGGAGAAGCTTTAATTTCATATTCAAAAATAAAAAAAGATAATGCTAAAGATTTTCTACTAAATTATTTATCAGCTACTGAGAATTATCCATTAAAATCATATATTATAAAAGCATTTAAATATATATCAGATTATAAAATTCATAAAGAAATAAAAGGGAAAATATCTCAGGAAGTAAATAAATACATTGAAGAAAAAGGAATGGTTTTTAGTGATTTTATGCAAGATAAGGTTCTTGCAGAGATTTACTTATCATATATCGAACTGTTAAGCTCTATGGTTGAAAAAATTGAAGAAACAGATTATAATGAATTCAGGTTAATATTTTCTGAGTTTCTCAATTCTAAAGACCCGCGTATAGTTGAATTATGTCTTAATTCATTGAAGAATGAAAAATTCTATAAATATTCAGAAGAAACATCAATGGTCCTTTTATATGATTATAACAATTTAATATACCCAAGAGATAAAGAAGTAATGAAATTATATATTGAAGAGTTTGGTAATTTAACAATTGAAGGAGCAATTGAAATTTTAAAAACAAATCTGAATTCACCGGATTTTGAAATTGCAAAATTATCAGCAGAATCATTAAAGAAGATTACAGGAGAAGATTATACTTTTTCTGCATCAATAAAAACATTTTATGATTGGAAATATATTGATGAACTTTCTTCTAAAAGATATGCAGAGATAGAAACGACAAAAGGTACAATAAAAATAGAGCTGTTTTTAGAAGATACCCCATTTACAGTAGCAAACTTTATAAGACTTGCAGAATCAGGATATTATAACGGAACAACATTTCACAGAGTAGTACCGAATTTTGTTATACAGGGAGGTGATCCGAGCGGAACCGGATGGGGTGGTCCCGAATATACAATCAGAACTGAAATATTTAACTGTAATTTCGAAACCGGAGCAATAGGTATGGCTTCATCAGGGAAGGACACCGAAGGCAGCCAATTTTTTATAATGCATTCCCCACATTATCATTTAGATGGTAGATATACACTTTTTGGGAAAGTTATTGATAGGATGGAAGTTGTAGATAATATTTATATTGATGATTGTATATTAAAAATAACCTTCTCTGCAAATTGAAAAAGCGGAGCTTCATTTTAAGAACTCCGCTTTAAATCATATATGAGGGAGAGTATGATTAAGGTTTCGTCTAAAAATAATCTGCAATATTTATACCAATAAAATAAGAAAAATTCAGTCTAAAAAGTATAAGTAGCTTAAATTTTCATCTCATTATGATACTAATTTCTTCTAAAATGAGACGAATTATTATTGCTTGTTAAAGATTTATTTTGAATGGATTCCAGAATTTCCTTAATAAAAACAATAAATTCTTCCCGATTAAATGGTTTGGAGATAAAATGAGAACAACCTCTTTGTAAAAATTCCTCTCTATCTTTTTCAGAAGCAAAAGCAGTTACAGCAGCAATAGGGACATTTTCATAACCTGAAATTTTTCTAATTTCTTCTACCGCCTGTATACCATCCATACCCGACCTGAAATTAATATCCATAAGAATTATATCATACTTTTTAATTTTTGCTTGATTTATACCATCAATTGCATTTGAAGCAACATCAACATTACAGATGTTTTTCAAAAAACTATTTACGATAATTACTGCTTCTCTATCGTCTTCTACATAAAGTATATCAGGAAGTGGAAAATTATTTATTAACCCTAGTTCATCGATATGATTTTCTTTCAAATAACTTAAATCATAGCCGGTTCTTTTTTCAAAATAAGGCAAAAGAACAACGAAAGTAGAACCTTTATCTACAGCACTCTCTTTTAAAAATACTTCCCCGCCCAATGCATCAACTAAATTTCTTGTTATGGTTAAACCTAATCCAACCCCTTCAAAAGTTCTTGTATGACCCTCACTCACCTGTCTAAATGAATCCCAGATAATTTCTTCTTTATCTTTTGGTATACCAATACCTGTGTCTTCAATTGTTATACAAATAAATTTCTTTTTTCCTTTCTCATCTAATTTTAAAGATACTTTAATATAACCTCTTTCAGTATATTTTATCGCATTATTAATAAGATTATTCAGAATCTGAGTTATTATAGATAAATCTAAATGCACAAGCAGACTTTGAAATTCAGACTCAAATTTTAATTCAAGACCTTTACTTTTAGCTGAGTTATCATTGAAAGAGATAATATCTTTTATTTCTTTAACTATATTGAATGTTGTGAATTTCATTTTCAGTTTTTTTGCTTCAATTACAGATAAATCAAGTAATTGATTTAATGTATTAAGTAGTCTTTTCGAACCTTTGTTTATCCTATCAACAAAATCTATTAGATATTTTTCTTTCAAATTTTCTTTTAACAAATCGGAAAATCCTATTATGCTAACCATAGGGGTTCTTAACTCATGACTCATTTGCGCAAGAAAGTTTGATTTAATTCTGCTCATTTCTTCAGCACGTTCCTTAGCAAGTATTAAATTTTGCTCAATCATTTTTTTATCAGTGACATCCTCAACCATTTCAAGCAAATGAATATCATTATCATCGGTAGCGCGGATTATACTTGTAACAGATGCTCCCCATAGAGTTTCTTTATTTTTCTTAATGAATTTTTTTACAACAGAATAAACTGATAATTCACCATTAATTAATTTATTATAGTTTTGTTCATCCATTGCAATAAACTCAATATCAACAAAATTCCTAAACGAAGAATTAAGAATTTCATTTTCCTGATAACCTAACATTTTACAAAATGATTTGTTTACTTTTATATAATTAAAATCTTTATTAAGTAAGAGCATTCCAATAGGGGCTTCTTCAAAAATTTTTCTGAATCTTTCTTCATTTTGCTTCAGTGATATTTCTGATTTTTTTCTTTCAGTTATATCAAGAACACTAACAAGAATGCATTTGATATTATAAACATTCAGAATTTCAGCGGAAGTTAAGCCAATTATAATATTTCCATTTTTGGTTCTAAATTTATATTCCTTTTGAACGATTCTTCCATCAACAGATAATCTTTTTATAAAATCATTTCTATCATCAGGATTAAACCAAAGTTTTAACTCAATCGTTGTTTTTCCTATTAATTCACTATATTCAAAACCAGTAATTTTGATAAATTCTTCATTTACATCAAGTAAAGTACCATCTTCAAACTTTGTAATACAAATAGCATAAGGTGAAGACATAAATGCTTTAGAAAATTTTTCTTTGCTTAGTCTAAGGTCTTCCTCAGCAATTTTTCTTTGAGTAATATCCTGAATACTTAAAGAATATCTTGAAGATCCATTTTCATCTTTCCCTAAAAAATTAGCAACTGCAAGACGATATAAATTTGAAGAACTTAAATATTCAAAAGTAACAGGTTCATTGAGTTTCTCGGATTTTGTGAAATTTTCAATCCATATATTTTTAATTCGGGTTGGAATCTTTAAATCTTCAAAAGATTTTCCCTTTGCTTCTTCATTAGATAGTTTGAAAAATTTTGAGAGTGCATCATTAATCTCGAGAAAAATAATATCCTCATTCTTTATAGTGCAAATAGCACGAAGAACACCGGGACTATTAAAAAATTCCCTGAAATTCGTCTCTCTTTCAATAATTTGTTTTTCTGCATTTTTAAGGGCAGAAATATCGTGGAATTCCGTGACAAAGATACCTTTCTCTAAACTAAAAATATTTACTTTAAACCATTTCTTTGTAGATTCTGAATAATACTCAAAAGTCTTTGAACTATTGTTTAAATCAATTTCACTATATAACTGATACCAGTTAAGTTTTCTTTTATTAATATAAGGCAAAACTTCAGAGGCTTTCTTTCCAATTATCTTCTCTTTTTTAAGACCAGTAATCTCCTCAAATGCTTTATTTAAATCGAGAAAAATAAAATCAATCAGTCTATTGTTATTGTCCCTTATTATTTGGTGTAATGCAATACCACTTATTAGCTTATCAATGATTTCAGGATAATATTTACTAATTTTTTTCAAGATATTTTGTTTAAATTTTTGGAAGCAAATTAATTTTTAAAAAAATACTTTTCAATATAATATTTAAATTCAAAAATTTTAACTTTAATGGATATATTTTTTCCAAAAGTATCGTTAAATATTTCATAAATGAAGTAAAATTTTTGAAAAAGAGCTTAGAGAAGTGTGTTATTTAAGCCATCGGCGAATTACGAAGCATTTTTTATTTTCCGGACAGGAATTAATATTGTTTGAAGGGATGTATTCTTTTAGTAACCATTTTAACCTTTTTTCAGTTTCTACTAAATGAACACCCTTATCAGGAGAAGCTTCAATTATATACTTTTCATCAAGTACATATAAAGTATGACTGGGAAAACCAATGATATCAAGCGGTTGTAATAAATCAATAATTTGCTCTAAATTTTTATCCTTTATATCCAAAGAATCACCAAATAAAAGAAGTTCTTTCGAAGTACGGGGTGTAAATCTTTCAGTAACATCATAAAGTAAACCTGAACAGTCCACACCTTTCAAAATCCACTTTTGTTTTAAATCATCGGTAATATCGTTAACCGGAGGGTAATATTCGAGTAATTGAGGAAATCCAAATGCAAATATACCGCCATAAAGATATGGAGTACCAATGCGAGATTTTAACCTTTCAATAATGATATCCTTATTAAGAGCATCCTTTTTAAGATCAACAGGCTTTTCATTTGTAGTTTCAACAAAGCGAGAATCTATGTAATATGACGCTTTTTTATTTGGTGAATTATCAGTCTTAACTTTAAGAATTGTAGAATTTTTTATTTTATAAGATTCCTTTATTTCAAACACAGTATTAGGATATGCAACAAATTCAAAGCCAAAAGCAACACCACGGGAATCGAGCTTCAAAGTCGAACCATTATCTCCACCGAAAATAGTATTTAAGTAAGGAATACTAAAGACAGGAGTATAACCGATTGAAACAGCATACTTATCAGATTTATTTTTTTCATACTGAGAGTAAGAGATCTTATTTGTAAGTAAAATTATTATTGCTGAAATAAGGATACAGGAATAACTTATAATTTTATTTTCTATTTTCATTTATATTAACTTTTACAAAATTAAAAAGAATAATAATAAATGAAAAGTTTTTTTAAAAAAAAGAGCTGGAAAATTTATTCCAACTCCTAAAAAATACACAACCAGAATGAGATTTATTTAATTATTATCATTTGTTTTGTCTCTGAAAAATTATCAGATGAAAGTCTATAGAAATAAATACCTGAAGATAAATTATTTGCATTGAAGTTAATCTGATACTCACCTGCCTTCATATCCTGACTAATTAATTCAGAAACAACTCTACCTAAAATGTCAAACACTTTTAAAGTTACAAATCCGTCCTTTGCGATGGAAAATTTTATTGTTGTTGAAGGATTAAATGGATTTGGAAAATTTTGGCTTAAATAATAATTATATGCTATATTTGAATTAATTTTTGTTAATAATGGTACGCTCCCTTCATCAGCACCTTTGTATGGAGCAATTGGATTTCTCAAATCATTATCGAAATCAGTTGTGATTCCACTTATAGGAGTTCCTTTTAAATTCGTATCACCGATGGAAGTGCCGGCAAGGTGAAGATCAGTAGCAGAAACAAGGTTTACATTTGCAAATACAGTGTTTTGTTCATTAGGACTTGCAGCAGTTTTATAATCAGAAAGATTATTATAGCCGACACCACCCCAATAAGCGTGGAAACTATTTGTACCATTAGCAAAATAACAATTGTAATCAACATTTAAAACCCCGGAAGTTGAAACTAAAACAAAACCAATATGATAAACAGCACCTCCGGTTCTATAATTAATACATATATTATTTTTCATATTTAAGGTTAAACTGGAAGCTCCTATTCTTATCCCGGCAGAAGTTGTTGCACCAGAAGTGCCGCCTGTATGATTACCACCGATTCGTGTAGTATTGTAATAAATATTAGCAGTGTAAGCATTGGATCCAAGAAATTCAATACCCGTTATAGTTTGAGCATTAGAGTTGTCAAGAGTATTTGAAACCATATTATTCTGAACATTAAAAGTTGAACCAGCAGCAGGACCAGCTGCATAGATACCTCTTATAACAGTAGAAGAAGAAGTTGAAGAAGATTGTAAGTCATAAATCCAATTTTTTCTGATATTATAAGTTCCACCAGTCATAGTTGCCATAATTATACCGGAAACAATGGTATTATTAACTCCAACGGTTTGATAAATTTTACAGGAATCAATATTTGTACTTAATGCACCGGAAACCAACCAAATGCCAGCATATCCCCAATTAAAAATCTCACAATTAGAGATAGTATTACTGTCATTTGGAACACTGGAAGAACCTGCAATTCCTACTCCACTTCTACCACCTTCAATTTTACAACGTGTAATAAGATTATTTGAATTACCGACTGTAGAAGAGGTTAAAAGAACTATAGTTCTTGGTCCAGCAGTATTTTGAGTATTATTAACAGCGTGAACAAATCTGATTATATTATTAGTAGCTCCATTTGTAAGTGCTATAGTGTTAGAGTTTGTACCCGTAGTTGCGAGATTTTCAATTTTTAAGTCAGGAGCATTTCCAACTCCACCGGGTCTTCCATCAATTATAATGAAATCAGCATCATTTAAAACCAAAATACCCGAGGTAGAATTACCTGATATAACTTCACCAGTGTTACCTAAAGCAGGTCTTAATGTAATTGTGTTTACTGCACTTGCCCCTGATTTTGCAGTAAAGGTAATTGGAAATACTTCTAAGGAACCATTGTAATCGGCAAGTATTTCTATTATATAAGCTTGCGTAATGGTAGATGGTATTGCATCATAGGCTGCCTGTATAGTATTGTGCTGACTAATAACAGCACCATTACCATCTTTTAAAACCACAGAATTTGTTTGTGATAAAGTAAAATTTGAGATAATAAATAAAAATGATAATAAAATTAATTTTTTCATTGTAAAATATTTAATTATTGGTTAGCAGAATAAACTATCTTATTATAAAAAATTTTTATAGTAAAAAAAAGTAAATCAGGAATTTTATAAAGATTAATTATTTTAAATTAAGAAATGATTTTATTGAATGAAAAACTAAGAGAAACAAGCAAAAATTTTATTCTGACGATGTAGATTCTATCAGGTCGTGCTTTGCACCGGTAATCTGGGAAAGTTTATCATTGAATTTATCTGCGGTTCTCAGACTATCATTGTATTTTGAGATTGCATTATTTAAGTGTTTGCCAATGATTGTGAA
>FWPV01001542.1_pt1 | contig 63246 bp, 52 predicted proteins | sample 2228371 | NCBI WGS metagenome assembly FWPV01 (sample SAMEA103939776, study PRJEB20133) | metagenome
GGCCCCGCGTATCCCGGCCTCCCAGAACTCCTGTAGCTGCGGACGAATGGCCTTTTGCATCTCGCGGCGCACGTCGGTAAAGAAGCCCACCCCGCCCCCCTCCCGCTTGGTGCAGTTGAGGAAGGTAGACGAAGCCAGCGCCGCCGACTCCCGCGCCCGCAGCCGCGTTTGCATCTCGGTGTGCATAGGCCAGGAAGCCTCTACCTGAAACCCCGCTTTGATGAGCGCGCTAATAAGGGTCTCCCAGGCCTCGGTGCTCTTATGGGCAAACACAATGGTGGCCTCGCCCGAGGGCTTTAGCACCCGGTGCATCTCCCGAAAGGCCTCGCTCATCATCTGCTCGAAGAATTCCTTGGCCTTCTGGTTGTCGCCCCCATGACGCACCGGGTTCTGCACGGCCTCCTCGCGCTTGGGCGTTAGGGGCGTACGGAAGTGCTCGGGGTACAGGTGGCCGATGGTGCGCTTGAGCCAGACGTAAAAAAAGTCGGAGAGGTCGGAATAGGGAACGGCGTCGTAGTAGGGCGGGTCAGTAACGATAGCGTCCAGGGAGTTATCTTCCAGAGGAAGGCGAGTGGCAGTGCCGCGAAAAACCTTTGCTGATCTATTTGACGAAAGCGTGCAACATTGTATAACCAAGCTAACCCACTCCAAGGCTCCTAAAAAGTCTCCCGATGAGCCGCTAAAAGGATTTAGCTCAATGTAGTCCCATACCATTGGGAGAGCCTGACGACCGAAAGTATGGTTTATTTTTTCGCCAGTGTTATGCCATGTACAAAGACTAGAGTTATAGTCTGCGACTCGGTCAAGAACAATACTCAAGTACGTTCCCACCCCTCGAGCCCACTCTTCATCCATCCCCACCTTCAGCATCTCGGCGTGGGCCTCGCGCACCCATTTGGCGAAGGTGACCAGGGCCAGGGCCTGGCGGGGGTTGAAGAGCTGGCCCCAGGTCTGAATCCCGTAGAGGTTCACACGAAAGCCGAGTGTCCCTTTTGGAGGAAGTGGCTCGTCAGGGACAAGGCTCATCTCTCCGCTGTAGCTAGCTTCTAGCTCAGACAGCCTTGATTTAGCCCGCTCAAATACAGCGCTATCTTGTTTGGTCGCAGGTCGGTAGGCTTTGCCCTCCCCTCCCGTCGCCAGAACTACCGCCAGCAACCGCTCACCCCAGCTTCCTTGCTTGGCTTCGTCGCGCACGTTCTCCACAGGGATAGCAGTCCCGCAAACAAGGCAAGTTGCGTTGCCTCGCTCGATGGTTCCGTTTTCCGGCCACTCCTCGCTTTTGCCGACGCTTACCACCTCGAACGCAATGGTCTTGGCTTCGGTGTCTACCGCCGGTTTTAGGGCGATGCGCTTTTTGTCTTTTTTAGCCAGCCACCACTGGCGCACCAGAGGAACCTCGGCCCGGCAGGTGGGGTTGGTGCAGGTTACGGTGCGGGCCCATAGGTAGGCCACGGGGGTTTTGCCGTCGGGGTCGGGGGGGTAGAACTCGGATAGCTCGGCTTTGGCCCGTTCCAGCACCCACTCGCCCCAGTAGCGCACCTCGGCGGCCAGTGGGTTGCGCCGGTAGCTGCTTGCCCATTCCCCCTGGTGCACGGGCGTAGAACGCCCCGACAGGGGATCGTCCCCCTCGCCAAAGTTCAGCGACTGGCGGCCTTTGCTTTTGGCGTTGTCCTTGGCCCGGATGTACTCGGGCACCGGGCGGCTGCCGGGCTGGCCGTACTTTTGGGGGTACTCCAGCGTGGCCCGCTGGATAAGGTGGGCCACGGGGTTGAGGTCGAGGCTATACACTTCGCAACCCAGGCGCAGGGCCTCCAGCGGAATGGCCCCGCCCCCGCCGAAGGGGTCGAGCACCTTGGGCGGCCTGCCCCCGTTGGCCTCCAGCACCCGGCGGCGGGCTTCCAGAATGGCCGCGTTGTTGCCGTCCTTCACGGCCTCCCAGGGGACAATTTGCTTTACCAGCTTGTAGTTTTCGTCGGTGTCGGGCACCAGCGTGGCAAACACCGCGGCCCGGCTGGCGGCCAGGGGACGGCGGGCCCACCAGATGTGCAGGGTGGAGATGTGGCCGTGGCGGATGGACTTCTCCTTGGCGGAGGCCTCCGAGATTTCCTTGAGGGGTAAGCGGTGCTCGATGAGGCGGCGTTTTGGGTTCATATTAACTCCTGAACTCGACAAAAACTCTGATTCAGAGTTAAGAAATCAACTTTCAGAGTTTGTGTTGAGATACTCGTAGTGGGCTGAACGACCTTTGCCCACCAGGCGCACTTTCCCAGCTTTTTTCAGCTTACGCATCAGATACTCGGCCTGGGATGGGGTCAGATGGCATAGCCCAGCAACTTCCCCACGGGTGATGCTACCGTGGCTTTTGAGGTAGGTGAGAACCATCTGTTCCTGTTGAAGGGCGTCGAAACCACGGCGATGAACATAGGCCGAAGGCCTCCCCAGACGCTTGTACACCCCCGCGCTCAGGTGATAGACCCGTCCTCTCTTGGCCCCCTTGGCCTCCAACAGACCCATCTCTACCATCTCCTCCAATAGGGTTCGGGCTCTTGGCTCGCCCTGCTGAATGAGGCGTGCGGTCTCGGCCACGGTGAGTTCTCCCTCGTCGGTTACCTGGCGCAATACCAGGAGGTGGGGCCAGCCAAGCTCCCTTCTCTGGCGGTCCTGGACCTCGAGGATGAGGCGGACAAAGTTCAGGTCGGCCTTGCCCCCCGGCAGCACCACTTTTACCGTGTCTCGAGTGGTTCCAGAATAGTCGGGTGGGCGCCTACCCAAACCCAGCACCTCGCGGAAGATGCGGTCAATGCCACGTCCGGTGCGCTCCACCAGGCCCAGACGCTTGAAGGCATCGGCCAGGGTGCGGTTGCGTGGCCTGGGCTCCACCACCAGGAGGTTGTCCAGGGTCACCCCCTCCACGAACCCCCCAGGGTTGCTGATGACCAAGCCCCCGGCGTCCGGGTCAAGGCGCACATAAACCGCCTGCAAGAGGGCATAGTCTCGGTGCACCAGAGCATTGGCCAACGCCTCGCGGAAAGCCTCCGGGGGAAAGAGGGGCACTGGGATTCGATACAGACCGAAGGAGAACTCTTCCTCGGGGTTATGAGCCTGCAGACGTTGCTCAAGGCGCTCGAACAGCTTGAGCAGGGGCTCATGGAAAAACTCGTTGACGGCCACCTGCCGGTCTTCGCGCAACACCTGGAAAGCGGCCTCGTGGGTGGGCACCAGTCGGCGGATGGCCTCGTCCCTGCCCAGCAGGAGCACCCCCGCCACCGTGGGCAGGAGTCGCCCGTCGCCGCTGACCACCAGGCCCAAGGCCTGCGCCAATTCCTCGTCCGGGAGGTCGAGCAGGGTTTTGTCGGCTCGAGGGTTGCGCTGGATGGTCTGACGCAGGCGCTCAAACTCCAGGGGGTTCAGGTCCTCCCATGTCGCTTTTTGCAGGGCCTGGGCGGTGTAGTCGTGCTGGTACAGCTCGGCCAAGCGAGAAGCCAGCTCGTGCGGCTGAAGGAAGCGGCACTCCGGCTGACCGCGGCCCACGATGAAGCGACGCGGCACCCGGCCATCGGTGAGGGCCACCAGGTGAGGAGCCCTCGCCACCCTCAAGGCCACCACCACCCCATCGCGGGTTTGCACCTGGTGCACCTCAACCTGAACACCGGGGCTGGTCTTGTTGGCGATAAGGGCTTGCAGAAGGTGGGGATTGACCGGCAAGCGCTTAGGGTGGAGCCCGCTGATGCTGCCGTCATCCTCCACCCCCAGCAGAAGCCATCCCCCTTCGGTGTTGGCCAGGCAGGCTACCGCCTCAGCCAGCTCAACATCGGGGATGGGGGAATCACGTTTGAACTCGCAGTGTAGGGATTCCCCTTGGTTTACTAAGGCCAACAGCTCGGCTTCCGTCACAGGACTATTCTATGTTGTACTAGCCAGCATTCGGCCCCAGGGGTATGCCGCTTCACTCATCACTCTGGCGTCAGAAGGGGCGGTTGGATAGGCGTTTCTCGGGATTTCTTTGCTGGTGGGGACAGGGTATCTTCCAGTTGCATGAAGGTTTGGTCGCCTGGGAAAGCAGGCAGGGGTTGGGCCATGCCCTGGGCGATAAGGGCTTGGTTGCCCTCTATAGGAAGATCGAATACAAATGCTGGCCGACCCAGGCGCTTGGCCTGAGCCACGGCATCCCAGGTGCCGCTCATGCGTTTTTTGCCCTGTTCTACAGTTTCTTTGAGACCTGTTTGGGCTACCAATAATGCATCCGACAGAGCCACTACAATGCGGTTTCGCATCATGGCGTACTGGGCTTTCCAGGGTGCGTCCGGGTGCAGTTCCGAGAGCAAGGCCAGCCGCCCTGCGAAAATATCCTCTTGATACTCTCGCAAAAGCCTGAAAGTTTCCTTGGCTGAAATCCCATACGGCAAAACCCCGATGGCCTTCCCAGCTACCTCCCTGACCCCGTGGAAAGCCTCGAGGTCTGCGCCACGGGCCATGCCGGTAACCACCGCGTAGCCTTCCTTCCCGAAATACCGCCCAGCCCTTCGGGCGAGCTCGAGGGCCTCCGGGGTGGCGTTCCTCGAGCCCACGATGGCAATTGAGCGCTTACTCTGCAGCAGACTAACTTCACCCGCCACGTAAAGCACCAATGGCGTGTTCTGGCGTAGGGTTTGTTTGAGCCGAACGGGGTACTCGGGGGCCGCCCCCGGTATGACCCGTATTCCCTGACGTTTCAGCTCCTCTAGAAGAAACCCTGTTGCCGCTGCTTCTTCCAGGATTTTTTCCATCACGGCCCTGGTGTTACCGGATAGCCCTGGCAGACCACCCTCGACGAAGCCCTCGAGGTTTCCACCCGCTGCCCGCAAAATCTGCATTTTCTCGGCAGTCTTGAGGCCTGAGTGCGCCAGAAGCATCCAGTACAGGGGGTTCATACGTCGTCACTGTGGCGGGTCTTGGCTAGTGCGAAGGCAAAGAGCCGGCCAGCTCCTGCCCGCTTCAATGCCTTGCCCACCTCCTCTAAGGTTACCCCTGAATCCATCACATCATCCACTACCAGCAGGTTTCCCTGGGTGCCCGGCCTGCTCTGGAAGGCATATTTGAGATTTCGGCGCTTTTGGGTTCGATTGGTGAAGTTTTTTTGCGGCTCCGTTTCCCTTACCTTGCAAACCACATCGAGAAAAGGTATCCCCAAACTTTGAGCCAGCCGCTTTGCAAAGTCTTCCACCAAGCCCCCGCTTTTGGTAGAAGGTACAGCAACTACACCAGAAATCCCCTGGTCGGCCCAGTACTTCCAAATCACCCTGGAGGAGTCTTGTACAAGCCAGTCGGGGAATGGGGTATGCGTTTTGTACTTGCTTGCATGAATGGCTTCTCCCACCCGGGTGTCCTTGTAGTAGTCCAGGGCTCGGCCATCTTCGAATACTGGGGCTTTCAGGTGAAGCTTGGGGTGTGTTACATGTTCTCTCGCCCGCTGCACCAAATCGGCGGTTAGGGAAGGTAAAGCATCCTGGCGGCAGTTATCGCACTGCCTGCAGGGTTTGGTTTCCGGGTCGCCCAGGTAATTGCACAGATACACCATCCGGCAGGTCTGGGTGTTTACATACGCAATCATGGCCTCGAGGTCGGCCAGTTTGTGCTGGCGAAGCTCGTTTTGAGCATCAAAACTCGGGGTTCCGTGGGCAATGGCCCGGTAATAGCCTAGCGGGTCTCTTCCCACCAAATCCTGCTCCTGCAAGTCGGCGATAATATTGCGCACGGCTGTTTGCGAGAGCCCGGTCTGTAGCATAATGTCTCTTTCCTTCAAAGCGGATTTGTGCAACAGTGAAAGAACCTGGTGGTAGCTATCCGGGCTGGGCTTGCTTCCATTAATGAAGCTTTCCTGTATACTTCTATCCTCTGGGTTATAAAGCAGAATCAGACGAGCGGGTTGCTGGTCGCGCCCTGCGCGGCCAATCTCTTGATAGTAGTGCAGCATGGAGCCGGGAAACTCGGTGTGGATGATGAAGCGAATGTCGGGTTTGTTCAGGCCCATGCCTAAGGAGTTGGTTGCCGCAATTACCTTGAAGGCATTCTCCATCAAGCCCCTTTCGCGTTCTAAACGCTCATCCGGGCTCAGATCGCTGTGATAGTAGGTGGTTTTTATCCCAAGATTGCCCAGGTAGCTGGCTACGTTTTCAGTCATGGCTTTTGTGGCGCAGTAAACGATACCGGTGCCCTCGAGCGTGTTGACCCAGTAGTCCACCCACGCGAGCTTTTCTGCTTCGCTGCTGACCGGAATAACGTTCAGCCAGAAATTGGAGCGTACCAGGTTGCCCCGAATCACCTTTGCTTTCGCACCCAGTTGACTTTCGATGTCCTGCTCGACCCTTTTTGTGGCAGTAGCTGTGACGGCTACAACGGGTGTTTGAGGGGGTAAGTGCTGAACAAGCTCAACAATTCTCCGATAATCTGGGCGGAAGTCGTGCCCCCAGGTAGAGATGCAGTGGGCTTCGTCTATTACCAGAGCTTTGATGGGCAATTCGGGCAAAAATTCTTTCCAGAGAGAGTTTTTTATGCGCTCGGGCGAGATGAAAAGCAAATCGAGCTGCCCCTGCTTAGCTTGCTCCAGGATTGCTGTATGCAGTGACTCGTCCTGATCGGAGTTGAGAGTCTGAGCCCGCAGGCCATACTGATCTGCTTCTTTGACCTGGTCACGCATAAGGGCCCGTAAGGGGGTGAAGACCACGGTCAGCCCCTTAACGGCGGCAATCATCTGGTAAACCAGGCTTTTGCCCCAGCCCGTAGGTTGAACTAGTAGCACCCGCTCCCCGGCCAGTGCTGCTTGAATGGCCTCGAGCTGGCCTGGGCGAAAGGATGGAAGGCGAAACGTGTCGTGAAGACGGCGGGTTAGAATTTCTCCTTGCATACGCGAAGACGATATTGGGATGAGCTTAGTTAAGCTGTGAGATTTGCACTTGAATAAAACTCAACCGGAAGGTTGCGCCACCCGCTGCCAGGCTGCCAGGTCCAGGACATACCGCACCACGCTCACCTCTTCCCCTGGGGTGAGCTTGGCTGCTGGGTTTTGGATGAGGTACAGGCGGGGGCTGGTGAGGGCCTCGGTCACGATGTAAAGCCAGTACTGATCGCCCAGCCGCTTGGAGGCAATCCACTCGTTAGGGGTGAGCACCACCGGCCCCACCCCGGCACGGCCCTTGACCTCGATGTGACGGCCCTCGGAGCGAATGTCGTAGCCCAGGTTCTCGCGGCTTACATCCTGGGGGTGGCGGCCTGCCTTGCGCTCGTAGGCCAGCGTCACTTGCATGGCGGCCTCCTCCACGGCCTGGCGTGTAGCGGGATCGTCTTCGCTGGGTATTCCAGAGGGGCGGGGGTATAGGTAGGCCAGGGCCACGACCTGGGCAGGTTCAGGGTGCAGGGTTTCGGCCCGCCGGAGTTCTTCCTCGAGGGAGCGCTGGCGGGCCTCGAGCTCCTGCAGTCGGCGTTCTTCCTGCAATATAGCCAGACGCATCGCCTCCCCTTCATCCGACTTAAGTTTGTACTGGGTCAGTTTCTTTACCGACGCGTCAATCAAATACTCCAGGCTTCGGCTGGCGTACTTCCGCCGAATGGCGACTTCCCGCTGCCGCGCCTGGGCTACCTGGCGGTAGAAGTCTTCCAGCACATGTTCATAAGCCCAGGCGAGTAGTTTTTCTTCTGCGCCAGCCCCACTTGCCAGGGGCTTTGTAGCTGGGGCAGGCTCGGCATCTACGATGACCTCTGGCGGTACGGGCTCTACTGCTTCCCCTGCGAGTGCGGCGTAAAGCCTGCGGGATACCGTCTGCCCCAACCCGTCTACCACGCTCAGCTCCAGGTAGCCCAGCACCCCTTCGGCGCCCTGGTCGGTCTGGAAAACAGCCCCCTGGCGCAGCACGGGTGCGGCCTGGGAGAGCATCTCCTCCAGAACCAGGTCGAAAAGGGGATGGCCGGGGGCGATGAGTTCGGCCTCGAGGCGGGCTTTGGGGTCGAAAGTGGTCTTTCCGTACTCGCGGGCCAGTACCCCCGGCTGCTTACGAACCAGGTCGTATGGCACTGCGATCCGAAACAGGCCGTCGCTCCGTCGTTCCACGCCCCCGCCCAGACGGGTGAGGGCCCGCACAAAGAACCGCTGGGTGTACTCGGGCTGCAAACGGTGTTCCTCCGAGCGTTCGCGCTCCTCGCGCAAGCGGGAGAGGTCGAGTTCGCGTTGGGCCAGGGCTTCCAGGGTGACTTCTCGCAGGTAGGCCAGCCGTTCGGGCGACAGGCGGGCCTCCACCATGGCCCGGATTTGGGCCAGGGATTTGCGGCCGGTCAGGTGTTCCAGGATGAGGGCTTCCAGGTTAACGTCGGAAAGCAGCTCGCCAACCACATCGTAAACCCGGTCGGAGCCCATCTGCGCCCGCATAACTTCCAGCTTGTCCAGCACCACCTGCAGCACCTCGCCCTCGCGGGTGCCCTGGGCGATTAGGTTGTAGATGTGCACGTCGAACCGCTGACCATACCGGTGCACACGGCCCATGCGCTGCTCGAGGCGGGTGGGGTTCCAGGGTAGGTCGTAGTTGACCATTACCGCGCAAAATTGCAGGTTAATGCCTTCGCCTGCGGCCTCGGTAGCCACCATCACCTGGGCGCTGTCGCGGAATTCGCGCTCGCGCGAGACCCGTTCTTCCAGCCTCATGGAGCCGTCAATCGAGGTGACGGCATAGCCACGCTTTTTGAGTACCCCTACCAGAAATTCCAGGGTGGCCTTGTGCTCGGTGAAGATGAGCAGTTTCTCCTGTCGTAGCCCCTCCAGAACCGCCAACAACTCTTTTAGCTTGCGGTCGTCTTCCAGCCGGGCCAGGGTGCGGGCCTCTTTGGCCAGGTCTTCCAACTCGGCAAGTTCGCCCTCGAGTTCGGGGAGGTTGCGGGCCAGAGTTAACCGCTCAGACAGGCTATTTTCCAACTCCCAACGCTCTTCTTCGCTCATCTCCTCGAGGTCTTCTTCGGTGTAGTCGCCGTAGGGGTTTTCCTGGAGCTTGAGCACCTGCTCCCGCAGCGAGGAAAGACGCCTGAGCCGGTTTTCCAGGCTTTGGGCAATGGCATAGCTGCTGCTGGCTAAGCGCCGCTGTAAGACCGTCATAGCCAGTCCCACGTTGCGCCGCTGTTCCTCCCAGGCCCGCTTGAAGTGTTTGGCCACGTACGCACTAACCCTGGCATATAGTGCCTGCTCGCTGGGCGAGAGTCGGAAGGATAGGCTGTGTACATAGCGAGGTGGGAAGAGGGGCTTACCCTCAAAGTCGGTCATGTCTTCTTTGAGACGCCGTAGCAGGATGGGATTTTCCCCAGCCCGGGCTGCTTCTTCCAGCAAGGTGGTATGGGCGAAGAGGTCGGGCTCCAGCAGGTCGAGCAGGAGCCGGAACTTTTCATCGTCGCCCTGGTGAGGGGTGGCGGTAAGGAAGAGCAGGTGGTGGCTTTGGCGGGCAAGCACCTCGCCCAGGCGGTAGCGCTGCGATTTTTTGACCTCGGGCCCGTAGCGGGTGGCCGAGAGCTTGTGGGCCTCGTCCACCACCACCATATCCCAGGAGGCCTGTTCCAGGAGGCGTAGGTTTTCCTCTCGCTTGGCAAAGTCCAGGCTGGTGATGAGTTTGGGCCGCTTGAGCCAGGGGTTTTCCTGGTAGAGGGCGGTGGTGGTGTTGCGGTTCATGACCTCGAAGGTTTCGCCGAATTTCTCTTTGAGTTCGCGTCGCCACTGGTCGGTTAGGTTGGCCGGGGTCACAATCAAGACCCGCTCCAGCAGGCCGCGGTACTGGAGTTCCTTGAGCAATAGCCCGGCCATGATGGTCTTGCCAGCACCGGGGTCGTCGGCTAGCAGAAAGCGCACCCGCGACTTTTTCAGAAGCACGCCATAGACGGCCTCGAGCTGGTGCGGTAGAGGGTCAATGCGGCTGGCCGAGACAGCAAAAAAGGGGTCAAAGAGGTAGCCGAGCTGGATGCGACGGGCCTCGAGGCCCAGAGCGAACAGTTCGCCGTCGCCGCCAAAGGGCTCGGCCTCGGCCTGGGTCAGGCGCAGCAGTCCGCTTACCTCATCCGCGCTCAGCAGCCGGTGGAAGACCTGGCGGCTTTTGAGCCCTTCTACCGCCAGGGCAAAGCGGCCCCCGGCCTGGCTAAGCCGCAGCACCCGTACTGGTTCGGGCCAGTAGGGGGCCTCCACTACCCGGTCTATGAGGGAATTCCACTGCACGGCTATTCCTCGTGCCACTCGTACTTAAGACCGTGCTGGTCGAGAATTTCTTTTGCCGAGGTGTTGAGCACACCCTCGTCAAGCCCTTTTGGACTGGTGGCCTCGATTTCCACCCGGAGCTGCACCGTGCCCCCAGCATCGCGCAAACTCTTGGCCAAGTCCACCAGTGTAGGGATGCGCGAAAGCTCGAGCTGCTCGAGGGTCACCCTTACCTTGGTTTTAACAGTCTTCTTGTCCGAGCCATTATTGGGAGGCGATACGGGCTCGTCTTGATCTAAATCTTCGTTCTCGTTGGTATCTGTAGAATGCCCAGGCTCTGATCCTGGGCGCGGTAGTTTGCCAGGTCGGGCCAGCACATAGGCCTCGCCAAAGAAAACCTGCTCTGTCCCAGGAGGCCGACTGGCATCCCAGACCTGGGTGAACCCATCGTTTCCCTTCACCCCCAGCTCGAACAGGTGGATGCGGATGCCCTGGAGGATGGCATTCTTCAGCACCTCGTCTTGCTCCAAAAATGGCAGTTGGGGCAGGCGCAGGAAGTACTCGCGCAACTCGCGCAGGTTCAGATAGGGTTCATCCTGAGGCCATAAGCCCCAAGGACCATGCACCAAATAGGCCGGGTCAAGCTTGTTCAGCAGCAGCTCCTCGGCTCTCAACACCTCGGTTACGGCGGCCTGGAGCGTAGGCTGGGTACGGGCGTAGGCGGTGAGGTCGAAGAATCGGTAGGAGCCTTTGGCGTCTTGGGGTTCCAGCATGCCTGTATAGCTGCTCTTGAGCAACACCGGTAGGGCTTCACGGGCCTCTTTCAACAGCCGGGTGAGTTCAGCCTTCTGCTCTTCCGAGAGCACCAGGCCCCGGTCGGACTGAATATCTTCGAGTGCCAGCAGTTTGCGGGCTGCTTCCTGGGCCCGCAGATAGGGGGTTTTGGCAAGAGCAAGGTAGAGTGTGGTGTTTTTGTTGATCCGTGGCCCCGAGGCGTGATTGTCCTGGATGATGTGATAAAGCCGTTTCAGGGCTTCTTCGTCGTCGTGGGGAGCTTCGGGTCCAAGCAGCACAAGCTTGAGCTGGGACGAGTCAGGCACCTCGCGGTGGCTCTGCGGCCAAACAAAGACCTTGAACGGCCCTGACCCCGCTACCTTCTCTACCTGGCTCTGGAGGAGGGTCTCCAGCGCTTCTGCCTTGACCTGGGCCATGCGGTCGGCCAGTACGGCGTTCAGGTTGGGCTGGGCTTTGAAACTCCAGCTCCCGTTGGCATAAAGGTAATAAAGCCGTCCCTTTAGATTGTCCAGCGCATCCCCTACCAGAAGAGGGGTAATCCCCTCGGGGTAGGCCAGGGCCAGGTTAAGCTGGGGACGGGTGGCCCCTTGCTGGGCCCCGCCGGAGTGGGAGTACATAAAAATTGCGGTGGCTAGTGATTGACCCAGCCGATGACGGGCATACTCGCCCCCTAGCTCGCGGTCGAGCAGATGGGCCTTCCCCTCGGGAGGGACGATGTCCGAGGCCAGAACCGACTCCCAGTTGGCCTCACCCAGCACGCTGGTTATGGTGGCCCTCAGGTCGGCGTCCCCCAGGGTTGCATCTCCAAGCCCAATCAGAGGCCGGGCGGTGGGGCTTAGGTAGTCGGTCTCAACAACCCGAGCCAGTAGACGCAGTACGCCACGGGTTTTTTGGAAGGTCTGGAGGGTGCCCCAGCGCTCGTAGAGCACCTCCACCAGTGTGGGATGGAAGGGGAAGGCCTTGAGCATCTTGCGGCCGTACTCGCCGCTGCGTACCTCGCTGGGGAGTTCGTTGCGGTAGGCATCGTAGGTTTTCATGTAGGCCGCTACCACATGCTTGGCTGCCTCTCCGTCAATCCGCTCGAACAGGCGTCGCCTCAGTACCTCGAAGATTTCCTCACCCTGCACCGGCATTCGCACTGCCTGTACCCGCCCGAAGATTTTCTCCAGCCGGGCAAAGACCTGGGGTGCTTCCTGGTGGTCGTAGTACTCGAGGTGCGACTCGGGGAAGGTGGTGATGAGCGCAGCATTGGGTAGGCCTCCTACCACCTCGCTAAGCTCCTGTAAGAAAGCGAAGGTCTGGGCTTGTAGGTTGGTATGGCCCAGCGCAACCGAGGCGGCCTTGACCTGATAGACCAGTAGCTCGTCAATCAGAATGAGAACCGGGCTGTAAGCCTCCAGTAACTCGCGCAAAGCCTGCTTACCGGGAGGGCTTAGGTTTTCGTCGGCAGCATGTAGTTTTTCGTAGCCGCTTCGACCCCCAAGCTGGTAGGCTAGCTCGCCCCATAGGGTGTGCAGGTGCAAACCTTCTATCTTGCGCCCCTGGGCCGAGAGTTCAGTGCCTACCAGCACGGCCACCCGGGCTTTCGGCATGTCTCTGAGCCCGGCTTCTTGCAACAGGCTCTGTACCTCGGGAAGATCCAAGAGCTCGCTGTACGCCTTGACCAGGTGATACAGCGCAATGAGGGTGTGGGTTTTGCCGCCACCAAAAGGGGTGCGGAGCTGTGTCACAGCCTCCCCACCCAGCCCTGAAAGCCGCCGCAAGGTGTCTTTCAGGATGGTAGCGAGTTCTTGGGTTAGATAGGTTTTTTTGAAGAAAAGTTCGGCATGGCGGTACTCAGCCGGCGCCCGCCCGGCCACCACGTCGTCGAGCTTAGCTGCAAAGGTGTTCTCGTCGAAGTCCCCCCGACGGATGGCCTCATCGGGCTCAGCCAACTGCCACCAGGGAGGGAGGCTACCCTGAGGTGCCTTGGGCAGCTCACGCGCCATCAGCTTTCGTACCTGTTGGGCAGTCTCTTCCGCGCCGATGATTCGGAGCAGCCGGGCCATGCTATCCAGGGCTCGGTTGACATCGTCTTCGAGGAGTTCCTTTTGGTGTGCCCAGTCGTTGCGTACCTCGCTAATCTCGTCGGCCCAGGTGACGGCTCGGTTGTAGTTCCGGCCTAAAACACCCCGGAATACCTCCCGCTGGCCCAACAAAATGTCTTTGAAGTGATTGAGGTCGAGCGTCTCCTCGGCGGTTTTGCCACGCTTCATCTCCTCGAGTACCAGCCCACGCCGGTTCTCACTCAAAGAACCCAGGTAAGCTTCAACCCAGCCCCGCCCCTCACCGTGTGCTTGTTTGAGCGCCTGTAAGAAAAAAGGCTTTAATGCATCGGCATACAGTTTGAGAGCTTGACCCAGGTGATTATAGGCCTTCATGCTGCTATTCTATGAGCAAAAAAGCGATAAGGTGGGTGCGTATAACCGGTTAGACTGGGCCCTGTATGCGCCTGCTCGCCATCTTCGCCCACCCCGACGACGAGTCGTTTTTCTGCGCCGGAACCTTAGCCAAGTACGCGGCTTTGGGGCACGAAGTTTACCTGATCTGCGCCACACGCGGGGAGCAGGGCCGGATCCGGCATCCGGCCCTCGATGCCTCGCTTTATCCCAAGGGTGAGGCCCTGGGCAAGCTGCGCGAAAAGGAGCTCGAGGTTGCCTGCACCATTCTGGGCCTGCGTCCCCCCATCTTTCTGGGCTACCAGGACTCGGGGTATCCGCTCGAGGTCGCCCAGGCTAACCCCAGGGGCTTCATGCACCAGAACCTGCAGCAGATCGAGGATGTCCTGCTGGGGTATATGGCCCAGCTAAAGCCCCAGGTGGTCATTGGGTTCGACCCCCAGGGCTACTACGGCCATGCCGACCACATCCACCTCCACCGGGCCACCCTGGGGGCCTTCTGGCGGGCCGGTAATGTGATGCCCGAACCGCCCAAGCGCCTCTTTTTTCCGGTACGCACCAAAGAGCGGGTGGCCCAGACCAGGTTCGACCCCGAGCGCTATGGGGTTTCGCCCTGCTCGGTGGCGGTGCGGGTGGACGTGCGCCCCCTGGCTCCGACCATCCGGGCGGCGGTACTGGCCCATGCTTCGCAGGCCGGGCCCGAGGAGAACTTTTCTCAGGTGCTGCTGGACTGGCCGGGTCTGCTGGAAGAAGAGACCTTCGTGTTGGGTGGACTGCGGGGTTCTTTCCCGGCCATGCCGGTAGACGATTTGCTGGCCGGGTGGTTTTAACTGGCACAGTCTACAGCAAGATTACCGGAGCAAGATTACCGGCCAAATACTACCTCGGCCTTGATCTGGACGTTGAGCGCCTTGGCGATTTCAATGAGCCGCTCGAGACTGGCCGAGGCGTAGCGTGTGGCTTCATAGCGCTGAATCTGTTGCTTTTTGAGGTTCAATTGTTTTGCAAGCTGCTCCTGGGTAAGGCCCGCCGCGATCCGCGCCTTGATGAGGGCTTCAGGTAAATCTTCCAAGGAAGATACCTGGACGGAGTGAACTTCTTGACGGCGGAGGGCCTCGTACTGGGCCATCTGTTCACGCAAGTCTTCAATCTGGCTTTGCAGCGCCTCGAGCCGGGCCTGCCGTAGCTTAGGATGCTCGTTTCCTAAGGGTGCACGTCGTAGCTGCTCCAGGCTTTGCTCGAAGCGCCTGAGCCAGGCCCCGCTGATTCTGTACTCGCGCTCGTTCTCGATCTTCATGGAAACCCCTTTCCTAAATCAATGGCCACGATACCCTTGCGGCTGCCGTTCCTATCCGACTGAAAAAAATCGAGGAAGGGCGTACCATCCCCTTTGGCATCCGCAGTGGCCGGGAAAAACTCCCCGCCGTACTTGGCTTTTTGGGCAGCGCGTCGGTTGGAGAAGTCGAGCAGAACGGGATCGAGTTTGTCGAGATCTACCCCGCCGGGTTCCCAGCAGGCGTCAAAATCGCCGGGTTGGTCTTTGGTCGTTACGAAACTCCCATTCAGATACACTCTTTTGCAGCCGGCTTGTTGGAGGTTCAAAAGCGCCTTTCTTAAGCCCCCAAGAAGCGCTTTGCGGTGCTCGTTCCAGCCAAACTTAAGTTCTACTTCTTGCCAAGTTGCCGAGTGGATACCCGGAGGAAGACTTCCTCCTTTGTTGAAGTCCGGAATCATAGGTCTCCTTTTCCGGCTTGTGGGTTTTTACTCGGTTCTCTTGGCTTGACTTTTTATTTTTGGTTTTACTCAAAACCAAAAACCCAAAAAGCCTAAGACAACAGTAACATTGTCTTTGTAAAAAATCAATATACGCTAGGAATTTGGCGCTGCGAGTGCTAACCTCAGACTTTGGTTGCCTGCCTGCCATGATGGACTACCGCCAAGTTCTGCAACGGCTTTCCTTCCTGCCCGATCTCTACCTGGTGGGCGGGGCGGTGCGCGACATTCTGCTGGGCCAGACGCCCGAAGACCTGGACTTTGCCACCTCGGCGCCCCCGGAGACGGTAATGCGCCTGGCTAAAGCCCAGGGCCTGGGGGCCATCCCTACTGGCCTCGAGCACGGTACGGTCACCATCCTGATTGACCATCACCCCTACGAGGTCACCACCTTTCGCCGCGATGTGGAGACCTATGGGCGCAGGGCCAAGGTGGCCTGGGGGCAGCGCATCGAGGAAGACCTGGCCCGGCGCGACTTCACCATCGGGGCCATCGCCATGGATGCCTCGGGGCGGGTGATAGACCCCTACGGCGGACAGCAGGACCTCGAGGCCGGCGTCTTGCGGGCGGTGGGCGACCCGGCCCAGCGCTTCCGGGAAGACTACCTGCGGGTGATCCGGGCGGGCCGCTTTGCGGCGCGCTACGGCTTCCAGATCGAGCCGAAAACCCTGCAAGCTGCGCGGGAAGCAGCCCCGGAGGTGCTCTCGCACGTGGCTGTTGAGCGGGTGAGCGCGGAGTTTGACAAAGCCTTCCAGAACGGCACCCCCAGCCGCTTTCTGCGCTACCTCTACGACCTGGAAATTCTGCAACGCCTGATTCCCGAGTTTGAAGATACCCACCTGCTCTTGCAAAACCCCCGCTGGCACCCCGAGGGGGATGTGCTAACCCACGTGCTGCAGGTGGTGGATCGCGCCCCGCTGCCGTACCGCTGGCACGCCCTGCTGCACGACATCGGCAAAAAAGACACCGCGCGCTGGAGGCCCGAGGGCTGGTATAGCTTTTATGGGCACGAGCGGGTGGGTGCCGCGCTGATACCCCGCATTGCCCGCGACCTGCGCCTGCCCAACCATCTGCGGGACGAATTGGTGGTGACCACCGCTTTGCACATGGTGCCGGTTTTTACCAAGCCCACCCCTGCGGCCATTCGCAGGTTTCAGGCCCAGGCTGGCCCGCACCTGCCCGCCCTGAAAGCCCTGTACGAAGCCGATGGGGCCGAGCGCCGGCCCAAGGAGTCCTGGAAGTTCTTTGAGCCCCAGCCGGTGCCGGTACAGCCGGTGCTGCTGGGCCGCCATTTAATCGAGCGGGGCCACAAGCCGGGAAAGGCCTTTGGCCAGATGCTCAAAGCTGCCTACGAATGGCAGCTCGAGACTGGCGAGACCGACCTGGAAAAGCTATACCAGGCGGCCCTGAGGGTTTTGGAGAGGGAAACCTGACCCTATTTTTTAGGCTATGCTGAGAATATGTCGGTTCCTGTAGTCTTTCTACACGCCTTTCCCTACAGCCCGGCCATGTGGGCAGGGCAGCTCGAGGTCGTCAAAGGGCATCCGGTTCTGAGCCCCGACATCCTGGGGTTCGAGAGCCTGGAAAGCGCAGCCGCCCACGTGCTGGTCGAGATGGACAACCTGGGCTGGCAGAAAGCGGTGTTTGTGGGGCTTTCCATGGGGGGCTACGTGATTTTCAGACTGTGGAACCTCGAGCCCGAACGCTTTGCGGGGATGGTGCTGGCCGACACCCGCGCCACCCCGGACACCCCCGAAGGGGCCCGCCTGCGCCTGGAACAGGCCGAGCGCATCCGCCGGGAAGGGATGCAGTTCTTCCCGGAGGCCACCCTCAAGGGGCACCTGGGGGCTACCACCCATGCCCGCCGCCCCGAGCTGGTGGCCCAGGTACGGCAGGCCCAGCTCGAGGCTGACCCCAGCCGGGTGGCGAGGAGCCTCGAGGCCCTGGCCCGCCGGCCCGACTCGGTGCCGCTGCTCTCCAGCATCACGGTGCCGGCCCTGGTGCTAGTGGGCGAGGAGGATACCCTTACACCCCCTTCCGATGCTCGGCAGATGGCCACCCAGATTCCCGATAGCCGGATGCTGATCCTGCCCGAGGCAGGGCACCTGAGCAACCTGGAGAACCCCAAAGCTTTTAACACAGCCCTGCGGGGCTTCTTGGCCGAGCTTCAATGAGTGGGTTCGGCCTGGCTCAGGTGCAGGGCTAGACAGTCGTCCAGAGCCAAGGGCGACTGGGTGTTGAGCCGCGCACGCAGGGCCTCGGTCGGCCAGATTTTGCCCAGCACCCGGCCCAGCTGGGCGCGGTAGGGGGCCGGGAGGCCTGCGCAGGCCTGGAGCTTCTTCCAGGCGGCCTCTTCCTGGCCTAAGCCCAGCAGCGCCTGGGTCTCCAGGCCCAGCTTCCAGCTCTGCACCCCTGGGTCTTGCAGGTCGCCAATCTGCACCACCTGGGCCAGCGCCTCGGCCCATTTCTCCTGCCTCGCCAGGGTCTCGGCATAACCCAGGCGGGCCTGGGCCTGGAAGTAGGGGTCGCTTTGCTGCAAGCAGCCCTGCATCATAGCTTCGGCCTGGGGGGCCGGCATCAGCAGGGAGAGCTTCAGGGCTACGTCAATGGCCAAGGCGATGTAGCGGTCGCCGGGGAGCTTCTTGGTCAGGAGTTCTTCGCGCAACTCGCGCAGGATTTTTTCGCTCTGGGGGGCCTGCTGGCCTCCCACGTAGGGGGGTAGGTAGGGCAGTCCGCTGGCCCGTACCCAGTAGGCCACGGCAATGCGGTACAGGGTGCGGCGGTGGCGGTAGTGGGCTTCCTCGGGGCGTTCGCGCACCTCGCGCAGGTAGGCCTCGGCCTCGGCCAGCAGGGCCAGGGCTTCCAGGGGGCGGCCTCGAGCCAGCTCGAGCACGCTGGCCTCGCTAATGGCCCGGGCCCGGATGAAATCGTCGGAAGCCTCGCGAATGGACTGGTACAGGTATTTTTCAGCCTCAGCAAAGTTGCCGATACGCCGCAGGGCCGTACCAAAGCGGGCTCGTACCCGGGCTACCTCCTCGGGCGGCGCCCCCGAGGATTCCAGGGCTTGCAGGCCCTGGCGCATCTGGGCCTCGGCCTCGTAGACCCGACCAATGCGCAGGAGCAGGTCGCCCGACTGGTAGCGGGCCCGCCCGACCAAAAGGGGGTCGTGCGAAACCTGCCGCAGGGCTTCCAGGGCCTCCTCGAAGCGGCCCGCGTCCTTGGCTACCAGGCCCTGCCACAGCCGCACCCGGTCGGCCAAAAAGGGCTGGATGGGCAGGGAAAGGGCCTGCTGGACGTAGGTCTCGGCCTGGACATAATCGCCCTGCCAGCGCTCTACGGCTGCCCAGACCAGCAGCCCCTCGGCCCCGATATCGCCCGAGAGCATCTGGGGTGGGGGTAGAAGCTGTAGCGCGGCGGGAAAATCCCCGGCATCTACCCGGGCTTCGGCGGCCTTGACCCTGGCCCAGGCCTGGATGGCCGGATCGGCCGAGCCAAAGAGCAGCTCGAGGGCCTCCAGTGCCTCGGGATGGGCATACTGGCCCAGCACCGCGCGGTAGCGCACTACGGCCATGGCCAGCCGTTCGCGTTCGGGGGTGGGCCACTTCTGCGACTCAGCCCACAGGGTGGGCAGCAGTGAGAGCCGGCTGGGGTCACGCGAGAGGAGCTCGAGCAGCCGATCCAGCCGGTGCGCCCCGTGGGCGTGGTAAAGCTCGCGGAACAGATCGCCCTTGAAGTAGTCCAGCGCCAGCAGGTGCAGTTTGCGCGCCTCTTTTTCGGGGACTTCCGGTAGTAGCGTGCGCAGCGCGGGGCGCACCTTGCCCTCGCCCAGGGGGGCCAGCAGGGCGCGTTCGGCCTGGGAAAGGTGCTCCAGCCTTTTGCCGAGCACCTTTTCCAAAAGCGCGACCGGAACGCCGGGGTCGGCCTCCGGCGAAAGCACCGCCAGCGCCTGCAAAATGGGGCGCAGGGTGTGATCCTGGGATAGGTTGGTGGGGGTGCTGCCATGAATCTGGGCGGCCTCCAGCAGCACCAGCCGCGAGAGTTCGGCAAAGTTGCGCCCGGCCTGGTTCACCAGAGCCTCCACCCGCTCGGGGGGCAGGTCGGGCAGGCGGTCTTTCACGTAGCGGCGGGCCTCGGCCCGGCTGGGGGCCGAGAGCGGGTGCCAGGCCAGGTTGGGCGGGGGTTCGGAGAGCCCGGCCAGAAAGGGAATGGTCAGGCGGCGCAGCAGCGGCTCGATCCAGGCCGCCAGCCCCACCGGGTTGCCCTGGGTATCGCGCAGATTCAGGCCGCCGATCTGCCCTTCTTTTTCTGCCCGCAGAAGCAGGGGCCGCCCGTAGGCATTGAGGGCCCGGGCCAGCGCGCTGCGCAGTTCGTCCTGCAAGGCGGCTTGCAGGGCGTAGGGCTGGGTGGGGGAGAGCTGGGAGAGGATGCCCTCGAGCTCCAGCCCCAGTTTTTCGGCCAGGGGGTGAAGGTGCTGGGCCAGCTCACCCCCCAGGTTGACCATCAGACAGCCCGGCACGGCCCGCTCCACCGCCGCCAGCAAGACGCCTTTGCCGGTAGCAGCGCCCCCTACCACCACCATCTGGGGTTTATCACCCTGCTCCAGGGCCCGCACGAAGCGGCGGAAGAGCCGGCGTTTGTCGCGCCCCAAAGCCCGCCGGGCCGACTCGAGGGCCAGTTCCGAGGGCAGCGGAGGGGCCTCCAGCCCCGACTCGGTGTACAGATCGCCGATCACCTCGAAGAGCCGGAGCTTCTCCTCAGGACTCCCCAGGTCTTTGTACAAAATGTTGCGTACCGTTCCGGCCCGCCCGCCCCGCTCGGCCACGGCGGCTTCCAGCCAGCGCAGGCTGCCTTTTTTGCCCCGGTGGTCGCGCCCGCTCAGATGAGGCCGCAGGGCTTCCAGGTACGATTGCCAGAGTGTACTCACTTCACCCACAGTAACTACACCATACCGGGGTGTAGTGTAATGCGCAAGCAAATTATTGCTGGGCCAGCTCGACCTCGAGGTTTTTGTTGTTGGGTACGTTGATCAGTGCGCTAAACGTCCGGTAGCCGGGGGCCTCGACCTGCAGGGTGTAGTCGCCAGCCTCGAGCAGGAAGCTCGAGCGCTCCTGCCGGCTGCTGGCAATCTCGGTGGTGCCTTGCAGGATGTGCACCGTGGGGTTGGGTGCTTTCACCTGCACATTGAGGATACAGGGGCAGGCCGGCTCCACCTCGCGCAGGCTACCCGTAGCAGCGGGCGGGGTGGGGCTAGATGTTGGGGGTAGCGGCTCCGGGGTAGGTGAAGATGGGGTAGCGGGTTCCGGCGTGGGCAGGGGACTGGGCTCGGGCGGGGTGGGGTTCGGTGCGGGAGTGGTTTCAGCCGGTGGTGTGGATGTGGAGCTGTCGGGTGCGGAGGGGCTTGTCTGGAAATTGTCGAGCGGGTTGGGAATGGTGCCTGAGGTGAGCAGGTTGGGGCTGCTGCTATTCAGCAGCACGATGCTGCCAAAGCCGGTGAGGGCCAGCAGCACCGCCAGGGCGGTGATCCAGCCCGCCAGGCGGCTTCTGAGGTTGAGCAGGGCCCAGACCAGCAACAGCACTCCCAGCACCCCCAGGCCCCAGAACACCGCGGTGCCGTACTGCTGGTGCAGCCAGGCTCCGCCCAGCCCGGCCAAGCCCAGCATCAAACCAAAGCCCATCCAGGCCAGCCCACCGCGCGATAGGCGGGTGAGACCCCAGAGCAAAATTAGTACACCCAGAATGCCCAGAATCCAGAGTAAGAGTGCGTTCATGCTAGCTCCTTTCGCAACGACCTCGAGGTTGCCTGCTGTAGACTCTAACACTTTGCAGTGCAGATTTTTTGTAACGCCGGTGGAGTAAGTCAAACGTCCCAGGGCAGGAGCCTCGGACAACGGTATACTTGAGCCACTATGAAGATTGTACGGTTTGATGCGGGTCAATGGGGGATACTGGAAGGCGAGACCATTCACGAAACCGACGGCCCGGCGGGCAACCCCACGGGCCGTCATTTTGACCTGGGGAGCGTGACCCTGCTGGCCCCGGCCACCCCTACCAAGATTGTCTGCGTGGGGCGCAATTACCTCGACCACATCCGCGAGATGGGCCACGACTTCGGTGGGGATCTGCCCAAGGAGCCGGGTCTGTTCCTAAAAGGCCCCAACACCCTGGCCCACCCGGCCAACCCGGCCCGCCCCGAGCGCTCGGGCGATGTGGTGCCCTACCCCAGCTTCACCAACCTGCTGCACTACGAAGGGGAGCTGGCGGTGGTGATTGAAAGCCGCATGAAAAACGTGCCCGAGAGCGAGGCCCTCGAGCACGTGCTGGGCTATACCTGCGCCCTGGACGTCACCGCCCGCGACAAGCAAAAAACCGACCTGCAGTGGGTACGGGCCAAGTCCGCCGACAAGTTCTGCCCCCTGGGGCCCTGGCTGGTGACCTCGCTCGATCCCCAGAACACCACCCTGCGCACCTACGTCAACGGCGAGCTGCGCCAGGAGGCCCACACCAGCCTGATGATCTTCCCGGTGGCTAAAATTCTCTCCTACATCAGCAGCTTTATGACCCTCGAGCCCGGCGATGTGGTACTGACCGGCACCCCCGAAGGGGTGGGCGAGCTCAAGCCCGGCGACCACGTGGAGGTAGCCATCGAGGGCATCGGCGACCTGCATACGCGAATTGGGAACTAAACCGCTGCTTTAGGCCCGATTTGGCAGCATACTGAACCTGAGGTGCTTCGCGCACCAGAGTGATATGTTGCCCGGCAGTTTTGCCGGGAGACGGGGGAGGTGTATTTGCCGAGACCGGAGACCCTTCTGCTGATCGCCAGCATCCTGCTGCTTCTCAGCGTGCTGGCCACCAAGCTGGGTGGGCGGCTGGGGGTGCCAGGGCTGCTCTTGTTTTTGGCGATCGGAATGCTGGCCGGTAGCGATGGGCCGGGGGGTATCTGGTTCGATAACTACTACGTGGCCCAACTCATCGGCACGGTGGCTCTTGTCTTCATCCTTTATTCGGGTGGACTCTTCACCCGCTGGAATGCGGTACGCCCGGTGCTGGGAGCGGGTCTGTCGCTGGCTACCTTGGGTGTGTTCTTCACCATGCTCCTGACGGGCCTGTTCGCCCACTGGGTGCTAGACCTGGATTGGCTCGAGGCCCTCCTGCTGGGTGCGATTGTTTCCAGCACCGATGCCAGCGCGGTGTTTGGGGTGCTGCGCGAGCGAGCCGTGCGCCTGCGCAAGCACCTGCGGCCTCTGCTCGAGCTCGAGTCGGGCACCAACGACCCCATGGCAGTGTTTCTGACCATCGGCCTGACCGCCCTCCTGACCCGCCCCGAGATGAGCGCCTGGCAGATTCTGCCCATGTTCGTCCAGCAGATGTTGCTCGGCCTTCTGCTGGGTTATGGCCTGGGGCGGGCGGTGGCCTGGATTTTGCAAAACATCCGGCTCAGCTTCGATGGGCTGTATGCAGTTCTGTCGGTTACCCTGATGCTTTTGGTGTTTTCCCTTACTGCCGTGCTGGGTGGCAGCGGATTTGTGGCGGCTTATGTGGCCGGGGTGGTGGTGGGCAACAGCGACTTTCCGCGCAAGACAGCGCTGCTGGCCTTTCACGAGGGCAACACCTGGCTGATGGAGATTGGGATGTTCCTTACCCTGGGCCTGCTGGTCTTCCCCTCGCAGCTCCCCGGGGTGGCGGTAGGGGCCATTCTGCTGGCGCTCTTTTTGATGCTGGTGGCCCGGCCTGTGGCGGTTTTCCTGAGCCTGCCCGGCCGGCGCTTCGCCCTCAACGAGAAAGTCTTTGTTTCCTGGGTGGGCTTGCGGGGGGCCATTCCCATCGTGCTGGCTACCTTTCCTTTACTGGCTGGGGTTGAGTCGGCGCAAAAAATCTTCAACGTGACCTTTTTTGTGGTGCTGTTTTCGGTGCTGGTGCAGGGAACCACCCTACCCCTGGCCGCCCGCTGGCTGCGGGTGCGCGCCGAGGATGAAGCGCTGGCCTCACCGCTTCCTGAAACAGTGGGTAGCCGTTAGCCTACAGGGGTGCTTCTTTAGCTCGTTGGAAGCTCGGCATCCACGAACAGGGTTTTGGCCTGGGTATACAGCACCTGGCCGGGGGCTGCTTTGCGGGGGCGCCAGACGTGTTTTTTGGCGGTGTAGTCCACCGGTACGTTTTTCTCGCCCCGGGCCTTGGAGTGGTGGGCGGCGAGCTGTGCGGCGTAGAGCAGGTCGGGCAGGGGTGCACTGCGGCCCTGGGTGCGCAGGATCACGTGCGAACCAGGGAGGCCCTGGGCGTGGAACCAGAGGTCTTCGGAGTGGGCCATGCGGGTCAGGAGGTCGTTTTCCTTGCTGTTGCGCCCCACCCAGACCTCGAAGCCGCTGGGGCTGGTGAGGCGCAGACCCACCTGGGGGCCTTTCTCGCGGGTTTTGCGGCCCAGGGCCTGCAACTCCTGGCGGGAGCGCTGCTCGAGCTGGGCCAGCTCCTGCTCGAGCCCGGCGATCTGGGCCTCCAGGGCCGGTATCTGCTCCAGAGCCCGCTCGGCGTTGGCCTCGAGGCGCTTGGCCCGGGCGTAGAAGCGGCTGGCGTTCTGAATGGGGGAGAGTCCGGCTTCCAGGGGAATTTCCACCATCTGGCCGGAAAAATCCTCCAGCGTGGCCTTTGGCCCCGGCGGAAGCTGGTGGCCGTAGGCCATCAGCAAGTCGCCCCAGTTGCGCAGGCGCTGGGCCTCCTCCAGGCGCTCCAGGGCGTTTTGATAATCGCCCAGGCGGGCCTGCAGGGTTCGCATCTGCCGCTGGAGGGCCTCGCGCAGGGGTTTGCGCAGAGCCTCGGCTTCTTCCTGCGCCCAGGCGGCCTGGAGGTCGGGGGAGGTGGTTTGCAGGCTGGGCTGCTCGACCAGGCTGTGGATAACCCTGTGGATAAGTGGCAGGTACGCAGGCTCGAGCGGGGTTTCCGGGCTCAGGTGTGCACGGCGGCAGAGCTCGGCCCCCAGGGCCTTGCCCATCCCGTCCAGGTTTTTGATGAGCTGCGCGAGGGGCTGGCCCACAAAGGGTTTCAGTTCGTCTTCCTGCAGGGTGCGGGGGTCGAGCTTCTGGTAGGGCGGGGGCGGGGTATAAAAAAGCCCGCTCCGCAGTTCGCGGTAGCGGTTGATGGCGGGCGTAACCGGGCGGTCTATGCCGATAATCCGGCCCTCGAGATCCAAAACCATCAGGTTGGCGTTGCGGCCCGTGAGCTCGAAGACCAGCCGGGTGGGGGCGGTGTCCACAAAGCCCTTTTCCCCTTCGAACTCCAAAAACACCACCCGGTCGAGCTTGAGCTGTTCAATTTTTAGCAAGCGCCCTTTGCAGCGGGCCTCGAGGAGGCGCTGAAAAGGGGTTTTGGCCTCGCCCGCCACACGATCGGCCTCCAGTGCCAGAAGGGGATGGGGTGGGCGGTAGCGCAACAATAGATTGCCCAGCCCTTCCAGAAGCAGGGCAGCGGTGCCCTCGTCGGGGAACGCCCAGCCCAGGCTGCGCCGGGGTAGCTGGGGGGCCAGCGTGCGCACCACTGTGTGTATCTGCAAACCTTCCATCCGAGCCTCCCGGCCAAGTATAGGCCTTTGGTGAAGCCTCGAGCGGCCCGGTTATTCAGAAAATGCCCGGGTAAGATCCCAAAAGGTATTCGGCGGATTTTTCAGGTGCGGTTTGCAACTATACCCTTGGCGTACTTGATAGTTTCTTTTGCGGTTCTACGGGAAGGTTTTGCTCGAAGACCAGACCAGCCCTTGGGGGCCCGCAGTACCTATCAACTCGTACCAACCGGGTTTGAGCCCAGGGGGTACTGGAAAACTACTCGGAAGCGCCCGAAACTTGTTTCCATCGAAATAGGCTACCACCCGAACCTGGGACTGCTCGCCGGCAGCCCGAAGCGCCAGGAAAGGGTCGTTGCGGTTATTGGTAAGCCATGCGCTCACAAACTGGTACTGACTGGCCCCCACCAGGCTGCCTGGCCCCTGGTAAAAAGCCCAGGGTACGGGGCTGTGCAGCTTGACATCGGTAGCCACAAACACATCGTCTTCCCAGACACCGGTGGCCTCGAGCCACATGCCCGGCACGGCCAGGCTCAACCAGGGCGAATTGCTCTGGATGCGCACGCTCCCCGAAATAACCAGGCCGCCAGCACTGATCGTTACCTGGCCCATGTAGCTGCGGGGTTGGCGGGTGCTCGAGGGGTTGGAACTGGGGTTCGGGCTGTTCCCAGCCGCGTTGCTGTTACCGTTCCCGGCGGCGTTGCTGCCCCCGGTGTTGCTGTTTCCACCAGCGTTACCGTTTCCACCAGCGTTACCGTTATTACCGCCACTGTTACCATTTCCCTTGCCATTGCCATTCCCGTTGCCGCCGCCACGCTGAACAATAACTTGAGTATCGGGCACAAGGTCGGGTTGACTGCTGGCATTGACCTGGGCAGCCAAGCCGGAGGGCATGGCCAAGGCAAGGGCAATCCATAGTAAGAGTGCGCTGCGGATACTAAGCATGGCTTACCTCGAGTCTGGGCAGGCTCAGGGTAGCCTCGAGGCCACCCCCAGGGCGATTGCAAAACTCGAGCCTACCTCCCATCACAGAGGCAATGTGTCGAACCAAAGCCAGCCCCAACCCCATCCCGTCTATCCTGGGCTGTATACGCAGGAAAGGGCTGCCCAGACGGGGTAGCTCTTCCTCGGGTACCCCCGGCCCCCGGTCACGAATGTGGATTTGAACCACCGCTCCTTGCCTCACCTCGACCTCCACACGCCCCTGGCTGAATTTGAGGGCATTGCTCACCAGGTTGCTCAAGGCCTGCTGCAGTAGCTCTTCATAGCCCAGCACTCGAGCCCCCAGCTCACCCTCCAGGGTAATACGCCGCTGCTCTTCTGCGCTCAGGTTTTGCACCACCAAGCGTAACGTTAATCCCACCTCCACTGGCTCGGGGTCTTTGCGGGGACTGTGGGTTAAGGCCGTCAGGGCTGCTAGCAAGCGCTCCAAGCGCTCCAGACTCCTCTTGATGGCCGGTAACGATTCCTGGGGTGTGAGCAACCCCTGCTCTAGGGCTTCAATTTGCGCCCGCAAAGCCGCTAAAGGGGTGCGTAGCTCGTGCGAGGCATAGCGTGAAAAATTGCGCTCACGCTCCAAAAACCCCTCCACTGCCTGGGCCATGCGGTTGAAGCTCTCGGCCAGGTTGGAGAGCTCATCCTGGCCGGGGGGTACTGGAATTGGTTTGGGGAAGCGCTGCTGAGCAATGGCGTGGGTGGCTTCGGTCAGGTGCCGTACTGGGCGCATCAGGTAGCCAAAAAGCAGGTAGGCTGCAACCAGAGCCAGTAGCAGCGAGATGGGCAGGGCCAGGAGTTCGGTGTGCCAGAAGGCTCGCAAGGCCTCGCTCTGGCTGCGGGTCTCGAGCGCGGCTTGCAGCACGAACCCATGTTCCAGCAACCGCTCGGTTTTGAACCAGCCCTCAGCCTCGGCAGGGTAGCGACCGCCAATTTCCAAAAACACCTGCTCGGCCCGTATCACCCGGAATCGGCTACTGCTCAACTCAGCCAGCCGCGGTAGGCGATCCGGGCTGAGCACGACCCGCTCAGGAGTAACCAGCAAAGCCTGCTCTACCGCGTTGATTACAGAATCGAGATCCTGCCGGGTTTCCCGGCTTAGGGTGCTCTGAAATTGCACGAAACCCAGCGCCCCTACCAACAACGCCGTTAGCACCACCACGGCTGATAGGCTCAGCAGCAAGCGATTGCGAAACCCGCCCAGCCACCGCCCTTTGGGCCCGGATAACGAAACGGGCAGGGCTCCAGCGGTTTTGCGCGGCAGCACTCTCATCCGATTAGACCCCCAAGGTATATCCCCCTGGTAGGGTGACAATTACATTCTCCCCCAGCTTCTCCCTCAGGCGATGTACATAGACCCGCAGAATCCGGTGGCCCGACTCGGTGTTGGGGAATACCTTACTGAGCAACTCATCCACCCCGAAAATCCGCTCGGGGTACATAGCCAGGCGCTCGAGCAGAGCAAACTCTTTGTCCGAAAGCGAAACCGGCCGCTGGTTCCAATACACCTTACGGCTATCAAACTCTACCCGCAGGGGGCCACGCTCGAGGATGTTCTGGCGCACGGTACCGCCTCGCCGCAGCAGCGCCCGGATCCGCGCCAAAAACTCCTCGAGGGAAAAAGGCTTCACCAGGTAATCGTCTCCGCCTAAATCCAGCCCTAGCACCCGATCCTCTACGGTATCGCGTGCGGTCAGAAACAGGATAGCCCCCCCAAACCCTTCCCGGCGGAGTTGTTTGGCCAGACGAAAACCGGCATCGTCCCCTTCCGGCAGCATCACGTCCAGGGCTATCAGGTCGGGCTCGAGTTCGTCTATCAGCTTTTGGGCCTGGGCCATACTGTCGGCCCATTCCACCTCGTATCGCTCCCGCCGCAGCAGGGCCACCAGCGGCCCTGCCAGATCTGTACTGTCCTCGACCAGTAAAATGCGCATAGCTGATTCACCAGATTCTATCGCTTGTTGGGGGGCGGGGTGTTCATTTTTTCCCAAACTCGAGTCGTAGTTGAACGGACGGATGGTAAATGGTGCGCGCAGGGCCTACCCTGGAGGCGCATTATGGATCGACTTTACGGTTTGGCTGTAAGACGGTGGCCTCCCCCGATGTGTTTTTCCGGGCTTGCCCAACCCGCCTGAGCTGCACCAAAAACGCCGTGTGCCCCACCTGCTGAAACCTGGGGTGGGCGATGGGGGGTCGCACATCCCACTCCCGGTGCTGCACCTCCAGGGTGCGCTCGTGTAAAAACGGGAGTTGCAGGGTTTTGATCTGCTCGAGCAGCGTAATTACCTGGGTCAGGTTGGGCAGGTAGCAGACCAGGAAGCGGTCTGGCTTAAGGGCAGGGGTGAGGGTGGGGAGCACCGTCCAGGGTTCCATCAGGTCCAGCGCAATGCCATCGAAGAAATTGGGCGGCAATTCGGCTTGAGACACGTCGGCTTCCACCCAACTTACATTGCCCCAATCCTCAAATTGGCTCAGGTTGCGTCTGGCTCGTTCTAGGTGCCGGGGACGGGCCTCGTAGCTCCAGACCTGGCCCGTAGGCCCCACTGCCCGCGCCAGATACAGCGTCAGACCACCCGAGCCTGAACCCGCTTCCAGCACCTGCATACCCGGGGCCAGGTCGAGCAGAAAGCAGATGGTGGCAGCATCCTTGGGGTAGGTGGGGGTGGCTTCGCGGGGCATCTGGAGCACATAGTCTTCCAGGGTGGGGCGGTGGATGCTGAGGCGCTCGCCTTGGGGGGTGGCAATGAACTGCCCGACCCCGGCCTGGACGATGGCCTCATGGCGGATGGAACCCCGATGGTAATTGAACATACCGCCTTCTTGCAGACGAAACAGATACATCCGGCCCCGCCGGTCCTGCAGCAGAACCCAGTCGCCATAGGTCATGGGGTCTAGCGTAGCGGTTGGGCGGTGGTGGGTGGTAGTGACTCAGCTTCCCATGTGAAGAAGGATTTGCTAGAAGAGATTTGCCCACCTTGGAGCGGAGCTGCCCTGGCCCCCCGGTTGGGGGGAGTGGATGTTAATTTATTGGTCACTCAAGACCCAAACTTACCCTTTCTTACGCCAATCTGCCATTAATCAAAAATGACTTTTTTCTCGTCCCCAACACACATTTTTGGGTTATATATCACTTAGGAAGTCCGGCTAAGGCAGTAGGTTGTCCGTAGATATGGGGTGGCTGAACGCTCAGGATGACCTTAAGGTGCCAAGGGTGCTGGGTGGGGGGGGTCTGTGAAGCGCGCACACGGAATGAGCGTAATCGAGCTGATCATTGTCATCACCATCCTTGGTATTCTGATTGCGCTGGGGGGTGGATGGTTTAGCTCGGATAGGACGCGGGTTAATCAGGCCGCCCAGATACTGAGTGCCGACGTGACCCGTGCTCGCCTCGAGGCCCTTCGACGTAACGTGCCGGTGGGGATTCGCTTCGATTTTAGCTCTGGGGCCAACTTCTACCAAATAATGGCCGATGCCGACCAAAATGGCTTGGACAGCAGCGACCCCGTGATCAGCCGTACCCAGCTTGGAGCCGGTGAGTACGCCCGAATTGTAGGCAGGCTGCGTCAGTGCACGGCTGCCGATGCGGCAGCGGCGGCCAGCGCCGATGTAGTTTTCGATGCCCGTGGGGTGTACCAGCTCGCTACCAGCCGTACCATAGAGCTATCCATCGGCTCCTATAGCCGCTTTGTCAATATCAACCAACAGGGCCGTGCCCAGATTCGGACGGCCTGTCCATAGGAGCAGCCATGCAAAACAGAGGAATCACCTTGGTAGAACTCCTGATAGCCCTGGCCGTGCTGGGCGTGGCCTTTGGGGTGTTGGTGTTCTCGCAGGTTACCAACTACCGCGCTACCGCCAGGGCCGGGGTGGTGAGCCAGGTCAAAGATACTGCCACGCAAATTCTGGAAAACCAGGTAGGGGTGGTGTTGGCCAACTTCACCCGCTACTACAACGGCTGCCCCACCGGTAGTGAAACCGGCTGCTATGGCCCCGGCTTCCTCATCAACAGCGGAATTGATGAAGGCCTGGATGGTGAAGGACAAATCCTAATCCAATCGTCGGCTACCAGCCAGGGCATCACCATCAACCTGGCGACAAAAGTTTCATGCTACGACAGCTTTGCTTCCCGTACGGCTGCTATCGGGGTGGGTAGCCTCGAGCCCTGCCCCAGGCCCAACTAGGAGCTTGATATGCGCACCTATGGTTTTACAATCCTCGAGCTGCTGGTGGTTCTGGCTATTTTCACCGGAGTTTTGACCATCGCTACGCGTTTCCTGGCCAGCCAGTCGCAGGATACCCGCATCATTCAGGAGCGCAACGAAGTGCAAGACCGGGCCCGTCTGGTGTTACAGATGGTTAGCCAGGACTTGATTCTGGCGGGCTCGAGCCGCTACGTCCGTAACAACGAGGTGCGCTTCGATGAAGCCAACTGGGTCTCCTGTGCGCCCGGAACCCCCTGTCTTTCCGGCACCGACCACAGCGAGCGCGATACCTTCGTTACCCGCTACCACACCAGCCTTTACCCCAACGGACAGGAGTGCCGCTCGGTGGGTTATACCTTCGATGGAACCACTCTTCTACGGGCCGACGTGCCTTGCAGTCAGGCTCCTACCGGCCTGATAGCTGCCAGTAGCTACCGCGAGTTCGCCCCCAACATCACCCAGCTCAACATTCGCTATGTCTGCGGCGACTCTGCAGCTACCGAGGTGGGCTTGCCCAGCGGATGCACGGTGGTGACCAATCCCACCGAACGGTTTGTGCGGGCTGCGCTGGTCACCGTTACGGCAACTTCGCCCCAGGGAACCTACACCTACACCATCGCCCAGCGGGTGCCGATTCGCAACCTGAAAACCGACGAGGTGCTGTGATGAGACAACCCCGAGGAATTGCTCTAGTTGTTACGCTGGCTATCCTGGTAGCAATTGCGCTGCTGGCCTTTGCTACCTCGGTTACCACCATGATCAGCCAGTGGAGCGCCCGCAACGAACGCGGGGCAACCGAAGCCTATTACGTGGCCGAGACAGGCCTGCAGCAGTGGAAGACCCGCCTTTTCCAGGCCTACCGCTGGCAGCTTTACCAGACGATCGATCGCACGGCTGGAAGCCGCACCCCTACCCGCAGTGAATGCGGCAATGTGCTGGCGGGCGGTGTGGACTGGAACCGTAACGGAACCATTGAAAGCAACGAAACCCTGCCCGCTACCCGCACCGGAACTGTTCCGATGGGTACTGGTACCGGCACCTACACCATTACGGTAGCTCAAGACCCCACCCGCCCACGCTTCATGCTGGTGCGTTCGGTGGGCCGCTACAGCGGCTCCCAGGCCATTGCCCAGGCCACCTTCGACCTTTCCAACACCGGCCCCTGGAACTATGCCATCTTTAGCGGACGCGGGGCTGCCAACAAGCACTTGAACGGTGGGGCCACCGTTCGGGGTGGGCTGTATGTGCAGGGCGACCCTGGAAATCCCGACAAAGAGGTAATTGGCTCTACCGGCGATTTTGCCATGCTCAACGAGTACAACTACAGTTCCGATGCAGTGCTGAGCAACCGCCTTAACAGTGATATGCGCAGCCTCTCCAACTTGTGTGCAACGTTACGGGTGCAGTATGGCCGGGTAGAGGTCAGCGGAAGCTCGAGCTATGGCACTCCAAGCAACAAGCTCCTGGGTGCTTATGTGGGGGATGCAATAAACGACATTTACGGTAATACCTCCGATGTATGCGCTAATAACCGAGGTATCTGCACCGACGACCGGGGCGCCTTCGACCTTCCTCCGGCTCTGGCCCCCCGCTTCCCCGAGTTCAACACTACCCCCTGCACCAGTGACCCCAGCCGAACCTGGGCGGCCTGTGTGCGCGATGAGGCGGCCGCTCGAGGCCTTCGAATTACTAGCGCGGCTGTTCTTTTCCCTACGGGCGCAATACCAACCAGTCCGCTGTCGTGCGTATTGAGCAACCTGCTGAGTGGGGGTGAACTGCGTTTTGGAAGTACCAGCGTGGACTGCCGCTATAGCCTAAATGGCAAGACTGGCGGTTTCCGTTACATAGGCGGCAATCCGGGTACGCTGGAGATTTATGGAACCCTACACACCAGCGGAATTAACGTGAAATTCAGCAATGCTGTAAACTACCGGGCTTTCGACTTCACCGACCCCACCGAGCGCAACGCCTCCATCTTTGTTGAGGGTGGCAGCATTACCCTGAACGGTGACCTTCTGCCCGACGCCGGCTCGGCCACCTTCCCCAACCAGGTGCTGGGGTTGCTGGCTCAGAACAACATCGAGCAACTTACCAACTATGCCATGGGTATCTTTTATGCCGGTAGCCGTTTCCGTACCCAGAGAGGCCAGCGCACCCTGGGCACGGTAGTATCCAACGAGTTTTGTACTACCAGCGCAGGCGGTAGCCAGTGTAATGCGGGTCAAAAAGCCGAGGTGACGTATATCCCCACCATGGGCAACATCCCGGTGGCGGCCCGAATCCCTGAGGACACCATTATCGCTTCCTTCAAGGTGATGTCCTACGAACGGCGCTAGTAGGGGCTCTGCTTTAGAAACCACCCATCGCCAGGGCGGGCCAGTAGACTGGAATTATGCCGCTCAAGCGCCAACTGGCCTGGGTGATTGGTCTACTGGCCTTTATTCCCAACCTGGTGATTGCCCTGACCTTCTGGGCCTCGCTGCAAGGGCAGTCGCTGGAAACCTCGCTATTTTTGCTGCTCTGGGTGCTGGTACTGGCTCTGATTGCTGCTGGTGTGGGTTATTTCCTGGCTAATACGTTGCTGCGCCCTATGGACGAACTCACCCGCAGTCTCTACTACCTGCGAGGTGCAGGCCGCACCCTGGCCGAGCTGTCGCTTCCCTCGCCCAAGCAGCCACCCCCTGCCGAGATAGCCCAGCTACGCGAGGGTTTCGAGGAGGTATTGGATCACCTGCGCGAGTTGCTGGAGGCGCGCGAAGCCACCTACGCGGCCCTGACCCACGATCTCAAGACTCCTTTGCTGGCCAGCCTGCGGGCGCTGGAGTACCTGGAGGAGGCCGACAAGATCGGGCCAGAGCGACGCAAAGAACTGCTGAGGAGCATGCGGGATGAGCTGAGTCGGAGCTATTTACTGGTGGAAAACCTGCTCACGGCTAGCCGCCTCGAGGCCCAGCGCATTCAGCCGGAAAACCTCAACCTGCGCTCGATTCTGGAAGACTTTCGCCTGCGCTATGCCCAACAGGCTCAAAAACGCGGTCTGCGCTTAGAAATTGAGGGAGCCGGGCAGGCTCGTGCCGAACGACTCTTGCTCGAGCGGGCGCTGGCCAATCTGGTTGAGAACGCCCTGCGCCATGCCCAAAGCCGGGTGGTGTTGCGGGCGGGGGATGGCTGGCTCGAGGTCGAGGACGACGGGCCAGGTTTGCCCGACAACCTGGAAAACCTTACCCAGCCTTTCCGCAGCCAGCGTCTGCGCGGGGTGCGGGCGGGCAGTGCGGGGTTGGGGCTATACGTAGCCCGGCGGGTAGCCGAGGTACACGGCGGGCAGCTGGAAAACCTGGCCTTGCCGGGAGAGGGAACCCGGCTGCGTGTCAGGGTGTCATAAAGCCTTGTTGCGACATCCGGTATTGGAGGCTGGGATGATTCACACACTCCAGCAACAACAGCTGGATTGTGATATTTGACCACAGGCTATAGGCGGCTTGTAAAGAAGCAAGGAGCCTCCTCCAGCGCGAATAAATGTTTGCTTGTGACAGTTCTAGGCGGCGTATTAACAACTGATTAACGTAACGCACCAACCCCCATCTGGGGGTACTTGAACTCAAACGAACTGCCCAAACTCGAGGAGGTATGGCGAGGTGTTTGCAAGCTAGTAAGCAGATAAGAATGTCTGGGGGTTTTACCCTGCTGGAGCTCATTGTGGTGATGGCTATTCTGGGGGTAGCGGCCGGGATCGGCATCCCCCAGATACGTAATATCGGGCAGCGACAAGAAGCGTTGGCCACGGTGGATCAGATCCGCCAGCTTTTCTGGCAGGGGGCTACGGCGGCAGCCAGCCGGGGCGGCACCAACTTTGTGCTGGTGCGCAGCGGCAACACCCTGCAGGTGCAGTCCCAGGTGGATGGAAGCGTACTGCGGAGCGTGACCCTGCCGAATGGGGTGAGCTGTAGCCTAAACAACGGCACACTGGCTACCTTTACCTCCCCTGGAAAAGTAATTTTTTCTAGCAGCTTTCCGGCCAACCGCCAGTTCACCGTAACGGCGGCGGGTCAGACTTTTACCCTGACGGCAACCCTGATTGGGGAGGTGCGACGGCAATGAGAAACCGGGGTCTGACCCTTATTGAAGTGGTGGTGGCTGCAGGTGCGCTGGCCATTGTACTGGGCATTTTCACCACCTTGCTGGTGGGCAATATGCGCCAGACCAGCATTGTGGGAGGCCGGGCACAGGCCAATCAGCTGGGGCTTTTTTTGGGCCGGCAGATTCTCGAGGCCGATGAACGGGCCGTTCCTGACGAGGGCGAGAGCCTCACCTGGGGTTATGGAGGGCTTATCAACGCCACCAGTGGCTTTCCTAGCCTTACCAGTGAGCAGCAGTTCGCCAACCTGGCCCTATATCGTGCCAGCATAACCAACCAGGGAGCCCCTTCCTGGGCCAGCAGCAGTTGGCAGATCAGCCAGTACCGCATTGAGGTTTGCTGGCGCAGCCCGGAGGGGGAACAGTGTGTCAACCAGAGCATCATCGGCCCTTCCCCAGCACGGGTGGGAGCCGAGATTAACAGCGGTATCAACTGAAGGAGGTTACTTTGCGCCCTCGAGGTTTCACAGTCCTGGAATTGCTGCTGGCCCTGCTGGTGCTGGTGATCGTGATATCGCTGGCTTTCAACACCAGTATCCAGGGCCTACAGCTTAACCAATCCAACGAGGCGGTAAGCGCGGCCCAGAACAAGGCCCGGCGAGTGCTGGAAGTCATGAGCCAGGATTTGCGCACGGCAGCGTTTGCCATCGTGACCCACACCCCTTTCAACAGCAACGCCACCAGCATCTCCTTTGCCCAGGTGGCTGGGGGGGCCGGTTACACCATTACTGCGGTGGCTGGTAACAGTCTCACTTTGGTGAGTAGCTCGCCCACCATCGCCGCTGAGATTCCTGTGGGCAGTCGGCTGGTAGTTATAGACGGTAACGATAACGCGGTGCTAACCCGCACCACTGCGCTGCCTGTGCTAAGTGGTGTCAATACCTACACTCTAACCACCACCTGCAACAACCTGCCGGTTACTGCCACCTCCCAGACCCTGGCCTCGGTGGTTAGCCTGTTGGGCTACAGCTACGATGCAGCCAACCGCAAGCTGGTCTACCAGGCTTTGGGCGATGCGGCTTCTACCGATGTGGCCTACGATGTGAGTAGTTTCCGCATCGACTACGTCTATCAGCAGCGCAACGGTTCTTCGGTTAGCGAAGAGCGCAACCCCAGCGGCTATCTGGTGAGCGGCCGGGTACAGCCCTACTTCACCAGCGGTGGGTCGGAGTTTACGCTGCGGCGGCTACAGTTCACCCTGGGGGTTCAGGTGCCTTTGCGCGGGCGCAACGTGGAGCGAACCTATACCGGACAGGTGGATATGATCAACAACATTTATTACCAGGCCAAGGTGGTGAACATATGCAACCCATGAGACATCGTCAGGGCATAGCGATTGTGGTAGCCCTAACCATCATTTTGCTTTTGAGCGTGATAAGCGGCTTAATCTTTACTCGTGCTATGAACGACCTGCGCACCAGCCGGGATAACACCGCCATGGCCCAGGCCATCAACCTGGCCCGGGGAGGGGCTGTGGCTGCTACCGCGCTGATGTCCTATGAGGTGCGGGCCAGCCTCGAGGGTATCGTACGCTCGGGGAATCCCAGCCTGGGGGGCATCAGCACTAGCGATATCTGGTATTACGGAGGCAACGCTACCCAGCCCATTGCCTCCACGGTAGCGGCCCGGCTGGCTTTGCTGGCCAACACCCTTCAGTCCAGTCTCAATACGGCCATCTGTGGCCGCAACTTTGCGCCGGATGGTTCGGGTGCCACAGTACAAGTACGCGTGCACTTTACCACCGCCCCGGCCTGCGGCCAGGCCTTCCCCTCTTCAGCCCAGCTACCATCCGGGTATGTGATAGACGACGACAACAACCCAGCCACGCCCTTGACCCGTCAGGTGCAGGGGTATGCGCTGCCCTACGTGATGGTGGTCACGGCCTCCCCCGGTACCCCCTACCAGCGGAACGTGATGGTGCAGGGCGAGTACCGCTTCTTGCTGCAAAACGGCAGCTTTGCTCGCTACGCGCTGTTTACCAACCGGCACCGTAACCGCTCCAATAGCTCGATCTGGTTTACCAGCAACACCCTGTTCGACGGGCCGGTGCACACTAACGAGCGCTTCCGGTTCTCCTTCAACCCCTGGTTTGGCGGCTATGTGACTAGTGCGGGTTGTACCGATGCCGGGGCCAGCAGTTGCAGTGGCTCCATCAGCCCCGGTGCTTTTTTTGGTTCGGGTAGCAGTACCACCTTCTTATCCCCCGGTCAGATGACCAACCCCAATGCCCCTTCCTGGACCAGTGGTGGCATCACCCATGCCCCGGTTTTTGAAGGCAACCCCCAGGTGAACTGGCAGGAGCCGTTTATCCCCATGCCGGCCAACAACCAGAACCAGCGCGATGCGGCGCAGACGGGTGGTCTGTACTTCAACTCCGATATCGCCCGAATCACCCTGTACGCAGGGGATGCCAGCGGGACGCGGCCAACCTGCAACGCCTCGGGGGTTTGTACGCCGTCTACCTCACCCTATCAGTACATTGAGGTCTGCTTAACAACAGCCTGTACCGGAACCAACCGACAGCTCTACCGTTACGATGCCAGCGGGGCGCTCTACCTCTTCAATGGAAGCTGGCCCGGCGTGCTGGTGCGGACGGGTTTCAACGGCATGATCTTTGCCGATGGAAGCATCAGCAACCTCACCGGCCCAGCCCGTTCCGATGCCAGCAACCCCAACACCGCACCCCCAGCGCTGGCCAGTTTCGCGCAGGTTACCGTAGCCAACGCTGGTAGCGGTGAGAACATTCGAATCCAGGGCGACCTTAAGTACCAGAGCCCGGCCTGCAGCGGTACGCCAACCCGGAGCGGCAGCACGGTGACGCGGGCTACCTGCAATAACCTTTCCGCCGACAATATCCTGGGGGTGTACAGCCAGGATGGCGATATTCTGTTGGGTAACGGCACCAACAGCTCCTTGCAGGATCTGACCATTCACGGGGTGCTGATGACATCGAGGGGCGAGGTGGCGGTGCAGAACTACAACAGCATCTCTCCCCGCGGTTCAATCCGCTTGCAGGGGGGGATTATCCAGTACACCTACGGGGCCTTCGGGCAGTTCAACAGCTCCACAGGCCAGATGATTCAGGGCTATGCTCGCCAGTTCACCTACGACCCCCGCATGCAAGACCGGGCGCCGCCCTTCTTCCCGACCACCGGGGTGGTGCGGGTGAGCGTGGCCACGCCCCTCAGCTTTGGTCAGCGCGAACAGGTGTACTAGCGCCACCGCCTCTTCCACAACTCCCCAGCAAGCCATGGGGCTGTGGAAGATTTTTTCTCGAGTCGCAACTTGCTAATCTATATAAGTTAAATGCGCCTACTGATTGCCGATGACCACCCATTGTTCCGCATGGGCCTGCGGGCTGCCCTCGAGCGCGAAGGGTTTGCTGTGGTGGGAGAGGCCGCAGACGGTCAGGAAGCGGTGCAGCGGTGCCTGGAGCTTCTGCCCGATGGCATTCTCTTGGATGTGCGGATGCCGAATATGGACGGAATTGCGGCTACCCGGATGCTGCGGGAACGGCGCTATAGGGGCCTGATTGCCCTCCTGACAACCTTCAACGAGCCGGTTTTGCTGCAGCAGGCCGCTCTGGCTGGGGCCGATGCCTACTGGTTGAAAGAACTACCTCCGGAGGCCCTGGCTGAGCGCTTGCGAAGGCTTGAGCTGGGGCAGGAGCTCCGTTTGCGGGCCCCCGAACTACCCAAACTGACCGCCCGCGAGCAAGAAGTCTTGCGGTGGATGGCCCAGGGCCTCTCCACCAAAGAAATTGCCCGCCATCTGCACATCTCGCCCGAAACCGTCAAGGATCACCTGGTGCGGCTCTACGAAAAACTTGAGGCCCGTAACCGTGTGGAAGCGCTCGAGCGGGCCCGCAGCCTGGGGCTGCTGAACACATAGGGAGAACCCCTGGCCTGGCTGGACACCCGCTGCGTTGAGAGGAGTGGGCTTCTGGGCTTGATATGGGTTATAATTCCAACCATATTCATGAGACTTGATGCGAGTATGGGGGCATTTAATGCTAACGACACGAGGTGTTACGCTGGTTTCAACGCTGGTATTCATGTTTATTGTCATCATTCTGGTTAGCATTGCCTCGCTTACATCGCTCTCCAACCGCCGCAATGCCCAGGATGCCCTGCGTACCTCGCAGGCCCAGTTCGCTGCTGAGGCGGGGCTCGAGCGGGCCGTGGCCCGGCTGTGGCATCAGGTGCTGGCCAATGCCACTTCTCGAAGCGTGACGGCCTATGCCGCTGAGCTAAACCGTATTGGCCTATCCAACGGCGCTACCATAGCCAGCCTGTTTGGCGACCCGCAAAACCTGGGGGATGGCTCGAGCTTTGTAGTGCAGGTCTCGCGACAAGACGATACCAGTACCGACCCCGACGCCATCGTGCTGACTGTCACTTCCACTGGCACTCTGGCCGATGGAACCACCCGCCGTTTGCGGCAGGTCTTCCGGGTAGACCGGGCCTTCTTCCCGTTCGACTATGCCCTTCTGACCAACAATGCCGAGTGTGTTTTCTGCCACCTGGACATTAAAAGCATGGACGCTTTGCGGGGTAACCCCAACCCCAACGACCCCAGTACCTGGTGGCGGCGGGCCAAGGTGGGGGTGCTGGAAAGCCTGATCATGCGCGACGACGAAGAAGCGGGTGTAGTGCATGGCTCGCTGGTGACTCGAGGCACCATCAGCCGGCAGTACAGCGGCGCTGTAGGCCCCTCCAACCGCTACTACACCACTATGAACCCGGGTGATACCCGCATTCGCTCAACCACTCTCATTACAGCCACCCCCGCCGACTGCTCGACCCCCAGCAACTGCACCACCCCGCAAAACCTCTACTACAACTACCCCGATAGCAGCAATCTGGCGGCGTTTGGCAACCGCTTTCCCGATGGCGAGCTGCCCGATCGCTTTCCCCTGCCCATCCCGGATACCAACAACAACCGACTCATCGACGATGCCGAGTGGAACGCCGAGGTGAGCTCGAGCCTGGCCGGAACCAACGAGAGCTACAGCGCGGGCACCCTTAGGGCGGCTATGGTCCTCAACCCCAGCGGCGGCGTGGCCTGGCCGGGCGGGAGCGCGGTGCAGACCCGAACCTCGGCCGATCTGGGCCAGAACCCCACGAATGTGCTGCTGGATGGCTCTGTCATCCCGATTGAGCTGAGCGGTACGGTGTTCATTAATGGAGATGTGGTGCTGAGGGGATTTGTTCGCGGCAGTGGCACCCTTCTGGCCCGCGGCAACCTCTACGTGATGGGGGATCTGACCTACGACTGCGGTACTGGGAGTACCTTGGTTCCCTGCGATTACAGCAACCCCAGCCGCCTACCCCAACTCAACCTAATAGCGGGCGGCAATTTAGCGGTAGGCGACTTTATGACCGTTCAAAGCGACATAGAAAGCCTAACCGAAGAGCAGATGCTCAGCACCCGCTCCAACCAACCCACCATCAGCTTCTGTAGAGAGAACCCCACCAATGCCGCCTGCTACCCAGAAGAGCGCCCGCGCCCCAACCTGGCTCTTACCGAGATAGCCAACTTCAACCGGCGGGAGCTGCAACGCTACCTGCGCGACAACAGTTACCGACCCCGGCTCTATACCTTTGGTGAGAATCAGGTATATTTCGCTGCTGGCTGTAGCCACCAACCACAAAGGTATGCAGAGTACAGCACCATTACGGCAGGGGCTCGAGTCTCCTTCTGCCGCGGCGACACGGTGCTGAGCAGCACCACCCTCACGGCTGAACAGGCCCAGAGCATCCTGGCCCGCGCGGCCCGTTACGAGGTGACCTCGAGCACCTTCACCAACGCCATCCTTAAAAACCTTTGGGCCAATTCCATGAACGCTCGAGGTACCGGCCCACTCCGCACCGATGGACTGCTTTATTCGGCCAATGCCATTTTTGGGCTTGCTCAACGTAAATACACCAAACTGGGCGGGCGCTGGGATCTGAGGGGGGCTCTGGTAGCGGCCGATACCGGCATTTTAGTGCCAGGCCCAGGAGGCAGTTCTTCGGGTCTAACCATCTACCACGACAACCGCCTGCGCCCTCGAGTACCCGGTGGGCAGCAGGCCCAGCTTAGAAGAGGTATATGGGAAGTGATTGGGCAGTGAGCAGATACTCGCAAAGGGGCATTAGCCTGGTGGAGTTTTTGATTGTGCTGGCCGTGCTGGGCATCCTGCTGGGGGTGGGTTTTGTCTCGCTAAACGCGTACCGACAAAGCCTGGTCATCCGCGAGGCGGCTACTCAGGTCGCGACTGAACTCCTTAGCATTCGCCAACAAGCCCGCCGGCAGTCGCTCAACTTCTCCTTTCAAGCCAGTGCTGGCGGCAGCACCTACAAAGTGGGCCGTACCAGCGAGCTGGCGTTGTTGACCAGCAAGCCGTTGCCTGCGGGCGTGGTTTTCCAGAGCGTTCCTTCTGGTGGGGGCAGCATTACCTTTATGGCTCCGTACGGTATTGTCAACGCGGCCAACCGTACTTTTGCACTCCGGGGGCCGGGCAACCGGGTACTTAATGTGCACATTGTGGGCAGCACCGGCAAGGTGGTGGTGCGTGCGCCGTAACGCTTTCTCCCTGGTAGAGGTGATGGTGGCCCTGGCCATCCTTTCCATCACCATTTTGATTTTGAGCTACTTTGGCTCGAGCTTCTCTCTTACTCGGGGTGCCCAGATAGACACCCAGGCCCAGGCTTTCGCCCGCAGCTACTTCGATAACCTTCGGGCCAGCTGGTCTACCAGAGCCACCTATAACGCAGGAATACCACCGCCAATAACGCCTCCCAGCGGCTTTAGTAACCCCACCGTTACGCTCGAGAACATCCAGAGCATTGGTACTCAGGTGGTGTTGCGTCGGGTCACCCTCCGATTCACCGGCCCACAAAACCGACCTTATCGCTTCGCCACCGAGGTGGCCCTTCCACCCCAGTAGAGGCTTATGCATAGAACGGGCCTTACCCTCATTGAAATACTGATCGCAGCCGTTATTGGGGTAGCGATCCTGGGGCTTATTGCGGCTGGGCTGCGCAGCAGCAGCGATAGCCTTCGCTTTGTACAAAATGCCCAGCTCCTCACCGAAGACCTGCGCAATGCCGGTAACCTGGTGAGCGATTACCTTTCTACAGCGGCTTTTATATACCCCCCTGGTACAACCCTCACCATTGGAAGTGCGGGGGGTTATAGCGTTCGCAACCCGCGCACCAACAGCAATACCTGGCAGATTGGCCTGGATCCGGCCATTGCCCTGCTCCAGCCCCCTCGAGTAGAGGGTGGGGTGGAAGTGGTGAAGTTTGTGATGATCTACCCACTCAACCGCGGCTGGGTGGTTGCGCAGGCTACCGGAGCCGAGAACCCCGGCCCCGACCCTGCCAACAACGATAAATGGCTGCTGTACATCTACGAGCGTAACCTGGTGGTGGGCAGCAACCGCCTGCCCAATGGACTGCCGGCTATCATGCCCACCACCATATCGGACAGCAGCGGCAACCTGCTGGCTGACTATGTGCAGCCGGGCGGTTTTGTGGTGAATTTTGCCGACTGCTTGGGCTTTGACGAGGAAGGGCTGGCCACCCCGGTGCCTTGCCCGACCACCCCACCTGTACCGCTTCGGGCTGAGCACAGCGCGGTGCGGGTGCGCTTTTCGTTACAGGGCGAGATACGGCAGGGCGGGCGTGACTCCCGCGTGCCAGCCAACCCTCTGCGCTTTGAGGCAGCCCCTCGTAACCTGCCCCAGCGGCTCAGCGAAATTAGCCTGAACTAATCGCGCCCGGCCGACAGCACTGCCAGGAAAGCCTCCTGCGGCACGTCCACCTTGCCGATGGCCTTCATGCGCTTTTTGCCTTCCTTCTGCTTTTCCAATAGCTTTTTCTTGCGGGTGATGTCGCCGCCGTAACACTTGGCGAGCACGTCTTTACGCAGGGCCTTGACGGTGGCGCGGGCGATAATTTTGCCCCCAATGGCCGCCTGGATGGGCACCGCAAACTGCTGGCGGGGGATAACCTCGGCCAGCTTGTCCACAATCTCGCGCCCAATGCCATAGGCTTTGTCTTTGTGGGCGATAAAGGCCAGAGCGTCTACCGGCTCCTCGTTGACCAGGATGCTCACCTTGACCAGCTCGCCTTCCTGGTAGCCGGCCTGTTCGTAGTCCATGGAGGCGTAGCCCCGGCTGATGGACTTAAGTCGGTCGTGGAAGTCGTAGAGGATTTCGCCGAAGGGCACCTCGTACACCAGCTCCACCCGCTTGCCCATGTAGTGCATGTTGCTCATCTTGCCGCGCTTTTCCTGCAAAAGCTGCATGATGGAGCCCACGTATTCCTCGGGGGTGTACACCGTGAGCTTGACGTAAGGCTCGTAGATGGCCTCGATTTTGTCGGGGTTGGGCAGCTCGGAGGGGTTGTGAATCTCAATCTCCTCGCCGCTGGTGAGCTTGACCCGATAAATCACGCTGGGGGCGGTGGAGATGAGGTCGAGGTCGAACTCGCGCTCGAGCCGCTCCTGCACAATTTCGGCGTGCAGCAGTCCCAGAAAGCCGCAGCGAAAGCCAAAGCCCAGCGCCTCGGAGGTCTCGGGTTCAAATGAAAGCGCCGCATCGTTGAGCTTGAGCTTCTCCAGGGCCTCGCGCAGCCGGTTGTACTCCTGGGTGTCGGTGGGGTAGAGGCCGGCAAACACCACCGGCTTGGCCGGTTGGAAGCCCGGATACGGGGCCTGGCAGGGGTTCTTGGCCGAGGTGATGGTGTCGCCCACCTGGGCATCGCCAATCTCACGGATGGAGGCCGTAATCCAGCCCACCTCGCCAGGGCCTAGTTGCCCCACGGGTTCCAGTGCACCAGGCCGGAAGACCCCCACCTTGTCCACCTCAAACTCCCTTCCGGTTGACCAGATGCGGATGGACTCCCCTGGCTGGATGTGCCCATCCATCACCCGCACGTAAGGAATCACACCCTGATAGGCGTCGTAGATGGAATCGAAGATCAGGGCCTGGGTGGGGTTGGTGGGCCGGCCTTTGGGGGCCGGGATGCGGGCCACGATGGCCTCCAGAATCTCATCCACGCCCTGCCCGGTCTTGCCCGAGGCAAATACGCAGTCGTCGGCGGGGATGCCGAGCACCTCTTCCACTTCCAGCGCCACCTCCAGCGGCTGGGCGCCGGGCAGGTCGATTTTGTTGATGACCGGGATGATGGTGTGCTCGTGTTCCATAGCCAGGTAGAAGTTGGCGATGGTCTGGGCTTCTACTCCCTGGGAGGCGTCCACCACCAGCAACACCCCCTCCACGGCGGCCAGGGCCCGGCTCACCTCGTAGCCGAAGTCCACGTGGCCGGGGGTGTCGATGAGGTTGAAGATATAGGTCTGGCCCGACTTGCTTTCGTAGAACAGCCGCACCGCGCTGGCCTTGATGGTGATGCCGCGCTCGCGCTCGAGTTCCAGGGAATCCAGAAACTGCTCGCGCATCTGGCGATCGGAGACCGCCCTGGTCATCTGGAGAATACGGTCAGCCAGCGTAGACTTGCCGTGGTCTACGTGCGCGATGATGGAGAAATTGCGAATCCGTTCCTGCACAGCCTACACATTGTAGCCGATGCCGGGGAAAAGTCTGTGTGGCGATGCTTCTGCTGAAGGGGCTCGAGGTAGATGAAAGTCCTCACATCCTTTCAGGGGCTTGCGTTGACACCCAGCGCCCAGTTTTGTAATGTTGTCGCAATGCGCGAAAAGCAGCAAGGAGGTTTTGCCATGAAACGCATCGGTATTGCCCTGCTGGTAGCCCTGGCCTCGCTCGGGATGGCCCAGACCAAAATTGGCAACTGCGAGGTGAGTGGCCCCAAAGGTCAGTTTCCCATCCGCCCAGCCGTTGCTGGCCAACTCACCGTTCAGACCAACCTGCCAGGGCCGGGTTTCTGGAACGGCAACAGCCCTGCGACCATCAGGGATGGCTTCGAGTACTGCCTGGCTGCTCATATTGCCCACCGCGCCGGGCTCGATAAAGTGGTAGTGCAGAATGTGGCCTGGGACGCCCTGATTGCCGGTCAGACCCGCAACTTCGATTTTGCCCTCTCGCAGATTACCATCACCGAGGCTCGCAAGCGGGTGGTGGACTTCTCGAGGCCCTACTTCTCCTCCGATATCGGGGTACTGGTGCGGGCCGCCGATAAGGGCAAGTACACCTCGGCTGCCAGCCTCAAGACCGCCCGCCTGGGGGTGCAGCAAGCGACCACAGCGGCCAAGTTTTTGAGCGATGCCCTGAAGCACCCGCAGAACCTGACCCGGGTCTTCCCCGATGTAGCGGCGGGCTTCACCGCACTGCGGGCCGGACAGATTGATGCCTTCATCATCGACACTTCCATCGTGCTCTCCGAGGCAGCCAAGTCGAACGGGGTGCTGGCAGTGGTGGGCCAGTTCCAGACCGGGGAAAACTACGGGGCACTGTTTACCAAAGGTAACGCCAACCGGGCACAGATAGACAAGATCATGGAAGCGCTGGAGAAGGAGGGTATCCTCAAAAAGCTTTCCCAGACCTATCTGGCCAAGGAATGGGGCATTGACCCCACCACAGTGCCGGTCTGGCGGCCTTGACCCAAAGTCCGCGGATCAGGTTAGAGTTCGGCGTCTTCTAATATGCGCCCCGATGCGACGCATACCAACAACTGCCCCGACACACAGTCCACCGACATCGGCAGGTGCCTGTGCCGGGATGCGCCCAGACGACAGGACAGTAGGCCAATAGCCCAGGTTGGGGGTGTGGAGATGCACCCCCGGCTTTTTCGGTAAAATCCCTTATCCATGATGGAGCCGGGTTCAAACACCAAAGAGTCGCGGTGGCGTAACCCCACCCCGCCCCGGGATGGCTTCGGTTTTGCGCTCTTTGCATTGGGGCTGGCCATTGTGCTGCTGGTAGCAGCTATGGTGGTCATGTGGGGGGTCAAACAGACCATGGACGCCAACAACTTCCAGACCCTCTGGGCGGATGCCTTGCTGGTGCTGGTTGCGCTGGTTCCTCTGGGGCTTTTGCTGCCGGCCAGCCGCAGCCTGCGTCAATCGCAGGCAGCCCGGCGGGCTTTGCAAAGCGAAAACCTGATTGCGGCCAGGGTCCATAGCTCGGAGGCCCACACCTGGGCCTGGTTTACCCTGGGCTATGCCGGGGCGTTGTTGCTGTTCTTGCTGTTCGTGCTCTTTTTCATCGCCAATAATGTGGCGGTAGGGCGCACTTTTTTTCAGCTCGAGCTAATTGCCAACTCCTTTAACCTGATTCTCAGAGCCTTCGGGGTCAATGTGGTCATTTTCTTGTTTGCCGGGTTCTTTTCCTTAATTTGGGGCCTGGTGGTGGCTATTGCCAAACTGCTGCCGGGCAAACCGGCCCAGCCCATTCGTTTTATTGCCACTTTCTACACCGATGCTTTTTTGAGCCTGCCCTCGATCATCGTGATTTATCTGATTGGCTTCGGCCTGCCCCTCACCGGCATTGGCTTTTTCCGCAACCTGCCGCTCGAGGCCCTGGCGGTGCTGGCCCTGACCCTGACCTATGGGGCCTATATGGCCGAAGTCTACCGGGCGGGCCTCGAGAGCATCCACCCCAGCCAGTGGGCCGCAGCCCGCAGCCTGGGCTTGTCTTATGGCCAGACCCTGCGCTTTGTGGTGGTGCCCCAGGCGGTGCGGCGCATTATTCCGCCCTTGCTGAACAACTTTATTGGGATGCAAAAAGACACCGCCCTGGTCAACGTGGTGGGGGTGATAGACGCTTTCAACCAGGCCCGCATCATCGCCTCCAACGACTTTAATCTGTCTGCCGTGACCACCGTGGCGATTCTCTTCATCCTGATTACCATCCCCCAGACCCGCCTGGTCGACCGGCTGGTGGAGCGCGACCGGGCCCGCTTCCGGCAGGGGTGATTGCGTATGGGAGCAAGGGGGCAGGGGGTGGGGGTGATTTTACTGCTGGCTATGGATAGAACATCGACCACAGGCGCTTTTTCGGCTTTTGGCCTGGGAGGCCCTGCATGAGCTTTCTGGAAGTCAAAAACGTGGTCAAGCGCTTTGGGGCCAACGAGGTGTTGCGGGGCATCCATCTGACGGTAGAGGAGCACCAGGTGGTGTGCTTGATCGGGCCGTCGGGCTGTGGAAAGTCCACCCTGCTGCGCTGCGTGAACGGCCTGGAAGAGATTCAGGGGGGCGAGATTCGGCTCCACGGTGACCGAATTACCGGGCCGGGGGTGGATCTCAATGCCCTCAGGCGCGATGTGGGCATCGTTTTCCAGAGCTTTAACCTGTTTCCTCACATGACCGTGCTGCAAAACATCACCCTGGCTCCTACCCAGGTACTGCGGATGCCCGAGGCCCAGGCGCAGGAAAAAGCCCTGGCCCTTTTGAAGCGGATTGGCCTGGAGCACAAAGCCCAGGCCTACCCCGACCAGCTTTCGGGCGGGCAGCAGCAACGCGTAGCCATCGTGCGGGCGCTGGCCATGGAACCCATGCTGCTGTTGCTGGACGAGATTACCTCGGCCCTCGACCCCGAGCTGGTTTCGGAGGTACTCAACCTGTTGCGCGAGCTGGCAAAAGAGGGTATGACCATGATTCTGGCGACCCACGAGATGGGCTTTGCCAAGGAAGTGGCCAGCAAGGTCTGCTTCATGTACCAGGGCGTGGTACACGAGGAAGGTCCTCCGGAGCAGATATTTTCCAACCCCCAGCACGAGCGCACCCAGCAGTTTTTGGCGAGCATCATCGAGGCGGGGCGTTTGTAGCAAAAAAACCCAGGTTTCCCTGGGTTTGCTGGCTCCGCGAGCAGGGCTCGAACCTGCGACCATTCGATTAACAGTCGAACGCTCTACCAGCTGAGCTATCGCGGAACGATTCGCCGATAGCAGGCCAACAGCATGTAAAAATATAGCAGAGCTTGAAGGAGTTGGCAAGCATAGTATTGTTGGGGTGCCTTTACCAAACCTGCCCGGATTGAATAGAGTAGGAACTCGCTGATACTGGTTGAGTGGATAGGAGTATGCACATGGCAACCACACCGCTCGAGGGCCGTGTACCCCCGCACAATCTGGATGCCGAGGCCAGTGTGCTGGGCTCGGTGCTGCTGGATAGCGAGGTGCTGGATCGCCTCGAGGGCCTGCTGGCTGCCGATGCCTTCTACAGAGAAGCCCACCGAAAAATCTGGGAGGCCATGACCCTGTTGCGCTCGAGGCGCGACCCCGTAGACCTGGTTACGCTTTCCGAGCAGTTGCGCCAGAGCGGGGAGCTCGAGAATATCGGGGGGCTGTCGTATCTGGTTGGCCTCTCCGAACACACCCCCACAGCGGCCTATGCCGACTATTACGGACGCATCGTGGCCGAAAAGTGGACGCTGCGCAAGCTCATCACTGCGGCGGGGGAGGCCATGCGAATGGCCTATGACGAGGAGGGAAGCCTCGAGGATATCCTCGACACCGCCGGACGCAAAGTGCTCGAGGTCTCGACCCAGGGGGCCAGATCCGAGTTCCAGAGCATGAAGGAACTCGTCCATGAGACCTTCGAGCACATCCAGTTGCTCTACGAGAACAAGGGCCAGACCGACGGCATCAAAAGCGGCTTCCGTGAGCTAGACGCCCTGATTGGGGGCCTTACGAGCGGCTCGCTCAACATTATTGCGGCCCGGCCCAGCATGGGCAAAACCAGTTTTGCCCTGACCATCGCGCAGAATGTGGCCCTGCGGGGCGAGGGGGCTGGGGTGGCCATCTTCTCGCTGGAGATGCCGGCGGTGCAACTGGTAACCCGGATGCTCTGTTCCGAGGCCCGCATCGACATGAACCGCCTGCGCCAGGGCCAGCTTACCGACCGCGATTTTTCCCGCCTGGTAGACGTGGCAGGCCGTATTTCCGAGGCCGCCATCCTGATTGACGACACCTCCGACATGACCCTGATGGAACTGCGTGCCCGCGCCCGCCGCCTGCACGCGCAGCACAGGCTGGGCCTGATTGTAATCGACTACCTCCAGCTCATGTCCGGCCCCAGTAGCAGCAGGAACGGCGGCGAGAACCGCCAGCAGGAGATCGCCCAGATTTCACGCGGACTCAAAGGCCTAGCCCGCGAACTGGGTGTGCCGGTTATTGCCCTCTCGCAGCTTTCCCGTGCGGTGGAGTCGCGCCCCAACAAGCGTCCCATGCTCTCCGACCTCAGGGAATCGGGATCGATCGAGCAGGACGCCGATCTGGTCATGTTCATCTACCGCGACGAGTACTACAACCCGCACTCCGAAAAAGCCGGCATTGCCGAAATTATTGTGGGCAAGCAGCGCAACGGCCCCACCGGCACGGTGGAGCTACAGTTCCATGCCCAGCATGTGCGCTTCAACGATCTGGCCAAGGACGAAATTTGACCGGCCTTTCGGCGAGGTTTTGGCTATCCTGAGCATGTGCGGCTCTTCGGACTGCTGTTGTTTTTGTTTGGTGCTACTTTCGGCCTGATCCGAAACGTGCAGGCTCAGCCGATTGCCCGTCCGCCGGGCGTGCTGGCGCCCCACGCCCCCTTTCAGGCCCCCCTGTCTCCTCAAAGCGACGTGCGTCTGGAGAAACCCGGCTATCAGTTCAGGCCAGTGGCCTACTTCGAGCTCGAGGCCCGGGTGCTTTCCAGGCGCATTTATCACACCGACCCTGCTGCTGCCATCTCTCCGGTTGACCTGGCCCTGGGTTGGGGACGTATGTCCGACTCAGCGGTTTTAGATCGGCTGCACATACGCCAGTCGGATCGCTGGTACTTCTACTCCTGGCGTCAAGACCCCCCCCTCCCGGTGGGTGAAATAGCCGTTAGCAGCGCCAATATGCACCTGATTCCCGGTAACCCCAATATCGAGCAGCGGCTCAGGCGCGTCAAGCCGGGCAACATCGTGCGCATCAAGGGCTTTCTGGTTAATGTGACCGGCCCCAACGGTTTTTTCTGGAACACCTCCACCACCCGCTTCGACACCGGCAACGGAGCCTGCGAGATTGTGTGGGTAGCCGACCTGGTGGTGCGGTAAACCGATTTCTTCATAAAAAGCCCAATAGCTCAGACAAGTTCAACATTCTGAACCAGGCCTCGAGCACCCCCGCCGTGGACACGGCGATTCAGTGGGCAGAAACCCAGTTCTTCAACCTCTACTTGCCCACCAGCCCCCTCAGCAATGCCCTCAGGAACCAGGCCAGAAACTACGCGACCACCCTCGACAACTACAACAACGGCCTGATCGGCCCCGGACACTGTAGCGAGTAAGGCTGGCTGCCCCTCGGAACCCTGGGAACCCCCCAGGGTTCTTTTTTCGCCGCAAACCCACATAATACACCCGATGGACCGCCGTGTGTATGTTATTTACATAAGCCAGGCCCGGGTGTTATACTCCCCGGATGGACAAGATTATCGTCCGTGGGGCCAAAGAGCACAATTTGAAGAACATTACCGTTGCGCTGCCCCGAGGGCAGTTCATCGTCATTACCGGGGTCTCCGGCTCGGGCAAGAGCACCCTAGCCTTCGATACCATCTACGCCGAGGGGCAGCGGCGCTACGTGGAGAGCCTTTCGTCGTATGCGCGGCAGTTTCTGGGGGTGATGGAAAAGCCCGATGTGGAAAGCATCGAGGGACTTTCCCCGGCCATCTCCATCGACCAGAAAACCACCTCTCACAACCCCCGCTCCACGGTAGGCACGGTAACCGAAATCCACGACTACCTCCGCCTGCTGTTTGCCCGGGTGGGCACCGCCTACTGCCCCCACTGTGGGCGGCCCATCGAGCGGCAGTCGGCCTCGGAGATCACCGACCGGCTCTTCCGGCAGCCCGAGGGTACCAAGGCCATCCTGATGGCCCCGGTGGTGCGGGGGCGCAAGGGCGAGTACCGCAAGGAGTTCTTGCAGCTGCAGAAGGAGGGTTACGCCCGGGTGCGGGTGGACGGCGTCATTTACACCCTCGAGGAGGCGCTGGGCCTCAAGCTGGAAAAATACGAGAAGCACGACATCGACCTGGTGGTGGATCGGGTGGTCTTGAAGCCAGAGGAGCGTCCCCGCATCGCCGAGTCGGTGGAGCTGGCCTTGCTGCGCGGCGAGGGGCTGATGCGGGTCTTGTACCCCGAGGGCGGCCAGGAGGAGCTGTTTTCGGAGAAGTTCGCCTGCCCGGAGCACGGTAGCGTGCTGGAGGAACTCGAGCCGCGCATCTTCTCCTTCAACGCGCCCTATGGGGCCTGTCCGGACTGCTCTGGCCTGGGCTACAACCAGGTCTTCGACCCTGAGCTGATTGTGAACCCCGAACTCTCGCTGGCCGAGGGGGCCATCCTGCCCTGGAGCCGGGGGCGCGACAACGGCAAGGGCTACCTGTGGGATCGGCTGCGGGCCCTGGCCGAGCACCTGGGCTTCGATATGAAGGCCCCCTTCAAACAGCTCTCGTCGCAAGCCCAGCAGGCCGTGCTCTACGGCCTGCCCGAGCCCTTCGAGGTGGTTTTCCGGCGCAACGGGCGCGAGACCATGCGTTTCATGGTGAGCTACGAGGGGGTGATCCCCTGGCTCGAGGGCCGCTACCGCGAGACCGAGTCGGAAGGGCTGCGCGAGGCCCTGGAGGCCTATATGACCCTCAAAGCCTGCCCGGCCTGCGGGGGCACCCGCTACAAGCGCGAGGTGCTCTCGGTGCGCATAGGGCTTTTCAACATCGCCGAGGTCTCCAACCTGCCGGTGCGGGAGGCCAAGCAGTTCTTCCAGGCGGTGGCCGAGAACCGGGTGGTAGACGCCAGTGAGGCCTTAGCGGCCTTCCGCATCCCGCTAGAGGGCCTGGCCGAGCCCCAGGAAAAGCGCAACCTGAACGCCTTCCAGGTGCAGGTAGCGGCCCCCATCTGGCGGGAAATCTATAGCCGGCTGGGCTTCCTGGAGGACGTGGGCCTGGACTACCTGACCCTCGACCGCGCGGCCAACACCCTCTCCGGCGGCGAGGCCCAGCGCATCCGCCTGGCTACCCAGGTAGGCTCCGGCCTGACCGGGGTACTCTACGTGCTGGACGAGCCCTCCATCGGCCTGCACCCCCGCGACAACCAGCGCCTTTTGGGCACCCTCAAGAAGCTGCGCGACCTGGGCAACACCCTGCTGGTGGTGGAGCACGACGAGGAGACCATGCGCGAGGCCGACTGGATTGTGGACATGGGGCCGGGCGCCGGGGTGCACGGGGGCGAGGTAGTGGCCCAGGGAACCCTCGAGGACATCCTCGCCCACCCCCAGAGCCTGACCGGGGCCTACCTCAAGGGCAGCAAGTTTATTCCGGTGCCCAAAACCCGGCGCAAGGGCAACGGCAAGCACCTGCTGGTCAAAGGGGCGCGCGAGCACAACCTCAAGAACGTGAACCTGCGCATCCCCCTGGGCAAGTTCGTGGCCATTACCGGGCCCTCCGGGTCGGGCAAGTCCACCCTGGTGCACGACATCCTTTACGCCGCGCTGGCCCGCGACCTGATGCGGGCCAAGACCATCCCTGGCCGCTTCGAGGGCCTGGAGGGCATAGAGCATCTGGACAAGGTCATAGAGATCGACCAGTCGCCCATTGGCCGCACCCCCCGCTCCAACCCCGCGACCTACACCGGTATCTTCGACGAGATTCGCGAGCTTTTCGCCAAGACCCCCGAGGCCCGCAAGCGCGGCTACGAGGCCGGGCGCTTCAGCTTTAACGTGAAGGGCGGGCGCTGCGAGGCCTGCGGCGGGGATGGCACCAAGAAGATCGAGATGCTCTTTCTGCCCGACCTCTATGTGCAGTGCGAGGTCTGCAAGGGCAAGCGCTACAACAAGGAGACCCTCGAGGTCAGGCTGCGGGGCAAAAACATCGCCGATGTGCTGGACATGACCGCGGAAGAAGCCCTGGTCTTCTTCGAAAACATCCCCTCCATCGCCCGCAAGTTGCAGCTGATGGTGGATGTGGGTCTGGGCTACATGAAGCTGGGCCAGCCCTCGCCCACCCTCTCGGGCGGGGAGGCCCAGCGCATCAAACTCTCCACCGAGCTGGGCCGCCGCTCCACCGGGCGCACCCTCTACATCCTGGACGAGCCCACGACGGGGCTGCACTTCGAGGACACCGCCAAGCTTTTGCAGGTGCTGCATCGTTTGGTGGATGGAGGCAACACCGTGGTGGTGATTGAGCACAACATGGATGTGGTCAAAACCGCCGACTGGGTGGTGGATTTGGGGCCGGAGGGTGGGGCCAGGGGTGGCGAAATCGTGGCCGAAGGTACCCCAGAAGACGTGGCCCAGACCAGCAGCCCCACCGGGGCCTTCCTGGCCCGTATTCCCGAGATCAGGCAGAAGGTGGGCGTAGCGGCAGACTAAAACGGGCCTTTACGGAACAGCCAAGAGGCTATCTCATTGAATCCGGGAGCCCACCCCTTCCTGGCGGTTGGTCGAGGAAGCGTCTCCCGGCCAGGGGGGGCGGTATTGCCCTCCCATAAGCAGATATCCTCGGTCGGGTTGGCTCGGCTCTTGGGCGGCAAACCAAGCAAACCTGGCCTGAGGTGTGCGATAGAACAATTTCGGGTTAGCAAAAGTCGGTCTGTGTTGTTTGAACGCTCCAAACGTACCCGATTGTTCGAACAGCTTCACACCAAAGGGGTGCTCAGGCCGTAGGCTTCCAGCATGCGAAACATCAGCTCACGGGTTTCTTCGTCGTCGGCGTAGTTCACACTGTCGCTGGAAATCACCAGCACTGGTGAGAGATCGTAGGCCCCAATCCAGGCTTCGTACAGACGATTGAGCGAGGCCAGGTACTGAAGCGGAATGCTTTGCTCGTAGTCCCGACCCCGACGGGCAATGTGGGCTTGCAGGGTCTCGACCGAAGAGCGCACGTAAATCAGCAGGTCGGGCTTGCGCAAGGCTGGCGCAATGCCTTCGTAGAGGGCCAGGTAGGTCTGCCAGTCGCGTTCGGAGAGGTGGCCCTCGAGCCATAGGTTCTGCGCGAAGATGAAGGCATCCTCGAACACGGTGCGATCCTGTACGACGTGAAGGGCTGGATTAATTTGCTCCAAATGCTGCTTGAGTCGTTTGGCCAGAAAAAAAACCTGGGACTGGAAAGCCCAGCGCCCCATATCGGCGTAGAAATCGGCCAGGTAGGGGTTCTCGTCCACAGCCTCGTAGACCGGCCAAAGCCCATAGCGTTCTGCCAGCAGCCCGGTCAGGGTGGACTTGCCAGAGCCAATATTGCCTGCAATCGCGACGTACATAAGCGTTTTGGAGTCAGGGAACCGGGAAGCGGGTCTCGAGGCCTAAACTACGGGTGCTCCAGCCCAGCCACATTCGATGGATCGACGGGGTAGGATGCCGGGATGCCCAGCCTCTCCTGCACACACCGGACCACCCAGTCCTGATCGGCTTGGCGCTCGGCAAAATTGAACTCCTGGGTATCCAGGATCCAGAGCGGGTGCGCGTAGGTGGCGAAGTGCTGCTCGTAGAACTTGCTCAGACGGCCCAGGTATTCGGGGTCCATCTGCTTCTCGAAGACCCGTCCCCGGCGGCGGATGCGCTCCAGAATGATGGGTAAGGGGGCCCGCAGGTAGATGGTCAGGTCGGGGGTGGGAATCTTGGGTGAGAGGTTGGCGTAGAGGTCGTTGTACAGATCCCATTCGGCCCCGGAGAGGTTCATGGCGGCAAATATGGCGTCCTTATCGAAGATATAATCGGCGACCACTCCACCCGCAAACAGGCTGGGCTGCGAGAGAGGCAGCAGTTGCTTATAGCGTGAGAGCAGGAAGAAAACCTGCACTTTGAAGCCGTAGCGAAGCGGGTCCTGATAGAACAAAGGCAGAAAGGGATTCTCCTCCACCACCTCGAGCAGACTCTCGGCCCCCAGCCGATGGGCCAGCAGTCTGGCCAGAGTAGTCTTGCCCACCCCAATCACGCCCTCGATGGCCACATACATCTGCTTAAGGCTAAGAGCTAGGAGCCCAAAGCGGAAGTCTTGACAAATGCAAGCCTTCGTAGTTTTGCACCAGATTTGGTTGTTGCGGCACCCTTGGGTGGCAAACCAACCCGACCGCAGGGAGTGCTTTAGCGTTTCTCGGAGAGAATGCAGCAGCCTTGGATCGCCAGTAGCCGAACAGGGCACGCTGTAGTTGGGGAAATCGAAAACATATATCCTGGCACAGGCCCCTCCTCGAGCGAAAAGAGGGCAGCCTCCTCGACCTCGAGGCCTCTCAGCGCCTGGCAATCATCGTCAGGGTCACGTCCAGGCGCCGCCCGTTGCGCCAGATGGTCAGGTTGACCCGATCGCCGGGGCGGTAACGGGCGATGGTCTGGGTGACCTCGCTGGCGTTGCGCATGGTGCGCCCACCCACGGCCAGAATGATGTCGCCCAGGCTAACCAGCTTGCCGCGCTGGTCGCGCTGGGCGGGGCGCAGGCCCGCCCGCGCAGCGGGGCCGCCGGGCTGTACTTTTTCAATCATGGCGCCACGGGTGGAAAGCAGGCCCACCCGCCCCAGCAGGATAGGGTCGAGTTCGCCCAGGTCGAGCAGGGTCGCACCCAGGTTGCCCCGCTGGGGTACTCCGAAGCGCTCGAGGTCGCTTACGCTTTGTCGTACCAGGTCGCCCGGAATGGCCACTCCCACCCCACCTACTCCGCTCAGGTCGCCCAGCGTAGCATTGGCCACCCCCACCACCCGGCCCTGAAGGTCGAGTACCGGGCCTCCCGAGTTGCCCTGTACGATGCGGGCATCGGTGAAGAGCAGGTCGCCAATTTCGACACCCACTTCGGGGTCGAGGTCGTTTTTCTCAGCGGAGGTGGGGCCGGTTCCGGCCAGAATGCCATAGGAGGCCAGATTGCGCTGCCCGAAGGGGCTGCCAATCACCACCAGCCCCATTCCCACCGGCAGATTCTGCGAGCCGCTGAAGGAGAGCTGCGCTGGAGCCGTCACCCCCTGCACGGTCAGTATGGCGATGTCGATGCCCTTGTCAACCGCAAATACCTGAGCCGGAAAGGAACGCCCATCGAACAACTCCACGCTGATGTCACGCAAATCCTGCACCACATGGTAGTTGGTGATGATGCGGCTGGGTGCATAAAAAAAGCCCGACCCGTTGGTGGGGCCTTCGTTGCCGGTCTGAGGGTCGCGCAGGATGCCGTAAATTTTGACCACCGCCGGTAAAGCCCGGCGAATCACTTCCACCCGGGCCACCTCCTCGGGGGTGGTAAGGCGGGGTGCTTGGGCTAGGGCTGGGTTCAGGGCCAGCAGGATTAAGAGTGCAATAGCGCGTATCATCGGCAACCTTTTTTCATTCTCATATGCCGATGGTGAGTAATCAATAGCCGCTCCTAAGAAACCCCAAAAGGTGGGGTTCTACCTTTGGGGAGCGGGGTTATGGGGGCGCAACAGTCTCCTTGGGCTGTTCAAGAAACCTTAATCTGCCGCTCTACATAATCTCTGGTGCTTGCAAACCCAGTAATTCCAATCCCTGTTTGAGGGTCTGGCGCAGGGCCCCGACCAGTGCCAGCCGCAAGCCCCGCAGCCCCTGGGGAGCGGTCAGGACAGGGGTAGCCGACTTCCCATCTGGGGTTTTGGCGTTGTAAAAGCTGCTCCAGGCGGCGGCCAGTTCCAGCAAATACTGCGCTACGATGTGCGGAGCCTTGTTGCGGGCCGCGTCGTGTACCGCCTCGGGGAAGCGCAGAATACTTTTTGCCAGGCCGATCTCGTGGGCCGTGGCCTGGGCGTAGTCTGCTTCATCATGCAATACCTTTTGCTCCTCGGCTTTGCGCAAAATCGAACCCGCGCGGGCGTAGGCGTACTGAACGTAGGGGCCGGTGTCGCCCTCGAAGCTCAGGGCCTGGTCGTAACGAAAGTCAATTTGCTTCTTGGCCTCGGTTTTCAGCATGGCGAAGCGTACCGCCCCCACGCCGATTTGTTCGGCGGCTTGCTGGGGGTTGGGGTGGTCGGGGTTTTTCTCGGCAATCACCTCCAGGACACGCTTTACCGCTTCGTCCATCACCTCGTCTACCGAGACTACGATGCCTTTACGTCCCGACATCTGTCGGCCTTCCAGCAGCACCGTTTCGTAAGCCAGATGAAAGCACTTCTCGGCCAGGTCGTGCCTGCCCTCTACCTCGAGCGAAGCCTGCACAACCCTTAAGGCATGGCTCTGACGGGCATCCACCACGTTGATGGTCTCACTGGCCCCTCCGAAGGCCATGGGAACGCCTTTGGGGTGGGTGCTGTAGAGCTTGGTTCCGCTGGGCTGGGTGTCGTACTCCAGAAAACGGATGCCTTCCAGCAAACCCATCTTCCAGAACTGCAAGGCGATGTCCTTGGCGGTGTAGGTGGAGGTGCCGTTGGAGCGAACGAGCACCAGGTAGGGGTCTTCCAGGCCGGGAATAAAGGCGCTGGTATCCATCACCAGCGCGCCTGCGTACTTGCCCTCGGTGGGGCGGGAGACGTAAGGCGAACCTTCTAAAGCCTTCAAGGCTTTACCCAAAAGCCCCTCCCGCACGATGTCCGACTCCCAGACCAGGGCGTTGTACTCGGCCCCCAGGCGGTACATGGTTGTGAGCTGGGAGCGCAAAATTTTGTCTACCTCGTTGCGCAACGCCCCTTCTTCCAGGCGGTGCAGAGTTTTCTGTACGCCCGCTTCGATGAGCGCCTTCTTATCGGGGTCGTTCATCTCCTGGTGCAGCCGCACGTAGGCGTCGCCGACCCAGTGGTCGTACTTGCCATGCTCTTCGGAGTTACCCAGACCAAAGTACTCGAGCGCGAACAGGCTCTCGGCGGCCTGCCGCCCGGTATCGTCAATGTAGTTCATCACCTCGACGTTGCGCCCGGCGAAGCGCAAAATCCGCGCCAGCGAGTCGCCCAGGCAGATGTTGCGCAGATGGCCTACATGCAACTCCTTGTTGGGATTGACCGAAGTGTGCTCCAGCAGCACTTTGCCTCCGGATTTGGGGAAGGGCTGGAGGGGCTGGACTGCGCTTTGCACCAGAAAGGCGGGCTCGAGCTCAAAGTTGAGGTAGCCCCCTACCACAAAGGTACGCCTGACCCAGGGGGGTAGCTGGATGTTTTGTAGCAGATCGGAAGCAATCTGCGGGGGGGCCTTGCGCAGCGTGCGGGATAAGCTCATGGCGACGGGGGTGCCGTAGTCGCCTTCCTTGCCGGGTGGGGTTTCCTGCACGATGATCTCGGGCCACTCATTCAGTCCCAGGGCTTGCAGGGCCTGGGCGATGGCCTCTTTTAGCTGGGCTTTGATGTCGGTGTGTAGCTCTAGCACCGCAATAGGATAGCAGAAAGCATCGTCTCAAATTCGCCAGCTTGCGCGCATTGGCTGTAATGTCTCCAATTCCAAAGTTTGCCTTTCACAAAAACCAGGCCTTGATCCGCACCACTGCCAGCCCCTCCTACCAATAGCGCTTTGCAAATACAAGCCCCACGTCTGGCGCGGGGCTTTAGTGGCCACTCTGGGGAGGCCAGGTGTGAAGGGCTCAGGCCGAAACCACCCTCGGGATATGGCTTTTACTCACACTTTCACCTCCTTCGCCACACAGTATAGGCCAGGTGCTTGTGGTTAGAGGGTAATTTTCACTCCCAAAGGGCTGGAGCGTTAGTATAGGCCCGTGAAGCCTCTGGAATACCTGCAATCCCAACTGCCCGCCATTCTGAAAGACCTCGAGGCCATTGTGACCCTCGAGGCCCCCTCCTACGACCTCCCCGGCCTGGACAAGGTAGCCCGCTGGATTGCCCATCAGTTTGAGCCGTATGGAAGGCTCGAGCGCGAGGATACCGCCAATGGCCCCATGCTCCGCCTGCAGGTGCCGGGTACTGGCAAAAAGGTGCTGGTGCTCTGCCATTTCGACACCGTGCATCCGGTTGGGGCCTTTGCAGTGCCCTGGCGGGTGGAGGGGGAGCGGGCGTATGGCCCCGGCATCTACGATATGAAGGGCAACATTGTGCAGCTCTTGTGGGCTTTGCGGACCAATGCTGAGCTGGGGTTGGGCAGGCCAGAGCTAACGCTCCTCTTTACTCCGGACGAAGAGGTGGGTTCGATGGCTTCCCGTGCGGCCATAGAGCACAGCGCGCTACAGAGTGAGCTGGTACTGGTTCTGGAAGCCCCGATGGGCAATGGCGACCTCAAGGTGGCCCGTAAAGGGGTGGGCCAGTACAGGCTCACTGCCCAGGGCAAGCCCGCACACCAGGGTGTGGAGCCCGAGAAGGGCATTAACGCAATTGTCGAACTGGCCCATCAGATTCCTAAAATCGTGGCGATGCAGGACTGGGACAAGGGTACCACGCTGGGGCCTAACGTCATCAAGGGGGGCACCACCAGCAATGTGGTGGCGGCCTCGGCCTGGGTAGACATAGACGTGCGGGTCTGGACTGTCGCTGAAGCCGAGCGAGTGGAGCGGGAGCTGAAGGCTTTGAAGCCGGTGTTGTCCGGGGCAAGCCTTTCGCTCGAGGGTGGTCTGAACCGGCCTCCCATGGAGCCCAGTCCGGCCTCCATGCACCTTTTTGAGATGGCCCAGCGCATCGGGGCTCTGGTGGGGCTGCAACTGGGCCCTGGCCGGGTGGGGGGTGGCTCGGATGGAAACTTTACAGCAGCCCTGGGCATACCCACCCTGGATGGACTGGGCCTCCTGGGTGAGGCGGCCCATCAGCTCAGCGAAAATGTGTACATTCCGCAAATTCCGGCCCGTGTCGCTCTGCTCTGCGGAATTCTGGAAGAACTCTCGAGGATTTGAGCCTTGCCTGGAGCCAAAATGCTGAGTCCCAGCGCCCAAAAAGTGCAGGATGCTTTGCAGGAAAGGGGATTTGCTCACCTGAAGGTGCAGGAGCTTTCGGCTTCCGCCCGCACCGCCCAGGAAGCCGCCGATGCGGTAGGTTCTTCCGTGGCCCAGATTGTCAAATCACTGATTTTTCGGGGGGCTCGTAGCGGACAACCCTATTTGCTGCTGGTTTCGGGGGTCAACCGGGTAGACACCCACCGAATCGAAGCACACCTGGGCGAAAAACTTGTCAAGCCCGATGCCGACTACGTGCGTGCTGTGACCGGTTTCGCGATTGGGGGTGTACCGCCACTGGGCCACCCCCAGCACCTGGAAACCCTGATTGATCCCGACCTGCTGCGATACGAGCGCATTTATGCAGCTGCGGGTACGCCTTTTGCCATCTTCGAGCTTTCCCCGAATGAACTGCTGGCCCTGACGGAGGGGCGTATTGTGCAAGTCGGCTAATACGCTTTCAAGCGATGTTTTTCGAGTCTTTGCGCAAGCTCATCAGACAAAAATCGCCTTAGCGAGCGTCCGCAGGGTACGAAGCAACCCAGCGTAGAGCGGTTCTCAGAAAGGAGGGAGCCGCGATAAGCCACCCCTGGAAAGGGAAGACCAGGCAAGCAGTGCGATAAGCTAGTGGTATGTTCGGTCTGTTTCGCAAACCGGATGAGCATGTCCAGCGCGAGGGTGATACGGCCTTTCGGGTACGGGTACGCACGGCACGCAGCGGTGATATCGTGGAATTGCGCCTCACCAAGGGCAATGAAATCTCCACCGCCGACGAGGGGGGTTATTACGTGCGCAAAATCATCGTCTCGCCGGCGCACCTAGACCGAGCCGTGCTGGAAATCTGGTTCGACAACGCCTACCGTCCCAAGCGCAAGGCGGTGGAGGGGGGCGAGCTGGTTCCCATCAAGGACTGGAAATGAACATCCCCTACCTTTGCAGGTAGGGGCTACCTGGGGCCGGGAGAGTTACTGCAACTCGTCCTCGAGGTTGTCCATCAAGCGCCGGGCAGCACTGGACTGCTCTTCACTACCGAAGCTCTCTTCGCTAACCGGGGGGTAGGTGCGCCGTCCACCGCCGGTGCGCTCGAGCTGGTCTTGCAACTCGCGCAAGTCCAGGTAGCGGTCGCTCTGGTTGCGCAACTCGAGGTCGGTCAGCTCGGGTACACCCAGCAGGTGAATCTCCTTGCCCTGGGCCCGCAGGGCCGACAGGGTATGGGCCAGATCACCCGAGCCGCTGGCCACTACCGCCCGCTCCCAGCGGGGCGCAGTGATCAGCAAATCGGTGGCAATCATGGCCTCGAAGCGGGGGTCGCCGTGGGCTTCGCGGCTGCGTACCGTGTAGCCCATGAAGACCAGCGCGTCAAGGAACTTTTGCTGACGCTCGTCGTTGCTGTCGGTGACGGGAGCGTAATAGAAGGCGTTGTAAAGGTCTTCGGGCTTGGAGAAGACCCCAATCGCCTTCCGGTGGTCAATGTTCCACCCCAAACGCTTGGCCGCGTCGTACATGTAGGAACCGTCAATAAATAAAGCCGTCTTCATCGTTTTCTGTCTCGCTTCCTGTTTAGCGGAGGGGTTACCCGCTAGGCTAGATGTGTATGGTACATCTAGATAGCCCAATCTACTACCTCGGCTCGCCTGAGCGACCGCTACTGCTTCGGACAGGGCCACCCCTAGCTCTGCTCTTCACATCATGCGACATAGCCCGCCAATTTCCAAGCGCCGTAACGGGTTTAGCCGACCTCGAGGTACAGCAAGTACAGGACTGGCGCGGTAAAGAAGAGTTCCTCAAGGCCTTGTTGCTGCACGGCATCGAGGTTTATTTACTCGATCCCAACCCCCGCCAACCTTTGCAAGCAGCGCGTCATTCGGTACGGGCTGCCCTCATCTACGTACAAAGCCACAAAACCCAGACCGCCTGTCTGTGAGGCTCTACCACGCGATAGCACACCTGACTTGAAGACGGAAGCTCTTTGACCAGGCGTTATGCGAACCGAGTACAGGATTGTAAAACAAACTTGAACTGGTGTTTTCAACGCAAATATCCTTCTATACCTCCAGCACCACCTTGCCAAACACCTGGCGTGCTTCCAGCAGCCGATGCCCCTCGGCTGCCTCTGCCAGCGGTAAGTTGGCGCCCACGATGGGCTTGAGCAGCCCCTGGCCCACCCATTTCAGAATGGGGAAGAGGCGGCTCTTGGAAGCCATGGTGGAGCCGAAAATGGAAATTTGCCGATAAAAGATGTGTGAAAGCGGGGTGGTGGCCTCGTACCCCGAAGAGGCTCCCACCAGGCTGATACGCCCACCCCAGGCGGTGGCCTTGATGACCCCTTCCCAGTACTGGGCCCCGGTGTGATCGACCACTGCGTCGGCGCCCTTGCCGCCGGTGAGCCGGCGTACCTCTTTGAACCAGTCCGGGTGAGTGTAGTTGACGGTTTCGTCGGCGCCCAGTTTTTTGGCTTTGGCCAGTTTCTCCTCGCTGCTAGCGGTGGCGATGACCCGCGCCCCATAGAGCTTGGCAATCTGAATGGCCGCCACCGAAACCCCCGAACCCGCGGCCATAACCAGCACATCCTCGCCCGGCCCGACCCGGAGCTTGTCTACCACCATCTGCCAGGCCGTCAGGAAGGTGAGCGGCAGCGAGGCGGCCTCGGCCCAGCCCACGTTGGAGGGCTTGGGCAGGACATTGGCTGCCGGCACGGTTATAAGCTCTGCATACCCGCCCCAGCGGTGCTCTCCAAGAATCTGGTACTGCGGGCAAAGGTTATCCTGCCCGTTCAAACAGCGCTCACACCGACCACAAGAGACGCCGGGGTTCAGCACCACTGCATCCCCTGGTTTCAGGCCCTCGACCCCTGCTCCAACCGCTTCCACAACCCCGGCCACATCGGAGCCAAGGATATGCGGCAGGGGCAACTTTGGGCTGGCTACCCCCTTGCGAACCCAGACATCGAGGTGGTTGAGGGCGACGGCCTTTACGGCAACCCGCACCTGAGCAGCCTCTACCACGGGCGTGGGCCCTTCGGCGTAACGCAGAACCTCCGGCCCCCCCCTGGACTCCATCCAAATCGCTCGCATAGGGGCGATTGTGCCACCGGATGTTATGGAGCGTCAAATCTCGCTCGCTACAACCCGCGTGCCTGCCGTGCCTTCCAGTACAGCCTGCAGGATGCCTCGAGTTCCTTTGGCGATGGTGGCCCAGGGGGCTTCTTTGCGCAGGGCATGGAGGGCGGCTTCAACTTTGGGAATCATGCCGCCGGAGATGGTTCCATCCCGAACCAGGTCCTGCACCTCTGCCTGGTTGAGCCGCGCAAAGCGGCTCGAGGGGTCTTTGGGGTCGCGCAAAACCCCCACCACATCGGTCAGAAAGATTGCCGGAAGACGCAAGGCACCCGCAATGGCCCCGGCGGCGGTGTCGGCGTTGATGTTGAGGGGGCCTTGCGGGTCGAGACCGATGGGAGCCACCAGAGGAGTCAGACCTGCTTGTAGCAGCTTGTGCAAAGCATCTGTGTTGACCCGGGTCACTTCTCCTACCCGACCCAGCAAGGGGTCCAGTAAACGGGCCTCGAGCAGCCCTGCATCCCTTCCAGTGAGGGCCACGCTGGGCCGTCCCCGTCGGGAAAGTCCATCGGCAAGATGCTTGCCCAGGGTCGTGAGTACCATCTCCACGACCTCCATCTGCTCGGGAGGGGTAATCCGCAACCCCTGATGGAAGTGGGTCTCAAAACCCATCCGGTTCAGCCACTCGGCAATGCGGGGGCCGCCGCCATGCACCAGCACCAGGGGGCCGGGGTGGGCGCTTATTTCATCCAGCAGGTCGCCTGCTTCCTTCAAGCTACCCCCGATTTTGACAAGCAAGGCCTGTTCCATAGCGACAATCATACCCAGCGTGCGGCGTTTGTTTGGCTTGACACTACCCAAAGGGCGGTGTTACCCTTTTGAGTGCGCTTGCATAAGCAAGCTCACAGGGGCGATTAGCTCAGCGGGAGAGCACACGCTTCACACGCGTGGGGTCGTAGGTTCAAATCCTACATCGCCCACCAAAGAATGAACCGGGGCTACATGGCCTCGGTTTTTTCCATGCCCAGAGCTTGCCGCAGCTCCCCCAGGCTCCGGCGCAACTCGCGTACCTCTGCTTCTAGGGCTTCTACCCGGCTTTCTAACTCACTCTTTTCTTCAACCCGCGCAATGGGGGCGGGAGTTCCTGCCAAGAGGTGGGCATAGCGTACTTCACGCTCGCCGGGCTGGCGTTCCAATTGTGTGGCCAGCGGGTGGGGGGCCAGGCTGATCAGAGTTTGCACCACAGCCTCGGTTTCCTGGAGCGAAGCGAACTTGTGGTTCATGCTCTCGGCCCGGGCCCGCAGCTCGCCCAGGGTTTGTGGGCCGCGCAGCATCAGCAAGGCCATCACGATGGTGGCAGGGGGCTCGAGCTTGAACTCCCGATCCAAAAACTGCCGGTACTTGG
>FWPV01001544.1_pt1 | contig 63208 bp, 67 predicted proteins | sample 2228371 | NCBI WGS metagenome assembly FWPV01 (sample SAMEA103939776, study PRJEB20133) | metagenome
TGCTCATGCCCTCCAGCTATCACGCTGGATTCACAAGATGAATCCCTCACGGGATTTGTGCAACAAAGCCGCACCGACATGACACGTGCTCTGGACGTGGCCATGCGGCTCGATACCGGTTCCGTGCATATCAACGGGTCGACTGTCGCGAATGAGGCACAAGCACCCTATGGTGGCACCAAATCGAGCGGTTGGGGCCGATTCGACAGCCAGGCGGTGATTGATGAGTTCACCGAACTGAAGTGGCTGACGATCGAACATCCGCATCAGCAGTATCCTCTCTAAGAGGGGCTGAAACAGAGTCTGAAAGTGACTGCCCGCGTGTTATCACTGCGGGCAGTCTCAGAGCATGCGCGCGTGTCTATGGAGAGCACAAGTGCGCGCCTGAAACTCCTTAAGTCACCAGGGTAAATGACGGGAATAAGGCCATGACCACGAAGACCGTTTCGGACGCGTCGCTTGCCAAAAAAGCGCAAGCCTTCAATCTGTTCAGCCCGCCAGATGATTATTTCATCGACCCCAGCAAGTATTTCAAGCTCCTGCGAGATGGTGATCCGGTTCACCAACAAGAGGATGGAAGCATTCTGCTCACACAGTTTGATGACGTGCGACAGGTTTGGCGCGATCTGACCGGGCTGGTCAACAAGGAGGAACAGTTCCGAAAGCGCTTCGGCCCGGGTCCGCTGCTCGAGCATCACACCTCGACCATGCTGTTCCGAGACAATCCCGATCACGACCGGCTCCGCAATATCGTGAATCCGTTTTTCTCGCAAACCTCCATCCAGTCGCTGGCCGTCTTTACTCAGGAGGTGGTCGATCGCGAGATTGCCAAGGTAAAGGTGATGGGCGAATTCGACCTGGTGCGCGATTTCGCCTTCCGCATTCCGGTGGCGCTGATCTGCAAGGTCATCGGCGTGCCGGTCGAGGATGCCGACTATATCCAGGCGGTCGGACGCAAGGTTCTGTTTCCGCTTAACCCCAAGGTGCCGAAGGAAGCGATCACCGAAGGCCACAGCGCGACGACCGAGTTCAAGGACTATCTGCGGCCGTTCCTGGAAGCCATCAAGGCGCGTTCGTCGATCGACCCGACCGAAAGCATCCTTTGCGCCATGGCCGCTGCACAGCGTGATGGGGTGGAGATCAGCGACGACGAGATCCTGCACATGTGCATTGTGACGCTCAACGGCGGGCACGAGACCACGACGAACCTGATCTCGCAGTCGGTCCATTTTCTGTTGCAAGACCCCGAAAGTCAGCGACAGCTGGTCAGCGGCGAGGTTCCAATCGCCAACGCGCTTGAAGAACTGATCCGTTTCATCACGCCGCTTCAGCTCCAGGGCAGGCGGACGACACAGGAAGTCGTTCTGGAAAGTGGAAACGGCACCGTTCCTCCGGGTGTAGAGGTGGTTCTCTGCCAGGCATCTGCAAACCGTGACGAACGTGCATTCGAAAATCCGGAGAAGCTGAACCTGTCTCGCCGTCCGAACAATCATGTTGGTTTCGGTGCAGGCATCCATGTTTGCCTGGGAAGGCCGCTCGCCCGAATGGAGGCCTCGATCGCCATTCCCACAGTCTTGCGTGAACTGCCGAACATCAAGCGCAACGGTGACGCGGTTTTTCAGCGCAACACTCGGTTCCGGGGGCTCGAAAAGTTTCCGGTCAGGCTCGCCTGACCATCGCGCGCCGGGAAGCGCCGGCGCAGGATGGTCCCGCATTCAGCAGATGCCGGGGCGGCACCGTCTCGGCATTGTTCAGGAGAAGACATGAAGATCTGTCGTTTTGACAAAACCCGCATCGGAGTAATCGAGGGCGACGAGGTTGTCGACGTAACTCAAGCACTCGACCTGCTGCCGCAGCTACGCTACCCGCTGCCGCGGCACGACCCGCTGATCGCCCATCTTGATCGCCTGTTGCCCGCTTTCGAGGCGGCTGCCCGCAGCGGTGAACGCAAACCTCTGTCGACAGTCGCTCTCGACTCGCCCGTTGCGAACCCGGGCAAACTCGTCGCAGCGCCAGTCAACTACGTCAAGCATCTGGAGGAAGCACGGGAACAGAAGGAACTGCATCAGAACAATGCCGCCCAGGTCCGTGTCATTCACGAGACGGGGCTGTTTCTCAAGGCCACGAGCAGCCTGATCGGTCCCTCTGAGTCGGTGACAATTCGTTTCCCTGATCGCCGCACCGATCATGAAATCGAGCTTGCCGTAGTGATAGGCAGACGCGCCGACCGCATTCCGGCAGAGCGCGCACTTGATTATGTGGCAGGCTATGCGATCGGTCTTGACATGACGGTTCGTGGTGCGGAAGAGCGAAGCATGCGAAAGTCGATTGACACCTATTCGGTATTGGGTCCCTGGATCGTGACTGCGGATGAGATTCCAGACCCGTCCCATCTCGACTTCGAACTGAAGGTTGATGGAGTTACCAGACAGAAGGCCAATACGCGTGACCTGGTTATGAGTGTCCCCGAGCTGATTGAGATGGCTAGCCGGTTTTACACGCTTGAAGTCGGCGATATCGTCTTTACCGGAACACCGGAGGGGGTCGGACAGGTTGTCAACGGCAATCGCATGCACGCCTGGATCGACAAAGTTGGCTCGATGGAAGTTCAGGTGGTCTCGTCGACAGTCGCTTGATCTGATCCCCGACGTGGCAACCTATCAGTCGGCTTGCGGCCACGCGGCCTGAGTGTTTCATGCTCTTGAACCGGCGGGGGTGCTGATGAGCAACCTTTCCGGCTGACGGAAGATCAGGTTGAGCGGCTGAAGCCATTCTTCCCGAAGAGCCAGGGCAGGGCGCGGGTCAATGATCGGCGCGCTCCGAGTGGGACTGTCTTTGTCAAGCGCGATGCTTGAGATGGTAGGTGCCGGCCCCCCCGCGGGGGCCACAGCACGCCACTTCGCGACGGTCGTGGGGTTGATGCCGAGTTCCTCGCTCGGATGAACCAGCAAGGCTTGCCATCGCCGTATTGCTGCCCTGACAGCGTGCCCACGCCAGCGGCTCGAACCTGTGGCGCCGTGTTGGCTTGATCGTGGCACACCCGCAACGTACTTGTCCCATAGTGCGTCCTTCCGTTCCGCCGAAAGGATGGCGCCATCAAACCGTGGGATCAAACGCCTGATCCTTGCGAGTGTTTCCGGTCGAACCCGGCGCCTTCCTGCCGTCCTGCGCCCTCACTCCGCGGCTTCCCTGCATCCGAACTGCCTTATCAACCCGGCTAGCTCCGGCCGACACGATCCGCATGAGGTTCCAGCTCCAAGCACCTCGCCCAATGCCGCCACCGTCCCCGCCCGCCCGGTTGCGATGGCATCGCATATGGTGTTTCGTCCGACGTTCAGGCAAGCGCAGACCGTCGCTCCCGGGTCGGCAACAACGCCGCGAGCACGTCCCGGCAAGGCATCGCGAGCGTCGCCCGCACCCAGAAGGCCAATCACCATGTCGCGCGCAAGTGCAACCGGCTCGGGCCCGACGAACAGCGCCGCGATCAGCTGCGCGCCCCTGTGAAAGGCAACGCGCGACAACCCGCGGGCCCGATCCGTCACCGACACCGCTTCGCAGTCGGCCAGCGCGAACAGCTCGCGCGCCTGGGCCACCGCATCCTTCGGCGCATCTGTCCCGGCCAGTTCGGCGCGCCAACCGTCGCGCAGCCGCGCCTTGGCCCAATAGGCGCAGTCCGGGCTGAAATCGCCGGTCGACACCGCAAAGCCATACCAGCGCGCGGGAAACTTGCACAGGGAGACCATGCTCGCCTTGCTGTCGGGTTGGCCGGATACCGGGTCCGGGTTCGCCAGCACCAGAACGTCGACCCGCCCCGTCGGAGCCGTCTCTCCGGTCCAGTGCATCGGCGCGAAGGGCTGTCCGGGGGCCACGCGGTCCGTTACAAGAACCCGCAGGATGGCCCGCCCGAGGTCATTCGTCACCTCCACCAGATCGGCGGTGCGGAGACCCAGCCGGTCGGCGTCGGCGGGGTGAAGCTCCAGAAAAGGCTCGGCCAGGTGTGACGACAACCGGGGGCTCTTGGCCGTCCGGGTCATCGTGTGCCACTGGTCGCGGACGCGGCCGGTGTTCAGCCGGAACCCCTCGGCGCGCGGGACGGCGGGCGGCCGTACCGCAAGCATCCGACCCTTTCCGTCCGGCGTGTGGAACTTGCCCGTGCCGAAGAACCTTCCGCCATTCTGCCGAGCATTCGCGGGCCAGGCAAAGGGGGCAAGTGCTGCATATCGCGCCGCGTCGATCCCCGCGTGATCCGAGATATCGAAGTCACCTCCGAGGCTGCCCGCAACGCCCGACAGGGCGGCGTATTCGGCGAACACCTCGGCCGCGTCGTCCCATCCGAAAGCCTGACGCCAGCCCATCCGTCCGGCCACGTCGGCCAGTATGCGCCAATCGGCTCGCGCCTGCCCGGGGGGCGGCAGCGCAGCGCGCTGGCGGCTGATGCGGCGTTCGGAATTGGTGACGGTTCCGTCCTTCTCGGCCCAGGCGGCCGCTGGCAACAGCACATGCGCCAGCCGAGCGGTGTCCGACTCGGCGGTCACGTCCTGAACGACAACGAAGGGACAGGATCGCAGAGCCTCTGCCACTAAATCCGCCTCGGGCATCGAGACGGCTGGGTTGGTGTGGATGATCCAGATCGCCCTGATCCTGCCGTCGCCCACGGCACGGAACATGTCGACGGCCTTCAGGCCGGGTCTTTCGGCCATGACGGGTGATTTCCAGAAGCCCTGCACGGCAGTGCGGTGGGCAGGGTTCTCGATCTCCAGGTGACAGGCGAGCATGTTGGCCAGCCCTCCGACCTCGCGTCCACCCATCGCGTTGGGCTGGCCGGTAACGCTGAACGGCCCCATGCCGGGACGGCCGATGCGCCCGGTGGCAAGATGGCAGTTCAGGATCGCGTTGACCTTGTCGGTGCCGAAGACGGACTGGTTGACGCCCTGGGAATAGAGGGTGACAACCTTCTCGGTTCCTGTCCAAAGGTCGAGGAACTGCCGCAGCGCCGCGGGCGATACTCCCGCGTCGGCGGGGGGCGTCGCGCGGGCTGCGGCAAAGGCCGCCTCAGCGCCGGTGACATGTGTCATGAAGGTCAAGTCGCTGGCGCCCTTTGCCTCGATCTCGGCAAGGAGCGCGTTGAACAGGGCAATGTCCCCGCCGGGGGCGATGGCAAGGTGAAGGTCGGCAATTTCGCAGGTAGCCGTGCGGCGGGGGTCGACGACGACGACCTTCATCCCCGGTCGGGCGGCCTTTGCATCGGACAGGCGCTGAAAGAGGACCGGGTGGCACCAGGCGAGATTGCTGCCCACCAACACCACGAGGTCGGCGAGTTCCAGGTCCTCGTACTGGCCGGGCACGGTGTCGGTCCCGAAGGCGCGACGGTGGCCGGCGACGGACGAGGCCATGCAGAGCCGCGAATTGGTATCGATGTTGGCCGTGCCCCAGAAGCCCTTGGCCAGCTTGTTTGCGACGTAATAATCCTCGGTCAGCAATTGACCCGAAACGTATAGCGCCACCGAATCCGGCCCGTGTTCGGCAATGGTCTTCCGGAAGCGATCCGCCACTACGTCCAGCGCAGCGCCCCAGCCAGCTTCCAGCCCGAAGACCCGAGGCGTCAGCAACCGCCCCTCAAGGCCAACCGTCTCCCCCAAAGCCATACCCTTGGAACAAAGCCGTCCGGAATTTGCCGGATGCTGAGGGTCGCCCTTGACCAGCAACCCGCCCCTGCCGTCCGAAGTCAGGATCACACCGCAACCAACGCCGCAGTAGGGGCAGGTCGAACGAACTTCCCCCGGATGCGCTTCCCCTCTCCTCCGTCGGGATGGGATGGGGGTTGGTGAACCGCCTGTCATGTCGTCCAGACTCATGCCACCGTCCACCGCCGCAGGAAACTCGCATCGAGGAACACCCTGCCGCCTTCGGTCCGGGCGGGGAAAGTGCGGACGGCACCCTCGTCAGCTCCTTGTGCAATGCCGGTGGCAAGGTCGAAGACCCATGCGTGGAGCGGGCAGGTGACTTGCGAGCCGTGGATGATCCCCTCGGAGAGTGGGCCGCCCTTGTGGGGGCAGCGGTCCTCCAGCGCGAAGACCCGGTCGTCGGCGGTACGGAAGACCGCGACGCAGCCCGCGTCCGTCTTCACCACCCGTGCACCCTGGCGGGGTAGATCCTCAAGCGCGGCGATGTCGATCATCATGCTCATTCGGCGGCCCTCAGGGTCAGGTCGACAACGGGCGCCCAGTCGGCCGGACGCTCCGCGAGTTCGGCCCAGGGATCGGTCTGGTATACCGACTGGGACAGAATGAAACGGTCGTAGAGCGCCCGCCGCGTCTCCAGATCCATGATCTGCGATTTGCACCAGTCGAGTCCGACCTTGGCGACCCATTTGTAGATCCGGTGCAGGTAGCGGGCTCTCTCGCGGTAGAGCTGGACGAAGGCCGCGATGACCTCCATCGCCTCCTCTTCGGTGTGCACGGTGACCAGAAGCTCGGTCTCCTTCACGTCCATCCCCGCCGCCCCCGCGACGCTGATCTGGTAGCCACTGTCCACGCAGACCACGCCCACATCCTTGCACGTCGCCTCGGCGCAGTTCCGGGGGCAGCCCGACACCGCCAGCTTGACCTTGGCCGGGGTCCAGGACCCCCACAAAAGCTTCTCCAGCTTGATCCCGAGGCCCGTGGAATCCTGCGTGCCAAAGCGGCAGAACTCGGACCCGACACAGGTCTTCACCGTGCGTAGGCCCTTGGCATAGGCGTGGCCCGACACCATCCCGGCGTCGTTGAGATCAGCCCAGATCGCGGGCAGGTCGGCCTTCTGCACGCCCAGCAGGTCGATCCGCTGCCCGCCCGTGACCTTGATCATCGGCACGGCATAGCGGTCCGCCGCGTCGGCAATCGCCCGCAACTCGGCCGAAGTCGTGACCCCGCCCCACATCCGCGGCACCACCGAATAGGTCCCGTCCTTCTGGATGTTGGCGTGGTTCCGTTCGTTCACGAACCGCGACTGCCGGTCGTCGCGGTAGTCCAGCGGCCAGTCGGACAGGAGGTAGTAGTTCAGCGCCGGACGGCAGGAGGCGCAGCCGCCCACCGTCTTCCAGCCCAGGTCCTGCATCACCGCCGGTATCGACTTCAGCCCCTGCGCCTTGATCATCCGCCGAACGTCCTCATGCGTGTGATCGGTGCATTTGCACATCGGCGGATTTGCATTGGCGGTAAAGCTGTCACCCAGCGTCAGCGCCATCACCTTTTCCACAAGCCCGGTGCAGGTCCCGCAAGAGGCGCTCGCCTTCGTCGCCACCCGAACCGCATCCAGCGTCACCGCGCCGCCTTCGACCGCCGTGACGATCTTCCCCTTGCAGACGCCGTTGCAGCCACAGATCTCCGCCTCAGGCGGCAAGGCTGCAACGGCTGCCAGAGGGTCCGCCTGGGCACCCCCCTGGAAGGCCGGGCCAAAGATCAGCGTCTCGCGGATGCCGTTCACATCCTCGCCCGACTTGATCTTGTCGAAGAACCAGGCCCCGTCGCCGGTGTCACCGTACATGACGGCACCGATCAGCTTCTCCCCCTCCAGCACCAGCCGCTTGTAGACGCCGCGCCCCGGATCGCGGAAGACGATATCCTCGCGCCCCGGCGCATCGGCAAAGTCGCCCGCGCTGAAGAGATCGACCACGGTGACCTTCAGCTTGGTTGCTGTCTGAACCGGCTTGAACGCGGCCTTTGCGCCCATCAGCGTCGCCGCCAGCACCTTCGCCTGATCATACAGCGGCGCGACAAGCCCGAAGAGCTGCTTTTCATGCTCCACGCACTCCCCCAGCGCATAGATCGCGGGGTCACTGGTCTGCATCTGGTCGTTCACCACGACGCCGCGCCCGATCTCCAGATGTGCATCCGTCGCCAGCCGCACCTCGGGCCGGATGCCCACCGCCATGCAGACAAGGTCGGCCTCATAGACCGTGCCATCCTCCAGCAGCACCGCCTCGACCCGATCCTTGCCCAGGATCGCCTTCGTCGCCCCCTTGCAATGGATGCGGATGCCCCGGCGTTCAAGATCCTTCTGCAACAGATACCCGGCGGAAGGGTCCAGCTGGCGCTCCATCAGGTGGCCCATCAGGTGAATGACGGTGACCTCGGCCCCCCGCGCCGCCATCCCCGCAGCCGCTTCCAGCCCCAGCAACCCGCCGCCGACAACAACGGCCTTCGCGCCCGGCTTCGACACGGCAATCATCGCGTTGGTGTCTTCCAGATCGCGGTAGGTGCAGACGCCCGGCAACTCCTTGCCCGCCACCGGAATGATGAACGGGGCCGAGCCTGTCGCGATGACCAGTGCGTCATAGGGCGTCTCTCCGCCCTTGCTGATCACGACCTTCCGCTCGCGGTCTATCTTCGTCACATTCTCGCCGAAGCGGCAGAGGACACCCTTTTCGGCGTACCAGCTATCGTCATGGGTGATGATCTGCTCGTAAGTCTTCTCGCCCGACAGCACTGGCGACAGCATCAGCCGGTTGTAGTTCCCGCGCGGCTCGCCGTTGAAAAGCGTGACCTCTCCCGCGAAGCCCGCGTCGAACAGGTGTTCGCCCTTTCTGGCCGCCCAGTCGCTGTTCGTGCTCAGCTTCGTCGGCATCGGCATCAGCTTCTATCCCAACATTGTACCCCATAGCGTGACGATCTGGGATGCGGCGGCGCCCAGCAACAGCCTCTCGTTCCTGCTGATTGGAGCATCCGTGCTGATCCCGCTGATCCTTGCCTACACCGCCTATTCCTATTGGGTCTTTCGCGGCAAGGTGAAGGCCGTCGGCGGATATCACTGATGCGCGACGGTGTCCGCAAGGCGCTTTGGTTCCTGACTTTCTGGGCAGGCGGCGTTCTTTCTTTGACGGTTGTCGGACTGGTCATCCGCGCAATGGTGCTTTGAACGACCGGAAAGTACGTATTCGAAGAAAATGGTCCATGAAAAAGCAACTCACCACACAGGTCCTCTCGATGGCTCTGGCGGCGCGCGCCTTTGCCGATGATCATCGCAATCCCGTTCCCAAAATGACGGATTCCGGGCCGCATGCACCTCCGCCGACCAGCCGCCGCGCAACGGCAGCCAATGGCCTAGAAGCGCACGATGCCACCCTGGCACTCGCCAAAGGCTATCCCGCGCACCAAGATCGCCCGGCATCCCGGACCCGGTCGTACAACGCTATCTGAACATGCGCCCGCACCCTATAAAAGCTTCGGCAAGACGCGGATCGCCGTTACCAGGAGCTTGCCAACACCGCGCCCCCCGGGACGCAGTTGAAGAACACTGCGATGATCTGCAAACGTCCGTCCTGCGACAAGAAAACAACGGACCCCAGATATAAGGCGACGACGTGCCAGATCCCATCCCACCCGACCTTCCGCTCGAACTTCGTTTCGGCACGGAAGCGCAACCTGCCACCCGAAAGTGGTTCCGCAAGCGCTATCTGATGGTGTTGCTGATCCCTGTGTTCATGTTCTCGGGTGGGGTCCTCGGGATGTATTTCCAACCGCCGGCATTGCAGAAATTCTATGCCTTGACCGGGTTGCAACCTGGCGGAGGGTCAGACGCGCCGATCGCCCTGCCGCCAGATATTAAGCTGCCGCCCAAAATGGCCGAGACCATGCTGCCGACCGACGTATTGGGGCTGGCTAGGGTCACGCCTCGTGGCGATGTTTCGGTCGTAGCGGCGCCCTACGGAGCGGGGGATGCACGGGTAGCCGAGATTCTGGTTGCCGAAGGCGACCTTGTGGAAAAGGGCGCCCCGCTTGCCCGGTTGGACAACCGAACGGCCCTTGAAGGTGCCGTGCTGATGGCAGAGGCCAATCTTGCGATCCGGCAGGCGTCGCTTATGCAGACCCGAGCGGCCGTCGAAGCCAGCCGGGAGGAGGCGCAGGCAGCCCTGGATCAGGCAATTGCCACGGCGGACGAGGCAGCGGCAAGCCTTGCGCGGACCGAGGAACTGTTCCGGCGCGCGGTGGCAACCGAGGCCACCGTCGAATCCGCGCGCTCCGCGGCCGAGGCTGCCCGGCAAGCCGTCGCCCGCGCCGAGGCCACGTTGACGCGCTTTTCGTCGCTGGCGCTGGACGATCAGCCCGATGTGGTCGTCGCCAGCCGCAACGTCGAGGCGGCACAGGCCGATCTGGCGCGTGCCACATTGGACCTTGACCGCTCTGTCGTCGTGGCCCCGATCGCGGGCACGATCCTTGACATCCGGGCAACTCCTGGCCAGCGCCCGCCTGCTGACGGGATCATGGATATGGGCGATACCAGCACGATGATGGCCGAGGTGGAGGTCTGGCAAGACCGCATCGGTGCCGTGCAGGTGGGGCAACCCGTCGAGCTTGCCGCCCCCGCCCTTGGCCAATCGCTGCTTGGTACGGTGGAAGGCATCGGCTTGACGGTGGGGCGCCAGGGACTGATTTCGGATGATGCGGCGGAAAACAAGGATGCACGGGTGATCCGCGTCCTCGTTATGCTGGATGCCTCCTCCTCCCGGGTGGCCGCCCGTTTCACCAACCTTGAGGTGATCGCCCGCATCGACACCACGGCGGACGCGCGGGGAAAACCATGAGCCGCCTGCTGCAAACCCTGTTCGGACGTTTGCCGATCGGCTGGCTGCAACTGACACACAACCGCACCCGCTTTGCGGCCGCGCTGGCCGGGGTGGCCTTTGCCAACGTGCTGGTCTTTGTCCAGCTTGGGATCATGAACTCGATGGGGGCCGCCACGCTGCGGCCCTATGATTTCTTTGTCGCCGATCTCATGATCTCGGCCGGGGATGCCAATGCGTTGACCGATGGCGGCAATGTTGCGCGGCAATGGCTGTTGCAGGCGATGGCGGACCCGGATGTGGCCGACGGAATGGGTCTGTTTCTGGCCAATGTGCCCTGGGACCGGGGCGAGAAGGATATCAGCCTGACGACCTTCGGCGTCGACCCGGCCAAACCCGGCTTCATCAATCCTGAAATCGCCGGCGATCTGAACCTGTTGCAAGTGCAGGATGCGGCAATTCTCGACAGGCTGGCGCGTGGGCTGGGCAAGGACGAGGCAGCGGCGATCCGCCCCCAGACACCACTGTCGTTCGAAACGCAGGGCCGGACCTTGACCGCCTATGCCACCTTTGCCGGTGGTGGTGGGTTTGGCGGCGACGGCTACATGCTGGTGTCCGATCAGACCTTTCTGTCGCAGTTCCCGGCTCGCAGCTCTGCGGCACCGGATCACATCCTGTTGCGGCTGCGCCCCGGTGCCGATGTGGAAACGGTTGTCGCGCGCCTCAAGACCCTGATCTCGGACCCAACGCTGCGTATCCGCAGCTATCAGGATGCCGGGCAGGAAGACCTGCGCTATCAACAGACACGGCGGCCCACCGGGATCATCTTCGGCTTTGGCGTCCTGATCGGAGTGCTGGTGGGGTTGGTGATCGTCTATCAGGTGCTGTCCACCGACGTGGCGGATCATCTGCGCGAATATGCCACTTTCAAGGCCATGGGCTATGGTCCGCGCTTCTTTCTGGGCGTGGTGTTCGAAGAGGCGCTGGTGCTTGGCGTCATGGGGTTCATTCCCGGCCTGATCGTGGGCACGACAATCCTGACGGTGATGGGAAAGATCACCACACTGCCGTTGGCAATGACGCCGTCGATGGCCCTGTCAGTCTTTATGGGCACCATCGTCTTTTCGGCTGTGTCAGGCGCCATTGCCACCCGTCGCCTTGCCGCAGCCGATCCGGCCGACCTGTTTTGAAAGCGGCTGGAATGGACATGGAAAACATTGTCGACGCGCGTGGCCTGAACCACTGGTTCGGCAGCGGCGAGGTGAAAAAGCAGGCGCTGTTCGACGTCAACCTGACCTTGAAGCGTGGCAGCTTCACCGTGCTTATGGGCCCCTCCGGGTCAGGCAAGACCACGGTGCTGACGCTGATCGGTTGCCTGCGGGCGGTGCAGGAAGGATCCGTGCGCCTGCTTGATCAGGAATTGAACGGTGCCCCTGAAGCGCGTCTTGTCACCTTGCGTCGCCGACTTGGGTTCATCTTTCAGGCTCACAACCTGCATGAAAGCCTGACAGCCACGCAAAATGTCATAATGGGACTTCAGATGCACGCGGGCCTGCCGGATAGCGTGACAGATGCGGCCGCCCGGCACGCGCTTGGTCTAGTTGGCTTGGCGGATAGGGCCGACTACCTGCCTGCGAACCTTTCCGGTGGACAAAAGCAGCGGGTCGCCGTCGCGCGGGCGCTGGTCGGGAACCCGGCCCTAGTTCTGGCGGACGAGCCGACGGCCGCTCTTGACAAGGATAGTGCGGGCGAAGTTGTCGATCTGTTGAAACGCATGGGCGCGGCGCGCGGTACGACAACTTTGCTGGTCACGCATGATAACCGCATCCTTGACCGCGCCGACCGCATTCTGACACTTGAAGATGGCTGCGTCGTAAAGGTCGAAGGCCGAACCTGATGCCTGCCGATCCGTCGCAGCAGCGTGACGACGTCAAAAACCCTATGCCTGATGTTCAGTCCTGGCAAGTGGTGGATCGGGTCCAAGGTGAATCGCTCTGGCTCTGAAGTCCAGGCGTTGTGAATAAATTTGTGGGGCCGGAGGCCTTAGGGGGTTTTCAGTCTGCGCCCGAATTTGAGCGCCGAGTTGAAGTTGGTGCGGTGATTCCGAAGCTGGTTGTGATCGTCGTTGTAGAAGCGTTTGACGTGCCGCCCTTGACGGTGCAGTTCATCTGTTCGACATAGGCATTCGTCTAGGGGCGCATGACCTTGGTCATCGCTCGACGGGGGCGCCCGGGGACCATCGGGACGAAGTTCACATCAACTGCGATCCTGTCGGGGTGCCAGAGGACCGAGACCTCTTGACACTGCATTGCGCCCGGAAAGCCAATGTAGAAAGGGTTCATCGAGAGCTTCAACGGCCGCTTTTGGGACGAGTCCCAGAACGAGGTGCTGTTCTCGACCCTGGCTGACGCCCGCACCCAGTTTGCCGCCGGATGGAGGACTACAACGAGGTCAGGCCCCACAGCGCGATAGGATACAACGTCCCGATTGCCCTGCATTTTCCCGATGGCGCAGCCAGCCCGTCATCGTGAAAGAGCTGGGAAAATCCAGCTTCCGGCAGTCCAAGGCGGGGAAACAGTGCAGTAGCCAAAGGACTCTCCCCAATCGCGGAGGGAAGACGGGGCTCAGGTCACCGGGTAGAATCAGTCCAGTAGTGCGTCCTTCATGCTGAGGAAGAGATCGCATCTTCAAACTCCGGGAACAAACAACTAGTTTACATTAGCGCAAGAGAGTTGGAGCGGCACCTAACTTACGATGCTGCATCCTTTTTGTTTCAGCTTTATCCTCGGGTGTCATCCCAAAGGCCGTCGTCAGTAGTGCACTTCCTCATACCCGTAGATACCCGTGTAGTCCCGCCACTCCACAAACACCGACCGATGCCGGTAATTACGACAGCTCGCTGGTACGTCGAAATCTGACGCCGCTGGCACCGCTCCGATGGAACTGCGCCGACGACTGTATTCCCCCTGCCGGCCATAGCTGCCCATATAGACGACTCCTGAGGAGACGCAGTCCCCATCCGAGTTCCGCCGCTGGTGATAGGTGACCTCGAACACCCGGATCGACCTGACGAAATCGAACTCCGGTCCCGAGATATCGGCATCCGCGCTGTCCTGCACCAACTGAAGCTCCAAGGGCAAGTCTGGGATCGATAGTAGCGGCTCAGGCTCACCGCGAACTGCAATGTCGAACAGCCGCTCCATCGGCTGCTCCTCCTGCCGGAAACTCGCCCGCATCGGGCAGTTCCATATCTGCAGTGGAGGCTCGATAGGCCAGGGCGTAATTCGAGCGATAAAGACCGCGCGCGCATGCGAACATTCTGCCGACGAAGGCCAGCCGCCAGCGAGGCAGAGGAGGATGGCGCAGTCGACCGGATAGGCCGCTGCGGGCATGACCGAGGCTGCAGAAAGCCCGAGACCAACGAGAAGGGCAGGGAGGGAAGGTTTCATGGGAGATCCTCTGCGACAGGGATGGAAGTGAGAAAGGTGGAATAGGCCTCGGTGGCAGTGCGGGCCTCCTCCATGGTGCGGGCGCGCTCGTCATCGAGGCAGGCGATATAATCGGTGACCACGCTGAAGTAGGCCTCGAACTCGGCGGCGATTTCGGCGCGGTACTCGACGAGGACGGCGTCCGGGAGGGCGGTCATCGGGAGTTCTGGGGGCTGGCAGAGAATCGGCGCAGGTTGCGCCAAGGCTGCGGAAACCCAGACAAGGATCGCCGAGCAGACCGCGATTCTGCGGGCGCATGGCCCAAGCATTGCGTCAGCCGGACGACCGTATCCCACACTTTTCGTCATGCGGATCGCCTTGTTTCGTGGACGCTTTCGCTCACTGTCATCTCACGTTTCCTCCCTTACCGGCTCCGCCTGATCTCGCTGGACGCGCGAAGCCGCTCTCGCAGGGCCGTGTCGCCAAAAGATGTATAATCGTTTTTCATCGTGTTATCGTCTTTCATGTTGTAAACGCCATACAGTGTGTTAGGTGTCGCCGCACGGAAAAAATTCCGCTAGACGATCCCCGACAGATCGAGACCGAGGGGACCCCATGGTGATGAGACGGCGTGAGCTGCCTGTTCTGCTGGAACGCGATTTCCGCAAGATGGCCGCCACCGAAGGAGCGACAGTTGAGATTGAGTGTGTTTCTGCTCCGGACCCCGAAGGGCGCTTCTCCGGCGAGTGGCTGTTCTACGTCATCAACGCCGCTGGCGAGCGCTTCATGCTGGTCACCGCGCTCGCACGGGAACGGATCATCACGACGGGAATTGGTCTCGTCGGGCTGGGTGCCGGCAAGTTCAACCTCGATCACCTGGACATTCCTGTTGTCGCTGGTGATGTCCGGGGTGGCATGCGAAGCCTCCCGGGCGGAAGTGATCCGGTGGCATGAGTCCGAGGGGCACGGGGCGGAGGTAGAGCTTGCCTCGCTCGACATCGCGGTGCTGCGCTACGACGGACAGGGGAAGCTGATCGTCCCTGCTCGACCCGATCCCCAGAAAGAATCCCGAGAAGGGGAGGGGGAGCCAACCGAGGTCTCCTACAGCACGAAGGGCATTGCAGCCCCGGCTGACGTGGTGCCACAGGTCCGGCTGATCGCCACCCGGTATCAGCATGACCCGGCTCTCGAAACCCTCGACCTCTCACCGGCAGAATGGGCGGCCTTCTTCCAGGCGATGATCAAGGTCGAAAGCAACTACTCCCAGACCGCGGTGAGCCACGCCGGTGCCTTGGGCCTCGCGCAGCTCATGCCCGGCACAGCGGACTATCTCCGCGTCGATCCTGCCGATCCCATCGAGAACCTCGACGGCGGCGCGCGCTATCTTCTCGAGCAGATGGCAGAGTTCGGCAGCCTTGAGCTTGCGCTTGCCGCCTACAACGCCGGACCGGAAGCCGTCCGCAAATACGACGGCATCCCGCCTTATGATGAGACCCGATCCCACATCCGAAAGGTGATGGCGGTCTATGACCGCATCCTTGCCGATCTCTGACCAGAAGGACAAATCAAGACATGCGTAACGACCAAGTGGCTCTTCTGGGCCTGACCCTTTGCACCTTGATGGTGGTCTATTCCCAGCCCGCCGTAGCACAGGTCGCTTTTGACCGGGCCGAGACTGTTGCGACCGGGCTTCTCGCCTCGTTCCGTGGCACCCTGGCGACGGCCTTCTTCGGTATCGCCTTCGTAGTGACGGGCTTTCTTGCGGCCTTCAACCGGATCAGCTGGGCCTGGGTGGCGATGGTCGTCGTCGGTGCTTTCCTGGTCTTCGGTGGCCCCGCGATCGTTGCCAACCTCCGCGCTTCGTTCAGCTAAGGCGGGACCAAACCGATGGAGAAAAGCGCGGTCATCCTCGGGCTCTCGCGTCAGGCCAGGTTCCTCGGCCTGCCGATGCCCTATGCCATGGCGGTAGGCGCGATGACCGTGCTGCCCTTCATCCTCTTCAAGCCGGTCTGGTGGTTCCTGACCGCCCCGGTCTGGTACGGGCTGGCCCGCATCGCCACGAAGGTGAACCCGAACGGGCACCACGTTTTCGCGGTGATGATGCAGGTCACGCCCTTCGCTATCCTGAACCGGAGGCGTCGGCATGTTTCTTGAGCGGGAAGTGTCGCGGGGCAGGGCAGGGCGGCTGATCCCGGCCAACCCGAAGATCTACGCCCATCTACCCTATGTCATCGAACTCGACGACGAGGTGGTGCGGACCAGGGACAATGCGCTGATGCTCTCGCTGGAGGTGACCGGCATCGACGGGATCACCTCCGGCGCTGCGGCCATCTCGGCCTTGCGTGCCGGGTTCGCCCATCTTCTCGACACACTCGACGAACGCTTCACCTTCTATCTGCATCGGATGACGCGCCCGGCCGAGACCGGCATGACACCCATTCACGGCTTCAGCTTCGCCGCAGATATCGACCGGGCCTGGGGCAGGGAACTCACCCGTCGCAATCTGCAGGACTCGGTCCTGATCCTGACCGTGGTCCGGCGGCAGGTCGCACCTTTGGCGGTGCCGCTCTTTGGCAAGGCCGCAGCCAAGGTCTGGGGCGAAGACACAGCCCGGCGTCTCGAAGAGCTGCGCGAGGTTGTCTCCATCCTCGAAACCGGGCTCGGCATCAAGACCCGACGGTTGAAGATCGGCGACGGCAGCCTCGTCGGCTTCTATGCGTCCTTGCTGACCGGGGAACTCCGCGCCCATCCGCGCAGCCCGTACTGCCTCCTGGCGGAAGACGCCGCCGGTGCCTCAGTGCAGTTCGGCAAAGGTGTGGTCGAGATCGAAGAGGGTGCATCCACCCCAAAACTCGCAGCCGTCCTCTACGTCAAATCCTATGCAAATGCGACCTGGCCCGGAATGCTCGATGCGCTCGGGGCCGCGCAGGACACGATCATCACCCACAGCTACACGCCGATCGAACGCGGCAGCATTGCAGAACGGGTGAAGCGCCGGGTCGCGCAGATGCGGTCGGCCGAGGACATCGCTGCCACGGTGGAAGCCCAGCTCTTCGAGGCCGCCGACAAGGCCGAAAGCGGCGCGCTTGGCTTCGGCGTCCATCAAATGACAATCACGGTCTTTGCCGAAACGGAAGCGGCGCTCGACTCTGAGGTCGCCCGCATCCGCGGTATCGCGCATCAGAACGGCATGCGGCTCGTGCGCGAGGTCACAGCGCTCGAAGCCGCGTTCTTCGCCATGCATCCCGGCAATATGGATTACCGGGCGCGCGACATGACGGTGTCATCAATCAACTTCGCCGACATGGCCGCACTCCATGCCGCCGACACCGGGACGGAGATGGCGCGGCTCCCCTGGGCTACGCCGATCACTGCCTTCCAGACCCTGCAGGGATCGCTGCACCGATTCAGCTTCCACGAACCGGGCGATCCCGCCGCGGAGCCGACCAACGGCCATACTCTCGTCCTCGGCAAGTCCGGCGGCGGCAAGACCACCACCGTCGCCTTCCTCGCAGCCCAGGCCCAGCGGGCCGGTGGCCGGACCATCATCTTCGACAAGGAAGCGGGCCTCAAGATGGCCGTTCATGCCTTGGGTGGTCGCTATGCGGAAGTGCGCGCAGGACGCGCGACGGGTCTGAACCCGCTCGCGACTGAGGCCGGAGAGCGGGGCGAAGCCTGGCTTCTAGACTGGCTGGTGGCACTTCTGGAAAGCCGCTCCGGCCCGATGACGCCGCTGCAATCCGAGGCCCTGAAGTCCGCCATCGCGCAGAACGGCAAGGCACGCGAGGGCTTGCGGAACTTCCAGTCCTTCCAGGAGCTCTTCGGTGATGTCGGCGATGGTCTCGATCTGGCGCAACGGCTTCGGGAATGGGGGCCGGAAGGGCGCTACGGCTGGGTGTTTGGCGAGGCCAAGGAGCCGATGGTCGACTTCACCAGCCATGATGTGACGGCCGTCGATCTGACGGAGATTCTCGATCTCGGCACCGAACGTACCGCGATCCTCGGCTATCTCTTCCGCCGGATCGAAATGCTGATCGAGGAAAAGCGCCCGACGCTGATCCTGATCGACGAAGCCTGGAAAGTGCTCGACGATGAGTATTTCGCGAAGAAGCTCGCCGAATGGCTGGTGACCGCGCGGAAGAAGAACGTGGTCGTCGTGATGATGACCCAGTTCCCGAGTCAAATCCGCGGCTCGAAAGCCCGCTCCATCCTCGAGGCACTACCGAACCAGCTCCTTTTCCCGAACGGTGAAGCGGCCTCAAGCGACTACGACAGCTTCCGGCTGACCGATGGTGAGCTCGACTTCGTCCTGAACCCGATTCCGGGCCAGCGGCTGGTACTGTCCCGTTCGCCGCGCGGCTCGACCGTTCTCAATGTCGATCTGAAGGCGCTCGGGCCTTTGCTGACGGCCCTTGGCGGTGGTCAGGCCGGGATCAATGCCTTCGGTGCCGACTTCGCCGCACGGCCCAAATTCTGGAAGGAATAATTATATAATGAGATCAATACGTTACATAACTTTCCTTATCGGACTCGGCTCGATGACGCTGACAGGCTGTGCCGAGGCCCCGATCGCCAAGACCAACTGCTGGTCGGGCGTTGGCACCACTGTGACGACCTCGACCAAGGGCGCAAGTGAAAATGCGGGCATCGTGTCGCGCGCGGAGACTTCGGGGCTCGATGTCATTCCCTGCCGTTAAATCCCCACTGATCTCCGGGGTATTTGCCCTAGCGGTCGCGGCGCTGCCTATGATGGCGGCCGCGCAAGGCGTGCCGATCGTAGATGGCAAGTCGATCATCCAGCACGGACTGGAGATCGCGGAGATGACCGCTCTGTCCGGCGCGCGTGAACTCGAGACCGAGAAGAAAAGCCGCCTCGCTGAATTACACCAAGAACAGCTCGAGGCGCTCGACGCCACGCTGGCGATGATGACTGGCGCGGCACCTTTCCTCGGTGATCTGGAGGCGCTGCCCGGTGCCGAAGCGGAAGTGCTCTACGACGTCGAGGACGACAGCCCCTATGCGGCTCGGCTCTTCGGGGACGCCAAGACCAGCATCGAGGAAATGATCGTCGCCACGGCGATGAAATACGCCGGCCACCCTGGCCTGGCCCGTGCCGGGCTGAACCCCGTCGAGTTCCGCATCTGGTTCCAGAGCCTCGTGAAGCAGGAATCCGGGTTTTCCATCGGGGCCCGGAGCCCGGTTGGGGCGTTCGGTCTCACCCAGGTCATGCCGGACACCGCTCGCGATCTCGGCATCTATCCGGCCTATTACGACGATCCGATGCTGCAGCTCGACGGTGGCGCCCGATATTTCTTGACCCAGCTGAACGAGTTCGGCTCGGTGCCGCTGGCGCTCGCGGCCTATAACGCCGGTCCGGGCAATGTCTCGAAGTTCGGTGGCATCCCGCCCTTCAAGGAGACCCAGGACTACGTCGTCCGCATCACGGGGTATTTCAACGCCTATGCGGGCCGGATCAGTGGGATCGACCAGGTCGGCACCTTCGATCCGCGCGACATCGCCATCGCCAATGCCTCCAACGTCTCTGACGCCGGTCTGCACTACGGCATGGAAGCGAGCCTCGAGATCGAGGCCTCGCTGAAGCGGCTTCGCGCGATCATCGAGAAGATCCCGACGACGACCTCGGCCAAGGAAGCGCTCGATCTCAACACCTATGCCCGTGCGGAAGCGGTGCGGCTCGCGTTGATGGTGACAAGGATCAAGGCCGCACGGGCGCAGGTCGATCAGGCCCGCTACGCGCTCTGGATCGAGGCCTATGCCCGCGACGCAACATTCATCAAGGTAAAGGCAGGTTCCGAATGATCGCTCCTCGTCTCCGGGGCCTCGGCCCCGTTCTCGTCTCCGTCGCACTCTGGCTGCCGATCAGCGTCCATGCTCAGGGAGTGCCGACGGTGGATGTCACCAGCATCGCCAAGATCGGCGAGGTTCTGACCGAGGCCAAGCTGCAGGTCCGCGAGATGATCGCCTCGAACCTGAAACTCGACGAGCAGATCCTGAAACAGATCGAGCAGATCGCGACGCTGAAGGCGCAGCTCGACGCTTTGCGGAACGGGCTGACCCTGGAAGCGCTTGGTATCCCCGACCCGGACACGTTCTTCGACGACATCCTGCCTGATGTCGCCGATCTGACCGGTGGGCTGATCGCCGCAAAGGACGGCAACTATTCCCTGATGACCACATCGGGCAACGTCGGCGATCAGCCCGCGGCGCAGTATGTCTCGGATTTCTTCGCCTCGGTCGGGCTCGACACTGCCACTGTCGATACGCTGGCCAACAGCGAAGAGCCGAGTGCGGCACGGATCGGCACCCAGGCCAACACCGCTGCCTTCCTCTCGGCGGCGGCCGAGACCTCTTCGGGGAAGGCCTCGGAGAGCCTCGAGCGGGTGCATGCGCTCGTTCAGGAAATCCCCGAAACCGCGGGGATGAAGGAAGCGATTGACCTCAACACCCGGGTGACGGCCGAGCTTTCCATTGCACTGGCCAACATCTGGAACATGGAATCCGCCCAGCTGATGGGCATGGGCGAAGCCGGCGTCATGGATGCCGCCACCGCCGCCGAAGAAGAGAAGTTCATCAAGGTGATCGGGGAGGAATGACGATGCGAATGACGAAGCATGCGATCGTGGGGACGATTTTTGCCCTGGCCTCTCTTCCCGGGATCACCCTGGCCGAGACCCCGGCCCCGGCAGACGTCGCACAGGAAGAGGCGTTTCTCGATGTCCTGCCGAAGGTCGAGATTCCCGACGATGTCCAACCGATCAAGGGCGCCGTGAACGAGGAGTTCCGGAACTGTGAAGCGCATTGGCCTGCTGGCTACGAACAAGCACGGTCAGGTCCGGAAGCCCGGGCTCTGCGCGACATCTATGGCCTCGTTCGAACTCTAAATGTCATCGCGTCGAAGGACTGTGGGTGCGCCGGGAAAGTGGCCAACTGGGAGGACGTGGAACGCGTCGCCGTGGCCCTTCGTGAGCAGCACGGAGTTGAAAGGCTCAGTTGGACTCACACCAAGGAAATTGCCGCAGAGGCAGATCAGTTGACCGTGGTCGCCGAGACCATGTGCGGCGGCTCCTTCTGATGGACAGCGTCTCGACCATTCTGGCGACACTGGATGCGGCGATCACCGCCGCAGGCCGGCAGTTCTTTGAAGCCACGGCCAGCGCCATCGGCCCGATCTACACGAGCTTGCTGGCCCTCCTCCTCGTCATGGTCGGGATCAATGCTGCGCTCAACGTCTACCGCATCGCGATGCGCGACGCGGTGCAACTCGCCTTCCGGATCGTCATGGTGCTGATGTTCGGCCTGACCTGGACGAACTTCAACCAGATCTACGAAGCCGCCAGCAACGGCCTGAGCGATCTGGCCCTCGAATACTTCCGGGTCGGCGGCAGCGGCGTCTCGACCTCGGCCACCGCTGCCATGGACGACATGGCGAACATGATGGCCGGGAACGTCGACTCCGTCTCCTCGGCCATGTCTTCGATCATGCGCGGTTTCGTCGCCGCCATCCTCTACGTGGTCCTCGGCGTGCTGATGGCGGTCTATGTCTTCATCGTCGGCTTCGCCAAGCTGATGATCGCCTTCCTCCTGGGCGTCGCTCCGATCGCCATCGGCGCCACGATCTTCGAGAAGACCAAGGGCATCTTCGAGGCTTGGCTCTCGGCGATGATCGGCTACCTGATGTACCCCGTCGCCTCTGCTGGGGTCATCGTCGCGGTGGTCACCGTCGCGCATGATGTCTTTCGGGAGACAAAGGACGTCACCGACCTTGGCTCGATCCTCGGCTTCTTCGTCATCGTCTTCGTGGGTATCTTCGCCCTGATGGCGATCCCGAACGCGGTGACGCATATCACCGGCCAGATCAGCCTCGCCACCCTCGCGCCCCAGGCCCTGCGCGTCGCGGGCAAGCCGCTTGAGAGATCCTCGGACTATGCCCAGAGGCGAATGGGCGAATTCCGCTCCGGCCTCCTGACTGGCAAGACCGAACACCATCATCTGCGCGACCAGGCTAGGTCCGATGCCGAGCGCGGCAATGCCGCGCGGATGCGTCTCGGCCAGTTCATCCGCGAAAGCTGACGCACCGCCCTCAGCCCGAGCCACACCCCATTTCCCGGAGAAAGATCATGCCAGGTTCACCCCCTGACCTCAGAAGTTTTCTCGAAGCCGAGATGTTCTTCGGCGTGAAGAAGCGCGAGCGCATCGCATATCTGGTCGCGGGCGGTGGGCTGGCCATCGGTCTCATGGGCATGGTCGCGGTCGTCAGCATCCTGCCCCTGAAGCAGACCGAAGCCTTCCTCGCCATCGTCGACAAGGACACTGGAGTTGCGGAGCGCGTGGTCGCGGTCGAGAAGGCTGGGATGGAACAGGCCGAGGCCATCCGGCAGAGCCTCCTCTTCGCCTATGTCACCGACCGTGAAACCTACGACCAGCACGACAACGAGGAACGCATCCTCCGCGCCTACACCTGGTCCGCAAGTGCGGCGCGCCAGTCGCTGGTCTCCCTCTGGACCGAAGGTCACGCGAACTATCCGCCGAAGCTTTATGGCCAGGGAGCGAAAGTTCGGGTCGACATCCTCTCGATCACCCCGGTGACACCGACCACCGCGCAGGTGCGTTTCACCAAGACCTGGATTTCCGAAGGCGAGGGCATCCCGGATCGGGAGGGCAAGTTCACCGCCACCGTCACCTTCCGCTTCGAGCCGACCAAGGAGTCCACGCTCGATCTCGTCTGGCAGAACCCGACCGGGTTCCTGGTGACCGATTACCGCATCACCGCCGAAACCTTGACCCCCTCGGAGAACTGACATGACCCCGCGTTTCTCTCTCGTCATGAGCAGTCTTCTGGTCAGCCTCGCTGCCCTGCCCGCCTTCGCCGAAACCGCCCCGAAGTCCGGCAGACATGATGTGCGCGTGACCTATGCCACCTACCAGGAAGGCCAGGTCTACCGGATCACCACGCGGCTCCGGACCGTGACCCTTGTCGAACTCGGCGAGGGCGAGAAGATCCAATCCATCGCCATCGGCGATCTCGAAAGCTTCAAGATCGACAAGCTGGAACGCTCGAACCTCTTCATCATCAAGCCGGTGGTGGCCGGGGCCACGACCAACCTGACCGTCGAGACCCAGAGGAACATCTACTTCCTACAGGTCACGGAAAGCGCCAAGGGCAGCCCGAACTATTCGGTGAAGTTCACCGTGCCGGGGTCGACCCGCAGCACCTCGCCCGGCACAGAGATTCCGGCGTCGTTGCCGATGACCTACAAGGTCACGAAGAAGGGATCGAAACTCCCCGATTTCGCCCCGGTCTCGGTTTCGGATGACGGCCGCAAGACCACCTTCGTCATCCCGGCCGGTGCGCCGATGCCGGTGATCTTCCGGGCCGATGCCAAAGGCCGCGAGTATTCGGTCAACGCTTCCGTGCGCGGCACGACAATCACGGTGAGTGCGCGCTCCGAACGCTGGGTCCTGCGCTATGGCGACGAGTTCGTCTGCATCACCGCCGAGGCGGGGGTCGGCCAATGAGCGAGGAGGATCAGGACGGCAAGCTCGCCGCGCGCATGGCCCGCATGAAACCCGCCGAGACGGTGAAGCGCCGCGCCGGGGTGAACCCTTACGCCCTTTCCGCCGTGACCGCCGCGGCCGGTGTCGGCATCGGGGCCTGGCTCGTCCTCGCGGCCCCCGATGCCCCTGCCCCGGCACCTGCCTTCGAGACCGCCTCGGTCAGCGACTTCCAGGGCGAGGGCTCCGGCGCGGACGGGTTCACCATCTCGAAGGAGAAGCCGCAGATCACGCCCGCCGCACCAGACCGGTCGGAGGCCGAGCGGTTGCAGGCAGAGATCGCGGCGCTCAACGCCCAGATCGCAGAACTGAAAGCCAACCCGGTGACCGTCACCGACGAGGCGGCGATGCAGGCCCTGAAAGCCCAGGTCGATGCGCTCGATGCGGAAGCCCGTGCCCGGGAGGCGGCGCTTTCCAATCTCGAACGAGAGAACATCCGGCTCCAGACCGAGCTTGACACCAAAGCGCTCGTCGATGGAGACGCCGAGGCGGAAGCGGCGCGGCTCAGGGAAGAGGAGCTTGCCCGGAAACGGGAAGAAGCCGAGCGGCTGAGGGAGGCCCAGATCAACTCCGACATGGTCGCGCTTCGCTCCGGCATGGGCATGGGTGACGGGTTGGAAACGACAGCTGCCGCGCCGGGCGATGCCGGTGCCGCGGCGACAGGTGACGAAGCTTTTCGGCGCGCGGGGGTGAAGGCCGCCGAGGTCCGGCAGGCGGAAGTGATCGCCAATCCGTCCCACACGGTGATGCAGGGCACCCTGATCGAGGCCTCGCTCGAAACCGCGCTCAGCACCGATCTTTCCGGCAATGTCGCAGCCGTGGTCAGCCATGATGTCTGGTCCTTCGACATGTCCCGCGTTCTCATCCCGCGTGGCTCGCGACTTTACGGGCGCTACGAGTCCGACACCGATGCCGGGCAGCGCCGGGTGATGATCGCCTGGGACCGGATCGTCACGACCGATGGCCAGTCGGTCGAGCTTGCCGCCTATGGCACCGACCGGATCGGCCGCTCCGGTCTGCAGGGCAAGGTGCGCAATCACTTCCTGCAGCGCTTCGGCACGGCGGCCCTCATCTCGGTGATCGGCGCCGTCCCCACCCTCGCCGCCGCGAAATACGACGACGAGGTCGCCTCGGAGACGGCGGAAAACCTCGGCAACGATCTCGGCGAGGCGGTGAACGAGGTGATGGCGGACTATCTCAGCATCCCGCCGACGATCAGCGTCAACCAGGGTGCGGTCGTCATGGTCCGGGTCGATGCCGACATCGAGTTCTATTGATGAGCTATCTCGACACCTATCTCGGACAGCTCGATGCCGCCCTGTCCGACCCCGCGGTCATGGAGCTTGCCATCAACGCCGACGGCGCGATCTGGGTCGAACGCTCGGGGCAGATCCATATGGGCCCGAGCGGGCTTCCGCCCTTGACCGCCCGATCCGTGAAGGATCTCGCGGCGCAAATCGCCAACTCAACCTCGAACACCTTCACGGAAAGTGCGCCGCTTGTTTCGGCCGCCGTGCGCTACCGCGACCTGATGCTGCGCTGTCAAGTCGTTGGCGTGCCGGCCGTCTCGGGCGGCACGGTAGTCGGCATCCGGGTGTTCCGGTCGCGGCAGGGGGATGTGAAGCGGGCCGCTCGGTCGTTCACCTTCCTGCGGGCTCAAGGGAAGAGCCTCGAAGAGGAGCGTCGGGCCATGGTCGCGGAGATCCGGGCCGGATCCGAAGGGGCGGATGTCAATGCTTTCCTGGGGCGTCTTGTCACTGAACGCCTGAACGTCATCGTCTCGGGCGGCACCTCGACGGGCAAGACCGAACTTGGCCGGAAGCTTCTGGAACTGGTGCCCCCGGACGAACGCATCGTCACGATCGAGGATTCCCTCGAACTCCTTCCCGGCCAGCCCAATTCGGTGAGCCTGATCGCGCAGCGCGACGAGGCTTCGCCGCGCAGCGCGACCAAGCTCCTGCAGGCAACCCTGCGGCTTCGGCCCGACCGCGTCATTCTCGGCGAGTTGCGTGGGTCCGAAGCCACGACCTTCCTCGATGCGATCAACACCGGCCATTCCGGCTCCTTCACCACGCTCCACGCCCATTCGGCGCGGAAAGCGATGGACCGGCTGGCGCTCCTGGTCATGGCGCAAGGCACCAGGCTCAGCTTCGCGGAGGTGATCCGTTACCTCGAGACCTCGATCGACGTGATCCTGCAGATGGGCCGCCAGGGCGAGCGCCGCGGGATCATGGAGATGTATTTCCCCGGGCTCGACGCCTGACGAAGGCGCCTGTCGCCCTCCCCCTCCCTTTTGACCGGCCAGCAGGCCCCGAGGTACAGTCATGGACCAGGAACTTGATCAGCGCCCTATGCGCAGCGAACCTGAGCACCGCGAGAAGGATCAGCCGACCGCAGAACCAGTCGTCAGCACCAGAGAGGCCGGCGAGCGGCCGAAGGAATACTTCTCGGTCCGGCTAACCCACTCCGGTTCCTCTCAGGAGTTCGAGGACCCGCGCCTCGCAGGCGCGGCCTTCTTTGAGGCTGATCCTGCCGAGCGGCCCTCGGTCACGCATGTCGACGGCAACACCGCGCGCACCATGGCCCGGACAGAAGTCCATGGGCAGCACGAGAGCGGCGAGCCGCGCACCTTCAAATCACTGCCGGACTCGCATGCCCCGGATGCAAGCTTCCGGGCGGGGTTCCTGCAGGCGATGGAAGCCTCGCTCACCGAACGGCTAAAAAAGCTCGACGTCGCCAAGGATGGAGCGAATGTCACCGAAAGGCTCGACGCAGGGTTGAAGGACGATCTCGAAGCCTTCGCGCGGCATGAACCTGAAAAGGCGGCGGCCCTTTGGGCCGAGTGGACGGATGAGCCGGCACCGGGACCGATCCTGCAAGCGGCAGTGCATGCCCGGGAGGTCGACGCGGATACGCAGGTGGCGGCCAATCAGGATGCGCTCTCCGAGAGGCCACCGGTTATCGCAACGGGCGACTGGGTCACGACAGACCGGGATGTGGAACTTCGCCCGGTCGCGGTGGCAACCGACCGGGGCGTGCACGCCGGTTATGAAGCGAAGCTGCCGGGAGGAGAGAACGAGATCAGCTTCTCGGATCGGACCTTCGCGTCGAGCCGCGAGGCCCTGCGGCATGCCTGGGACTTCTACGAAGGCAGTGACGAGGGGTTGGAAACCGCGGTGAAGCAGGCGGCGGAAATGGACCGCGTCTCCGCGGAAGAGCCGGACCGGGCCCCTTCCGGCTTGGCTATAGAGCATCGGGAACAGCCGGAGTTTCCGCGACCCGAGACCGCAATCTATGCGGGGGAAGACGCCCAGCTGGTTCTGACCCTGGGCCGCGAGACTGAGAGCACCCGAAACCTGGCCGAAAAGCTGGTGGGCGATCCGGAGTTCCGGAAACTCGTCGCGGAACATATCCCGGACGCCGAGACGACGCTCGGGCATGGTCGCTTTGAAGATGGTCAGGGCTTCCAGTTCCTGCCGGATGAGCAGCTGGTCGTCACCTCCTATGGTCGGGACGGTGGCGCCGAGGTCCTGGTGAAGTTCCCGGATGAAGGGCCGCTGAGCGAAGCGCTGGCCCGCCATATGACGATGAGCCCAGTGGTCGAGGCCCATCTCGCTGAGGAGCGGGCGCAGACGGCATTCCGCGAAGACCCGGCCAAAGCGATCTCGGCCTGGGTCGAAGAGTCATCGGCGCTGATCGACCGGCTTCCCCCGACCCTGCAGGTCGATCTCCGCGCGGAGATGCAGGACATCGCCAAAGAGGCCGCTGCGGCCTTCGGCGTCGACCGAGAGCACGAAGGGGCCGATGCCCCGCCGCGATCGACACTCTACAGCACCAGCCTCACCGCAAGCGCGATGACCATCGGCGCTGAAACCACCGACTTGAACCCCGGAACAGCAGCAGACCTGAAGGTCAGTCTCCAGCTGACCGCGAACGAGATCGGCATCGACGGCGCCAAGCTTACGAAGCGGCTGGAGACCGGCGCGGCGAATGCCCGGGAAGAGGAAGCCTGGGTCAAATCCGACATCGCCGACGTGGCCGCACGGCATGGCTTCGATATGGGCAATGACAGCGCCCGCAGCCGGGCTGCAGAGCTCGTCGACCGCTTCTACGACAAGGCCGCCGAACGGATCCACGCGGCCCGGACGGCAGAACTGGCGCGAGAGCAGAACCCGCTCCTGGAAGCGCTCGGCACCATGGCAAAGGTCCATGGGCATCAGGGCTCGGTCGCCTTCCGGACCGAAGACCAGGCCCGCGACTTCGCGGAAGAGATGAAGGAGCGCTATGGCGCCTCCGTCCTGAAGGACATGGCGGCAGGACGGACCGATGCGCTCGCCAAGGACATCCCCGATCCTGCGGCGCGGCAAGCGATGGCGGCAGCGGTCGTCTCGGCCGCGAAGGAACACCCGTCACTTGGCCTCACCGCGCATGAGGCCGAGGCAGCCGAACGCAAGCTCGCGGCGGAAGCCCAGAGGCAGGATCGGCCGCAGGATCATGCCCGCGACCGCAACCATGACCGGGAGTTCTGATTGATGAGCCGCGCCCTTTTCCTCTTCCCGCTCGGGCTCTCGACCGGTCTGCTCGTTGGCCTGATCGTAGGTGGTGTGGTCCTGAACCTGATCCTCGGTCGCGATCCGAACGCGACCGGGCTCTTCGTCCTCCTCTCGGAGTTCCCGGGGTTCGACCGCTGGTCCTCGCCGCCCTGGATCCTGCCCTGGCAGGTGGTTGGTGGCTCCACCGTGGTGTTCACGATCGCTGCCGTCGCCCTCTCCTTCCGGCAACAGCTGACGGGTTACGGCCAGGCCAAGTTCCAGACCCGCCCCGAGATGAAGGCGAACGGTCTTCTGCAGCCCCTGGGCGCGGGCCTTGTCTTCGGCAAACTCGGCGCCCCCGCGAGAAAGGTGCCGTTCGTCAGCGCTACCTTCCAGAAATTCCCGCATTGCCTGGTCGTGGCCCCCACCCGCGCCGGGAAGGGCGTGGGCTACGTCATTCCGAACACCCTCCTCTTCAACGGCAGCATCGTCGTCCTCGACGTCAAAGGTGAAATCTTCGAAGCGACCTCCCGGCACCGGCGCTCCGAAGGTGACGAAGTCTACCGCTTCTCACCGTTCGATTTTGAACATCCGACCCATCGCTACAACCCGCTCGAACGCGTGGCGCGGATTGCCAATCTCGAACAACGCTACACCGAGTTGGCCAAGATCTCGGACTACTTCTTGACGGTTTCGGACAAAGGGACTGCTGGGGATTTCCTGACCGAGGGTCGCGAACTCTTCGTCGCGGCAGGCCTGCTCGCGATCGAAAGGGACAAGCCCACGATCGGCGAGATCAGCCGCATCCTCTTCGGGCGCGGTGCCACCCAGGAAGTCTATGGCGAGCACGCCCTTGAGGTGAAACACCCGAACGCCGCCCAGACCTTCCGCAAGTTCGCGGGCTATTCCGACCGGACCCTCTCCTCGCATGCCTCGGTCCTCGGCGGCGCGGGCATGACGCTCTGGAACAACCCGGCGGTCGATCGGGCCACGAGCGGCAATGACTTCTCCTTCACGGACCTGCGCAAGCACCCAATGTCGATCTATGTGGTGGTCAACGCCGACGATATCCGCACGCTGTCTCCATTGGTCCGACTCTTCTTCGGCGAGCTCATCGCGACGATGCGCTCGACCCTGCCCGACCCGAAGACCGAGCCCTGGCCCGTCATGGTCATGCTCGACGAATTCGACCAGCTCGGCCCGATGCCCATCGTCGAGCAGGCCCTGAAGCAGCTCGCCGGTCACGGTGCCCGGGTCTCGATCATTACCCAGTCGATCCCAGGCCTCGACAACATCTACGGCGAGAACGTCCGCATGTCGCTCGAGTCCGCCGCCGGCATGAAGCTCTACCTCGCTGCAAACGACAAGAAGACGGCCGGGGAGATTTCGGATGCGTTGGGGAAGACCACGAAGCTCTCGGTGTCGGACAGCGTATCGCGGGACCGGGACTTCATGCAGCGGCGCTCGGTCAGTCGGCGGATGGAAGAACGGCCCCTCCTGACCCCAGACGAGGTGCGTCGGCTGAACCCGGATCAGGCGATCCTCATTCCGGAGCGGCAGAACCCGCTTCTGGTGCATCGGATCGTCTACTTCCAGGACCCGACCTTCAGGGCGCTCTTCGAGGCACAGTCGGGGCCCCTGCCCTATCCGTCCAAGGAAGGTGCGACGCTTAGGGCCCTGGCGGCGCGGGTGGAGGAGCTGGAGCGGCAGGCCGGGCAGAAGGTCGTGGTGGACTTTGTGCGGGCGGAGAAGGGGAAGGTTGGATCTGCGAAAGAAATCGGGCCCGAGCCAAAACTGGCGGCGGGAATCGCGGCGGCTGAAACTCCGGAAGCAGTGGCGCGTGGGCAAGATGTCGCGCGCGTCGCCACCGACAATGGGGAGGATGGCGAGGCAACCCCAGATACCCGCACCGGGCCTGGCCTTGACGCAATGAAGCCGGATCAGTTCATTGCAGTCGCCAGGATGAATCGTTTCACACAGAAGTTGCAGGTGTTGGGGGCCTAGTCGATGCACTCGGCCCATAACTGCCGGTCGGCACCAGCCAATGCTGCGTGGCCATTCCCCAAGAGCTGCCGTTCGTCTTGCCCCGCAGCAATCACCCGGCCAAGATGGTCGCCATGCCGGAAATTTCTGAAGTTAATGAGTGCGTGCCGAACGGAGGTCTTTGCCGGAACCCAACGTCCAGCGCTCGGCTGATCGGCAAATCGCGTCCAAGACTACAGACTATCGAGGCCTTCCGTGGCACGAAGCATTGATTTCATGTGGGGGGCTGGTCGAAAGCCCCGTCCCGTCGTGTGTAGAGAACGATCTTGATATCGAGCCGTCTTTATTGCTGATGGTAGCTCCTGACCAAGAAGTATAGGAGCATTGAAATTTTTTGAACGCTGCAGAACTATGCAACCTGCTCGAAGCTGCCATTATCGACGGCGGGCGGGCTGCCCGTGGCCGTGTCGAAGCAGTAGCGCGTGATGCAGACGACCTCCTCATCACGTTCCCGGCATACGCCGCTCTGATGGCTTGGGGTGCCGAGGGCATGGGCCAAATAGTCAAGATCGCGCTGAAGCATCACACGGTGAAGAGCAAATCCGCCGCACTCACGCTTTTCAGCATCGCTGCGCTAGATGGAACCATCTCGTCGGCTTCGATGTCCTGGGTTGCCCCGCCGATCCAGAAAGCCGCGAACGCAAAGGCGAATCCAAGGACAATGCGATCAGATGCAAGCCACGCCCTGCGTACGCTAATCCTATCGCTGCCGACGGAAGATCTCATGATTCCGCTGAGCCAGAGCGTAATACATCTCATGGACCGGCAGGACGTGGTGGAAACGCTGGTTGCCGCCCTCGGGGTGAAATGGCTCCGCTTCGGACCACCCGTGCTCGACCAGTATTGCCGGCTGATCGCCGAAAGCCCGGACGACGAACCAGCCTTTCAGGCCTTCTTCTGCCGTTACCCGCAACTACTCGACCCGATGGCCGTCCAGGTCTGGAGCCGGCCTGACTTCCATGGCGCTCTTGAACCAGACTTCGTCATCCGCAGGGCTGATGACAGCTATGTCGTGGTCGAGATCGAATGTCCGGGTAAGCTTCTTATGACAAAGGGAAATCAGCTGAGTGGCGAGGCAACGCATGCCGAGAACCAGGCGGTTGAATATGAAAGCTTCCTATCGGAGAGAGTCCCGGAGGCGCGCGCACACTTTCCTAAATACCGTAGGGCTGATTGTCTCGTGATCATCGGCACCGAGGCAGGTCTCAATCATGTGCAGTCAGAGGCTCTTGAGCGGGCGAAGCAGCGCCGTCAGAATGTGCGGATCGCCGGGTTCGACTGGCTCGAGGCGAGGGCGCGGGCACTGATAGAAAACGTCAGCCACGGTGACATCGATGTTGTAACCCGGCACCGTGTCATATGAATCAGGCGGGTAACCAAGTGCACCCGTCGGCGCGGTCGGCACAATCTTACCCGCTGGCTGACTTGAAAATCGTGAAGTTTGCGCGGAACCGCGCGCTTATCTGCGCCGCTACCGCTCACTACATTGAGACGAGAATGGCATATTTGCCGGCCCTTAGCCGACGGTCGAGCGCTGTTGGTGCTGCACAGCGGCATTTTGAGAAGCGGACACTCACCTGTTACTGCAGCGAGATCGCCGCAGTGATGACTGCCATGGACAAAAAGCGTCATCACTGGACGTGAAGGGCTGCCCAATGCTGGGTGCTGAAACAACTCACGACCTGAACAATACCGATCTAGGGTCAGCCCGTTTCGCACAAAATGGTCGAAAACGTTACTCTCCTCTTCTTCCTCCTGCACGCGTGGGCCATCCGCTTCAAATTGTAGCACGGTGATTTCCTGATCGTAGCGGTCGGAGCGAAGGCACATCTCGTGAACCGGCTCGGGAAACCACACGCCAGCTTGCTGCACAATGCCGGTCAGCGCCGTGTCCGAATAGTCGCGTCGTGCCGCAAAGGCCTGCAGGGGGAGCTCGAACACGGTGTCCCTCGTGCGGATATAGCGCCCAGACCTAAGCGCCGCTTTGCTGGGCTTCGCCCAATGGGCGAACCCCTCATTCGACACGACCATGATTGCCCGCGTTTCGGTGTATTCGAGCCAGCGCAGGATCGCGGCTGTCAGCGAAACACCGTAACGCTTTGCCAGTCGACCGAGCGCTTCGAAATCGGTGCGATCCTTGGCTGGCAGTTGGCGGCGGAAGTCATGAAAGGGCATCAGCAACGCGGCTGCGAACTCGTCAGCTTCTTGCTCGATCCCGGATCCGTTGCGACGAACCACCGCGTTCTCATCGCAATAGATGCCGCCGTCGAAACGACCATCTACCTCGACTAACTGGCGGTGCAGTACGTAATGGGCGAACTCGTGCCCCGAGGTAAACGAGCGGCGCCCGTCCGACTGATCGACATGGTACATGATCGCCCACTGGCGCGGTCGCGCCTCTCCATACACCAACGCGCCGACGCAACCCGGGATGTTGCGCTCAACGACTTCGTGGATGGGGCTGTCGGGCGCGACCTTGCGAGAGTACTCCAGCGCGAGGCTGATGATATCGACGGGCGCGCGATCAAACCGATCCGCTCCAAGGACCAGGTCGAGCATCTGCGTAATGCGGGCTGCCTCCTTCAGCGGTCGGAGGCGGATCGGTTCGCTCATTTGCGGGTCTTGGTGTCGAGGATGCGAGCCATCTCGCGAATCTGCCGACGCGTTTCCTGCGGGAGGCCGCTGTATTGCCGGAAGAAGGCGGTGTCCTCCGCCTCGCTGAGGGTCTGCGTGTCAGCCCCGATCAGGTAGTCGACGGTTACCCCCAAGGCGCTTGCAATTGCGGACAGCTTCTCGGCCGATGGCCTGGGCGGATTCTTGTTCTCGAGCTCCCAGATGTAGCTCTTCGACGAGCCAGTCTCCTGCGCAAGCTGATCGAGCGTCAGGCCCTTTTTTGTTCGTAAGTCCTTGATCCGATCACCAAATTTCATAGCCGGCCCTCCTACTCGATCCGCCCCAACCCTGCGTTCGGAGTAGCTATATCCTATGTCCCTTGACAGATGCATTCAAGCTCCCCATCTTGTTCGGAGTAGACGCACTTTACCTAATATAATCCCGAACATCGCGCGGGCGGTGGCGAGATGCACAGACGCAACAGCCCGCCACGGAGATCGATGTGAACATCCAGCTTGCGCCGACTGGCCTCAATCCCTTCGACGACCCTCTCGACCGCATCCTTGCCGAGATCGCGCTCAGCGTTCAGTTGCCGCCCTCGCTGCATGACAAGGCCAAGTCGCGCTACGAGGCGGTGCGGCGCCATCTCGAGGCCACGACGGCCTTCTTCGAACAGATCGAGCACTTTTGCCCGCAGGGCTCCATGGCGATCGACGCCACGATCTCGACGCGCGGCACCGACGACGAATATGATCTCGACATCGTCTCGCAGGTCGGTGGCCGCTTTCGTGGCATGACGTCTCTCGAAATCCTCACCAAGCTCGAAGCCGCCCTCGCCGACTATCCGGTCCAGCGGGTGTTGCGGCAGACACGCTGCGTCACCCTGTACTACGCCGACAAGATGCATCTCGACGTCACGCCGTCGTTGCGTGTCTACGGCACGCTCGATCGCGAAAGCCTGATCACTCATGCCAAGGGCCCGTGCCGGTCGGCCGACGACCGGTTCGTCGACATGAACGCCTATGGCTTCGCGCAGTGGTATGCGAGCAGGACGCCGCTCGAACTGCGCATGGCGAAGGAATTCCATCGGCGGTGGCTTGACCATGCAGGTCTTGCTGCACGCGCCGACGCCGATGTGGATGATGTTCCAGATCAGTGCGATTTCATAGTCAAGAACACCGCGACGCTCGACCTCCAGCTCCTCAAGCGGTTCCGCAACATTCGCTACACCGGCCGCATCCCGCCTTCGGTGATGCTCTCCTACTACGCCGGGCTCGCCGCGCAGCCGAACATGTCGCTCAGCGCCATGCTCGTTCGGCTCGCGAGCTGGATCATTCGCGACATCGAGCAGGCCTCGCTCTACGGGCGGCTCCTGCATGTCGCCAATCCTGTATGCGCCGCCGATGTGTTTACCGACCGCTGGCCGGAATCAATTGTACAGCAAGACGAGTTCGCCAAACACCTGCATGAGCTCGTCCGTTCGCTCGAGGCGATGCGGAAGGGCGAGATGTTCCCCAACGCAATGATGGACACGTTGCGCGACGACTTCGGCGACCGCGTTGTGACCCGTGCCGCGGACCAGATCGCCACTGAGGTTGGTGGCGGGATCCAGCAATCGCGTCAACTCTACACGCGGCGCGGCGGCGTGCTGTTGCCTACCGCCGCTGCCGTCACAGCGTCGACAGTCAACCCGGTAGTCTCGGCGGCGCGGCCTCACACTTTCTTCGGGCACAAGATCTGATGCGGGCGGCGACCCTCTCCATCGACCAGCAGATCGTCGCAATGAAGGCGGCCTGGCCGCAGTTCGCTGCGCGCCGCGTAGACCGCCGCGCTCAGTCCGCTCGGTGGGTGGGAAGCGTGAGGCCGCAATACTCAAGCTATTCACTAGAAATCGGTTATGGGCTAGGGTCGTTCCCCGAAGTGCGGGTGCTTTCACCCGAGCTGGTTCGATTGCCCGGTAACTCCGACGGGCAACTGCCCCACGTCTATCCGCCGGCCGAGGATCCGACCCTTTGTCTGTTCGACCCCCGTGAGGGGGAATGGACAGCGGCAATGACCATCGCGAGCACGACCGTCCCTTGGGCGCTAGACTGGCTCGCTTGCTACGAACTCTGGTTGATGACCGGGCGCTGGACCGGCGGCGGGCGCCACGCCGGACACCACCTCGGCGAGGCAACGGAGACAATACGATGAACTACATTCCGCGGCGCCGATCCGACGGCACGATCCAACATGCTCGCCTGAAGCAGCCATGGCCGCAGGGCCGCCCGTTCCGCATCCTGTCGATCGACGGTGGCGGAATTCGCGGTGTCTTTCCCGCAGCCGTCCTGGCCGAACTCGAAAACCGCTTTCTTGGCGGCGGCTCCATCGCCAATCACTTCGACATGATCGCGGGCACTTCGACTGGCGGTATTATCGCGCTCGCCCTTGCCCATGGGATGACTGCTCAGCAGGCCTTAAAGATCTATCTCGACCGCGGCGAGCACATCTTTCCGTCGGCGGCCGGACTCGGCAGGGTGTCGAGGGCGCTGCGATGGCTGTTCAAACCTAAGCATAACCAGCCCGCCCTCAAGGACGAGTTGCTCTGGATCTTCGGTGACAAGGTGCTCGACGATGCCGTCACCCGGCTGGTGATCCCAAGCTTCGAAGGACGCCACGGCGAGCCATTCCTCTACAAGACGCCTCACCATCCTGACTACCAGAAGGACCGCCACAAGAGGTTCGCGCATGTCGCGCTCCACACAACTGCCGCCCCATCCTATTATCCCGGTGTCGAGGACGACGGTTATGTAATGATCGATGGCGGCATCTGGGCCAACAATCCGGTCATGAACGCTCTGGTCGATGTCCTGGCCTGCTTTGACATTGCGCGCGACGGCGTGCGTATCCTTAGCTTGGGCACCGGCGAGTCGACCTTCACTGTCGGCGAGCGGGCACGCAACGGTGGCATCAAGGATTGGGCATTCATGCGCTCCTTCAACGCGGCCGCTCGCGCGCAATCTCGCAACGCCCTCGGCCAAGCTTATCTGCTGGTCGGCAAGAATAACGTTACGCGCATCGACGTGCCGGAAAGCGACTCACCGATTGCGATGGACGATGTGAGCCGCTCCGTACGAGAATTACCGCTGGTGGCGCGCAGTCTCGTCGAAGGCGCCGGGCATCACATTGAGCGCGTGTTTCTCGACGGCGGGGTTGAAAAATTCATCCGATGCCCGACGACGTAGGCGCCTAACTAGGCGCTCTACCGGATTTTGAGCAGACGGCACGCGAGTTCGCGCTCGCCCCAGCGGGTCGAGAAGGTGTCGGAGACCTCAAACCAGCTTCCGTCATTACCGATGCCATGGTTGGCGCCCATGCAAGAACACTGGCATTCGTGCCCCAGGGCTTCCTGGCACGCCCGCGCGCAGATCTCCTGCTCGCGATAGGGCTGGATGATGTAGACCTTACCGTAGCGCTGCAGCGCCCGATCAACGAAGTCGTTGAACCAGGACTTCGGCAGCTCCCAATAAGCTTGATTGCCGCCGATCCACTCCGGCGCCGTTCGCCGGCCGTCCCGCAGCCATTGCCGATTGTCGTCAGCAAACGGTAGTCGCACTCGAAGCTTCTCACCACGCCCAGTCCGGCGCAGTACGACTGGCGTTGTCTTCTGCTTCCAGACGTAGTTGAGGGTGAGCCGCTCCATGGACACCTTCTTCAGATCACCGACCGCCGCGTCGTGCTTGGCCAAAGATTGATCTTAGCGCGATTGCCGCCCAAGGACCTGCGTGTACCCGCGCGCATCCTATGTACCGTCGTCTCGTGCGCGAGTCACACCCTGGCACAAGCAACGCTTCCTGCTATTTACGTGCGTGGGGGGGCAGCCGATACCTGCTCAGATGTGGCGAGCTGCCGCTGCTGGAGCAAATGCATAAGTTCCATGCATTTTAGGCTGATCTGATGATCGAGATCCATTGAAGTCGATTCCTGAGCGCCCAGCCAGGCCTTAAGCCGGGTCGCCATCTTTGCCGTCAGCGCCACCCTCCCGGCAATGACTTTGCTATATTGACCCTGGGAAACCTGCAGCGCTTTCGAGACTTCAGACTGGCTCATCCGGAGCGCTTGTCTCCGCGCTTCGACTTCGACTATGAGGTTGCTCATTGATTCCAGGGTTCATGCAGGATACATTCTTTTTATGCATTCTGATCCCGCCATGTCAATCCAAACTGTTTTCGCCCGATCCCCCGATGGCTACATCGGCCGTGAGCTGCCACCGGCGACCCAAGCACTTCCCATCGAAGGAATGTCTTGGGGATTGGCCGAAGAGATCTGCTCTCCCGCCTATTGGGCGGGACAGGCCTGGATATGGGAGGTGGAGGCGCCGGACCACTTCAGGCTCGGACAAAGCCTGGAGGAGGAGCTGATCGCTTGCCTTCTGGGCGGATACGGCATTCCGGCCGAGGTGGGCCTGGCCGCTTATGATCGGCTCAGGGAGATCCACAACGACGACCCGGATCACCTGCTCTGCAATGATGCGGTGCTGCAGCTGCTCAGAGAGCCGCTGAACGTGAAAGGGCGATCCGTGAGATACCGTTTCGCAAAGCAGAAGTCGGTCTATCTGGCCTCTTCCCTGCGCCAGCTCCGGGACATCGACCAGGACGCCCCAGACCGGCAGCTTCGGGACGCGCTCATCGCCCTGCCAGGCGTCGGGCCCAAGACCGCGTCTTGGGTCGTAAGGAACTGGCGAGGAAGCGACTGCATCTCAATTCTCGATATTCACATCCTGCGAGCCGGGCGCATTCTGGAGATCTTCCCCGCATCCTGGTCGGTCGAGCGCCACTACCATAAGCTCGAAGACGCCTTCCTGGGCTTCGCTCAGGCAATCGGGGTGAAGGCTTCCATCCTCGATTCCGTGATGTGGATGAATATGCGCCAGCTTCCCAACTCAATTGTGCGGCGGCTCCTCGATCCGACCGCCAATCTGCCGGCGCCGCCTCCACGATCACCCTCCCAACTTTCTCTGGCATTCTGACCAACAATAATTTGCGAAGATATTTCTCTTGCAAGGCGGCCGTCCCTTCTGCTGAAACCGAAGAAGGTATTGTTTTGCAGGAGCTAGGCCATGTCTGGAGGCGGTGGAAGTAGGGATGATTTCGGCGGACCAGTTACTCCCGTTCCGAAGAAATCGTCAGGTGTAGGTGGTTCCGGGCCAGCCACTGGGGGCGATCCTTGCGCAATTGTTCAGCAGGCCCCGCTGAACAGTCCTCGCCCGGCTGTGGTCTCGACCATCAATGTCGGTGATATCCTTGATGTTGTGCTGAATGCTGGCGGTCCGCGGCCTGTGCTTGAGGTCCATCGTCAAGGAGCTGTTGCCGGATCATTGACCCATACCGGCCATGTCGCGATAATCGACTGTATCCGCCAAGGTCACCGGTATGTTGCCGATGTCGTCAGCCGCTCCGGAGGAGCTTTGGATCTGTTGGTGCGCCGGGCATGATCACGATTGCAGGTGGCGTCTATCACGAGGTCTGCATCGAACCACATTGGGATGACTGCTTCGGTTCCGCGGGGCGTGCGGCCGCAGCCCTGGCCGACTACTCAAAAGTGGAACTGCATACCTACCGTGCAAAACCGTTTGCTGACGGGCTGGCAAACCTGGAGGCGGCATTTGGCATCGACCTCCTGGGTCCCCAGGTCGATCGCGGCGTCGAATTCGAGTATGTGCATTCCCTCGGAACGCCTCGCATTGCGCCGAGACCTGACGCCATTGCTCAGTATGAACCGATCGATGTTCTGGGGAATGTCGTCCTGCGCTTCGGCATGCTCGAGGGCTCGGCGAGGGTCACCGGAAAGCGTGTTGTCTATGACCCCCAGTCTGCATTCGATCCACGCCCTTTCCACGAGAATGGATCCAGCGCAGAGACGCTGGCGGTCATCCTGAACCGCCTCGAGGGGCGTCAACTGTCAGGCCTGACTGAACCGGCGGAAATCGTCGAGCACATTCAGAGAACCTGGAGAGCCGATGTCACCGTCCTTAGGCTCCAGACTCATTGATCTTCACAGCCAGAACATGACTGTTGCGGCGAGGGCGACGGCGGATAGGAAGGTCTTGGCGGATCTGTCATAGCGGGTTGCGACCCTGCGCCAGTCTTTCAGCCGACCGAACATGATCTCGATGCGGTTGCGGCGGCGATAGCGCCGCTTGTCGTAGCGGACAGCTTTGCCGCGTGACTTCCGACCGGGGATGCAGGGGCGTATCCCCTTGTCTTTCAACGCATCTCGGAACCAGTCGGCGTCATAACCCCGGTCCGCGATCATCCACTCGGCATCAGGCAGACTGCCCAGCAGGGCGGCGGCTCCGGTATAGTCACTGACCTGGCCTGCGGTCATGAAGAACTTCAGGGGCCGCCCCCTGGCGTCTGTGACGGCATGCAACTTAGTGTTCAACCCGCCCTTCGTGCGCCCGATCAGGCGCCCGCGCTGGTCGTCGGGCCCCCCTTTTTCGCCCGCAGGCTCGAAGCCGTGCGGTGCGCCTTCAGGTAGGTCGCATCGATCATGAGGGTCTTCTGCTCGGTGCCCTCGGAGGCCAGTCCCTCCATCATCCTCGCGAAGACCCCCATGTCACCCCACCGCTTCCAACGGTTGTAGAGCGTCTTCGCCGGCCCATACTCACGCGGGGCATCGCACCAACGCAAGCCATTGCGATTGATGAAGATTATGCCGCTCAACACGCGCCGATCATCTACACGCGGCTTGCCATGGCTCTTCGGGAAGAACGGCCTCAACCGCTCCATCTGCTCGTCGGTCAGCCAGTAAAGGTTGCTCATCATCACCCCCGTCAGTTCGGGAGCTTGAATCACGCAGGCAGACCAGCCTCAAGCCGATTAATGGGTCCTGACCCTAAGATGGGTGGCCATGGGGCGATGGTGCATGTGCGCGGTGAAAAGCCGGTGCGGGTTCCCTCCTACCGAAGTGAAAATGTCTGGAAGATCGGCTCAGGGGATGTTTTCTCGGCGGCCTTTGCATTCTTCTGGGGTAAAAAGGAGCTACCGGCAGCAGAGGCGGCCGAACTCGCATCGCGCGCAACCTCCTATTATTGCGGAACGCGCTCCTTGCCCCTTCCGGACCCCGCGGTTCTGATTAGCGAAGTGAAGGATGCCGTCGCTCCCAGGGGCGGCAAGGTCTATCTCGCCGCGCCGTTTTTCAACCTGGCTGAGCGGTGGATCGTCGAAGAGGTCCGCAATCAGCTTCTTCACATGGAAGTCGATGTCTTTTCCCCCCTGCACGATGTGGGCGTGGGGCCCGGCGAGATGGTCGCCAAGGCGGACCTTGCCGGCCTCGATAATTGCTCGGTCGTCCTGGCCATCCTAAATGGTGGTGACGCGGGCACGATCTTTGAGATCGGCTACGCTGTTGCCAAGGGGATCCCGGTGATTGCACTGGCCCAGAATACTCGAGCCGAGGACCTGAAGATGGCGGTGGGAACCGGATGCCGGGTTTACGAAGATCTGGTGACCGCCATTTACCAGACGGTGTGGGCGGAGCCATGAGGGCACTTCTCCTTTCAGGCGGAATGGATTCGATTGCGGTGGCTTTTTGGAAGCGACCGGAGATCGCGATCACGGTGGACTACGGTCAAAAAGCGGCTGAGGCAGAGATCCTTGCAGCGGGCCAGGTCGCGGGCGAGCTGGCAATGCGCCATGAGGTGGTGAGGATCGACTGCCGCCCGATTGGTTCTGGCGACATGGCAGGCGACAAGGCGCTGGACGTCGCGCCCGTTCCGGAATGGTGGCCGTTTCGCAACCAGATCCTTGTCACATTCGCCGCCGCTCGTGGCGTCGCGCTCGGCGTGACCGAGGTCATGACGGGTTCGGTTGCCTCGGATGGAAGCCACGCCGATGGGCGCCCCGGCTTCTATGAGGCCATGGATCACGTCACGGCGTTCCAAGAGGGCGGCATCAGGGTCTCAGCGCCCGCCCTGAGCATGACAACGACAGAGCTGGTGCGCGCATCCGGTGTCCCGAGGGAAATCCTGGCATGGGCTCATTCCTGCCATGTCGGAAATCTTGCGTGCGGACAGTGTCGTGGATGCGTGAAGCACTATCTGGTCACCAAGGAAGTCTACGGTGCCGCGTACTGATGATGAGCCTGCACCCCGACTCCCCGGGAAATCCGCACCCCGCCTGAGGATAGCGGAAGTATCATTTCACCCCCTACCCCCTCCGCGGCCTCTCCCCGAGGTGAGCTTCGCCACCGTTCTGGAGGCGCGCCAGTCCGCGGTGTCAGGGTCCCTGTCGCCTCAGAAGCTCGGCACGCTCCTGTGGGAACTCACTCGATTGAGACGAACAGGCCCGGGGCGCTTCGGCATGGCCTGGGAGGGGCGGGCAGCGCCTTCCGCGGGCGGTCTGCATGTGACCTCAATCCTGGTCATATCCGACGATCCCACATTGCCCGTTGGGCTTTATGATGTTGATCGACACGGTATTGCAGCAATGGAAGGCACTGAACGGCTGAGGCTCGACAACGCCGAGAATGTCAGCCTCATCGCCTCGGCGAGGAACGGGTCAACCCTGCAGTTCGTCACGGATGCCGCCCGCCTCGCGAGCTGCTACGACCAGAGTGAAACCCTCCTCTGGAGGGATAGTGGCGCACTCGCCGCATCTGCCTGCTTCATTGCCACCTGCCTGGGGCTGACCTCGGTCACGCTCGGCCGCACCGGATCCCGGTTACTGAGCCAACTTCCCTCCAATCCTGGCTTCATCGCGGCGGGAGCCGTTCACCTGGGTGACCCCAATGCCTGAGACGCCCTTTGCCCGCCTTGGCCGCTCGGACGACAAAGGCCGGATTGCATGGTCCAGCTTGGCGGCCTTCGTTGCTTTCCTGCTCACCGGCCCGATCTCGAATTGGTTGATCCAGAATATTGGGACGACTTGCGTGCCTGAAGGACCGTGTCTCATACCGGTGTTCCCGGGCATCACCTCTCCAAGCGGGGTTCTCCTGGTGGGACTCGCATTGGTCCTGCGCGACATCGTCCATCGTGACCTCGGACCATACTGGGCTCTGGCCGCGATCGCCGGCGGAGCCGCCCTTTCAGCCGCATTCTCGCCTCCGGCGCTGCTCATCGCGTCAACGGCCGCCTTCCTGCTTTCAGAGCTTGCGGATTTTGGAGTCTTCGCACCTCTCCGACGGCGCGGGTTCTTGATTGCGGCATTCGCCAGCAGCCTCGTAGGGCTATGCGTCGACAGCGCCGTCTTCCTGTTCCTGGCCTTCGGTAATCTCGACTACATGGCTGGCCAGGTTCTTGGGAAGCTCTGGATGCTCTTGGCGACCCTAGCCGTGATCTGGCTCTGGCAAACGCGATCACGGCACTCCGCGAAGGTAGCCTGATCGAAGATTATGATCACAGTCCGGTTCAAAATAGGCCACTCGTCGGCAGCCACCAATGCGAGGCCATGCATCGTGCGCGCAAACACCCTGACCTGCCTCCCGTCCGGTCAAGGACAACAGACAGTGACATCGCTGCGGGCCGCATCACTGTCCGCTTTCCTGGTCTTGCTGCGGCTGCTGTGTTGCTTCGCCATCGGCTGCTTACCGCCCTCAGTCGCCGTTCTCCAACGAGCAGATGTGGGAACTGCCTTGCGGAGACCTCCTCGGTTGCGCCATCTAGGCATCATGACCGAACAATCCCGCACCCCCCTGCTACGAAGCCCAGAGCGCCGGGCGTTTACTCTTCTTGCGACAATCGCTGCGGCCTTCCTTTTCCTCAAGAGCCCCATCGCCTTGGCCGAGGAAGCTCCCATTCTGGAAGCCCGGGTCAGCAAGATCCTCGACGGCGACACCTTCACGCTCAAGGGCGAATCTCGCCGAATTCGAGTCTGGGGCCTCGATGCCCCGGAATGGAACCATCATGGCGGGTCGGCTGCCACTGCAACCCTGCGCAGGTTGATTTCTGGCAAGCGGCTACGCTGCGCCGTCCTGGACATTGATCGATATGGTCGCCTGGTTGCCCAGTGCCAACTCCCCGACGGCCGCGACATCGCGGCCGCGATGATCCAATCTGGCGCCGCCGCCGAGTACTGCCGATACTCCCGCGGCTACTACGGCACCTGCTGAAGCTTGCCGCCCACGCGGAACAGGTCACTTGGGCCCTTCCTGACTATCACCTCTCCCAGTCCCTCTCGTCCCGCACAGGCACCGACCTGAGCCTTCTTTCAGCCTCCCGCGCCTCCCGCAGAGTCAGTCCAAACGCCACGTGCGACTTCGCGGCCGACACCATTGCCCGCGCAATCCACCAGCGCTCGTCAATATCTTCGACATCCCGCGCGATCACCTCGGTTCGGCCAGAGGCAAGCTCCGCCATGACGCCTTCCCCGTACCGCACTCCCAGTTCTTCCGCGAACCGCACGGCATGGGAATCTCCCCGGAACTCGACCTTGCCATCGGCTTGCATGATCCGACCCATAGACCGGAGTGTGCGAACCAACCGATCATTCTCGGGCACTGTTTCGTGGACGACAGCGCGCTCAATTGCCATTGCAGCCGAGTCATAGAACCCTTGCAGCTCCTCGGCGATGCGGCGCCCCCGATCAGGATCGCGCAAGTCCAGCCGCCGCCGACCGGCCAGAAGCAGAAGATCACTGCGCACCCAGTCCCGCTCCTCCCATGCATTCGCCGCACCGGTTTCAAGTCGGCTGGCGATGCGCTCCGCGTTCAGGCCAATCACTCCTGCACCCGCGACGATCTCAGAGCGCAGCCGATCCGCGGCTCCGGGCCGCAAGGGGGTTTCAACGCTACCCCTCTTCAGAACATCGCTGTCCAGTGCATGGCCATAGACCGTCGACTGCGGCAGCATCTGAAGAAGCTGTGCTCCGCGGGCGTCACCAAGCCCGCGCGCGATATCGATGGCGTACCCATACAGCTCATCCCGCAGGTCCTTCCGCTCGGCCGCCGGGGCACTGCGAATCTTGTCTTCGGTCTCGGCCATCCACCCACTGAAGTGCCGGTCCAACTCGGCACGCTCCACTGTCGCTGCCTCGACGGGGAAGGGATGAACAACCCCGCCGCGCCGCAAGGCTTCCTCTGCCCTTGCGATCTTGTCTGCGATCTCGGGGAGGCCGGTCAGGGCCGCCACATGCTGCAAGCTGCGCATGGTGTTAGCGGTGCTTGCCATCGTAGCGAGCGCATCCTCAAGCGCCCGACCCTCGCGGGGCCGATCTTCCGGTGCCCGGCCCTCCTCCCACGCTCGCTCGATCTCAGCACGGGATGGACCATAGGTCAGGAGCCCCCGCTCGGCCCGCGAGGTTGCATCGAGGAACACGCCTTCTTCCGCAGCAATCGCCACCATGTGCGCCTTCATCATGTCGAGATTGAAGACATGTTCCCTTGCCATGAAGAACCAGCTGTCGTTCAGCGTCCCGCGGTTGTTCACGACGATATGGACATGCGGGTGCGGCCGGTCGGTGTGAAGCGCGGCGACATAGGACCAGACGTCATCCTGATGCTCGCCCGACTGGAACATCTCGAAGGCCCAAGCCTCGGCGATGAGCTTCGCCTTCTCGGGCCGTACATGCGCCGGGAAGCTCAGAAGCAGATGGCTGGTGTGCCCGTTCTTCGGCGATCCCCGCCAATCCTCGACCCATTCGCCGACGATCTCGCTCCGCTCTTCCCGGGTCAGCCCCTTAGCCTTGTCATCAAGCACCACGCCGTTCCCGAAGATCGATGCTGACTTCGAGAAGAGATAGTCCATCTGCGCGGAAAGCTCCTTGGCATTCGCCGTACCGCCCTTGCCGATCTTCTTGATAACTGCGGCATTCGACCCAAGGGCAAAGCGCCAGAGCTGGCTTGCCCGTGGCGAAAACCGGAAGCCCTGCCGGGAGAAGGAAGTGTTCCCCGACTTCACCCTACCTTGCTGGGGACGCAGGAAGTTGATTTCCCCCAGGACAGCCTCTGCCAGACCGACGGGACCCGACCCGATCCTAACCATGCCGCGCCCCCTCCTGGGCTTCAACGAACTTGCGGAACAGCGCCACGCCTTGCCGGCGCCGCTCGGCGACAATCTGGCTCAGCATACGCGCGATCGCAGGCAGTGCCCGGCGCAACTCTTCCACCGAGGCCCACTGCGCCCGCACCATCGGCGCCCTGCCCCGGTTCGCTGCCAGGGCGATCTGGTTCACGTTGGTGCCAATCTTGCCCAGCTCGTAGCGGATCTCCTCAAGGCGAGTGCTGTCCTCCCGGCTGAACTCAAGGAACCCCGCCGCCATCCGAACGATGGATCGCACCCCATCCGAGCGGGATTTCGCGCCAAGTTGGATGCAAAGCGCATCGAAGGCCTGAAGCTCGACTGCAGGCAAACGGCAGCTCACCACCTGGCCCTTCTCGTCCAACTGCGGCCGTCCGCGCTTGGCAGGTTTCTGCGCCGCAGAATCGACCCCGTCACTGCTGACGCCGTTAATAACTTTGGCGGGCAGCTTCGAACTTGTTTCACGAGAGTCTGATTTTACTGCCAACGACTGCCACCGATTAATTGTAGACATCTCGCATTTCCTGCCACCTTCTCTATCTCCCTTCTTCACCCCTTGATCAAGCACAATCTATGCGCGATCTGACCCCTTGCAGGTTGTCGCGACCTTGGGTAACTCAACCCGCACCGAGCGCGTTTCGCTGATCGCTGAATGCGCAAGGGGCGAACCGAGAAGGTGTCCCTCCAAGCCGATGGCAGGAGGGGGTTTCCCGGGAAGGAAGGTGGTAACGCCTTGTTATAGTTGAAGTACGGAACCCGCCGTCAGTCATCAGGGTTCGGAGAAAGGAAGTGTGGGATGCGTCTTCCGGCATCAGCGTTGCGTGTGCGGGGTTCCGCCTTGTGCCACACGCATTGCGCGATCAGATAAAAGACATACGCATCCAGTAATCAGACAAAAGGTTAAAGGGATACGCCTTGCGCATTAAGGGATGCGCGAGCCGGATTGTTGTATTTGGAAGGAGTATTCAGATTTAAGCGATGTGCATTCAGATAAAGGGATTTGGCGTTCGGCATTCAGCGAAATGTGGCCAGAGAAATGAGAAGTGAGGAAGGGGTCATGGGTTACGGAATACGTGTTGTGCTGGTGATGAACAGGAAGGGTGGATCGGGCAAGAGCACGCTCTGCCGGGCTCTCGCTTCCGCAGCGGCCACCCGGGGCGAGACGGTCACGATCTTCGACACCGACGCCTCGAAGTCCTGCCTGAACTGGATGCAGGCCGGACAGGATGCCGGGAACTGGTCGCCCCAGGTCGAGGTGATCCACACGCTGGATGCCCATCGGGTGGTCGAAGCTATCGAGCAGATCTATGAGCAGCCCGATCAGGAGCATCTGATCCTGATCGACACGTTCGGCGGCGGATCGGAAGCTCAAGATGTGCTGGCCGTCGCCGCCCATCGCATCGTCTGTCCGATGATGCTGTCACGCGGCGATCTGAGCGAAACCCGCGAAACCGCCAGTTGGTATCTGAAGTTGCGCGGACGGGTCGAGAAGCCCGATGAGCTGGCCGGGTTCTCCGTGACCTTCAGCCGGGTGCCGGTCAGGTTGTCGGAGACTGAACGCACGGTGGCGGACGAGCTCTTCCGATCCCTGCCCGCCTGCGAGGCCTATCTCTCGAACCGCAGCGCCTACGTCCGCATGGACAAGGAGGGACTGCTGGGTGCGATCGCCGACAAGACCCCGAACCGGGGGCTGGCGGTCCATCTGCAGAATGCCGTGAGGGAGGCAGAGGAGCTTCTTGAAGAGATCGACCAGGCGATCCTCGCCCCGGCGGAGGTCGTGTGATGGCACCGCGCAAGGACACGATGCGGATCATCCGCCAGGACGCGGGGTTTTCGGCGAAGCTCGGGTTTGGGGGGCTGATGACGAAGTCGGCCGATGCTGGAGAATATGAGGCTCCGCCGGTCGTAGCCGAGCAGGCCACAACGGTGGAGCCGCCAGCGGCCGTCACCACAGTGGCTTTGGTTTCGGCGCAAACGGCGGAAGCAGGTGACTCAGCTGCTTCCCTGCCTGCAAATCAGGATAGGTCCCGGGAAGAGAAGGGACGCTCGGAAGTAGTTGGCTCTGGGACGGCGACTGGCAGGAGCGTCGCGCCATCGGGCACATCCTCGGCGCGGGGACACGTGGTCTATGTCGCAGTCTCCTTGACGGCCCGGCAAGCGACAATGGCAGAGGCCTGGGCCACCGCCGCGAAATGCTCAGTCCAGTTCCTGATCCGCCGCGTGGCCCAAGGCTTGCGCGAAGAGGTCTTTGACGAGTGGGCGCTGCAAGGGATGCCGGATGTTGAGGAGCCCCGAGGAATGCGTGGCAAACACCCGACCAGCGTCACGATGACCCTGCGGCCGCAGTTTGCCACCGAGCTGTCCGACAAGCACGACCCGCTCAGGGTTCTGGGCCTCGCTCGGATCATGGGGCCGGCATTCCGAGCACGATTCCAGGTGGCCTTCGACGAGGCACTAGCAAAGGCGAAGATACAGGCCGCGAACGTGGGAGACGCAGAATGACGACCAAGGACACTGTTGCCCGCGACTTTGTAGTCAACGATCGCGAGGTCGACATTGGGCGCCCCATAGAATGGCTGGTCGACCCGGAAGATCGAAGTGTCGTCCTCGGCGTGACATACGAGTTCAATGTCTCTGGCGAGCGCAAGACAGTCTGGTACACCGCCAACAAACGGCGACCGAAACACTTTGCAGCTATTGCAAAGCTGGATAGCGCACGATCGCCACGGGTCGGCCAAGGCAGACAAGGAAAGCTCTGAAGTTGGGGCAGCGCTTACGCGCTGCCCGTCGCCATACGATAGACCGGGATGCCCATCTTGCGGGCTTTGTCTGCCAGGTTGTCCTGGATGCCGGTGCCAGGGAAGACCACGACGCCGATCGGGAGGCACTCCAGCATCTGGTCGTTGCGCTTGAAGGGTGCGGATCGGGAATGTTTGGTCCAGTCCGGCTTGAAGGCGACCTGTGGCACTTTCCGGTTGGAGGCCCAGGTGGCCGCAATGCGCTCGGCGCCCTTCGGCGATCCACCATGCAACAGCACCATGTCGGGGTGCTTGGCGTGGATCTGATCGAGACGGTCCCAGATCAGCCGGTGATCGGTGGTGTCGCCGCCCGAGAAGGCAACCTTTGGACCCGGAGGCACCAAGCTTTCGGTCTCTGCGCGTTTCTTGGCGGCGATGAAGTCGCGGCTGTCGATCATCGCGGCAGTCAGGTGGCGATGGCTGGTGCGCGAACCCGAACGCGGTGACCAATGCGTTCCGGTGGCCCTGAGGAAGAGGTCGGCAGCGGTTTCGCGGAAGAGTTCCATGCTCTCACGCCGGTCGTTCAGGCCCTGGCCGATGTCGATCAGGGTTTCAAGCTGGACGGATTTCACCTCGGAGCCGTCCTGTTCGCGCTGAAGGCGTTTCTGCGCTTGCTCGTTGTCGTCGAGCTTGGTCTCGATCCGTTCAGCGGCGCGGTGGAAGGTGTTGACGGTCGACCAGAGGATCTCGTCGAGGTCGAAATCGAGGCTGGTGTCGGCCATGGTGGAAATCAGGGCGTCGAAGATGTCGGCGACGGCGGTTTGGATGACGTGGTCTTCGGGCGTTATCCGGGGGTCGGCCTCGCCCGCTGCGGGACGGTAGCCATAGAGCTGCAAGTTCTGGATCATGGTGTCGGTCGGCGAGGAGGTGTGATCGGGTTCGAATTCGTCATGGGCGTTCATGGGATGCTCCATCGTCTGGACCGCGACCGTCGCGGCCTTCATGGCGACGAAAAGCCGACAAGCGGTTCGGTCTGGCAGCCCGAGCCTTTTGCGAGGGCCTCGATGGCCAAGCCCGACTATTTTGCCTCGCGATGCAAAGGCGGCTCTGCCGCCGGCGGAAAATAGTCGGGCGCCGCCATTGCCTGACCGGACCGCTTGTGGGCCGCTCGCCCTCTAGAAGGCCGAGGCGCGGTCCCGTTGATGGTACTGCAGCCTCGTATGCCCGTGATGAGATCGGATCCCTGGGATCACCCGCTTCGACATGTCAGATGATCCTGCCTCAGGAAGCGACTGACGTCTTCTGGGGCGATTTGCACCCGGATATGCGCCCGAAGTGCATCCAGGCCGCGGGTGACAAGATCGTCGTTGAAATCCCCGATGATGGGCGAGAGCGTGATGGCCTCGATCCCGGCATCAAAGGCCCGGGCGACCAGGCTATCCCTTGCACCGTCTCCCGCCGGATCGTTGTCGCGGACGATATAGAGTCTTCGCAGATTTGCCGGAAAGAGGAGGGCTGCGAGATGTCCGGCCGAAAGCGCAGCAACCATCGGCATATTGGGCAAGGCCTGTCGGAGGGAGAGCACGGTCTCGATCCCCTCCCCCGCTGCCATGACCTCTTTGGTCCCCCCGAACCGGACCGCGTGGCCGAGCAAGTCCCCCATTGCCTTCCGCTGTGTGTCGACAGGCGCCTTTGAGCCACCATCACGCGCAAGCCAAGTGCGATGTACCCCGGTGATCTTGCCTTCGAGGTCGGTGACGGCAGCGATCATGGCGGGCCAGGTCTCTGTCTGATCCTCGCCCTGCCCCCGATAGTAGCAGTTGGGGTGGAACTTCAGGGCACCGGTGTCGCGGAGATCGGTGATACCACGGGACCGCAAATACGTTGCCGCCAGCGAGCGTTTGAGCGGACTGGACATGCTAAGGAGCCGCCGTACCGCTTCCGACGATCCTGAGGGTGCGGGGGCGAGTTTCGGGGTTGGGGTGTTTGGGATCGGTTCCAGTTGCGGCAGGCTGAGGAAGCGCCGGGCTTCCTCGAGCACATCGGCGAAATCGCTCAAGCCCAAGCTTTCGCGGATCACGTCGAGCAGATCACCATGGGTCCCCTCGCTCGGATCCTGCCACTTCCCAGCGGCACCCTTGCCTGAAGCCGGGCCGGTCAGGCGCACGAACATCGAGCGCCCGGCCGTGTTGCGAACATCGCCAACCTGCCAATAGTTGCCCTGTCTGCGCCCGTTGGAGAGATAGGTTCGGCAGACAGCCTCGGCCTGCCCACCAAGGCGCTGCGCCAAATCAGCGGCTTCATTACGGAACATCAGGCAACCTCACGCTCAGAAATGCGGGAGATAGGCCAGAGGTGGAAAAGCTTGGCAAGAATTTCAGGGCCTTCGGCCGAAATGGGTACAAAGAACCGCAGTTTCCACGAGATGATCTCGCTGAAGAGGCCGTAGGCCCGCAGCCGGTCGCGCATGCCTTCGGTGAACCCGGTCAGCTCGATCCGGTTCACCCCCATGACGCGGGAGCGGCGGAGTTGCAGGCTCTCGGCCAGATCGAGGATCGTCTTACCCTCGATCAGCGCGGCATAGGCCTGTTCCGCGGAAAGGTTCGGCACCCCTACCCCGGTGGCCGTGGCGGCCCATGCGGGCGACACCCGGCGGCCGATGATCCGCTCGCCGTCATCGGTCTGCAGCCGATAGACGCGGGTTTCGTCCTGGGGCAGGCGCTTCCAGACCGGCAGGAGGAGACCCGAGACGACATGCAGGGTGCTGTCGGTGAACTCCGGCACCTCGGCCACCTCGGCATTCCAGGCGGCGACAAAAGTGGGGCGATCCGTCTCGACCCATTGCGTGCCGCCCATCAGGCGGATGGCGATGTTTTGCGCCTCGGTCGGTCGGATCAGCCGGACCCGCCGTTCGATCTCGCCATCATCCAGCATCAGGCTGGTGGTCGGCACCTGCACCGCCGCCCGACCCGAACGGGTGTTGATCATCAGGACAGCGCGCGGGTCGTCGAGTTCGGAGAGCGCTTCGTCCAGCAGGCGCGGCTTGTTGCGGCGGCGTTGCGTGATGGAGAGAAGCCGGGTTTCCGCGCCGGTGGTCGGGTGGGTGTAGATCACCTGTCGGTCGGTGACGCGGAAGCTCTCGGCACGGAGCGTCTCCAGCCCGAGGTCATAGGTGCCGGACGCGATGGCCCCATCAATCCGGGCCTCGAGAAGCTGTTCGAAGGCCGTGAAGAGGATACCCTGCATCTCGATGGTCAGGGCCAGGAGGCGGTTCAGGAAGGTGGTGATCGGTGGCAGATCATCCTTGATGCCATTGGTGTCCATCAACTTCAGGCCCGTCGCCGCCTCGAAACGCTGCAGCGAGCAGCCTTCGATCTTGCCGCGCACGATCAGAAGGTAGAGCTGGCGCAGCGCATCTCGCGCATAGAGGCTTTCGAGATTGTCCTCAGGCCGAAACAGCCCCTGCCCTCCCGTCTGGCGCTGGCCGCGGGTGATAGCCCCGAGCGTGTCGAGGCGACGGGCGATGGTACTGAGGAAGCGCTTCTCCGCCTTCACATCGGTCGAGATCGGCCGGAACAGCGGCGGCTGCGCCTGATTGGTCCGGTTGGTGCGGCCAAGGCCTTGGATCGCGGCATCAGCCTTCCAGCCTGGTTCCAGCAGGTAGTGGACCCTGAGCCTCTGGTTCTTGGCCGAAAGCTCGGCGTGATAGCTGCGCCCGGTTCCCCCGGCATCGGAGAAGATCAGCACGCGCTTCTGGCCATCCATGAAGGCGGAGGTTTCCGCCAAGTTGGCCGAAGGTGCGCGGGTCTCGACCGCCAGCCGCGCCGCAGGGCCCTCGCCCTTGCTAATAATGCGGCGCGACCGACCGGTGACCTCTGCGACCACTTCCGTCCCGAAATGCTGGATCACCTGATCGAGCGCGCCCGGAACGGGTGGCAACGATCCGAGGTGCTCCACCATCTCATCGCGCCGGCGCACGGCCTCGCGGCATTCAACCGGCTGACCATCGCGGAACACCGGGCGCGACGATAGGTTGCCCTCGCCATCGGTGAAGGGCTCGTAGAGTTGCACCGGGAACGAATGCTGAAGGTACGAGCCGACGTTTTCCCTGGGCGTGACGTCCACCGTCAGGTCATTCCATTCCTCGGTCGGGATTTCCGCCAAGCGCCGCTCCATTAATGCCTCGCCGGTCGAGACGATCTGGATGACCGCTGCATGGCCTGCCGCCAGATCGCCCGTGACAGACCGGATCAGCGTCGGGGTTTTCATGCTGGTCAGCAGATGACCGAAGAAGCGCTGTTTCGTGGATTCAAAGGCCGAGCGCGCTGCGGATTTGGCCTGGCGATTCAGCGTGCTGTCGGACCCGGTGATGTTCGCCGCCTCCATCGCCGCATCGAGATTGTTGTGGATGACGGCGAAAGCGCCCGCGTAAGCATCATAAATGCGGCGCTGCTCGTGAGTCAGCTGATGCTCGACCAGCTCGTATTCGACACCGTCGTAGGAAAGCGACCTTGAGGTGTAGAGGCCGAGGGCGCGAAGATCGCGGGCCAGCACTTCCATGGCCGCAACGCCACCGGCCTCGATCGCCTCAACGAATTCGGCGCGGGTCGAGAAGGGAAAGTCCTCGCCGCCCCAGAGGCCGAGCCGCTGCGCATAGGCGAGGTTGTGGACCGTCGTCGCCCCGGTGGCCGAGACATAGACAACGCGGGCATCGGGCAGAGCATGTTGCAGGCGCAGGCCCGCCCTGCCCTGCTGCGAAGCCTCAACATCGCCGCGCTCGCCCTTGCCGCCGCCCGCATTTTGCATGGCGTGGCTTTCATCGAAGATAATGACTCCGTCGAAGTCGCGGCCCAGCCAGTCCACGATCTGACGGACACGCGAGGCCTTCTCGCCGCGATCATCCGTGCGCAGCGTCGCATAGGTCGTGAACAGGATGCCCTCGGATAGGGAGATCGGTTTGCCTTGGGCAAAGCGCGACAGCTGCGTTACCAGGAGCCGTTCCTGTCCGAGTGCCGACCAGTCGCGCTGCGCGTCCTCTATCAGCTTGTCGGATTTCGAAATCCAGACCGCCTTGCGACGCCCGCGCAGCCAGTTGTCGAGGATGATCCCGGCCGATTGGCGTCCCTTGCCTGCCCCGGTGCCATCACCCAGCATGAAGCCGCGGCGGAAGCGAACCGAGCCAGCCACACCATCGGCCGAAGCGCTGACGGTGTCGAAGGTTTCGTCAACGGTCCAGCTTCCGGCAAGATGGTCGGAATGGGCCTCTCCGGCATAGATCACCGTCTCCAGTTGGGCGTCCGACAGGCGTTGGCAGATATCGGCAGGCAACATGGGCCGATAGGTCGGGTGCGGCGGTGCGACCGAGGCCATGGCAGCGGATTGCACCAGCTTGGTCGGATGCGGCAGGGTGCCGGGAATCCGGATCGATTGCAGGCCGTATTCTTCGTAAATCGCATCCGACAGGCGGGCCGCGTCGGGCGGCACCGCATCGATGGTCTCGTAGCCGAGTTCGACTGTTGTGGAGGATGCAGTCGGCTTGCGGTTGGCGGGAGCTGCATTGGCCCGAGCGAGATAGCCGCGGACTGAGCGCGCGGGTGAAGTGGGTGACGGCGGTTTCGGCAAATCGACGGTAGCACGCGGCGGCAAATGGTCGGCAATCCAACCGAGAAGGGTCGCAACATCTGGGGCCATGCCAGGAGAGGCAGGGAAACGCGTGGGATCTTCGGCAGGGATCTTGTCGATCACGGTCAGCCGCGTCGGAAACGTTGTCCCATGCCGTGCATAGACCGAGCCGTCGATCGCCGCCGAGAACACCACCTGCCCCCGTTCCTGCAGCCGGACAAAGGCATCGCGCCAAGCAGGCATGTCGGGGCCGAAACCGGCACCGGTGATCGTGACCAAGCGCCCGCCGGGAGCTAGGCGCGAGAGCGCGGAAGCGATGTGCCGAAAGGCGGCGTCCTGAACTTTGCCGGTGACATTCGCCATCGCAGAAAACGGCGGGTTCATCAGGACGACAGATGGGACGGCACCAGCATCGAGGTGGTCATGAATTTGCGCCGCATCGAAGCGGTTGACAGAAAGGGCCGGGAAGAGGGAAGCGAGGAGATCGGCCCGGGTGTCGGCCAGCTCGTTGACGATCAGACTGCCGCCAGAGATTTCGGCGAGGATCACCAAAAGTCCAGTGCCTGCCGAAGGCTCCAGTACCACATCATCGGGCTTGATCGCTGCTGCGGTCAGTGCCGCGAACCCGAGTGGAACCGGCGTAGAAAATTGCTGCAACGCCTGGCTTTCCTCGGAGCGCCGCGTATGGCTGGGCAGGAGATTGGAGATCTTCGAGAGCGCGGCCAGCCGCGCCGCGGGCGTATCGGCTTGGCGGAAGACGGCTCGACCGTACTTCCGCAGGAAGAGGACCGTCGCGGCCTCGCAGGCGTCATAACCCGTCTTCCAATCCCAAAGGCCAGAGGCATCGGTCGCGCCGAAGGCGGTTTCCATCGCTGTGCGCAGCATGGCGGCGTCGACGCGCTGCCCGCGTTCGAGCAAGGGAAGTAGCGTGTCAGCCGCGGCCAGGATGGCAGAGGCCGGGGCGACCGGCGCTTGCGCCAAGGTCGCCGGGGAAAGGTCGTTCATCGGGAATCCTCAAGAGAGCAGGAACGGGTCAGGCCCGATCAGCGCTCTCTCTTACCCGCCGGACCTGACCCGTCCCGGCACCCCTCTTCCTCTTCGCACCAGGGATCGTCGCCCGCATGGGGGGAGACTGCCCCGGCAGGCTCCAGTCCGAAGGACCAGAGCGCGGTCCCGGCGGCACGCCAGGAGGTGCAACTATCCCCTTTGGAATTCTGTCCGGCAAAGATGATAATGGGCATTGGCCCCTCGCACGTGCCGTCCTCAACAATCGATAGATGGCTCAACTAGCTCTTGCCCAACTGGCCTTTCATGTGGCGACAAAACAGTCATTAGAGGACGTCCGGCGTGTGACAGCCGCCTGGCATCCGCACGCTCTGCGGGGATCATCCTCCTCGGCTGTCCGTCCCCGATACGCTGTGTGGTCGAAACGGGGAAGCTGATATTCGACGTCAGGGCAATCGATCTGGCGATGGCAACGCAGGCCGCGATAGCGCTCACATGAGGAACCGCAACGCTTGCGCCGGCTATCTTGGCAGCGCCACACGGATCGACCGCCGCCAACGCTTGATAGGCAACCATATCCGGGACGAGTGCTGGTCCCGGGTCGCCCATACCCGCGAAGTACGGCGCAAGGGTCCTGCCCCCATGGAATACCGTCACTCTAAACATGTCGAAATCGTTGGCTTTCCGTCCCAGACCGGCGTCTACGATCGCGTCGAACCCGACCCCTTCAAGCTCCCTTCGAACTGCAATGCGGTCCAGTCCCCAGAGAGCTAGCCGCGGCTCGTCGTCACGCACTTGGTCAGAGGCAAGCATATTCCGGTCAATTCTGCGGATCCGAAACCCAGATAGCGCGAGCCACTGTTCGGCGAGAAATGTCTTGAGCATGCCGTAATTGCCGTCTTGCACCAGCACTGACGTGCCCCAGTTCTCTGGATCGATTCTATCGGCGTCTTGTAGGACGATATCCACCTTCGCGGGCTCCGCGTAAGGTAGAGACGCCAGGGCCCAGACGAACGCTTGTCCAAGATTGCCGAGTCCAACCAACCAAAGCGAGCTTGGGAGAAACACTTCGTGAAATGCAGGAGGGTCAGGCAAGCCCCAGATTGAAAAGTCGACGGGAAGCGCTGCTTCTACGCCGCGAACACGATTAAATGCGTGGCCAACTGCCATCGCCCCGGCAGCGATACCGGCCAAGGGGTTGCTGCCATCACCTGACTTCTGCGGTGCGCAAGGGTCATGGACTCCGGCTGTCCAACCGTCCCAATGTGTCGCGATTGCGTGCGATCTGACCTTGGTCGCACCAATCAGTATTCGTTGCCGCGGTTCGCCTGGGAAGTCGGACACACCTAGCTTGTTTATTGCTGAACGCAGTGTCGTCGCCTCGATCGGCAGCACTGAATTCAGATTCTGGTCCAAGTCCCCCAGTACGCGCACTCCACCCAAGAATGTGCGGCGGCCAAGCGACACTGCGGTGAGAACAGCTGCATGCGCAGCTCTCGAGACAACACCATCCCCCACAACAATCTCGAGGGTCAGTGCGCGTAGGCGCTGCTGAGCCTCCTCGAAGTGTATGCCTTCGGCATCCACCAGAATTTTGGATAACCGAGCAATTTCAAGCTCTATCGCCATGTCGGCCACCATCCAATATGTAGGGGCGAGTGTTGAAGTCGGCTGTCGTCGCGCCAGCGCCTTGCACCGAGATACTCGTAGACACCAATGCCACCTGGGCTTGTTGAGCCAGTGGCAAAGTCAGGGATTATGATCGCTTTATGACCAACCTCAGCAATCACAGGGTTAGCCTGGTCGCTGCGGCTTTGACCGAACCCCCGTGGGTGGACGTGGACGTCCGCCACAACTTCAAGCCCAGTCCTCCGACAATGCTCCCAGAGCGAGCCTAGCCGTCTGCCGTCGATCACCACAATCCCAGTGCTCAAAGCGTCGGGATCGACATCGTCGTAGAAAACGAACTCGTGGATGCGCCGCACCTTTTTCTTGGTGCCTAGCAGAAACGCACCGCTTTCGCGCTGTCTGTTGGAGCGACGAGCCAGTTCCGCCATCCCTTTGCCCCAGACATCGATGGAGCAGATGATATCAGGAGGCCCGGCGATGACGAAGCGCGCGAGCGTTGAGATTAAGGATGCCATGCAGATCTTCCAGAATGAACAAGAGGTTTCGGCCAGGGTGCCAAGCAAGATGAGGTAAATTCGCCGCGTTGGAGTTATGCGGCCCTGTATGACGATCCCATGGGCGATAGACCGTGTCGTCACCCCATTGCTGGAAGGCGAGAGCGACCTTCGGATTGCCTTGGGGCCTCCGCTCCCTAGGAAGTGGTCCATCGGTATCAGCATCCCAGATCCGAACCATCGGAGGTTGCGCGGGGTAATTGCTCAGCTCAAAGTGCAGCGTGTATTCGGCCGATGCACCATCGGGCTCAGTCGCCATGATTGCCATGTCAAGTAGCGGGAAGGCGAAACGGCCGATCCGCCAACGTCCGTTCTTAACACCCGCCAAGAAGTCCTCACCGCCTAGCTCGCCGGCGATACGGAGGTATGATGGGTCCTCGATCACGGTGCTGCACCATTGGCAATGTCGCCGCGAACCAGATCGAGATCGATGGCCTTACTGCCTGAAGCGGTCTTGCCAAGATGGTCACCGAGGGCCAACTCCTCCTTTGCACCTAGGCGCGCGAGCTGAAACTCGTTGACCATCGCCGGATCGATGCCGAAGTCATGCAAGTCGAGCGCCCAGTCGAGGACATCTTCAACGGTCGCGCTCGGCGAGAACTGCTTGGTGGCCTGCTTCGCTTGATAGTGGACGGTGACAGCGATGCCGGAAGCCTGGCCGCTCTTAGCCTCTTCAAAATCCTTCATTGTTGAGCCTCCTTATGGCCTTGCAGATGAGGTTCCACTTTTGGGAACCATCTTGATATGCCGTGCTTTAGGCCGATTCGCAAGGATCAACGTTCCATAATGTGGAACTCTTTTCTTGATCGCAGCCATCGGTTATGCGATCAAGTGATGAAACTCATGGGCAAGCACCTTTTGAACAAACTCGCGACTGAAGGCTTCGGCAGAGACGCTGGCGCCATCGGCGCGCTTTGCGCCGAGATCGAAGCCGCAAGCTGGAGGGATGAATCTGCCGTTCGGCAGTCGTATCCCGACGCCCGCCATGATGTGCATTGTGTTGAGATCACCATGGGGTGCGGCGCCAAAGTGCGATTCGCTGTGAATTACCAGGCTGGAGTGGTGCTGGTGGAAGAAGTTCACTGGATGACGCGATGAGCTGGGGGGAGAAAGCTTTGTCGATCAAACCAATCAGAACAGATGAGCAGTATCAGGACGCGATAAAGCGGGCGGCCAAGCTCATCCCGCAAACTGATGGTGATTCAGTTGACGAACTTCTGGTCCTTCAGGCTGTGATCGAACAGTGGGAACGCAGTCGCTTTACTTTTAGCGTTTCCCCCGCTGAGGCGATAAAATTCAGGATGGAGCAGGGCGGGATACAAAGGCGGGATCTCATCCCGATCCTCGGGACCAAATCGCGAGTCTCCGAGATTCTGAGTGGTCAGCGGCAGCTTACCGTGGATCAGATCCGAGCACTAAATCGTCACTTCGGTATACCGACTGAGGCTTTGATCGGTACTTCCAGATACGAACCATCCAGCGGTCGCTCCACTGCCTCTGGCGCAGCAATTGCGAAGCTCAGAGAAATGAAAGTAATGCGGCCCGGCGAGGCAATAGAGGCCTTTCTTGCACGAGGAACGAAAATCTCGCCGGCGGTTGCGATGCTGCGAAAGACGCGAACAGATCGGACAAACGCAAAGACTGATCTGGGAGCGCTTGAGGCGTGGTGCTCTGCAGTGCTTCTGAAAACTGACGCCGAAAAGCTGCCCGCAGCTACTTTGAACCGCAGAAAGAGCCGGTCGTTTGCTAGGCAAATTGCCAGATTAAGCGTCGAAGTAGATGGCCCTAGGCGGGCGGCAGAGTTCCTCAAAAGTATTGGCGTCATTTTTGTCACCATGGATCATTTGCCAGGCACGTTTCTCGATGGTGCGGCGATCTGCCGAGAGGACGGGACACCCGTAATCGCGCTCACCCTGCGACACGACCGCCTAGATAATTTCTGGTTCACGCTTCTCCATGAATTTGCGCATGTCTGCCTGCATCTCGGAAAGGTGGCGCAGGTGATCGTGGATGACCTCGAGGTTAAGAGTTCAGAGGGGATGGAAACCGAGGCCGACGACTTCGCCCGCGAGGCGCTGATACCAGAGACCGCTTGGTCACGGCTGCAGTCGTCGGAGCCCGATACTGCAGCGATCGAGGGTGTGGCCGCCGAGGCGGAGGTGCATCCGGCCATCGTAGCGGGGCGTTGGCGCTTTGAGAACTCTGACTATCGCCGCTTTTCAAAGCTATTGGGGCACGGGCAAGTGCGCAGCGTTTTCGCCTAACGCGAAGATCTACCGCTCTAGGATTTATACCGTGACCTTTCTTAGCGGGTCGCAAGGGTTTGAGTTCTTGAACAAGAAGCCAAGATCACTGGCCCCGGTCTTTCGACCGGGGCCTATGCTTTGGCGATCAATCGCCGCGGCGGGTGTTGGTGCGGGACCAGATCAGGCTCGAGCCCTCGCCATCTTCGTCATCGAAGAGGTTGGCGTAGATGGGCGCGGCGAAGCTCGGATCGTCCAGCTTCAGGCCCAGGTATGCGCGGCCCTCGTTCGATTTCTTGGTCCAGGCGGCGCCGATCTCGGCGCGGCCGACCAGGACCCGGTGGCTGGGCGCGTTCTCGCCCGAGGCCCGCAGGTCGGGGACGAGGCGCACACCCTTGGCCTGCAGGCTGAGGGTGAAGATTTCGCCGGTGTATTCGGTGCCGGTCTTCTTGAAGGTGCCGATGGTCGCCATTTTCTTTCTCCGTTTTGCTTTGTTTCGGGCCCGCGTCCTTGCGGCCTCGATGGCGATCGACAGCCCGGAGGCGACCGCTGGCGCACCCCGTTCACGGGGCCTGACAGCACAGGAGGAACTTTCTTGTCTCGCGAGGAATGGCGGTGCCCGCACCGACAGGGGAAGAAAGTTGTGACGACGCTGTTGCGCCGAAGCGGTTGAGGCGAAGACGTCCTTCGGGCAGATCAGCCCATCACCAGAGGCCGTTGGACGCGGGCTGGGACAGACAATCCACGGAGATCAAGGCGACCCTGAAGGCCCGTCAGGAGAGACAGGTCAGGCACCACTGGCAATAAAATCACCCGTGGCTACATCAAGCCGGCCTGCGTCTCCCCTGCCCTGCTGCCTCGCAGCTCCGGCCGCTCCACTGGTTCAGGTCGGCCAGCTTGACGGCAGGTATGGACGATACTCGAACGAGGGTAGTCACTGGGCCAAGATGCTGGTCGATCTTGCTGAGACTCCACCGCAACCGGCGCAACTCGATGATGATCTGACGGTCAGGCCATTGCCCCCGTTTCCCCGCCCCAAGTCCTGCCGCTTCAATGATCGCTTGGCAAAGATCTGTCGAATCCCGGGGCCGTCCAGCGGTGGAAATCCGCATGCCCCTGCGGATGACCCGTGGCGAATGCCGCCCATGCCAGCCTGCTATCGGCAAATGCAAACTCCCCCCGACGAAACCGCCGGAGGGTGTCAAAGGGTCAGAAATTGTCAGTCGGCTAGCGCTGCGCCCGCGTCAGTCAATCGCCTTGAAGATCTCACCCGCCTCGGGGTGGTCACCTGCGAACTCGTAAAGCCGCATGTAAGCTTCGGACAGTTGGTCGGCCTCATGCCGGAACGAAAGATGTGACAGGGCGAAGAGGGTGGCGATGATCCCGGCGGCCTCGGCCGAGACCTCGCCCAAATAGCCATTGGTCTCGCAGAAGATACGGAACCGCTTGTCAGCGACGGGCGACATGAACAGGGGCTGTGCGCCCCGCTCGTGGAAATGCCACAGCCCACCGGTGTAATCGTCGGGGGCCAGCCAGGACATGAACTGACAGACGGCCCGCTCGCCGATCAACATCAGGGCGGGGCTGAAGAGCGCGGGCAAGAACGCCATGCGGCGCGTTTCGGGCACGAGGGTGGCAGGTTTCAGGGCGGTTGCAGCTTGGGTCATCGGAAATCCTCCGGATCAGGGATGAATGGCGCGCCCCGGCGGCTCTCTCGATCCACCCGAACACGCTGATTTCCGACCCAACTCTCGCTCTTTGGCGGTCGCGGAGTTGATTTTGTTCCCTTTATGTTCTATGTTGGAAGGACGATCCGAATGGGAGAACCATCATGGACGCTGCCACATTTGCCCTGCCCGCCACCGAACGTCAGATCGCCTATGCGCGGTCGCTGGCGCTCCGCAACCAGAGCCTGCTGCCCTGGGAAGTCCAGCAAGACCGCCGCTCGCTCAGCGCCTGGATCGAGGCGCAGACGAAGCTGAAACCTGCCGACACCAGCCATCCGACCTCCAAGCAGGTCGCCTTTGCCGAACGGCTTGCGCGGATCAAGCGCCGCGCCGTGCCGGACGAGTGCTTTCGGGACCGGCAGTTGCTGTCGCGCTGGATCGACAGCAACCGGTGAAGTTCGACCAAGTTCGGGGGTGGTCACCACGGTGTTTCGGGACGGCTACCCGAACCGCCGTCCTTCCTCGGTGAAGGTGTAGCCGTTGGCGACCAGCGTCTCGTCCACGGCCTCATCCGAGGTCAGGTGGTCGTATTCCTGTTCCAGCTGACGGTAGAGCCAATTGGCGAGATCGCGGAACACCTCTGTGACCACGGCCTCGGCATCACCAATGACCTCGGCCGCGGTGGAACTGTCCCGCGTCACAGAGACCGCCATGGTGAAGGCATGATAATAGGTGCCGCGATGTGAAACTTCGGCGCGCAGCTGGTAGAAATTCCGCCGCTGAGCCGCCTGCAAGGTCTCAGCGATGCGATGCAGGGTCTGGTCCTGCGGCGCATAGGCGCGCAGATCGGCGGTGGCGGATTTCCGGTAGGAGTAGGAGCCCTCCCAACAAGCCCCATCGCCTTGCGACCAGAAACCGCTGAACCAGATGCAGGGATCCTCCCGTGTGCGGCCGCCAACCAGCCGGGTGGCCCGGGTCTTGAGGCGGATGCCGAGGATCTCCGCGATGCGCTGAAAATCCTTGTAGACGGAATCGTACCAGTCCTGGTCGAAGCCGCCTTCGCGATACCAGGCGCGGGCCCTGTCCCTGGCGCCTTCGGGAAGTTCGTCAAGGCAATAGACGGTCGTGGCGATCACTTGGGGCATGAGCGGTTCCCTCATTTGCATGGCCCGGCCAATTGCCGGGGGTGGGTTTCCGAGAAGAGGAAAGGATCAGGCCGTCAGGGCGAGATCGACGGCGGCCGCCGCAAGATTGCGCCAGAACGGGTCGACCAGGCGACCTTCCAGCGCGCGGGCGCGAGTGAGCAGCAGAGCGGCAGATGCGGGGTCGCCGGCGTCCGTTGCCGCGCGGGCCTTGGCCCGAAGCCCGCAGGCCTCGCTCACCACGCGCCGCGTTTCGGCACCTTTGTCGACCGGGGCACTCCATTGAATGCTGCCAGCCTGCACCTCACCCGCCAGTACAAGACAGTGCTCGGCATCAAGGATGGTGACGAACTGTGGCACCAGGCGCAGGGCTGCATCGCGCCCCGCGTCGACATGGCCGGAGGCGACAGCTTTGCGAGCCACGGCCATGGCAGCCGCGAGGTCACCGCAGGTGCCGAGATCGACCTCGCGGTCGAAGCGCAACTGATCGAGAGCCGGATCGTCCCAATGCGCGAGGCAGCGGCAGCTGACCCGCAGGGGCAAGCGGTCCGCGAGGCGCAGACGGGCAAGAACCCCGCCGGTCAAGTTGCCACCGGGGCCACGGAAGTCGGTTTGGGAGATGGGTGCAGTCATCGAAATCACTCCGCGACGGGCGGCAGGAGACTCTCTCCCACCCTGGAACCCGTCACGGAATCCCCCACCCGTCTCTTCCTCTTGCGGGTGACCGACCGCCAAGATCGGCACCCGCCGTCAGGGGTTCACCCCCCCTGCCCTGCCAGGCCAGCCGATGAAACTCGACGGGCCGTCATAGACGACATGGCGCGCCTCATCGATGACGAAGCCGAAGGTGCCGACTTTGTAGTCCCCCGAGGGGACAAGGAAACGTCGCTCCTCTGAATTTGGATCACGCCGCCCGCCCCGCGTGGCGATCACTTCGGTGAAGCCGCGATGCTGGTCGGAATGGATCGCCGAGATCACGACCCAATCGCTCGCATGGTCGCGGGCAAAGGCTTCGCCGTCGCGCGTTCGGGATTCACCGGGCTTGAGCGCCCGGCCTTGGATCGCCTCCCATGCATCCGGCCAGCTGTGGCGTAGGGTTTCTTCTGCCTGCCGGCGCTCGAGCCCCGTGAAGAGATCGGGCCAAGCCGTCGCGACAGCGGCCCAAGCGGCATCCTCTTCGTACCAACCTCCAGCCTCGCGTAGCAGGGGATGGACATGGGCATTGCGGTCCGCCGTCAGGTGGAACCCGCCATGGCCGGAGGTCGAGTGGAGCACCACCCCCTCGCCGTAGCGGACGGCGCCCTGCGATGGTCCCCAAGGCGTGTTGGCATGGGCGCGGAACTCCTGCCGAGCGAGGGCGGCCTTCTCGCCCTGATGCTCGGCCTGCTCCTGCACGAAGGCGTGGAACGCAGCCTCGTCAGCAACATCGCCGCCATGGCCGTAGAAGTCGGACCGCTTCCAGTCCGACAGGGGCTTAGAGAGACGCCAGCCGCTGCCGAGGAAATGCCGACCATCGGCCGTGGGGATCACGGCATAAGCGGCATCGCCTATCCGGGCCACGATCAGGCCATCGGCACTGCGACCGAATTCCGGGACGGGGAAAAAGGCGGGGGTGCGGGAAGGAACGACGATGCTCATGCGACGAGCGCCTCCTGCGCGTCGATGTCCTCACCGTTCAGGGCGGCAGTCAGCCATTCATGGGTGCTGATCCAGCCGACGCTTTTGCGTGCCCCCAGGTCAATGACATGCGCACCGCCGCCAAACGCCTCCAGCCGGGGCCGGGAACAGGTGTTTGCATATTATGCCGGGATCCGGATTATGCCGCATGGCCCGCCAGTTCACGGCAAACATCCACTTGCCATCTGATCCTGCCAGCCAAAGTTA